>ERZ827520.144-NODE-144-length-121403-cov-15.705821_pt1 | contig 121403 bp, 109 predicted proteins | sample MGYA00519581_ERZ827520 | MGnify/ENA primary metagenome ERZ827520 (study PRJEB31778, sample SAMEA3449339) | human gut metagenome | biome: human gut; feature: human-associated habitat; material: faeces | place: United Kingdom | collected 2010/2012 ... | reverse complement strand
CATGGTGACATGTTAAGCTAGCGTGTACTAATCGGTCGAGGGCTTGACCAAGCAAATGTGATCTTTGTTCCACAGTTTCGTTGTTCAATTTTCAGGGTGTGTTTATAACTTCATATGCACCATTAGCTCAGTTGGTAGAGCAGCTGACTCTTAATCAGCGGGCCCCGGGTTCGAGTCCCTGATGGTGCACCACGAAGAAGCACTCCTTTAGGGGTGCTTCTTTCTTTTTAATAATTTGTTTCAAAAAATACTATAAAGAGGAAATCCAATTCCTCAACCTCATTATTTTTTCTTGACCACACAATGAAAATTTGTTATGATAATACGGTAATTTCCAATATAGGGAGGGCAGAGCAAATGGAACTTCGCAATATTACCACTTTTCTGCGGGTGGCGGAGCTGCAAAACTTTACCCACGCTGCGCAGGAACTAGGCTATTCCCAATCTGCCGTCACCGTGCAGATCCGTCAGCTGGAAATCGAACTCGGCGTTCCGCTGTTTGAGCGCATCGGCCGTTCGGTCAATCTTACCGCCCCCGGACAGGTTTTCCTGCAGCAGGCCGGGGAGATCATCAAGGCCGCGGAGCGCGCCCGGGATGCCGTTCGCACCGCCCCGGAGCCGGAGGGCACCCTGCGGCTCGGCACCATGGAATCCCTGGGCGCCTCGGTGGTCTGGCGGCTCATTGCCGGATTCCACCGGCAGTTCCCCCGGGTCAATGTCGTCGTCCGCACCTCCACGGCCGATGGCCTGCTGGAAATGATGCGCCGCAACGATGTCGATTTCATCTACTTTGTGGATGAAAAGCAGTATAGCCCCGATTGGGAGATCCCGCTGTGCCGTCCGGAGGAAACCGTCTTTGTCACCGCTCCTCATTCCCAGTTGGCCGCCCGCGGCGAGCCCATCCCCCTGCGAGAGCTGGTCACCTATCCTTGTGTTCTCACCGAGGCTGGCGAAAGCTACCGCATTCCCTTTGAACGCCTGCTGGCGGAGCACGACCTGGTTGTCGCCCCAATTCTGGAGATCGGCAGCACCGAGATCGTTGCCCGTATGGTGCGGGAAAATGTCGGCTATTCGGTCCTGCCCATGTATGTCGCCTCGGAGTACCTCAAATCCGGCGAGCTGGTCCCCTTCCGGGTGCCTGAGTTCAGATCCAACATGTATCAGCACATCATCTACCACAAGAATAAATGGCTCACCCCGCAGATGAAGGGCTTCATGCAGCTCATCATCGACCATGTGGAGCACGAACAGTAAAGGAGGTCCCTTTCATGGATCGTCTGGAGCTTGCCCAAAAGGAAGCCGAGCTGCTGGAAGCCGACATCCCCTATGCCGCTGTCACCCTGGTGGAATCGGCCGGGACGGCCCGCACCGAGGGCAAAATGCTGGTCCTTTCGGCGGATACCATCTTTGGCACCATCGGCGGCGGAGCGGGGGAACAGCTGGCCCGCCGGGATGCCCTCTCCCTGCTGGCAGAGGGCAATAACGCCGTCCGCCATTATGAATTGGATTCCCCGCTTTCCGCCGAAGGTAAGGCCTGCGGCGGATCCCTTACCGTCTTTATCGAAAGCTGCCGCAGCGCCCGTCCCCAGCTCATTATGGTCGGGGGCGGCCATGTGGGCTTGGCCCTTCTGCGGGCGGCCCGGCTGGCGGGCTTTGCCACCACCCTGCTGGATACCAGAGGTGAGGATCAAATCGGCTCCGCCATTGCCGCTGCCGATCACTTCATCCCCCTGGAAAATTTCGGCCCCGCCTTGGCCGAAGTGCCCCTGCCTGCCGGCGCCTACTATGTGGTGGCCACCTTCAGTCACGCCACCGATGGTGAAGCCTTGGGCGGGGTGCTCCATCACCGGGATGCCGCCTATACCGGCATGATCGGCAGCAGCCGTAAAATTGCCGCTATCCGGGAAAAGCTGCTCGCACAGGGCATCACCCCGGCGCAATTGGCGGCCGTCCATGCCCCCATCGGGCTTTCCCTGGGCGGAGAGACCCCGGAGGAGATCGCCGTTTCCATCCTGGCGGAGCTTTTGATGACCCGCTACGGAAAAACCAAGGCCGACCTGTAATAAACCCAAATCAGCCGTTCAGCGGCCCACCCCGCCTTGGGATGGGCCGTTTTCTCATGTCACCAACCGGTACAGCCCATTCACCAGCAGGCAGGCCAGGGTCCCGCACAGGGTGGGCAGCGCCGCCGCCAGCAGCGTCCATTTCAGGCTGCCGGTTTCCTTCCGTATGGTCATCAGCGTGGTGGCGCAGGGCCAGTGCATCAGCATAAAGAGCATCACGCACAGGGCTGTCACCGGCGTCCACCCATTCGCCAAAAAGACCCCCTGCATCTGCGCCAGCCCCTCCGGCTGCTGCAAAACCCCTTGGGAAAGGTACCCCATCAGCATAATGGGCACTACGATCTCATTGGCCGGCAGTCCCAGGAGAAACGCCAGCAGAATGACCCCATCCATCCCCAGGGCACGCCCCGCCGGCTCCAAAAAATCGGCGCAGTGCGCCAGAATGGTGCTCCCCCCTATGGTCAGGTTCGCCATGAGCCACAGCAGCAGTCCGGCCGGGGCCGCCGCCTTCACCGCCCGCGCCAGCACAAACAGCGTCCGGTCAAAGACCGAGCGGACGATGACCTGCCCCCATTGGGGCCGCCGGTAGGGCGGCAGCTCCAGCGTAAAGGAGGAAGGCACGCCCCGCAGCACCGTCCGGGAAAGGAGCCCGGTCACCGCAAAGGTGGCCGCCGCCCCCAGCAGGATAAATCCGGTCAGCAGCAGCGCCGAAAGAACCGATTGTCCCGGCCCCGCCGCCGTTCCCACAAAAAAGAGCAGGATAAGATTGACCAGCGTGGGGAACCGCCCATTGCAGGGGACAAAGCTGTTGGTCAGGATGGCCAGCAGCCGTTCCCGCGGCGAATCGATGATGCGGCAGCCCACCACCCCGGCGGCATTGCAGCCAAACCCCATGCAGATGGTAAGGGCCTGCTTGCCGCAGGCACCGCAGCGTTTCAGCGGCCGGTCCAGGTTGTAGGCCACCCGGGGCAGGTAACCCATATCCTCCAGCAGGGTGAAAAGCGGAAAGAAAATCGCCATCGGCGGCAGCATCACCGAAACCACCCAGGCCGCCACCCGGTAAACGCCCAGGATCAGGGCATCGTGCAGCCAAAGCGGCACCCCCAGCCCCAGCAGCGCCCCGCTAAGCAGATCCTGCAAACGGAACAGCCCCTTGGCCAAAAGGGCCGAGGGCAGATTGGCACCGCTGATGGTCAGCCAAAAGATGACTGCCAGCAGCCCCAGCATAATGGGGATGCCCCAGCGGCGGCCGGTCAGCACCTTATCCAGCCTTCGGTCGGCCGTGGAGTAGCTTTTTTCCTCTCCGGTCACCACAGCCGCGGCCAGCCGGCTGGCTTCCCCGGCCAGTGTGGCCACTATGCGGTCTGGCAGCTCCCCCTGGGGAATGCCCCCTTCGGCCAGCAGTCTTTCCGCCTCTGTCATCGCTATAAAAAGCCCCGCGTCCCGCCGGAAATCCGGCCCCAGGTGCCGGTCCAGCTCCTCCATCAGCGTGGGGTCGCCCTCCAGCAGCCGCAGCGCCACCCACCGGGGGGCAAGCCCCCGGCAGTCCTTTTTTTGCAGCGCCCGGCACACCGGGACCAGCGCCCTTTCTATTTCCTCCGGGTACCGCGGCATATAGGACCGTCTGTTTTCTTCGCCTTCGGTTGCCCGCTCCAGCAGGGAGAAAAGCCGCGCCGGGGTGTTTTTCTGCCGGGCGGTGCAGCCCATCACCGGCACCCCCAGCAGCGCCTCCAGCCGGGCGGGCTCTATGCGCAGCTTCCGCTTTTTGGCTTCGTCCATCAGGTTCAGGCAGATGGCCGCCCGCGGGGTGATCTCCAAGGTCTGCAAAACCAGGTTAAGATTCCGTTCCAGGCAGGTGGCGTCGCAGACGATGCACACCGCCTCCGGCCGGGAAAAGCACAGGAAATTCCGGGCCACCTCCTCCTCCGCGGAATGGGCCAGCAGCGAATAAGTACCGGGCAGATCCACCAGACGGTAGGCTTTGCCGCCGTGCCGGCAGAGCCCTTCGGCGCTGGCCACCGTTTTGCCGGGCCAGTTGCCGGTGTGCTGGTTCAGGCCGGTCACCGCGTTGAACAGCGTGCTTTTGCCCACATTGGGGTTGCCGGCCATGGCTATGGTGATGACCTCCTCCGGCGAGATTTCCGTTCGGCGGGCCATCACACCACCACCCGCCGCATTGTTACGGTCCTGGCGTCTTCGCTGCGGATGGCCACCGCCGCCCCCCGGATGAGATACGCCTTGGGGTCGCCGCCGGGGCTTTGTCCCACGCATTCCACCCGGGTGCCCGGCACCAGCCCCAGGTCCAAAAGCCGCCGCCGCATCCGGCTTTCGGTGCGCAGCTCCAGCACCTCGGCCCGCTGGCCGGGGGTCATATCATCAAGATGAAAAATCTCCATAATTCTCATAACCTTTCCGGGAGCGCGCTAAGGGGAGGCTCCCATCCCATGCTATTCACCATGGGGGAAAGGGGGAACCGCCCCAGGGAAAAGTTGCCGCCGGGCCTTGACAAAAAAGAGGTACGGCTATACAATAACATATGATATATAACATAAGCTATCAGAAAGGAGACCGCTATGCCGCCCAAAGTAAAGGTGACCAAAGAGGAGATCATCGCCGCCGCGTTGGAGATCCTGCGCCAAAAGGGGATGGAGGCGGTGAATGCCCGGGCCGTGGCCGCGGCGCTGGGGTGTTCCACCCAGCCCATTTTCAGCAATTACAGCAGTATGGGCGCCCTGCAGCACGATGTCCTTGCCGCCGGTTACGCCGAATATAACCGCTGGATCGAGCAGCAGATGAAGGAGGGCCAGTACCCGCCCTACAAGGCCTCCGGTATGGCCTATATCAGCTTTGCCCGTCGGCAGCCCCAGCTCTTCAAGGTGCTTTTTATGCGGGACAGGACCGGCGAGCCGCAGCCCGCGGAGGATGAGCTGACCCGCCGGATCATCGGCCTTATTATGAAAAACACCGGACTGGAGGAGCAGGCCGCCTATATGCTGCACATCGAGCTGTGGATCTTCATCCATGGCATTGCCAGTATGCTGGTCACCGGCTATCTCAATCTGGAGGAAACGGTCATCAGCACCATGGTCACCGATGTTTACCAGGGTCTGCTGGCCCGCCAAAAGGAGGAAACCGCATGAACGATACCGTATTGCAGGTGCAGGGCCTGTGCAAAAATTACCCCGCCTTTACTCTGAGTGAGGCCAGCTTCTCACTGGAGGCAGGCCGCATTATGGGCTTTATCGGCCGCAATGGCGCCGGTAAAACCACCACTCTCAAATCCATCCTGGGGCTGGTCCACCCCGATGCCGGGGAGATCCGCTACTTTGGGCTGCCCTTTGCCGCCCACGAACAGCAGATCAAGGAGCAGATCGGCTATGCGGCGGGCGGGACGGCCTACTATCAGCGCCGCCGGGTGGGGGAGATCGCTGCCGTGACCGCCGACTTTTATCCCGGCTGGGATGATGCCGCCTACCGGAATTATTTGCGGCGCTTTTCGCTGGATGAGAGCAAGTGCCTGCGGGAGCTCAGCGAGGGCATGAAGGTCAAATTCCTGCTGACGCTGGCTCTTTCTCACCATGCCAAGCTGCTGCTTTTGGATGAGCCCACCAGCGGGCTGGACCCCGTTTCCCGCGAGGAGCTGCTGGAAATTTTCCTGCGGCTGGCGGAGGAGGGCGTGGCTATCCTGTTTTCCACCCACATCACCTCCGACCTGGAAAAATGCGCCGATGATATCACCTACATCCAAAAGGGCGAAATTCTGGCCACTGGGCCCATCGGGGAATTTCAGCAGAGCTACCGGCTGATCCGCCGGCAGGGCGGGCTGACCGCCGAACAGCAGGCGGCGGTGCTGGGCCGCTGCCGCGAAAAGGCCGGCGACACCCTGCTCATCCGCCGGGAGAGGACCCCGCTGTTTGAGGGGCTGCCGGTGGAGGAACCCACGCTGGAGGAGATCATGGTGCACCTGGAAAAGGAGGGAGAAGCATGAATAAGCTTCTCAAAAAGGAGCTGCGGCTCACTGCCGCGCCCATCACCTATTTCTTTTTGGCCTTTGCCCTTATGACCCTGATCCCCGGCTATCCCATTTTGGTGGGGGGGTTCTTCATCACGCTGGGCATCTTCTACACCTTCCAGATGGCAAGGGAGAGCAATGATATCCTGTATACGGCGCTGCTGCCCTGCAAAAAGCAGGATGTCGTCCGGGCCAAGTACACCTTCTGCGTCCTCATCGAGCTCCTGGGCTGGCTGCTGTGCGCGGTGCTCACCGCGGTGCGGCTGACGGCCCTGCGGGAGGCCGCCGTCTACACCAAAAATGCCATGATGAACGCGAACTTTGCCTACCTGGGCTGGCTGCTCATCCTCTTCGCCCTGTTTAACAGTGTTTTTCTCGGCGGTTTTTTCCGCACGGCCTATGGGCTGGGTAAGCCCTTTATCCTGTATAGCATCGCCGGGTTTGCGGTCATCTGCCTGGCGGAAGCGCTGCACCATTTCCCCGGCATGGCGGCGATGAACTCCCAAACCGAGGGCTTTGGGATGCAGCTTATCGTGCTGGCGGCAGGGGTGCTGCTCTTTGTGGGGATGACCGCCCTCAGCTGCCGAAAGGCACAGAAAAACTTTGAGCGGATCGACTTGTAAATAACATTCCCCCGGTAGCCAAGTGCCGCTGCCGGGGGAGATTTTTTGCTAAAAATAAAAGGCCCCCACAGGGGGGGATCGACTCTATCATATCGCATCTCCCACCGTATTGCAAGAAATATTTTCTCAACTTTCGCATTTTCTCTTTTCCAACTAATAAACCGCCGAAATAGAGTAAAAATCTCTGCCAATATGCAGCATTGACTGCCGATACTTGCAGCAGTATAATCTAAACTGTTTTTTAGGGCGGGCCGGCCATCCGGCCGCGGCACCCACGCACCCCCCAAGGAGCGGCAGCGTTCCGTCCTGTCAAGCGGCAGGCTTCGCTGACCCCATTTTTGGCGGGTGCGTTTTATTTGGCCGCCTTTGTTCGGCAAGGATACATACTCTTGCGGCGGAAGCGGCCGGCGCGCCCGCCGGGCTGATCCCAACGGGCGCCCCTCTCCGCCGCGGGGCTTTTGCGCGGTGATCCGGCCAAATGAAGGCAAAAGCAAAGGTAAATATGTGTGAGGAGTGAGAATAGTATGAAGTACATTTTTGTCACCGGCGGTGTGGTTTCGGGCTTGGGCAAAGGCATCTGTGCGGCTTCCCTGGGCAGATTGCTGAAGCAGTGCGGCCTGCGGGTCAAAAATCAGAAGTTCGACCCGTATTTCAATGTTGATCCCGGCACCATGAGCCCCTTTCAGCACGGTGAGGTCTTTGTGACCGAGGATGGCGCCGAAACCGACCTGGATCTGGGCCACTATGAGCGGTTTGTGGATGAATCCTTGGACGGCAATGCCAGCGTTTCCTCCGGCAAGGTCTTTTGGACGGTGCTGAACCGGGAACGGCAGGGGGGCTATCTCGGCGGCACGGTACAGATTATCCCTCATATCACCGATGAGATCAAGCGGCGGATCTATGCCATGGAGGATGGCAACACCGATGTGGTCATCAGTGAGATCGGCGGTACGGTAGGGGATATCGAAAGCCAGCCCTATCTGGAGGCCATCCGGCAGGTAGCGGTGGAAAAGGGTCGGGAAAATGTGCTGTATATCCATGTTCCGCTCATCGTTTCCATCCCCGGCACCGGAGAGCTGAAAAGCAAGCCCACCCAGCATTCTGTCAAGGAGCTTCTTTCGGTGGGCATCCAGCCGGATATTCTGGTTTGCCGGACGGAGGCGCCCATCACCGAGGAGGTGCGGCATAAAATCGCTCTGTTCTGCAATGTGGAGGAGCGGTGTGTCATCCCCAATGTGACGGCCCATACTCTGTATGAAGTACCGCTGCTGCTGGAAAAAGAGGGCCTGTGCGATGCCGTCTGCCGCCGGCTGGGTCTGGGAGAACGGACCCCCGATATGACCGAATGGACAGCCATGGTGGAGAAGATAAAAGGGGTGCACCGCCGGGTGGAAATCGCCCTGGTAGGGAAATATACCGGCCTGCGGGATGCTTACCTCAGTGTGGCAGAGGCGCTGTTCCATGCTGGGACGGCCTGTGATGCCGAGGTGGAGATCCGTTGGGTGGATTCCGAAAACTTGACCCCGGAAAACATAGCGGAAACCCTGGTCGGCTGCGGCGGCATTCTGGTGCCGGGCGGCTTTGGCGACCGGGGAATAGAGGGCATGATCCTGGCGGCCCAGTTTGCCCGGGAAAAGGGGATCCCCTACTTTGGCATCTGCCTTGGCATGCAGATCGCCGTGATCGAATTTGCCCGGCATGTGGCCGACTGGCAGGATGCCAACAGCGCTGAATTTTCCGGTTCTACCGCGCACCCGGTCATTGCCCTGATGCCGGAGCAGGTGGGCGTGACCCAAAAGGGCGGCACCATGCGGCTGGGGCGGTATCCCTGTGTTTTGGCGGAGGGGACAAGGGCCCTTTCCCTGTACGGGGAAAAGGAGATAAGCGAGCGGCACCGCCACCGGTATGAGTTCAACAATGACTTCCGGTGTGAGCTGCAGCAGGACGGCCTGACACTGGCCGGTACCTCGCCGGATGGGGCACTGGTGGAGATCGTGGAGATCAAGGACCACCCATGGTATGTGGGGTGCCAGTTCCATCCGGAATTCAAGAGCCGGCCCAACCGCCCGCATCCGCTGTTTTACGGCTTTGTAAAAGCGGCGTTGGAGGCAGAGGAAAAGCGGTGAATTGATTCAGTTTTCAAGGTGCTGGTGGGAGGCAGGTTCCCGCTGAGACAGACCCCCAAATTGCCCGATGAGGTCTGCTGAAAAGGGATAAAGTTAGACCGGCGCCCCTGTATGACCGGTGGGGCCGAAAGGCTCTCGATTTGTTATTCGGGGAGAGAAGCCGACACGAAAAGATTTTTGCCGGTGAGAAAAAGTCCTTTCACTAATCCCTGCAAATCGCCCCTTTTTTGCAGTCCAAAGGTTAATATTTCACTTTTTTTAATGGAAAGTTTACAAAATGGGGAAATACTGGGCTGGCTTTACATATGATATGGATTTATTAGGGAATAGTTTGATGGGATTTATTGTGATGTTTTGAGGGGTAGTTTGTGGTCGCCTGTCGGCGGGGAGGGGCCTTTTGCAAAGGCATAAACTGCACGCCTGCCCGGCGGGGGCCTACTTTTCTGTGATGAAAAGTAGGCAAAAGAATTTTATTTAGGGCGAGTTTGTAGTCGCCTAAAGGCGTCGCAAAGTCACCGGAGGGTGACAGCTTGTACGCCTACCCGGCGGGGGCCTCCTTTTGCACCGCCAAAAGGAGGCAAAAGCGGGTCAAGGGGGACGAATTCCCCCTTGACAAACCCCTTTGACGCTTAGCTGTGCTGGATACGAATATTGTTTTTCCCTCAATAATCGGGAAAAACAAATCCGTACTGCGCACAGATGCGCTCCAAAGGTAGCCACGGCGTATTTGCCCCCACCCCGTTCCCCTCCCCCGCAGCGGGGGAGGGGCCGTCTGGACAAATAACTGCTTGTTCAACTCATAGGCTCAACAGCATGACTTTCTGCTATTGGTTTGCAGTAACCCCCACATAAAATGCGCCTGTGGCACCTTATAAGCGTCGTCTAATCCCGCTCCGGGAAGCCGTCGATTTGGCTTTCCGGGCGGGGCAAAAGGGGTCCCCACAAGGTCGCAAGACCTTGTGGGGAGAGGAGGATGCACCGCAGCGGGGAGGACTGCCCAAAGTGAAGCACAGGGTCAGTCCGACTCAAGCGGAGGTTGCGTCCGACGAGCGTACGGGTCTTTAGGGCGGAGCCCTGAATGACTTTTGCCTACTTTTCTTCATAGAAAAGTAGGCCCCCGCCGGGTAGGCGAGCTAACTAAGCCTTGCAAAAGGCTCTGCGACGACGACAGGCGAGATGAAATGATTGCCTTAATATTTGCCGTCAACCCCTCAGTCAGCCTTGCGGCTGACAGCCTCTCGCTGCGGCTCGGTCACGGCGCGGCTCTGATATGCCACTGGCATATCATTCACTACCGCGCCGCCACTTCGTTACCCCTTGCACAGGGGAGCCTTTGGGTGTGCCGACAGGCGAGAAGAAATTTGTTTTCCCCAATAACTAAAAAGAAGCAACCTTTCGGTTGCTTCTTTTTGGTTGGGCCGGCAGGATTCGGACCTGCGGGATGCGGGAGTCAAAGTCCCGTGCCTTACCGCTTGGCTACGGCCCAGAGTATAAGCCAAGGGATACCCGAAAAAGGTATCCCCTGTGCATGGGGTGGATAGTGGAATTCGAATCCACGACCTCCAGAGCCACAATCTGGCGCGCTAACCAGCTGCGCTATACCCACCATATTAACTTGAATTGGCGCGCCAGAAGGGACTCGAACCCCTGGCCTACTGCTTAGAAGGCAGTTGCTCTATCCTGCTGAGCTACTGGCGCAAGCAAAGCGTGGAGCGGGTGATGGGAATCGAACCCACGTAACCAGCTTGGAAGGCTGGAATTCTACCATTGAACTACACCCGCAGGTCCAAAGGCGGTCTTTGGCGACATCAGTTATCATACCAAAAGAGGGGGGCTTTGTCAACCGTTTTTCAGAATTTAGCGGGAGAATTTTGCAAAAAAGGTTGTCAGCGTCCGCGGGATGTGCTAAAATTCTTATGTAGTATGCACTATCACACGAAAGGACGATTTTTCCTATGTCTGGACATTCCAAATGGAATAATATCAAACGCAAAAAGGGCGCTTCCGATGCGGCCAAGGCCAAGGTATTCACCAAGGTGGCCCGTGAGATGTCGGTAGCGGTAAAAGAGGGCGGCGCTGACCCCGATACCAACGGCAAGCTGCGCGACTGCATCGCCAAGGCCAAGGCTGCCAATATGCCCAACGAGAATATCGAGCGCTGCATTAAGAAGGCTGCGGGCAGCGAGGATAAGAACAGCTACGAAGAGATGGTATATGAGGGCTACGGCCCCAACGGCGTTGCCGTTATCATTGAATCGCTGACCGATAACCGCAACCGTACCGCCGGTGACCTGCGCCATTACTTTGATAAGTGCGGCGGCAACCTGGGCCAGAACGGCTGCGTTTCCTACCTGTTTACCAAGAAGGGCCAGATCGTCATTGATAACAGCGAGGGCGAGCTGGACGAGGAGAAGGTGATGGAGGACTGCTTTGATGCCGGGGCCGAGGATGTGGATTTCGATGAGGATACCATTGAGGTGTATACCGGGGTGAATGAGCTGCGCGAGGTGCGCGAGGCGCTGGAGAAGAAGGGCTATACCTTCCTTTCCGCCGAGCCGGCCTATATCCCCAGCACCTACACCGCCCTGCCGGAGGACGCCGCCGATAAGATGACCCGTCTGATGGACCTGCTGGATGACTGCGATGATGTGCAGGGCTTCTGGCACAACTGGGAAATGTAATATCCCCGCAAATATTCCAAGAGCGGCGCCCCCAAAGCGCCGCTTTTTTGGCAAAAGGGAGGGCAGACTATGAAGGGAGTGCGTCTGATAGTTGCGACGCTGTGCGCGCTGCTGGTGCTGGCAGTCCCGGTCATGGCCGATGGCTTTGGTATGGGCGATTTTGACTCGGATACTGTTAATAAAAACCCTCAAGTAGATAACCCCAATGAGGTAACGCCGGCTCCATCCACAGAGCCGCCGCAGGAACCCACCGGGGACGGTGCCGGAAATAATGCCGGAGATGCTGTGGGAACAGACGGCGCAGGGACAGAGAACGGGAATTCTTCCCAGCTGGATGACGGCCTGTGGGGCGATTGGAGTAACCCGAGCAATATCCCCGGTATGGAGGAGCCCTCCGAAGCGCAGCAGGAGCTGGAGGAGGCCCGCCGAGAGCTGGAGGAAAAACAGCAGCAGCGGGATGAGGCGTTCCGGGAGGCGGAGCGGGAAAATGCCGCCCTGCCGGAGGAAGAAGAGAAGCAGAAGAAGCCCGCCGGCAGCAAGGCGGCCGATGCCGCCCCCACCGAGCTGGTGCTGCCCCAGCGGGAAGCGAGAACCGGCAGCCCGGTGCGGTACATCCTCATCGGGGCGCTGCTGGCCGGGGCCCTTTGCATTGCCATTTACCTGTTTACCCACCCGGCGCGGGAGGACGACCCCGCCGATGAAACCAAACCATGAGAAGCCACGATCCGAAAGGAGGAGCGCCCATGCCGGAGCCGAACCTGTGCCGCCACTGTTTTTCCGTACTGGAGGAGGGGGAGACGGTCTGTTCCGCCTGCGGGCAGAAGCCGGAGGCCCCCAACCCCGATGCCGCCCTGCCGCTGGGAACGGTGCTCTCCGGGCAGTACCGCGTGGGGATGGTGCTGCACCACAATGACCTGCTGACCACCTATCTGGCCTGGGATGCCGAAAAGGACCGCAAGGTGCGGGTGGAGGAATTCTTCCCCGGCATCCTGAAGCGGGCAGAGGACCATAAGGGCATCCTGCTCATCTCCGCCGAGAGCAAGACACTGTTCCGTACCATGGCCAGCGACCTGCACGACCGCTGGAAGCGCCTGATGGAAGTGAACCACAAGGCGATGCTGAAAACACTGGTGCTTTTTTCCGAAAATGACACCCTGTACCGGGTGACCGAATATCTGCGCATGGAGCCGCTGGAGGAGTATCTTTCCCGCCAAAAGGGAGAGATGAGCCTGACCGATGCCCGGCAGCTCATCAGCCCGCTCATTTCGCTGCTTAGTCAGCTGCACAATATGGGCCTGACTCACTGCGGCATCTCCCCGCAGAACATCTATGTGGACAGCCGCAAGCGGGTCATCCTGGATGGCTTTGCCCTGCCGGAGCTGCGCACCGTGGGCAACGGCCTGCACGCCGAGCTTTACGCCGGGTACAGCGCCCCGGAGCAGTATTCCAAGGCACTGTGGCAGGGAGAATGGACCGATATCTACTCGCTGGGAGCGGTGCTGTACCGCATGCTGGCGGGACAGGCCCCGGTAAGCGCCGAGCTGCGCGGGGAAAGGGATGATTACCTGGCGCCGCTGGGTAAGCTGCGCCCCGACCTGCCGGAGCATGTCTGCGAGGGCATCATGAAGGCACTTTCGGTGGATCACAAGCAGCGCTACCGCTCCATGGAGGCGTTTTCCGCCGCCCTGCTGGAGGAAGCCGGTGCCAATACCGCCGTGTTCCGGCCGGAGGCCCCGCCCCGCCCGGCGGAAAAACCGGCGGCCGCGGGCCCAAAGCAGTTTTCTCCGCCCATGGTGCTGCTGGCGGTGCTGCTGGCGGTCAGCGTCATCGGGAATGTCCTTTTGGCGCTGTGGAACAGCGGCGCCTTTGACGGCAAGGAGCAGCCCGCCACCCCGGTGATGGAGCGCAGCCTGGAGGGGTACTATCTGCCGGCGATAGAGGACGAGCTGGAGCAGATGAGTGGGTATAATTTCATCTACCGCTATGAGTACAGCGATACCTACCCCAGCGGGGTGATCTATAAGCAATCGCTGGCGGTGGGGCAGGTGCTGCCGGAGGATGGCAGCGTGACGCTTTATATCAGCAAGGGACCGCAGTATACCGTCATGCCGGACCTGTACGGCGCCAATGAAGCTTATGCCATCCGCATCCTTACCGATTGCCAGATCAGCTATACCATCGTCTACGATACCAACCCGGAAACGGGTGGGGAGCCGGGCACGGTGGTGGGCACCAGCATCGCGCCGGGCAGCCCCGTCGGGCCCAGGACCGCCGCCGAGGTGGATACCGTCACGGTGACCATCAAGGGCGCTTCGGAGGAGCCATTCTACGGCTGAACAGAAGAATAAACCAAAGCCCGCGGGAGAGGCGCTCTCCTGCGGGCTGATTTTTATTTTGCGGCGGCGAATGGAAAAAAGGGTGGGAGGACAGGAGGACGGGCCGCAGATAGGCTGATGCCTGACAAGGTCCGGCCGCGCAGTCATCGCCGCCTTTTGCCGGTGCCGCCGGTCACAGCGCCCGGGGAACGCTACAACAGCGTGCGGCAGCTGGGGGTGATGGATTCCTTGAGATGCTCCATCATGCGCAGGGCGGCATCCAGGGTGCTCAGCAGCTCGGCCCGGTCGTCCTCCAGGCAGTAGGCCGGCAGCTCCGAAAGGTGCTCCATGATATTATCCAGATGGTCGTGCCGCACATACAGCAAAAACCGGGGCTCCATGCCGTTCCATTCCGCCATCAGCTCCTCGCATTGGCGCTGGGCGGTGGCGGCACCTTCTTTTTCCACCTGCTGCCGTACCGCCGCCGTGTGCTCCGTAAGCCGATCGATGCTTTGCTGCATATCCACCAGCGTGTAAATGCTGATGCCGATGATAATAAGCAAAATGCCCACCGCCGCCAAAAATCGTTTCATCGGCCACGCTCCTTCGCCACAATATCACAGCTGCCATCGGGGCAGGCGACCATCAGGTACACATCATCAATTTTGAGCTTTTGGGCGGCGGCTTTCTTTTCCACCCAGCGCAGGTCCTTGCCGCTGCGGCGCAGGGCCTCGTGCATCACGGTGCCCTCGCACACCACAGCCAGCGGCGGGGCGTTATCCTCCGGCTGATCCGGCATGGCCAGCACCTGAGGCGTTATCGGGCGGTTCTGGTACTTCTGGTAGACGGAGAGCTTGCCGTTGGTCTCCACCACCGCAAACTCCACCTCCTCTGCCCGAAAGATGCCGTTCTGCCGCAGCTGGATCATCAGGTCATCGGCGGAAAAGCGCAGCTCCCGCATTTCCCGCTGGTCTATTTTCCCATCGTGGATGATGATAATGGGCCGCCCGGAGACAATGCGCCGCAGCCGGGCGCTTTTCAAGCAGAGGAAGGAGGTCAGCACCTCGAAGCACATGAGCGCCAAAATGGGCAGAAGCCCCGCGAACATGGGGCTGTCCGTTTCCTCAATGGTGAGGGTGGCGATATTGGAAATGAGGATGGTGATGACCAGCTCCGAGGGCTGAAGCTCCCCGATCTGGCGTTTGCCCATCAGCCGGATGCCGAACACAACCACAAGATACAGGATCATCGTCCGCAAAAATGTGACCAGCACAAAAAATCACCTCGCATGGAGGGTATTATTTACGGATTTGGGCGGCATATTCCCGCACATATTCCGGCGGCCGCGGCGAATAATGAAAAGGAATTTCCCCGGCAGGGAAAATGATATTTTCGGCGAAGAAAACCGCATCGCGCGTCAGCCTGCCCACGGCGCTTCCTGGCCCGCCTGCGGCTTTCTCCTGCCGGGAAAGACCCGATATCTGCCGGGGAGCGGCGCCGAGTGGAGGGAGAAATGATGCCGGAAAAACTGGACAGCAGCATTGTGCTGCTGCGGGAGCGCATTGAGCAGGGGATGCGCGGCTCCGCCGATCTCATTTTGGATGAATTTGAACTGGCCGGGGTAAAGGGCTTGGCTTTTATGTTCGATGGTCTGGTAAGCAATACCCAGGTCAGCGATTTTTTGCTGCGCCCCATAAACCGCATGGCCCCGCCGGAGGCCGACCCGGAAAAGCTGTGGGAGTACCTGCGCTCACAGTTTTTGTTCAGCAGCGAGCAGGGCATCGTGGAAACCTACGAGGATCTCTTTACCAAGGCGATGAGCGGCTTTGCCATGGTGATGCTGGATGGCGTGCCCCGGGCGCTCTCGCTGGGCTATCAGGGCTTTGAGACACGGGGCGTGGGGGAGCCCGCCATGGAGAAGAACCTCCGCGGCTCCCGGGAGGGCTTTACCGAAAGCAACAATACCAATACCGCCATGGTGCGCCGCCGGCTCAAATCACCCAATCTGACGGTGGAAACGCTGTACCTGGGCCGGCAGAGCCGCACCAATGTGCGCCTTTGCTACCTCAGCGATGTGGCGGCGCCCGAAACGGTGGAGGCCGTGCGGCAAAAATTGCGGGAGGCTTCTCTGCCGCTGGTGCTGGACAGCGGCTTTTTGCAGGCGTTCATCGGCAAGGGGGCGGCGTCGCTTTTCAGCGGGACGGGCACCACCCAGCGCCCCGATACCCTGTGCGCCAAGCTGGCGGAGGGCAGAGTGGGCGTTATGGTGGACGGCAGCCCCAATGTGATGATCGCGCCCTACCTCTTCACCGAGCATTTCCACACGCTGGATGACTACACCCAGCGACCCTATTTTACGGCGTTTGTGCGGCTTTTGCGGCTGGCGGCGTTCTTCCTTACGGTGCTGCTGCCGGGCTATTATGTGGCGGTGGTCACCTTCCACCCGGAGCGCATTCCCCGGATGCTGCTGCCCGCCTTCCTCGGCTCTGTTTCGGCCACGCCGCTTTCCGCTATGGGGGAAGCCTTGGCCCTTTTTTTGCTGTATGAGCTGCTGCGGGAGGCAGGGCTGCGCCTGCCGGATGCCATTGGGCATACCCTCAGTGTGGTGGGCGGCATCGTCATCGGGGATGCCATTGTGACCGCTGGACTGGTGGGCCTGCCCATGATCATCATTATCGCGCTGACCGCCGTAAGCGCCTTCGCGGTGCCCAGCCTGTACGAGCCGGTGACGATCCTGCGGTTTTTATTCATCTTCATCGGCGGGATATTGGGGCTTTACGGCATGGTGCTGGGCTTTTTGGTGCTGGTGGTCAACCTGTGCAGCCTGCATACTTTGGGCACACCGCTCACGGCGCCCATCGCGCCGTGGCAGCCCCGCACCCTGCGGGATCTATTCTGGCGCAGCGGCTGGCAGCGGCTGGGGCAGGAGGACTATAATGTGTCCTCCGCCCGCCAGCGGGAAAGGGGGCAGACCGATGACCAGGACGCGTGAGATCAGCGGCAGCGGGCAAATATTCGCTTTGTTGGTATTATCCCAGTGCTTTTGGCTGCTGTGCTGCCGCCCGTCCCTTGTCAACGGCCTGTTGAGCATGGCGGCCTCGGCGGTGGCCTATGGGGTGGTGTTCCTGCTGGCGGTATTCTGCCGCCGCTGCGCCGCCCGGGGGGAGACCCCTCTGTCGCCGGTATTTGCCGCATGGGGTGCGCTCCTTGCGGTGGGATATTTCGCGGTCACGGCCGAACAGCTGCTTTCCGCCGCCCGTGTTCTGTTCGAGGGTGTGTTTTCCCCGCTTCTCCTGCTGCTGGTGCTGCTGGGCGCGGTGTGGGCGGCCGCTGCCGCCGGGCAGGAGGCCCTGGGCCGGGCCGCCTTTGTCAGTCTGTTTTTATTTTTGATTGCGGTGCTGCTGCTTACCCTTGGGGTGCTGCCGCAGGCTACGGCGCTCAATCTCCGCCTGCCCGAAGAGGATCTTTCCCGCCTGGGGGAGGAGATATTATTCATCCTGCCTCGCCAGATAGAACCTCTGCTGCTGTTGCTGTTTGCCCAACGGTGCAGCCGGCCGCGGTCTGCCGCCCTGCTGCTGTGGGTGCCCGCCGGTTGGTTGCTGGGCGGCCTTTTGCTGCTATTGGCGGCGCTGGTGCTGGGGCACTACGGCAGCCTGCAGCCCTACCCCATGATGCAGCTGGCCCGGTCGGCCGGGCTTTCCGGCATGGTGCCGGTGTACTGCTTTTTGCTTATCACGGCGGCGTTTTTCCGGCTTATCGGATTGGCGGTCGCCGCCGCGCGGTTGGGCGGTATGGCGGGCTGCCGCCCAAAATGCTCCCTTTGGGCAGGCGTGGCGCTTTCCCTTGGCGGGGTAGCGCTGCTGCACTATACCGGCTGGCCGGATGCTGCCGTTTATCCCATCTTGGCTGTGACGGGCCTGCTTTGGCTGATTTTTGCCCTGCTGCCGCCGCGGGGCACCGGGAATAAGCGGGACCGGCGGCGTTAGCGGCTCAACAGGCGCCAGCCCGATTTCATCGGGCGCCAGCCTGCCCTCGCCGCTGCCTGGCCGCTCGCCGCTTCTGCCCGCCGCCCCGCTCTTTGCTTATCTTCTCATTCAGGAGGTTTCCATATGCCGTTTCACCGTTTTTCCGCCCTGCTTTTGGCGCTTTTGCTCTGCCTGCTGCCCGGCTGCGGAGAGCGCCCCATCTCCTCCCGTCTGGTCCTTTCCTCCATGGGGGTGGAGTGCTCCGCCCGCCCGCTTACCGCCGTGCTGGAGGTGATCCGCGAGGAGAAAAATGAGACCATCACCGTGCAGGGGGAAAGCTTCACCGCCCTCTTTTCCGCCGCCGAGCGCCAAACCGGGGAGCAGGTCTACCTTGGCGCGCTGCAAAGCATCGTCTTTTCCGGCGTGCCCGATGGCAGCACGCTGCGGGAGTATCTCCGTGCGCTGCTGGCCGATGGAAGGCTTTCCCCCAATACCCAGATCGCCCTGTGCGGGGACGCCCTTTCACTGTATGATGGGGAAGCGCTCACTGGGGATAGCATCACCGCCCTGCTGACCCGCCAATATACCGATAGCCGCCGCAATGGACTCAAGGAGCTGCTGAATCTGCTGGAGGGGACCGGCCGGGATGGTCTGATCCCCTGGCTGACGACGGCGGAGGGCGAGCTGCGGGAAACGGGTGCCATCGCCACCGGGCAAAGCGACTACACCGCCCCCGAGGAGCCGGAGGAGATCTGCCTTATGCTGCTGGGCGAGCGCCCGGAAATGCGCTATGCGCTTTCGACTGGAGCGGGGGAGGCGAGCATCCTGCTGCGGCGGCTGACCCTTTCTGGGGTCAAATGGGAGGACGAAACACCCACCGTCACCCTGACGGCGGAAGCCGCGGTGCAGTCCGCCGATGGAAACATGACCCGGGAAACGCTGGAAGCGGCCCTGCTGGATGAACTGCAGCGGCGCCTGGCCGTGCTGAATACCAAAATGTCCCGCACCCGCAGCGATCTGCTGGGGCTTTCGGCCCGGGCGGCGCTTTGCGGTCACGATTTACAAAATATCCCCTTGGGGGAGCTCCGCTACACCGTTCACCTGGTCCTGCGGGATCCCCGCGGACTTTTGTCATAGGACGCATTTTTTGGCAGCCCTGTCCTTTTGCTGCATCCGCCGCAAGTATTTACATCACATCATCCGCCGCTTCCGGCGCACAGTAGATTATGGGGCAGCGCATCAGTGCGGGCGCGGCCCCGCTTTTGGGGGAAAGGGGGTGAAATCCTTTGAGAAAAGCAATACGCACAGGCTTTTGGATCTTTGGCGCCTCGGTGCTGCTGGTGCTGGCCGCGGCGGTGTACTGGCAGGCCCGCCTGCCGGATGAATACGCCCTGACCCGCGGCGGCAGCCTTCGCCTGCCCGGCAATATTACTGCAGTCTATGGCGAGGAGACCGCCGTGGCGCGCAGCGGGGAAGCAACGGCCGAAGCCCAGCTGCGCCTGCCGCTGGGCGTTTCGGTCAAGACTGTTTCGGTGCGCTATGTGCAGCGGGATACCGTGCTGGTCTCCGGCCGTCCCTTCGGCATCAAGATGTTTACCGAGGGATTGATGGTGGTGGGCTTCACCGATTTTTCCGCCGATGGCAGGCGCATCAATCCGGCCCGCAGCGCGGGCCTTGCCACCGGGGATATCCTGCTGAGCCTGGACGGCATCACATTGACCTCCAATGAGCAGATGGGTGCTCTGGTGCAGGGCAGCGGCGGCCGCCCGGTGCAGCTTGTATATCAGCGGCAGGGGCGGCAGTACACCACCCGCCTCACCCCGCAAAAAAGCCTTTCCGACAGCCGCTGGCACCTGGGGCTTTGGGTGCGGGATAGCTCCGCCGGCATCGGCACCGTCACCTACTTTGATGAAAACGTGCGTACCTTCTCCGGCCTGGGGCATCCCATCTGCGATGTGGATACCGGCGAGATCATGACCCTTTCCACCGGGGAGGGAGTGGAAGCGGTCATTACCGGCTATACCACCGGCAAAAGCGGCTCCCCCGGCGAATTGAAGGGCCAGTTTGTGGCGGGGCGCACCTTTGCGGGCCTCACCGCCAATGGCGAATGCGGGGTCTGCGGGTCCCTCCGCCCGGATTATATCCCGCAGGGGGAGCGGCTGCCAGTGGCTTTTTCGCACGAAGTGCAGCCAGGCCCCGCTAAAATGCTGACAACTATTGCAGGCGGCGCTCCGCGGGAGTATGATGTAGTTATCGAGAAGGTGCTGCGGGGCAGCGGCCACGCGGGGCAGAATATGGTCATCCGGGTGACCGATGAGGCACTGCTGCAAAAAACCGGTGGTATCCTACAGGGCATGAGCGGCTCGCCGCTCGTCCAGAATGGGATGCTGGTGGGCGCCGTGACCCATGTCTTTGTGGATGAACCGGACCGCGGCTACGCGATTTTTGCCGAAACAGTGCGAAACGCCGAGAAAAACCTCGACCAAACCACCCGCAATGCGGCATAGCATCTAATATTGGAAAATATTGGCGAAAACTTTATCAAAAAATATTGAAATATATGTTGAAATCTTTTACAATTTATGGTAACATCAACTCAACGGCCGGATTTCATAACATTTTAGGAGGAGTATTCACATGGAGAACCACAACTATATGCTGATCGCCGATGATGCGGGCGAATTCCGCGATACCTGCAAAGCTGCTTTGGAGGCAAAGGGCTTTGAAGTAGAGGTTTGCCGCAAGGATGGACGCGCTCTTTTGGATATGATCCGGGAGAAGAAGCCCACCGCTGTGCTGATGGAGGCCCTAATGAGCGGCCTGGATGGCCTGGGTGTGCTCATGGCCGTTTCCCGCGGGGAGTGCGGCGTCCAGCCCACCATCTTTACCATGACCGGTATGGATGCGCCCGGCATCACCAATCAGCTGATCCGGGCAGGCTCCGCCTATCACTTTGTCAAGCCGTTCGATCCCGATATCATTGCCGAGCGGGTAGAAATGATGTGCGCCCCGGCCGCCGGGGAAGAAGCGGTTGCCGCGGCCCGTCCCGCCGTGGAAGTGGTGGACCTGGAAACCATCGTCACCGAGATCATCATGGAGATCGGCATCCCGGCGCATATCAAGGGCTACCAGTATATCCGGGATGGCATCATTATGACCGTCCGGGAACCGGAGATCATCAACGGCGTTACCAAGGTGCTTTATCCGGCCATCGCCAAAAAGAACGGTACCACCGCCTCCCGTGTGGAGCGTGCCATCCGCCATGCCATCGAGGTGGCCTGGGACCGCGGGGATGTGGATATTCTCAATTCCTATTTCGGCTATACCATCCACAATCTGCGCGGCAAGCCCACCAATAGCGAGTTCATCGCCATGATCGCGGATAAGATCCGCCTGCGTTATAAAGGCTCCAATTTTACCCTTGCCTGATCCACAAAGGCCAATGCCGGCCGCCCGTCCCCTGCTTACTGGGGAGCGGGCGGTTTTCCCATATATGCCCAGATTTATTACAAATACGAAAATTTGTTCGTTTTTTCATCCCAAAGTCTTGCCCACCCCACCAAACCTGTGCTACAATTAACTTGGAATGTTGTTTCTATCCGCTACCTCGCGGCTGCCGCGGGCTGCCTTAGCTTTCCCACTTACCCCTTGCCCGATCTATCCCCGCCACCCTGTGCAGCCCGCCCATTGTGGCGGAGCGCCCCCTGCGGGGGCTGCCGCGCCACCCCTGCGGGGCGGCGCGTACCGGGCTGCGCCCGGCGGCTCCGCCGCCGCCCTCCCGGCCATCCCCGCACTTTCCACTAACCACCCACCCGAAAGGAGCCCTGTCCCATGCTGCGAATGATCCTGGGCGAAGCCGGTACCGGCAAAACCACCGAGGTACTCCGCCAGATAAAAGAAGCCGCCGGCCGGCGGCAGTCTGTCCTGCTGCTGGTGCCGGAGCACGCCTCCTTTGAGATGGAGCGCCGGGTCAGCGCCCTCTTTACCGGGGAGGAGCAGCAGTATATCACCCTGCTCAGCTTCCCCCGCCTGGCGGAAAAGATCTTCCGGGAATGCGGCGGCCTGACGCAGCGCCCGCTGGATGAGGTCAGCCGGGCCCTGCTGATGCGGGAAGCCATCAGCGAGGTGCAGGAGCGGCTTACCCTCTACCGGCGGCAGGCAGGCTACACCGGCTTCATTTCCTCCATGCTGCAAACCGTCGCCGATTTTAAGCGCGCTGGCATTACCCCCGCCCGGCTGGAGGAAATCGCCGCCGAAACCGCCGGCACCGCCCTGGGGCAGAAGCTCACCGATCTCCAGCTCATCTACGAGGCCTTCCAGGCCCTGGTGGAGCTGCGCTTCCACGACCCCTTGGATGAACTGGCCCTGGCGCTGGGCCGCGCGACGGAAAAGAACTGGTTCGCCGGCCGCCATATCTGGGTGGATAGCTTCGATTACTTTTCGGTCAGCGAGCGCGCCCTGCTGGAGCAGATGCTCCTCTCGGCGGAAAGTCTCACCCTCTCCATGACCTGCCCCGCCCTGGATGCCGGGGAGGACATCTTCCTTTACCAGAAAAAATTTCTCCTGCGTATGCGTGCGTACGCGGGCGCGCACGCGTTAATGTGCGAGGAGCCCCTCATTCTCACCGAAGATAAACGCCACCAAAGCCCCGCCCTGGCCGGGCTGCAAAGGGCCTTTACCCGGCCGGAAACGGTGCCCCCCGCCGCCGGAGAGAGCCTTCGGCTCATCGAGGCGCCGACGGTGTACGAGGAAATGCGGTTTGCCGCCGCCGAGATTGCCCGGCTGGTGCGGGAGGAGGGCCTCCGCTACCGGGATTGCGTCATCCTCTGCCGGGACCTGGACCGCTACCGCAATGCCAAAACCGTGCTGGAGGAATACGATCTGCCCTACTTCTGCGGCGAAAAGCAGAACATCCTCTTCGCGCCGCTGCCGTTTTTCCTGCTCACCGCGCTGGAGGCTGCCTCCGGCAGCCTGAAAACCGCCGCCATCCTGCGGCTGGCCCGCTCTGCTGCCTCGGGGCTTTCTCCCCAGCAGGCCGGCGCCCTGGAAAATTACAGCTTCATCTGGAACATCTCCGGGGAGGACTGGCTGCGCCCCTTCACCGGCAATCCGGAGGGCATGTCCGATGCCGCCCCGGAGGACTACGCCGCCGCTCTGGCCCAGGTGGAGGCCGCCCGCCGCCGGGTCATCGAGCCGCTGGCGGCCCTGCGGCAAAGTCTGAAAAATGCCGCCGGCCCCGACTTTGCGGCGGCGGTGTACCGCTATGCGGAAGCCGCCGGCGCCCTGCAAAACCTGACCCAAAACAGCCCTCTGCCGCAGCGGGAAGCGGTGGACCGCCAGTGGAACAGCCTGGTGGATGTGCTGGACCTCATGACCGACTTTTACCCGGAAAGGGCACTGAATGCCCGGGAGTGGAGCGAGCTGTTCCGGCTGGCCCTTTCCCGCATCGATCTGGGCGAGGTGCCAAATACCGTGGACCATGTCATCCTGGCGGAAAGCGACCGGGTGCGGCTGCAAAGCCCCCGGGCCGTCTTTGTCCTTGGCGTCAATGAGGGCATTTTCCCGGCCAATGGGGCCACGGCAGGGCTTTTTTCCACCCGGGAGCGGGAGGAGCTGAATGCCCGCGGCGCGGAGCTGCCGGTGCTGGGCACCGAAAGCACTCTGCGGGAGCAGTTTGTGCTGTATTCCGCTCTTTCGGCCGCGGCGGAGCGGCTGACCATCACCTATGCCCGGCAGAATATCGCCGGGGATGCCCAGCTGGCCCCGGCGGGCTATCTGCTGCGGGTGCTGCGGCCCCTGCGGGTCAGCCCCATCAGGACCGAAGCCTTCCCGGCGGAATTCTGGGTGGTGAATGAGGCTACCGCCAAAAGCCGCTACGCGGCGGCTCTGGGCCGGGATGCCGCGGAGGAGGCCCTGCTGGTCGCCCTGCTGGAGCGGCTGGGAGAGGGGGACTATCCGGCTGCGATGAGACGGGTGGCCATGGACGCCCCGGCCGGGGATATCACCCCGGAAAACGCCCGGCAGCTGCTGGGCCGGGAGCTGAAGCTGGCCCCCACCGCCATCGACCGGTACTACCAGTGCCCCTACCAGTTTTTCTGCGATAAAATGCTGCGGCTGCGCCCCCGGCAAAGGGTGGAGTTTTCCCCCTTCGAGTCGGGCTCGGCCATCCACTATGTTTTCCAGCAGATGGTAAACCAGTACGGCAGCCGGGGCCTGTGCGAGCTGACCGACGAGGAGATGGATGGGGAGATCCGCCGCTTTCTCCGGGAGTACATCGACAGGATGGTGCCCGACCCCACCACCGTCACCGCCCGGTTCCGCTACCAGTTTGACCGCCTGCGGCTGATGCTGGGGGTCATTGTGCGGCACCTGGCCGATGAATTTTCCCAAAGCGAATTTACCGCCGCCGCTACCGAGGTTTCGGTGGGCGAGGGGGGAGAGGTGGCCTCTCCGCGGCTGAGCGCCGAGGACGGCACCCCCATCTCCCTGCGCGGCTCCATCGACCGGGTGGACCTTTACCACGGCCCGGAGGGAGACTACCTGCGGGTCATCGATTACAAATCCGGCACCAAGGAATTCAAGTTTGAGGAAGTGCCCTACGGCCTCAATATGCAGATGCTCATCTACCTGTATGCCGCCTGTGGCGATGAGAACCACCGCTTTGGCAGCCCGCAGCCGGCGGGGGTACTGTACCTGCCCAGCCGCCTGGAGGCGCTGGAGGTCACCATGGATACCACCAGCGAAAGCCTGGCGGCCGAGGTGAATGAATCCCTGCGGATGAAGGGGATGCTGCTGGAGGATGAGGACATCCTGCGGGCCATGGAGCAGCAGCTGGCCGGGGTGTATATCCCCGCCAAGATAAAGCAGAACGGCGAGTTTTACCGGGGCTCCCGGGTTTACAGCCGGGAGGTCTTTGCCAAGCTGCGGGAGACCGTTTACGGCAACATAGAGCAAATGGGCACCGACCTGCTGGCCGGTAAGGTGGCCCCCTGCCCGGCACGGGGCGGCAGCAGCGAGCCCTGCAACTACTGCCCCTATGCGGGGCTGTGCAATAATACCGAGCCGGAGGCTCCCCACCGGGAGCTGGGCGGAAAGGAGGAGACCGAATGAGCGCGCGCGAATGGACCCCGGCCCAAAAACAGGCCATCACCACCCGGGGCGGAGATCTTCTGATCTCGGCGGCGGCGGGCAGCGGCAAGACCGCTGTGCTGACCGAACGGGTGCTGACCATCATCACCGACCCGGAGCGCCCGGTGGATATCGACCGGCTGCTTATTGTGACCTTCTCCAATGCCGCGGCGGAGGAAATGCGGCAGAGAATCGCGGCCCGGCTGTACGAGCGAATGGAGCAGGAGCCGGAAAACGCCGTGCTGCGGCGGCAGAGCCTCCTGCTGGGCAACGCCGAGATCTGCACCATCCATGCCTTTTGCTACCGGCTCATCCGGGAGAATTTCCAGGCGCTGGGGCTGCCCGGCGATATGGTCCTGGGCCGGGATGGGGAGGACGAGCTTTTGCAGGCGGCGGTGCTGGAGCAGCTGCTGGATGAGGAGTACGAAAAGGCCGAGCCGGCCTTCATGCGGCTCATCGAGCTGTTTTCCGGCAGCCGGAATGACCGCAGGGTCATGGCCTCACTGCTGCTTCTATACCACTTTCTGCGCAACCATCCCTTCTACCGGGACTGGGCCGCGGAGTACATCACCGCCGATACCGAAACACCGCTGGATGAGACCATCTGGAGCGGGCTGCTGCGGCAGCGGGCCGCGGAGGCCCTGCAATATGCCGACGACCTGCTGCGGGACTGCATGGATCTGCTGGGGCAGAGCAATGACGAGATGCTGTGGGAAGTGGTGACGCCGGTGATCATGCAGGACCGGGAGATGCTGGCCCGGCTGATGACCGCGGTGACGCAGGAGGAATGGGACATTGCCATGACCCGGATGCTGGAGGCGAGCTTTCCGCAGTTCCCGCGGAAAAAGTGGACCGACGCCGAGACCAAGGACACGGTGCTGCGGCTGCGCCGCCGGGCCGCCGAGGCCGTGACGGAGCTCAAGACGAAGGTCTTCCTGATGGGGGAGACGCAGTACCGGGAGGACCAGCAGAAGCTGGCCCCGCTGATGGAGCGGCTGTGCGCGCTGATTCTGGAATTCGACAGCCGGTATGCCGCTGCCAAGCTGGAACGGCGAAAGCTGGACTTTGGCGACCTGGAGCACGACGCCCTGGCCCTGCTGGCGCGGCCGGACGGCACCCAGACCGCCCTTGCCGCGGAGCTGGGCAGCCGGTATGCCGAGATTATGCTGGATGAGTACCAGGATACCAACGCCCTGCAGGAGAAGATCTTTGCCGCGCTGACGGCGGGGGGCTGCCACCGCTTCATGGTGGGGGATGTCAAGCAGAGCATTTACGGCTTCCGGGAGGCCTGCCCGGAGAACTTCCTGGAGAAGCGGGAAAGCTATGCTCCGGCGGAGGAAGGGTCCTTCCCGGCAAAGATCGCCCTGAACGCCAACTTCCGCACCCGGCGGGAGATCACCGGCTTTACCAACCGGCTGTTCAGCCGCATTATGACCCAAAGAACGGCGGGAATGGACTACCTGCCGGAGGATGAGCTGGTTTCCTCCCTGCCGTATGACTATACCATCGGGCGGCCGGTGACGGCGCTGGTCATCAACCCGCCTGTGGGGACCCCGGTGGCCGACTGCCGCAAAATGGAGGCCGAGCAGGCGGCGGAGGAGATCGGGATACTGCTGAAGGCGGGCTTTACCGTGGAGGAAAACGGGGGCCGACGGCCGGTTCGGCCGGGGGATATCTGCATCTTGATGCGGAGCGCCAAAAACCGGGAGCAGTACTACATAGACGCCCTGCGGGAAAGGGGCATCGGCGCCCGGAGCGCCAAAAACGAAAACCTGCTGGAGGTAAGAGAGGTAAAAACGGTGGTGAGCTACCTGGCCGTGCTGGCCAACCCCATGCTGGACCTGGAGCTGGCCGAGGTGCTGGCAAGCCCGATGTATGGCTTTACCGGGGACGATCTGGCGGCCCTGAGAGCGGCCGGCCGGCGGGAGCGACTGTACCAGAACCTGCTGAGCAAAACGGCGGAGAGCGGCAAATTCGCGGCATTCCTGCGGGACTACGACCTGCTGCGGGCCAAAATGCAGGAGCTGCCCGCCGCTGAGCTGATCCGGGAGATATGCGAGGTGACCGGCTACCGGGAAAAGTGCCGGGTGCTGCCGGAGGGCGAGACCGCGGTGGCCAACCTGCGGCTGCTGCAGGCCCATGCGGCCGAGCACGAAAAGGACGGCCGTGGCGAGAGTGACTTTGCGGAATACCTGCGGCGGCTGGCCCAGCGGGGCTGTGTGCTGCCCAGCGCGGCGGCGGCCGGCGGCGACGCTGTGACCGTGACGACCATTCACCGCAGCAAGGGACTGGAATACCCGGTGGTGTTCCTGGCCGGGTGCAATGAGCGGTTCCGCAAGGCGGAGGAGAGCAGCGACATCGCCATGGACCGGGAGCTGGGCTTTGCCTGCAAGCTGCGGGATAACTACACCATGCTGCAGCATAAGACCCTGCCGCTGGCGGCCATGCAGCTGCAGAACCGCAAGACCCGGCTGCAGGAGGAGATGCGCATCCTGTATGTGGGGCTGACGAGAGCAAGGGAAAAGCTGTACCTGATGGCTACGGGGTCCAAGATCACCGAAGGGCTGGAGGAGCTGGGGATGATAGCCGCGGAAAGCGGGGAATACCGGGCCGCCGCCGCGGTGAGCAGCTGGGACTGGCTGCGGGGCACCGTGATGCAGGAGCAGGGCCTGGAGCTGAGGATCATACGGCCGGAGGAGCTGCCGCCGCCGGAGAGTGAAGAACTGGAACAGGCGCAGGAGGCCATCCCCGTGGAGGGGGAGGCCCTGCAGCGGCTGGAGGAGAAGCTGAGGTTCAGCTACCCCTACCCGGCCGATACCGTGACCCCCAGAAGGATGGCGGTGAGTGAGCTGGCCGAACGGGCCGCAAGGGAGCATTATCTGCTGAAGCGCAGGCCCAAGTGCCTGACCCGGCAGGAGGCGACCGCGGCCGAGCGGGGCAATGCCGCCCACCGGGCGATGCAATTTGCCGACCTGACGGCGCTGAAAAAGGACCCGAAGGCCGAGATAGAACGGCTGGTGGCCGAGGGCTACCTGTACCGGGAGGACGGCGGGCTGATCGACACCGGGGTGCTGGAAAAGCTGATGAACTCCCCCCTGGGCGAGCGGATGAGAAAAGCCGACCGGGTGGAGCGGGAAATGCGGTTTTTGCAGGAATTCACCCCGGAGGAGCTGGCGGCCATAGACCCGGCGCTGCGGGTGCCGGGGACGACGCTCATCATGGGGGCGGTGGATGCCGTGCTGGTAGAAGGGGACCATGCCGTGCTGCTGGACTATAAGACCGACCGGGTGGCGGCTCCGCAGGAGCTGACCGGGCGGTATGCCCTGCAGCTGAAGCTGTACGCGACCATGGTGCGGCGGCAGTTTGGTCTGCCGGTGACCGAGGCGGTGCTGTATTCGTTCTGCCTGGGGCAGGCGGTGAAAGTGGAGCTGTGAGGCTTTTTCTGAGGAGAAAAGGCGGAGAAAGAATTTTGGCCAAGTTGGCGGTCGCCTGGCGGCGAAAGCCTCCCTTGTGCAAAGGGAGGTGGCACTGCGCAGCCGTGACGGAGGGATTGTCGGTAGATACTATGACTTGGTTTTATCTCTCTTTTCCTACGGAGCCAGTTTGTAGTCGCCTGGCGGCGGGGCGGAGATTTTGCAGGGTGCAAAGCCAGTACGCCTACCCGGCGGGGGCCTACTTTTGTTCGTGCAAAAGTAGGCAAAACACGCTTGGGGCTGTGCCCCAAGGCCCCCTAACGCTTAAGCTGCGGCTGGATACGAACGATGCTTTGGCATCGTCCGTACAGCGCCGCAGATACGCTCTCAAGGTGCCTGCGGCGCATTTTATTTTGGCCCCAGCAGGAACCGAATTAAAATTAACACCTTATAAGCGTCGTCTAGCCCCAGATCCGGGAGGCTGTAGGCCTTCCGGTCGGGGCAAATGGGGCCCCCGCAAGGTCGCAAGACCTTGTGGGGAGAGGAGGATGCACTGTAGCGGGGAGGGCTGCCCGAAGCAAAGCATAGGGTCAGCCCGACTCAAGCGGAGGTTGCGTCCGACGAGCGTCGGGTCTTTAGGGCGGAGCCCTAAATGACTTTTGGTTACTTTTCTTCATAGAAAAGTAACCCCCGCCGGGCAGGCGTACAGGCTGTCACCCTCCGGTGACTTAGCGACGCCGACAGGCGAGATGATACTTTGGCATGATTTGTGCCATCAATCCCTTCGGTTCGCTCCGCTCACCACCTCCCTTTACACAAGGGAGGCTATGGTGCGGTGCCCTCCCCTTACACAGGGAAGCCTGCGGGGCGGGGCGGTGCCGGCAGGCGGAAAAAACGAGGGAAATAGTGAAAATTCCCCCTTGACAGGGAGAGGGGGATTTGGTATGATAGTCAAGTAAAGAAAGCAGAACGAGATCGTTCTCACCTGCCGCACAGTGGTTGTAGGCACGGTCAATAGAGGCAAGGCCTGCAAATGCGGGAGACTTGCGTTCTTTTGGCATGGACGATCAAAGTGATGAGTCCGTGCTTTTTATTTACAGGAAAACCCGAGAGCTACAACCCATTTCAGTCAGGAGGTGCTTTGCAATCGCAAACAAGGAACTGCAGATCAATGAAGAGATCCGCGACAAGGAAGTAAGAGTGATCGGTGCTGAAGGCGAGCAGCTGGGGATCATGTCCTCCCGCGATGCCTACAACATGGCGCAGGAAAAGAACCTGGATCTCGTAAAGATAGCGCCGCAGGCCCAGCCGCCGGTATGCCGCATTATGGATTACGGCAAATACCGCTTTGAGCAGGCCAAGCGCGAAAAGGAATCCCGGAAGAACCAGAAGACCATAGAGGTGAAGGAGACCCGGCTTTCCCTGAACATTGATACCCACGATTTTGATACCAAGGTGAACCAGACCAAGAAGTTCCTTTCTTCCGGCAACCGCGTCAAGGTGTCCATCCGCTTCCGCGGCCGTGAGATAGCGCATTCCCAGCTGGGGTACGGTATCATGCAGCGCTTTGCAGAGGCCTGTGCCGATGTAGGCAATGTGGAAAAGCCCGCCAAGCTGGAGGGCCGCAGTATGATCATGTTTATGAACGCGAAGCCTGCCCCCACCAATAAGCAGCAATAACAAATTTAGGAGGAAAATAAAATGCCCAAGCTGAAAACCCACACCGGTGCAAAAAAGCGCTTTAAGCTGACCAAAAACGGTAAGGTCAAGAGAGCCAAAGCCTACAAGTCTCATATCCTGAACAAGAAATCCACCAAGCGCAAGAGAAACCTGCGCAAGGGCACCTATGCCGATAAGACCAATGTCGGCGCACTGAAGCTGCTGATGCCCAACACCTGATCCCTTAACAACAACATTTACAGATGATATGATACGGAGGTAAAAAGATATGGCTCGTATTAAAAGAGCGATGATGACCCGCAAGAGAAGAAAAAAGACCCTGAAGATGGCAAAGGGCTATTTTGGCGCGAAGAGCAAGCGCTTTAAGATGGCGAAACAGGCCGTAATGAAATCCGGCAACTATGCTTACATTGGCCGTAAGCAGAAGAAGCGTGATTTCCGCCGCCTGTGGATCACCCGTATTTCCGCCGCCTGCAAGCTGAACGGCATGAACTATTCCCAGTTCATGAACGGCCTGAAGAAGGCTGGCATCAACCTGAACCGCAAGATGCTCTCCGAGCTGGCGATCAACGATGCTGCCGCCTTTACCGCCCTGACCGAGAAGGCCAAGGCTGCCCTGTAAAAAGCATAACGCTCCGCCCGATTTTGGTAAGACAGGATCGGGCGGGCCTTTTTTGTCATAAAATGAAGTCATCAAAAATTTGCTTGCATTTGGGGCTGACTTAGGGTATAAAGAAAAAAGAGCATCTCCAAAAGGAGGAAAAGGATGGAACGGCTGACCTCGCGCGAGAACGCGCTGATAAAGGAATACCGAAAACTGTGCGGCAGCCGGAAGCGGCGGGAGGAGACCGGGTGCTTTGTGCTGGAGGGCGCCCGGCTGGTGCTGGATGCGGCTGAGAGCGGCATCCCGCTGCGGACGCTGCTGGTAAGCGATGACGGCGCCCGCTACCCGGAGGCCGAAAAGCTGGCGGGAATGGCGCGGCGGTGCTTTTCCATCCCCAATGAGCTGGCGGCGTATATCTCCGAGACCGAGCACCCGCAGGGCATTTTTGCGGTGGGGGAGATGCCGAAGGCCGAGCCGCTGACGATGCGGGCGGGCAGCTATCTGCTGCTGGACGAGCTGCAGGATCCCGGCAACCTGGGGACCATTCTGCGGACGGCGGAGGCGATGGGTGTGACCGCGGTGGTGCTTTCCGCCCACTGTCCCGATCTTTTTTCGCCGAAGGTGATCCGCAGTACGATGGGCAGCGGATGGCGGCAGAAAACCGTGCGGGTGGATGACCTGGCCGGGAGCATTGCCGCATGGCAAAAGCAGGGCCTGCGCTGCTATGCGGCTACCCTAAGCCCCGAAGCACTGCCGCTGCAAAGGCTGCCGGCGGGGGAATGCCGGGGGATCGTCATCGGCAATGAGGGCAACGGCGTGAGCCGGGAAGTGATAGATGCCTGTAATGGCGAGGTATATATCCCGATGAGGGGGGCGGCGGAATCGCTGAACGCGGCGGCCGCGGCAGCGCTGTGCATGTGGGAGCTGAGCGGCCGGGGGTATCTGCCCGGATAAGCAGGAGGCAGGCGGCGCGGCGGAATGGGCGAGGAGTGCCCGCAGCGAAGCGGAGGGTCGCTCCGAGACAAAATGGAGCCGTGCCGCCGGAATAGGTGGCCTGGAACGAAGGATAAAAAGAAAGGAGGGGGAGCGAGATGGCGATTTCGGACTGGATGCGGTTCCAGTTGGCGTATGGCTTTGGAACGGTGCGGGCCGCCAAGGCCCTGGAAAAGTGGCACTCGCCTACCCTTTTATTCCATACCGAGGACTGGCGGCTGCGGCAGCACGGCATGGGCGAGGAAGAGCTGCGCCGGGTGCGGGAGGCCAAGGACGCCGACCTGGGAAAGATTCTGGGATTTTGTGAGAGGAACGGGGTAAAGATACTGACCCCGGATGACGACCTGTACCCGCAGCGGCTGCGGAACATATACAGCCCGCCGGCGGTGCTGTATGTGGCCGGCAGCTGGATGGATCTGAATGATATCTTAACAATAGCGGTGGTGGGCACCCGCCACTGTACCGAATACGGCAGCCGGGTGGCGAGGGAGATCTCCGCGGACCTGGCGGCCAGGGGTGTGGTGACGGTGAGCGGTTTGGCTGTGGGGATCGATTCCTGCTGCCATGACGCTACAGTGGAGGCCGGCGGCCGTACCATAGCGGTGCAGGGCTGCGGCATCGATGTGACCTACCCGGCGGCCAACCGGGAGCTGAAAAAGAAGATACTGCGAAGCGGCGGCGCGGTGATAACGGAATTCCCGCCCGGCGCTGAGCCGAATTCCTATCATTTTCCCATCCGCAACCGCATTATAGCGGGGCTGTGCCACGGTACGCTGGTGGTGGAGGGAGAACGCCGCAGCGGGTCGCTGATCACGGCGGGGTTTGCCCTGACCGAGGGCCGGGATGTTTTTGCGGTGCCCGGCAATGTGGATAGCCCCATGAGCGCCGCGCCCAACTGGCTGATCCGGGAGGGGGCCATCATGGTGCGGGAAGCAGGGGATATTCTGGAGGAATACGATCTGCGGGACTATGATGCTGCGGGGCCGGGAGAGGAAGCGGAGGCTGAGCAGCTTACCTTGTGCGAAAAGCAGCCCAGCAAGGCTAAGAAGAAGGAAAAGCCCGCCCCGGCCAAGGCCTATCCCCTGCGGAGCGACGACGGGATGCTGGAGACGCTGAACGGCAGCCAGCGCACGGTGCTGGAGGTCCTGAGCAGCGAGCCGATGACCGCCGACGAGGTGGTGGCGGCAACCGGACTTTCGGTGCCGGAGACACTTTCGGTCTTGACGCAGCTTGAGATCTTTGGTATCATCAGAATCCATGCGGGACATCGCTTCAGCCGGTGAACCGCCGAGAGAAAACGAAATTTTAAGAATATACGGGTGATAAGATTTGTCCAAATTAGTGATCGTGGAATCCCCGGCCAAGGCGCATACCATCCAGAAGTACCTTGGCCCCGACTATGAAGTGATGGCCTCGATGGGCCATGTGCGCGACCTGCCGGCTTCCCGGCTGAGCGTGGATGTGAAGAATGACTTTGCCCCAAACTATGAGAATATCAAGGGCAAGGGCGAGCTGATAAAAAAGCTGCGCGCCGAGGCCAAAAAGAGCGACTATGTGTACCTGGCGACCGACCCCGATCGTGAGGGGGAGGCCATCAGCTGGCACCTGGCGCAGCTCTTGAAGCTGGATGAAACGGAGCCGAACCGGGTGACCTTTAATGAGATCACCAAGTCCGGCATTAAATACGGCATGGAGCACCCCCGGTGCATCGACCAGCAGCTGGTGGATGCCCAGCAGGCCCGCCGGGTGCTGGACCGCATCGTGGGCTACGAGATCAGCCCTTTCCTGTGGAAGAAGATCCGCAAGGGACTTTCCGCCGGACGGGTGCAATCGGTGGCGGTGCGGCTGGTGGTGGACCGCGAGGATGAGATCCGGGCCTTTAAGCCCGAGGAATACTGGACCCTGGAGGCCCTGCTGCAGAAGCAGGGCGTAAAAGCCAAACCCTTTTTGGCCAAATACTACGGCACCGGCGGCAAAAAGTGTGAGATCACCACTGAGGAGCAGGCCAATGCCCTAAGGGCTGCCGCCGAAAAAGAGCCGTTTATCATAAAGAGTATAAAGATGGGCACGCGGCAGAAGAACCCCGCGCCGCCCTTTATCACCTCCACTTTGCAGCAGGATGCCTCCCGGCGGTTTGGCTTCCAGGCCAAGCGTACCATGAAGGTGGCGCAGGAGCTGTACGAGGGCATCAACCTGCCGGACCTGGGTGCGGTGGGCTTGATCACCTATATGAGAACCGATTCGCTGCGCATCTCCGATGAGGCGCTTTCTGCGGCGCATGATTACATTCAGCGGACCTATGGGGAGAACTATGCCCTGGCAAAGCCCCGTACCTTCCGTTCCAAATCCAACGCGCAGGATGGCCACGAGGCCATCCGCCCGACCATGATAGACCTGGCGCCCGCCAAGATCAAGGAGAGCCTTTCCAGCGACCAGTATAAGCTGTATAAGCTGGTGTGGGAGCGCTTTATTGCCAGCCAGATGGCGGCCTGCGTGCAGGATACCGTTTCCACCGATATTACCGCCGGGGAGCATCTCTTTAAGGCCTCCGGGTTTTCGGTACGGTTTGACGGCTATACCCGCCTGTATACCGAGGCGGTGGATAACGAGGAGGAGCAGGAGACCAATCTGCCCCGGCTGGAGGAGGGCGAGCACCTAACCCTGAAGGAGCTGAAGCCCAATCAGCACTTTACCCAGCCGCCCCCCCGGTACACCGAAGCGACGCTGATCCGGGAGCTGGAGGAAAACGGCATAGGCCGCCCCAGCACCTACGCGCCCACCCTTTCCACCATACTGCAGCGCGGCTATGTGGAGCGAGAGGGCAAGGCCCTAAAGCCCACCATAGTGGGAGAGACGGTGACCCGGCTGATGAAGGAGCAGTTCGGCAAGATAGTGGATGTGAAATTCACCGCCGAGATGGAGCAGGAGCTGGATGAGGTAGAGGCCGGCAAGACCGAATGGGTGGGTATGATGCACCACTTCTATGATGACTTTACCGATATGCTGCAGAGTGCCGAAAAGAATATGGAAGGCACCAAGATGAAGATCCCCGATGAGGAGACCGACATAGTGTGCGAGCTGTGCGGCCGCAAGATGGTGGTGCGCCACGGCAAATACGGCAAGTTCCTGGCCTGCCCGGGCTTTCCGGAGTGCAAGAATACCAAGACCCTGCAGCAGGAGACCCCTGGCAGCTGCCCCCGCTGCGGCAAAAAGGTGCTGGCCAAAAAATCCAAGACGGGACGCACCTACTACGGCTGCGAGGATAACCCCAAGTGCGGCTTTATGACCTGGGATATCCCGCTGGCGGAAAAGTGTCCCCAGTGCGGCAGCAGCCTGTTTAAGACCACCGGCCGGGTGAAGATGATCCACTGCCTGAAAGAGGGCTGTGGCTACGAGAAGAGTGCGAAATAATGAGTAAAGTTTCTGTAATAGGGGCCGGACTGGCCGGGTGCGAAGCCGCCTGGGCACTGGCCAGACGCGGCATAGATGTGACGCTGTACGAAATGAAGCCGGTGAAGTATTCCCCGGCACACCACTACGAGGGGTTTGCGGAGCTGGTGTGCTCCAATTCGCTGAAGGCGATGCGGCTGAATTCCGCAGCGGGACTGCTGAAGGCCGAAATGAAGGCGATGGATTCGCTGGTGGTGCGCTGCGCCGAGGAAACGGCGGTGAGCGCCGGCGGGGCCCTGGCGGTGGACCGGGAGGCCTTTAGCGACGCGATGACCAAAGCCATACGGGAGCTGCCTAATGTAACGGTGGTGACTGGCGAGGTGACTGAGCTCCCGGCGGGGAATGTCATCGTGGCCAGCGGGCCGCTGACCAGCGAGGCGCTTTCCGAAACGATCGGGCGGCTGTGCGGGGAAAAGTACCTGAGTTTTTATGATGCCTCCGCACCCATTGTCACAAAGGACTCCATTGATATGGAGCGGGTGTACTTTGCCACCCGGTACGACCGGGGCGAGGCGGATTATATCAACTGCTCCTTCAACAAAGAGGAGTATGAGGCGTTCCATGAAGCGCTGGTGAATGCCAAAAGCGTGGAGCTGCATGAATTTGAGAAAGAGTACTTTAAGGTGTACGAGGGCTGTATGCCCATAGAGGTGCTGGCGAAGCGCGGCCTGGACACCATGCGGTATGGGCCGCTGCGCCCGGTGGGGCTGCGCGACCCCCGCACCGGACACCGTCCATGGGCCAATATCCAGCTGCGGCGGGAAAACGCCGCCGGCACCATGTATAATATCGTGGGGTTCCAGACCAACCTGCTGTTCCCGGAGCAAAAGCGGGTCTTTTCGATGATCCCGGGGCTGGAAAATGCGGAATTTGTGCGGTACGGCGTGATGCACCGCAATACCTTCCTGGATTCGCCCCGGCTGCTGGATGGCTTTTTCCGGCTGAAGAAAGAGCCGAGGATCAGCTTTGCCGGGCAGATGACCGGCGTGGAGGGGTATATCGAATCCGCGGCGAGCGGGATACTGGCGGCGCATGCCGTGGCGGACCGGCTGCAGGGCAAGGAGCCGCTGCTGCCCCCGCCCGAAACGATGATGGGCGCTCTGTGCCGGTATATCAGTGATGAGAGCGTGGAGGATTTCCAGCCGATGGGCAGCAATATGGGCATTCTGCCGCCGCTTCCGGAGCTGATAAAGGGCAAGCAGGAGCGCTACCAGGCCATGGCCGACCGGGCGATGGCTGCGATGGAATCTTACCGGAAAGCGAGGGAAGAACGATGAGAATTATAGTGGATGCCTATGGCGGGGATAACGCCCCGGAGGCGGTACTGCGGGGATGCCGCATGGCGGCAGATCAATGGAAGTGTGAGATCATACTGACCGGCGACGGCGAAAAGCTGCGTGCAAGGGCGGCGGAGCTGGGTGTTTCCCTGGAGGGGATGACGATAGCGGAGGCCCCGGATGTCTTCCCGATGGAAGCGGAGCCGACCGCTATTATGAAGCAATACAAGGACAGCAGCATGGCGCGCGGACTCCAGATGCTGGCGGAGGGCGGGGGCGAAGCCTTGGTTTCGGCCGGCAGCACCGGCGCGCTGGTGGTGGGCGGCACGCTCATTGTCAAGCGCATCAAGGGCGTGAAGCGCCCGGCCATCGGCACCGTGGTGCCCTGCAAGGACGGCTGCTTTATGATGCTGGATTCCGGCGCGAACCACGACTGCCGCCCCGAAATGCTGCGGCAGTTTGGGCTGATGGGCTCGGTATATATGAAGCGTATTCTGGGGGTGCCGAACCCCCGTGTGGGACTGGTGAATATCGGCGTGGAGGAGACCAAGGGCACCGAGCTGCAGGTGGAGGCCTACGGTCTGATGAAAGAGGCCGGGTACAACTTCATCGGCAATGTGGAAGCGCGCGAGGTGCCGCTGGGCGGCTGCGATGTGGCAGTGTGTGACGGCTTTACCGGGAATATCATCCTGAAGACCACCGAGGGCCTGGCCAAGCTCTTTATGAGCGAGATCAAGGGGATCTTTATGAAATCGCTGCCCAATAAGCTGGCGGCCGCGGTGGTGAAGAAGGACCTGGGTGCCTTTAAGCGGAAGTTTGATTCCGCCGAATACGGCGGGGCCCTGCTGCTGGGCACCAAGAAGCCGGTCATTAAGGCGCATGGCAGCAGCGATGCCAAGGCCTTCTACAATGCCATACGGCAGGCCATCAGCTGCTGTGAGAATAATATCATCGGCGAGATGGAAAGCCAGCTGGCGGTCGAGACCGCTGAGGCGGAATAAATTATATCCAAGTAAAAGAGGGTGCAGTTATGTCCATGGAGGCTTTGCAGGAGAGGATCGGTTATCGTTTTCACGATAAAGCGCTTTTGGAGCGCGCGCTGATTCATTCCTCCTACGCCAATGAAAGCCGGCAGAAAATAGAGTGCAACGAGCGGATGGAGTTTCTGGGAGACGCGGTGCTTTCCATCATTGTGGCGGATCATATCTTCCATAAGTTCCACCTGGCGGAGGGCGACCTGACCAGAATTCGCGCGAGCCTGGTGTGCGAAAAGAGCCTGTTTGAATTTGCCCAGAAGATACAGCTGGGCCAGGAGCTGCTGCTGGGTCATGGCGAGGAGCAGACCGGCGGCCGGGAGCGGCCCTCGGTGGTGAGCGATGCCTTTGAGGCGCTGATCGCCGGCATTTACCTGGACGGCGGGCTGGAGGCGGCCCAGCGGTTTGTGCTGCCCTTTGTGGAGGAGGACCTGACCCATGAGGCGGCGCCCTTTGTGGACTACAAGACCCGCCTGCAGGAGATCATCCAGAAGAACCCGGAGGAACGGGTAGAGTATGTGCTGGTTTCCGCCGAAGGACCGGACCACGATAAAAAGTTTGTGGTGGAAGTACACCTGAACAGCAATGTGATAGGCCGTGGTGCGAGCCGCAGCAAAAAGGGTGCCGAGCAGGCGGCAGCCCATGAGGCACTGACCCTGATGGGTGAGGAATGAAAACCAAAAATGAGCCGGTATTCCGTAAAAGGAGTACCGGCTTGTGATTTTTATTGGGGAGTTACAGCAGGGTGCCATTGGTGCGGATGGTGACGACCCGCAGGGGGATCGCCTTGCCGCTAGCAGCCAGAGCAGTGTGGGCGGCGTGCTCCAGCCCGCCGCAGCAGGGGACCTCCATGCGCAGCAGGGTGACGCTTTGGATGGAATTGGCCGCGAGAATGGCGGTGAGCTTTTCGGCGTAGTCGTAGGCATCCAGCTTGGGACAGCCGATGAGGGTGACATGTCCCTGCATGAAGTCCCGGTGGAAATCAGCATAGGCGTAGGCGGTGCAATCGGCGGCGATGAGCAGATGCGCGCCGGCAAAGCAGGGCGCCCCGGGGGAGATCAGGCGGATCTGGCAGGGCCACTGGGCCAGCTGAGAGGGGATAGTGCCATCCCCAGCGGGAGCGGCCTGCCGCTGGAACAGCTTGGTGGCGGAACCGGGACAGCCATGGAAGGCGGCCTTCTTTTGGGCCATGTGCTGCTGCACGGCGGCTTCATCGTAGGCGGCGGCTTCCCGCTCCACAAAGGTGATGGCCCCGGTGGGACAGGCGGGCAGGCAGTCGCCCAGACCATCGCAGTAGTCATCGCGCAGCAGGCGGGCCTTGCCCTCCACCATGCCGATGGCGCCCTCGTGGCAGGCAGCGGCGCAGATGCCGCAGCCGGTGCATTTTTCCTTATCTATCTGGATAATTCTACGGATCATAGAACGACCTCCTTGCGGTGATGGGACCATTATACCGCAAATAAGGCGAAGAGAAAAGATTTTCTTGTGAAAAGGGCAAAAAAGGAGTATAATATTACCCTATAATGAGTTAGTATGCAATTTGCCCCAAAACGAGAGAAACCTGACAGGACAGGAGGAGATGCCATGAAGCTGAAAGCGGTGGAAATGCAGGGGTTCAAGTCCTTCCCCGACCGCACAAAGCTGACCTTCGATGACGGGATCACGGTCATTGTGGGGCCCAACGGCAGCGGCAAAAGCAATATCAGCGACGCCATCAAGTGGGTGTTCGGCGAGCAATCAGTGAAGAGCCTGCGCGGCGCCAAGATGGAGGATGTGATTTTCGGCGGGTCCATCAGCCGCAAGCCGACCGGTTTTGCATGGGTGAGCCTGTTTATTGATAATACCGACCGCAGCATTGATATCGACAGCGATGAGGTGGTCATCACCCGGCGGCTGTACCGCAGCGGAGAAAGCGAATACCGCATCAATAATAACCCGGTGCGCCTGCGGGATATCAACGAGATGTTTATGGATACAGGCCTTGGACGGGATGGCTATTCGGTCATTGAGCAGGGCAAGATCGCGGAGATCGTGAGCGCGAAAAGCACCCAGCGGCGGGAGATTTTTGAGGAAGCCGCCGGGATCTCCCGGTTCCGCTACCGCAAGACCGAAGCGGAGCGCAAGCTGCAGCAGGCTGAGGATAACCTGGTGCGCCTGCGGGATATCATGCAGGAGCTGGAGGACCGGGTAGGCCCCCTGAAGGCCCAGAGCGAAAAGGCCAAGCAGTATGTGGTGCTGGCCGGGGAAAAGAAGTCGCTGGAGATCAGCCTGTGGCTGGAGCAGCTGGCCAAACTGGGCCGGCAGCTGGCGGAGCTGGAGGACAAGACCCTGCTGGCTGCTAATGACCGCACCACCGCCCAAAGGCGGCTGGATGAGATCGAGCGGGAGCTGGAGGAGATCCAGCACAAAACACAGGACGCGAACCTGTATATTGAGCATAAGCGCGAGCGCATCAAGGAGTTTGAGGACGCGATCTCCAACGCTAAGGTGGAGGCGGCGGTCAAGCAGAATACCATTGATCATAATAACGATACCATCGCCGAGCTGGAAAAGGAGCTGGAGCGCAGCGAGCTTTCCGCCGGGGAGCTGGAGGAAAAGCTGACTGCCCTGCGGGAGGATTACCAAAACCGCCTGGACGAGGCCCAAAAGACCCGCGAAGCCCTGGAGGGGGGCCAAAAGGCGCTGGAGGCTCAGCGGCAGGAGGAGCGCCGCCTGGCGGCGGAGCAGAGCGCGCTGGCGCTGCAAAAGGAGGAGCTGCAGGGGCAGATCCACCGGGCGGAGCTTTCGGCTGAGACGGCAGGAACGCTGGCCGAGGAAACGGTGACCCGCCTGGAAGCGCTGCGCGGACAGGCCAAGGACAAGGATGAAAATCTGAGCCGCCTGCGGGAAGAACTGGCCGGACATAAGGCCTTTGCCGAAGAGCTGCAGGAGCGGCTGCAAAGCCTGCAGAACAGCAAGAACGGCTACCTGTATAAGCTGAAAAGCCGCAGTGATAAGCAGGCCGAGGCGGAGAGCCGCCAGCGCAACAGCGAAAAGCTGGCCGGTGAGAAACTGCAGCGTGCACAGGTGCTCTCCGACCTGGAAAAGAACTACGAGAGCTTTAATAACAGCGTTAAGTTTGTGATGAAGCAGGCCGGCGCGGGTGCTCTGCGGGGCATCGTGGGTCCGGTATCCAGCCTGATCAAGACCGAAAACCGCTATTCCACCGCGGTGGAGATCGCGCTGGGCGCGGCGATCCAGAATATCGTGGCGCAGGATGAGGGCGCGGCCAAGCGGGCCATCGCGCTGCTGAAGGAGCGGGGCGCCGGACGGGCGACTTTCCTGCCGCTGACCAATCTCAAAGCGAACCCGGTAAGGGAAAGCGACCTAACTGCCCGGGGCGGCTATGTGGGCCTGGCCAGCGAGCTGGTGCAGTGCGATGACCGCTACCGTGTGGTGATGGATTCCCTGCTGGGACGCACCATTGTGGCGGAGGACATTGACGCCGCGACCGCCATCGCCAAGGCGTACAGCTACCGCTACCGGGTGGTGACGCTGGATGGCCAGGTGGTGAATGCCGGCGGCAGCCTTACCGGCGGTTCCGTCAATAAGAACGCGTCCATTCTTTCCCGCCGGGGAGAGATAGACGCCCTGACCGCAGAGGCGAAGAAATACGCAAAGCAGGCGGAGGAGTTGGAGGCCCAGCTGACCGAGCTGCGCCGGGAGACCGATACCATTCAGGCGACGGTGGACGGCATAGAGGCCGAGGAAAAGACCGCGCGGGAGGATCTCATTTCCGCCCAGACGCTGGTGGACCGCCTGGCCGCCAATGTGGAGGAAGCCGAGCGCCTGAACGAGCAGGCGCTGCGGGAATACGATGACCTGACCGCCCGTATGGAGCAGCTGCGCCAGCAGAAGATCTCCGGCGGCGAGCTGGTGAAGAAACTGACCGAAGAGGTGGAGCGGCTGACCAGGCTTTCGGCCGAGGGTATGGCTGCCCACGAAATGTTGACTGCGGCCATCACCGAAGCTGCCGAAAAGGTGACTGCCCTGCAGATGGAGGACATCGCCCGGCAGAAGGACTGCGAAGCCGTCCAGATGGCCATTGAGCAGATGGAGGGCCAGCAAAGCGGCAGTGAGGCCGCCCTGGCCGCCTTGCGGGAACGACAGGAGCAGCTGAAAAAGGATAATGAGGCCATCCGGGAGGAGATCGAGCAGATCACCGCCGGGGCGCAAAGCGGCAGCAGCGAGATCGAGGAGCTGCGCAGGGATATCAAGGACGCCGATGCACAGCGTGACCAGCTGGAAATGCGCCGCAATATCCTCTCCAAGGAAAACAGCGATGTCATCTCCCGCCGGGAGGCGGCCGCCAGCGAGCTGCTGCGCCTGCAGGAAAAGAGCGAAGGTATGCAGGAGCAGCAGAACAGCATCAGCGCCAAGATGTGGGAGGAATATGAGCTGACCCGCAGCGAAGCGGCCGAACAGGCCATCCCGCTGGAGGATGTGGGGGCGGCGCAAAAGCGCCTTTCCGAGCTGCGCAGCAAGATACGGGCGCTGGGTGCCGTGAATGTGGCAGCCATTGAGGAATACGAGGAAGTGAGCGGCCGGTACCGCTTTATGAAGGAGCAGATAGACGACGCCGAAAATGCCAAGAAGGAGCTGACACGGCTCATCACCGAGCTTTCGGCCCAGATGAGCGCGATCTTTACCGAGCGTTTTGCGGGCATCAACCGCTACTTTGGCGAGATCTTCCGGGAGCTCTTTGGCGGCGGACATGCCGAGCTGCGCCTGACCGATGCCACCGATCCGCTGGAGACGGGTATCGAGATCATCGTGCAGCCGCCCGGCAAGATCATCAAGAATCTTTCCGCCCTTTCCGGCGGCGAGCAGGCCTTTGTGGCCATCTGCATCTACTTTGCCATCCTGCGGGTCAATCCCGCACCGTTCGTTCTCATCGATGAGATAGAGGCGGCACTGGACGATGTGAATGTCGGCAAGTTTGCCGCCTACCTGCACCGCATGACCGATCATACCCAGTTTATTTCCATCACCCACCGCCGCGGCACCATGGAACAGGGCGATGTGCTGTACGGCGTCACCATGGAGGAGGAGGGCATCAGTAAGCTGCTGCGGCTGGATGTGGCCGAGATGGAAAAGAAATTTGGCAAGAGCCTGAACTAAGGAGAACCAATGGGATTTTTTGATATTTTCCGCAAAAGCGTAAAAAAGACCAAGCAGAGCCTGAGCCTGGAGCTGGATAGTTTCTCCGGGAAGATCACCTTTGATACCCTGGAGGAGCTGGAGGAGATCCTCATCCTGGCCGATGTGGGTGTGACGACGGCGGGCAAGATCTGCTCCCGGCTGGGCGAGCGCATCAAGCGCCGGAACATTGATTCCACCGAGCTGCGGGAGAATCTCTGCGAGATCGTGACCGAGCTGATGGAGCCGGATGAGCCGCTGGTGACGGAGACCAAGCCCAGCGTGGTGCTGGTGGTCGGCGTCAACGGGGTGGGCAAGACCACCTCCATCGGCAAGCTGGCCTATTGGCTGCAGGGCCAGGGCAAAAAGGTGCTGCTGGGTGCGGCGGATACCTTCCGGGCGGCGGCCGGTGAGCAGCTGGGCGTCTGGGCGGAACGGGTAGGCTGCCAGATGATAAAGCACGCCGAGGGCGCCGACCCCGCCGCGGTGGTGTATGATAGCATCACCGCCGCCAAGGCCAGAAATGTGGATGTGCTCATCTGTGATACGGCGGGCCGCCTGCACACCAAGAAAAACCTGATGGAGGAGCTGGCCAAAATAGACCGTGTGCTGGAGCGGGAAGCCCCCGGCTGCAGTCGTGAAACACTGCTGGTGCTGGATGCCACCACCGGGCAGAATGGGCTGAACCAGGCGCGGGAATTTGCCGCGGCCTGCGGCGTCACCGGCATCATCTTGACTAAACTGGACGGCACTGCCAAGGGCGGTGTGGCCATCGCTATCCGGGATCAGCTGGGGCTGCCCATCAAGTTTGTGGGCACCGGCGAGAGCATTGGGGACCTGACCCCCTTCAGCGCTGCAGAATTTGCCCAGGCGCTGCTGCTGAACGAGGACGAGGAATGAAGCTGATATTAGCGACCAAAAACGAGCACAAGGTGGAGGAATTCCAGCGCATCCTGGCCCCGTTGGGCTGGCAGGTCATCCCGCAGGATGCCGTATGCCCGCCGGACCTAGATATCGAGGAAACAGGGAAGACCTTTGCCGAGAATGCATACCTGAAAGCGATGGGCATTTACCGGGCCACCGGCCTGCCCACCGTGGCGGATGATTCCGGCCTGTGTGTGGATGCCCTGAACGGCGCGCCGGGGGTGTACTCCGCCCGCTATGCCGGGGAGGGGCACGATTCCGCCGCCAATAACGCCAAGCTGCTGCGGGAGATGGAAAAAATCCCGGATGAAAGGCGCGCGGCACGGTTTGTCTGCGCCATCTGCGCGGTATTCGGGGAGGTTGACATTGTGCGGTGCGAGGGCGCCTGCGAAGGGACCATTGCCCGCCGGCTGCACGGACAGAACGGCTTTGGGTATGACCCGCTGTTCATGGTGGGGGAGCGCAGCTTTGCAGAGCTGGACGGCCCCGCCAAGGATGCCATCAGCCACCGGGGACGGGCGCTGGCGGCACTGTATGAGAAGCTGAAAGACAGAAAAGAAGGAGAATGATATGATGGATTCCAAAACGAGAGCCAAGCTGCGCTCCTATGCCAATACGGTAGAGGCAATTCTGCAGGTGGGCAAAAACGGCATGGGCGAGGCGCTGCAAAAGCAGGTGGATGACGCCCTGACTGCCCGGGAGCTTATCAAGCTGACGGTGCTGGAGACCGCCCCGGAGACCCCCAGGGAGATGGCGGCGACCCTGGCGGAGGCCACCGGCGCCGAGGTGGTGCAGGTGGTGGGCCGCAAGGTGACCCTGTACCGCAAAAACCCCGAAAAGACCATCATTGACCTGCGGTAACGGAGGGGAGAAAAGTGGCAAGAATCGGTTTTTACGGCGGCACCTTCAATCCCATCCACCTGGGCCATGTAGGGGTATGCCGTCAGGCGGTAAAGCAGCTGCGGCTGGATTGCCTGCATGTTATCCCCGCCTTTATCCCGCCGCATAAGGCTTCGCCTGATCTGGCCGCAGGGGAGGACCGGCTGGCAATGTGCCGGCTGGCCCTGCAGGGGTTGCCGAATATCCTGGCGGATGACTATGAACTGACCCGCGGCGGCGTCAGCTATACCATCGAGACCATGCGGCATATGCGGGAATGCTACTCCGAGGACGATTTTTACCTCATCATGGGTACAGATAACTACCTGACCTTTACCGCATGGCGGGAATGGCAGGCGCTGGGCAGAATGTGCACGCTGGCGGTGGCCAGCCGGGAAGAGGACGATAAGGAAGCCCTCTATCAGCAGGCCCGCCTGCTGGCGCGGGAAGGGGTGCTCAGCATCTTCTTGGATAATCCTGTGCGGGTGGTGTCCTCCACCGAAATAAGGCAGATGCTGCGCGCCGGGGTGCCCTGCGGGGATCTTTCGCCTGCGGTGGCGGAATACATTGCCGCCCACGGCCTGTATAAGGGGGAGGACCAATGACCCGGCAAGAAATGAGGGAAGCCATCCGCCCGCTGATGAGCGAGGAACGCTACCGCCATTCCCTTGGGGTGGAAAAGGAAGCAGAACGCCTGGCCCGCCGCTGGGGAGAAGACCCCGAAAAGGCGGCGATAGCGGGGATACTGCATGACTGCTGTAAGGAAATGCCGCTCCCAGAAGCATTGCAAATCATGAGGCGAAGTGCTATAATGACCGAAATCGATTTCCGGGAGCAGCCGCAGCTCATTCACGGCTTCGCGGCAGCGGAAATTCTGGGGCGCTACGGTGTCCGTGATAAAGATATCGAAAACGCGGTGCGCTACCACACCACCGGCCGGGCCGGTATGAGCCGCCTGGAAAAGATCGTGTACCTGGCGGACCTGACCGAGGAGGGGCGGCACTACCCTGATGTAGCCGAGATGCGCCGCTGGGCCGATCGCTCCCTGGATGGGGCGATGCTGTACGCGCTGTGCTATACCATCGGCAAGCTGTGCCGCCGGAAAAGCTCCCTCTGCCGGGAAAGCTGGCAGGCCTACAATGAATATGTAAAACTCTGCAAGGAGGAAAAAGAATGAATTCCAAAGAACTTGCTCTTTCTATCGCCAAATTTCTGGATAGCAAAAAGGCGACCGACCTGGAGGTCATCCAGATCGGCGAGCTGACCACCATCGGGGATTACTTTGTGGTGGCCACTGCCAGCAATACCACACTGGTCAAATCGCTGTGCGAGGACCTGGATGAATACCTGGGTCGCCAGGGCATCGAGCCCAAGCGCATCGAGGGCCGCAGCTCCGCCCAGTGGATCCTAATGGACTACCGCGATGTCATCGTGCATATTTTCTATGCCGAGACCCGCAATTTTTACAGCATCGACCGTGTATGGGCCGATGCCCCCCGCCTGCCGCTGGAGCTGGAAGGCGAGAAAAAATAAATTTGATCAAGCGCCCTAAGCGCCGAATGAGGTTGGGAGGACAGACCGTTGAAACACGAATTTAAGGAAATTGAACCGAAGTGGCAAAAAAAGTGGGAAGAAGCCCATGCATTCCATGCCGAAAATGACTACACCAAGCCCAAATACTATGCGCTGGTGGAGTTCCCGTATCCTTCCGGTCAGGGACTGCATGTCGGCCATCCGCGTTCCTACACCGCGCTGGATATCGTAGCCAGAAAGCGCCGGATGCAGGGCTATAATGTGCTGTACCCCATGGGCTGGGATGCCTTTGGCCTGCCCACCGAAAATTTCGCCATCAAAAACCACATCCACCCGGAGATCGTCACCGCGCAGAATGTGGCACACTTTAAGGCCCAGCTCAAGAGCCTCGGCCTCTCCTTCGATTGGGACCGGGAGATCAATACCACCGATCCCGGCTACTACAAGTGGACCCAGTGGATCTTCCTCCAGCTTTTCAAAAAAGGCCTGGCCTACAAAAAGGAGATGTCCGTCAACTGGTGCACCAGCTGCAAGTGCGTGCTGGCCAATGAGGAGGTGGTCAACGGCGTGTGCGAGCGCTGCGGCAGCGAGGTCATCCACAAGGTAAAGAGCCAGTGGATGCTGAAGATTACCGCCTACGCCCAGCGCCTCATTGATGACCTCTCCGATGTCAACTATCTGGAGCGTGTTAAGACCTCCCAGATCAACTGGATCGGCCGCTCCACCGGCGCCGAGGTTGAATTTGATACCACCGGCGGCGATAAGCTGCTCATCTATACCACCCGTCCCGATACCCTCTTTGGCGCTACCTACATGGTTATGTCGCCGGAACACCCTTACATCGAAAAGTGGGCGGACCGCATCACCAATATGGATGCTGTCAGGGAGTATCAGGAGGTCTCCGCCCGCAAGTCCGATTTTGAGCGCACCGAAATGGCCAAAGATAAGACCGGTGTGCGGCTGGAGGGCGTGGCGGCTATCAATCCCGTCAATGGCAAAGAGATCCCCATCTTTATTTCCGATTATGTTCTGATGAGCTACGGCACCGGCGCCATCATGGCGGTACCCGGCCACGATACCCGTGACTGGGAGTTCGCCAAAAAGTTCGGTCTGCCTATCATCGAGGTGGTAAAGGGCGGCGATGTGGAAAAGGAAGCCTTTACCGATTGCGCTACCGGCATCATGGTCAATTCCGGTTTCCTGGATGGCCTGACCGTGGAGGAAGCCAAAAAGACCATTATCAAGTGGCTGGAGGAGCAGAAGAAGGGCGAGACCAAGGTCAACTACAAGCTGCGCGACTGGGTATTCTCCCGTCAGCGCTATTGGGGTGAGCCTATTCCACTGGTGAACTGTCCCAAGTGCGGCTGGGTGGCCATCCCCGAAAGTGAGCTGCCCCTGCGCCTGCCGGAGGTGGAAAGCTATGAGCCCACCGATAACGGTGAATCCCCGCTGGCCAAGCTGACCGACTGGGTAAAGACAACCTGCCCCTGCTGCGGCGGTCCCGCCGAGCGGGAGACCGATACCATGCCCCAGTGGGCCGGTTCCTCGTGGTACTTCCTGCGCTACTGTGACCCGCACAATGTGAATGCGCTGGCCGCCAAGGAAGCGCTGGACTACTGGATGCCGGTAGACTGGTACAACGGCGGCATGGAGCACACCACGCTGCACCTCTTGTACTCCCGCTTCTGGCATAAGTTCCTGTATGATATCGGTGTTGTTTCCTGTAAGGAGCCCTATGCCAAACGCACCAGCCACGGCATGATCCTGGGAGAAAACGGCGAAAAGATGAGCAAATCCCGCGGCAATGTGGTAAATCCAGACGATGTGGTGGCCCAGTACGGCGCTGATACCTTGAGAATGTACGAGATGTTCATCGGCGACTTTGAAAAGACCGCCCCCTGGAACACCTCCTCCATCAAGGGCAGCAAGCGCTTCCTGGAGCGTGTGGCCGCCCTCACCGATATGATGACCCCCGAGGAAGGCTATTCCCCCGAGCTGGAGGGCAGCTTCCACAAGATGATCAAAAAGGTCAGCGAGGATATCGAGGGCCTCAAGTGCAATACCGCCATCGCCGCCATGATGAGCGTGCTGAATGAAATTTACGATAAGGGCAGCGTCACCCGCGGCGAGCTGATGACCTTCATCACCCTGCTCAATCCCTTCGCTCCCCATCTCACCGAGGAGATCAACGAAGTGCTGGGCAACAAGGAAATGCTGGCACGGGCCAAGTGGCCGGAGTACGACCCCGCCAAATGCGTGGATGCCGCCGTGGAGATCGCGGTACAGGTCAGCGGCAAGATCAAGGCCCGCCTCATGATCCCCACCGACAGCACCGAGGAAGCGGTAAAGGCTCTGGTAATGGCCGATGCCAATGTGCAGGCTGCTTTGGCTGGCAAGACCGTCATCAAGGAAATATATGTGAAGGGTAAGCTCTACAATATCGTGGCAAAATAATAAATTGAAGGGCCTTGTTCAATAAAAATCTCTTGACATAGTAAAATGCCTTATTGTATAATCTATGTGTTATCCTGTTATTAGGATATAACTCCAGCCGTAGGGCGTAGGGAGGGAATAGTAAATGGCAGAGATCAGAGTAAAAGATAACGAGTCGCTGGATAGTGCTCTCAGACGGTTTAAGCGTTCCTGCGCTAGATCTGGCGTTCTGGCGGAAGTCCGCAAGCGTGAGCATTATGAGAAACCTTCCGTTAAGCGCAAGAAAAAGTCCGAGGCTGCTCGTAAGCGCAAGTACAAGTAATCTTGATCTTTATTGCAACCGGAATAAAGGCAGATGGGTTTATCCTCGTCTGCCTTTTCCATTTGCACAAATCGGGGAAAGAGCGGGAAATGGGGCTTTCTTTTCCCCACTCAAGTTGCTATAATAGAGCCGAACCAACCGAAAGGAGCGTGAGCCCTTGCCGCTTTTGACCCCGCAATACGATTTCCACCGCATCGAGGAGATCCCAACGGATTTTTTTATCCGGCATGGCATCCGTGCCCTGCTCTTGGATGTGGATAACACCCTGACCGGTGATAACAGCCAGGAAATAAAGCCGGAGGTGATGGACTGGCTGGAGCGCCAGCGGGCGGCCGGGCTGCGCCTTTTTGTCATTTCTAATAATCACGAGCTGCGGGTCGCGCCCTTTGCCAATCGCCTGGGACTGGGCTACATTGCCGATGCCGCCAAGCCCAAAAAGAAGGTGGCCCTGGCCAAGATGAAGGAGTTTGGTGTCAGCCCGCGGCAGACCGCCCTCATCGGGGATCAGCTCTTTACCGATATCCTGTGCGGCAACCTGTGCGGCTGCGTCACCATTCTGGTGGAGCCCTACGCCGAAGAAGGCTACGGCCTGTACCGCATCAAGCGTCCGCTGGAAAAACCGCTGCTGCGCCTTTACCACCGCCGCAAAAGGAGGAATGCCGAATGATAAGAATAGGGCCTGCCGGGAACAGCGAAAGCTTTACCGCCATGGGCTATAAATCCACCCCGCAGATCCCGGAATACCTGGAAAAGATGGGCCTGAATGCCTACGAATACCAGTGCGGCCGCGGGGTGCGTATCAATCGTGAAGGTGTACTGAAGCTGAAGGCCGGCTGCGAGGCGCGGGATATCCAGCTTTCGCTGCACGCGCCGTATTACATCTCCCTTTCCAGCGTGGAGGAAGAAAAGCGTCAGAACAGCATCAAGTACATTCTGGAATCCGCCGAAGCCGCCGACCTGATGGGCGCCCGCCGCATCGTGGTCCATTCCGGCTCCTGCGCCAAGATCAGCCGGGAGGAGGCGCTTTCCCTTGCGGGAGAGACCTTAAAGCAGGCGCTGGCAGCGCTGGATGAGGCCCACCTGGGGCACATCATCGTCTGCCCGGAGGTTATGGGCAAGTTTAACCAGCTGGGCACGCTGGAGGAGGTCATGGAGCTGTGCCGGCTGGATGACCGCCTGCTGCCCTGCATCGATTTCGGCCACCTCAATGCCCGCACGCTGGGCAGCATCCGCGGGGCGGAGGACTACGAGCACATTTTGCTGACCATGAAAAATGAGATAGGGGAGCAGCGCATGAAGTGCTTCCATTCCCATTTTTCTCAGATAGAGTACACCGAAAACGGCGGGGAAAAACGCCACCTCACCTTTGCCGATACCACCTACGGCCCCTACTTTGCGCCGTTGGCAGAGGTGCTGGTCAAGTACGACAGCCAGCCCACCATCATCTGTGAATCGGCTGGAACCCAGGCGGAGGACGCCGCCACCATGAGAGATCTTTATAACCAAGCCGCAGAAAGGAAGAATCAAGCATGAACCGCATTGAAAAACTGATGAAAGCCCTGCCGGAGGGGGCCGATGCCGCTCTCATCACCTCCGATGTGAACCGCCGCTACTTTACCGGACTGGGCTCCACCGCCGGCACACTGTTGGCGTTCCGGGATGCTGCCTACTTCATCATTGATTTCCGCTATATCGAGGTCGCCAAGGCCACCGTCACCGGTGCCGAGGTCATCCTGCAGGATAAGCTGTACGACCAGCTGGGCGAGCTGCTGAAGAAGCACGGCGCCAGAACCGTCGCCCTCGAAACCGACTACATCACCGTGGGCAGCCTGGAGCAGTACCGTTCCCGTCTGCCGCAGGTGGAGTTCCTCACTGCCGCCGCCCTCAATGATAAGATCCTGGAGATGCGCTCCCTCAAGGACGAGGAGGAGATCGCCGCCATCCGCAAGGCGCAAAGCATCACCGATGCCGCCTTCCTGGAGATCCTCGATTTCATCAAGCCCGGCAAGACCGAAAAAGAGGTTGCCGCCTACCTGGAATACTGCATGCGCCGTCTGGGCGCGGATGGCCTTGCCTTTGAGACCATTGCCGCCGGCGGTCCCAATTCCGCCAAGCCCCACGCCGTCCCCGGCGACCGTCCCCTGCGGCAGGGCGACTTCTTCACTATGGATTACGGCGCCTACTGGGGCGGCTACTGCTCCGATATGACCCGTACCGTTGCCGTCGGCGAGCCGACCGAGGAGATGCGCCGCGTGTATGATACCGTCCTGGCCGCCCAGCTCCTCGGCATCGAAAAGGCCGTTGTGGGCGCTTCCTGCCGCGCCGTGGATGCCGCCGCCCGTGAGCTCATCTACAATGCCGGCTATGAGGGCTGCTTCGGCCACAGCCTGGGCCATTCCGTCGGCATCGAGATCCACGAAATGCCCGGCTTTTCTCCCTCCATCGCCCCGGAGACCACCGCCAAGGAGGGCATGGTCATCACCGTGGAACCCGGCATCTACCTGGAGGGCCGCTTCGGCGTCCGCATCGAGGATATGGTTTGGCTTGCCCCGGATGGCACAAAAGATTTGACAAACAGCCCCAAAGAGCTCATTATCCTGTGAAAAACCCTTGCATTTATGCACCGGTATATGTTAAAATCAGATAGTTAAATCCGTACATTATATCCTGGAGGTTTTTGTATTATGGTAAGTGCAGGCGATTTTCGCAATGGTGTGACCTTTGATATGGATGGCAATGTCTATCAGATCATCGAGTTCCAGCATGTTAAACCCGGCAAGGGCGCCGCTTTTGTCCGCACCAAGATCCGCAATGTGATCACCGGTGCTGTCACCGAGCGTACCTTCAACCCCTCTGATAAGTACCCGACCGCCTATATCGAGAGAAAGGATATGGAATATCTGTATTCCGATGGTGACCTGTACTATTTCATGGATCAGGAGACCTACGAGAATATCCCGATCAACAAGAGCATTCTCAGCGATAACTTCAAGTTCGTCAAGGAGAACACCGTCTGCAAGATCCTTTCCTACAAGGGCAGCGTGTTCGGCGTAGAGCCTCCCTTCTTCATGGAGCTGGAGGTCACCAAGACCGATCCCGGCTTTGCCGGCAATACCGCCACCAATACCCTCAAGCCCGCCACCCTGGAAACCGGCGCCGAGATCAAGGTACCCCTGTTCATCAATGAGGGCGATATGATCCGTGTGGATACCAGAACCGGTGAGTACATGGAAAGAGCGTAAATCTCATTTTACGCCGGTTGTCATTATCTACACCCATACCATAAGGGAGGTTACAAAAATGACTGTTATTGAAAAAGTTGCTTATCTGCGCGGCCTGGCCGATGGCCTCAAGCTGACCGATACCACTGCCGAAGGCAAAGTTCTGCTCAATGTCATCGAGGTGCTGGATGACCTGGCGCTCTCCGTTACCGATCTGGAGGATGCGGTAGAGGAGCTGGGCGAAGTCGTCGATGCCATCGATGATGATCTGCAGGATGTGGAAGACGCCCTGTATGAGGAAGACGATGAGGATGAGGACTACGACTTTGATGAGGACGATGATTATGGCCTGGATGACTATGATGAGTTCGATGATGAGGACGAGCCCCTGTATGAAGTAAAGTGCCCCACCTGCGGCGATACCATCTGCGTGGATGAAAGCATGCTGTGCGAAGGGGAGATCGACTGCCCCAACTGCGGCGAAAAGCTGGAGTTCGATCTGGATGACCTGGATTGCGAAGGCGACTGCGAAGGCTGCACCGGCTGCGATCTGGATTGATCTTCCAAGATAAGCCATACATCAACTGGTGAAGTATGAGGCATTTGTACTTCACCAGTTTTTTGTCAGGAACCGTTACCGCTTTCAGCATTAGTTATAACTAAAATGATATTTTTTTATTAAAATTCGGCGGTAAAATAGCGGCTTTTTGGTTGAAATTACACCCAAAAGCAACTAAAATAAATGATGTACCACTATGGGAGAAGCAAATGGCAGCACAGAACCGTAACTGCAAAGTAAAAAGACTGGCTTTGATGGGCCTTTTGTTCGCGCTGGCCATGGCACTCAGCTTCCTGGAGTCGCTGCTGCCCGCTTTGCCCATGCTGCCGCCGGGCATCCGGCTGGGCCTTTCCAATATCGTCACCATGTACGCCCTGTTTGTGCTGGGGCCGGTCAGCGGCTACACCATCGCGGTGCTCAAGTCCCTGTTTGTGCTGCTTACCCGCGGGGCGGTGGCCGCCGCCATGAGCGCGTCCGGCGGGATTGCCTCGGTCACGGTCATGCTGCTGCTCAGCCTGCTGCCGGGCATTCGCCGGCAGTATCTGCTGCTCAGCGTTTTCGGCGGCGCGGCGCACAATGTGGGCCAGCTCATCGCGGCCCGGTTCATCATCAGCAATCAATATGTTTGGTACTACTTGCCGGTTCTTTTAGCGGCGGGACTGCTCATGGGTGCCATCACCGGGATGGCTCTGCGGGTCGTCATGCCCTATCTGGACCGCTTAAGCCTAAAATAAACAATTAGGAGGGATACCTGTGGCTATGTTCCATTCGCTTCCCAGCATCCATGTGAAGCACCAAAAGAACACAGCCGAGTTGGAAAGCGTGATCATGCCGGTCCCGGCCGAGGTCACCATTTCCATGTCTCAGCACATCGGCGCCCCCTGCAAACCTGTCGTAAAGGTTGGCGATACCGTTAAGGTCGGCCAACTCATCGGCGATAGCGAAGCGGCGGTTTCGGCACCGATCCATTCCAGCGTATCGGGTAAGGTCAAGGCCATCGAGCAGATCTTCAATGCCCGCGGCGCCAAATCGGAAGCCATTGTCATCACCACCGATGGCGAGCAGACCATCGATGAGACCCTCACTCCGCCCGCCATCGGCGCGGAGCTGGAGGATGTTCTGGTGGCGGCGCGCGCCTGCGGTCTGATGGGACTGGGCGGCGCGGGATTCCCCACCAGCGTCAAGCTGGCCGGCCTGAAGAGCGCAGCCATCGATACCCTTGTCATCAATGGCGCCGAGTGCGAACCCTACCTCACCTGCGATTACCGCATCATGCTGGAAAAGACCGACTTGCTGCTGGAGGGCGCGGAGCTCATTCTGCGCCATATGCCGGGCGGCCGCGCGGTCATCGGCATCGAAAATAACAAGCCCAAGGCCATTGAGAAGATCAAGGCCGACGCCGCGGCGAAGGGCAGCAAGCTGGAGGTGCTGGAGCTCAAATCCCGCTACCCCCAGGGCGCCGAAAAGGTCGTCGTTTACGAGGCCACCGGCCGTGTCATCCCGGAGGGCAAGCTCCCCAGTGATGTCGGCGTACTGGTCATGAATGTCGGCACTGTCATCAAGCTGGCGGAGTATGTCAAGACCGGCCTGCCGCTTACCAGCCGTATGGTCACGGTGGATGGCGGCGCGGTAGCCGAGCCGAAGAATGTCTGGGTTCCCATCGGCACCAAGCTGGAGGACATCATCAATTTCTGCGGCGGCTACAAGGGCGAACCGGCCGAGATCATCCTGGGCGGCCCCATGATGGGCACCTCCTGCCGGGATGACCAGACCCCCATCAGCAAGACCAATAACGGCCTGCTGGTCTTTAATGAAAAAGAAGCCAAAATGGCAGCCGAGACCGCCTGCATCCGTTGCGGCCGCTGCCTGCGGGCCTGTCCGCTCAGTCTCAGCCCCGCGGCGCTGGATCGCGCCTATCATGCCGAGGATGTGGAGGCCCTGAAGGCGCTCCATGTCAATCTGTGCATGGAATGCGGCTGCTGTGCCTATGTATGTCCTGCCAAGCGCCACCTGGTGGTCTATAACCAGCTGGGCAAGCAGATGATAAAAAAGTAAGGGGGAGGGGAGTAGAATATGACTGATCGTAAACTGTTGGTTTCCGCCGGGCCTCATGTCCGCGGCGGTGCCTCCACCACCTCCGTCATGGGTGATGTCCTCATTGCCCTGCTGCCTGCCGTGGTGGCGTCGGTACTGGTTTTTGGCACCCGCGCCCTGCTGCTGGAGGTCGTTTGTGTGGCGGCTTCTATCCTGTTCGAGTACCTGTTCCGTAAGATCACCAAGCGCACTAATACCATTTCGGATTTGAGCGCCGCCGTGACCGGTCTGCTGCTGGCAATGAACCTGCCTGCCGGGTTCCCCATCTGGATGGCCATTGTCGGCTGCTTTGTCGCTATTGTTATCGTCAAGCAGCTGTTCGGCGGCATCGGCTGCAATTTCGCCAATCCCGCCATCACCGGCCGTATCTTCCTGCTCATCGCCTTTGCCGGGCAGATGACCACCTGGCCGACCGCCAATTCCTACATTCCCGGCATCGATGCCGTTTCCGGCGCGACCCCCCTGGCCCTCATCAAGGAGGGCGCTGTGGATAGCCTCCCCGCCGTCAAGAACCTGCTCTTCGGTATCCGCGGCGGCTGCCTGGGCGAAACCTGCGCCATTGCCCTCATCATCGGCTTTGTTTATCTGGTGGTTCGCCGGGTCATCACCCTCACCATCCCGCTGGTGTATGTGGCTACCATCGCGCTCATGAGCGTCGTTCTGGGTTATGATCCCATCTATATGATCCTCACCGGCGGCGTGCTGCTGGGCGGCATCTTCATGCTCACCGATTACTCCACCTCTCCCGCCACCGAGTGGGGCAAGGTCGTATTCGCGCTGGGCGCGGGCATTATCACCATGCTCATCCGCAATTCCTCCGGCGGCTATCCGGAGGGCGTATCCTTCGCCATTCTGCTTATGAATATCATCTGCCCCCACCTCAATAAGATCGGGGCCAAAAAACCGTTTGGAGTGGGAGGTGCTGAGAAATGAAATGGGAAAAGCTGAAACCCATCGTCGTCCTCACCGCCATCTGCGTCATCGTTTCCGCGGCGCTGGTGGGTACCTACGGCCTCACCAAGCCCGTCATTGACGCGGCCAAGGCTGCCGAGGCCAATGCGGCCCTTTCCGCCGTTCTGCCCGATGGCACCGACTTCGAGGAAGTCACCGTCTCCGCCGAAAATGTCCTCAATGCCTACAAGGCCGGCAATGGCGCTGGCTATGTATTCCAGGCCCAGGGCAAGGGCTTCGCGGGCATGATCACCGTCATGGTCGGCATCTCCTCCGACGGCGCCATCACCGGCACCCAGGTCATGGAGCACGGCGAGACCCCCGGTATTGGCGACCGCATCGAAAAGGAAGCCCACTTCCAGGAGCAGTACCTCGGCAAGGATTATAACCTTGAGGGCATCGAGTTCCTCTCCGGCGCCACCTTCTCCTCCAAGGGCTTCAATGCCGCAGTCGGCAATGCGTTTGTTGCCTACGGCGAGCTGGCGGGCATCGCCATCGAAGCTCCCACCGAGGAAAAGGTCTATCCCGATGCCGAGCTGATCACCGAGATGCTGGGCGAGGGCTACACCGAGCTGGAGACCGCACCTGAAGGCACCGACAGCGCCTATCAGTCCGAGCTGGGCTATGCGTTCAATGTTCATGCCTCCGGCTTCAGCGGCGATCTGCACATCCTCGTTGCCATTGATAATAACGGCGCCATCATCGCCTCCAAGCTGTATCAGCACACCGAGACCCCCAATGAGTACGAGGGAATTGACGGTTCCAAGCTCGCCAAGAGCTCTTACAGCAAGAAGTGGATCGGCGTCACCGCCGAAACCCCCGATAGCGAGCTGCCCATGGTATCTAAGGCAACTTATACCTCCAATGGCTACAAGGAAGCTGTTAAGCTGGCCTTTGCTGCCTTTGAGACTGTGAAAGGAGCGTGAGGAACCAAATGAGTAACAAGCTGAAAACCTTCACCAATGGTATCATCAAGGAGAACCCCGTTCTGGTTCTGGTGCTGGGCACCTGCCCCACCATCGCTACCTCCACCTCGGTCCTCAATGCGCTGGGCATGGGTCTGGCGGCCACCTTTGTACTGCTGGGCTCCAATATCGTTATCTCCCTGCTGCGCAATATCATCCCCAATAAGGTCCGCATTCCCTGCTTCATCGTTGTCATCGCCGGCTTCGTTTCGGTGGTGCAGCTGCTGCTTCAGGCCTATGTGCAGAGCCTCTATCAGAGCCTCGGCATTTTCCTGCCGCTTATCGTAGTAAACTGCATCATCCTCGGCCGTGCCGAGATGTTTGCCAGCAAGAATAATGTCATCGATTCCGCCCTCGATGGTCTGGGCATGGGCCTGGGCTTCACCCTTGCTCTGTTCTGCATGGCCACCGTGCGTGAGATCCTCGGCAGCGGTACCTGGTGCGGCATCACCCTCACCGCCAATCTGTTCGATCCCATCGCGATCATGAAGCTCACCCCCGGCGGCTTCCTCGTCTATGGCGTGCTCATCGCCATCATGAATAAGTTCGCCAAGCATAAGCCCAAGAAGAAACTCGATTGCGCTGCCTGCGGCGCCTGCGCCGGTTGCGCCGGTGGCTGCCCCTCGGCAGAGAATAAGGAAGGAGGCTGTGAAGCATGAAAGAAATGATCGTCATTCTGCTTTCTGCTATTTTGACGCAGAACTTCGTCCTCTCCAAGACTCTGGGTATCTGCCCGTTCCTCGGCGTTTCCAAAAAGCTGGATTCCGCCGTCGGCATGAGCGTCGCCGTTACCTTTGTTATGGTACTGGCCACCGCCGCCACCTGGCCCATCCAGACCTATCTGCTGGATCAATACGACCTGGGCTATATGCAGACCATCGTATTCATCCTGGTCATCGCCGCGCTGGTACAGCTGGTGGAAATGGCCCTCAAGAAGTTCCTGCCTCCGCTGTATGAAGCCCTCGGCATCTATCTGCCCCTCATCACCACCAACTGCGCCGTGCTCGGTGTAGCGGTGCTCAATATCGATGAGAAGTACAATTTCGGCCAGTCCATGGTCAATGCGCTGGGCGCCGGTCTCGGCTTCCTGCTGGCAATGGTCCTCTTCGCAGGCGTTCGCGGCCGCATGGAGAACATGGATATCCCCGAATCGTTCCAGGGCCTGCCCATCACTCTGATCGCTGCCTCCATCGTATCTATGTCCTTCATGGGCTTCTCCGGTGTGGTAGATGGTCTGCTGAAGTAAGGAGGGGAGATAACTATGACTGGTATTATTATTGTCGGCGCTATCGGCTTGATCTGCGCCATCCTGCTGGTAGTGGCCTCCCATTTCCTCTCGGTCCCCATCGATACCCGTGTGGAGGATATCCGCGGCTTCCTGCCCGGCGCCAATTGCGGCGCCTGCGGCTATGCCGGCTGTGATGACTACGCCAAAGCTGTTGCCAATGGCAGCGCCAAGCCCAATCTCTGCATCCCCGGCGGCGCTTCCGTCTCCGCTCAGATCAGCGAATACCTGGGCGTCGCGGCGGAAAACACCGAGCCCGTCAAAGCCACCGTCCGCTGCAGCGGCACCTGCGAAAAGTGCGGCGAAGCCGAGGATTACCACGGCCCCGCCACCTGTGCGGCCTGCGCTGTCCTGCACCGCGGCAAAAAAGCCTGCGGCTACGGCTGCCTGGGCTATGGCGATTGCGTCAAGGTCTGCAAATTCGGTGCGCTCTCCATCGTGGATGGCGTTGCCCATGTGGATGAAAGCCTGTGCACCGGCTGCGGCGCCTGCGCCAAAGCCTGCCCGCACCTGCTCATCGGCATGGTCCCGGTCAAAAATCATGTCACCGTGCGTTGCTCCAGCCATGATAAGGGCGCTGTCGTCCGCAAGGTCTGCTCCGCCGGCTGCATCGGCTGCATGATGTGCACCAAGGTTTGCCCCACCGGCGCCATCACCGTCACCGATTTCCTCGCCTCCATCGATCCCGAAAAGTGCACCAATTGCGGCGCCTGCGCCGAAAAGTGCCCCGTCAAGGTCATCACGCTGGACTAAATTCCGCACTGTTCTAACCTGAAACCCTTCAAGCCGCTCCCGGAAACGGGGGCGGCTTTTGCATCTTTTCCTGCAGATTACTTCTCCGGCGATCTCCTTATTCCATAAAGGAATAAGTGCAATTCAAATTTGAATTGCATTATAATAACCAATTGTTTTATAGTTTAGATGCAGATATCTGACAAAATGATCAGTGTGAGGAGTGATTAGTTTGGAAAAAAAGAAAAAAGCGTTATACACTAAAAAATCTATTTCGTATGGTCTCGTAAATGGTATTTCCTCCTTGAAAACAAACATGACGGGGACATACCTGTCCTTCTTCCTTACCACATTTGTCGGGCTCACCAATGTTCAGCTGGGCACGATGAACACGGTCAAGGGTCTCATCGGACTTTGGGGTTCCTTTGTAATCGGTGTTATCATGCAGAAAGTTCGTCTGCCCTGGGGACGCTATCGCTCATGGATTTATATCATGATGCCGTTAGCGGGAATATTCCAGATTCTCACCTTTGTCAATTGGGGTAATCTTCCGGAAGGCATCAAGTTCCCGCTGGTATTTGTCATTTGCGTTTTGGATACCTTCCTTTATAACTTTGCTTTTGCGGCTTATACCGGTCTGATGATCCCCCTTGCCCCCGACCCGACGGAGCGTACCGGCCTTGCCGGCGCACGCAGCCAGATCAATTCCATCGGAAAAGTATTCTTCGGCTTTGTTGCCGTTGCAGCCATTGCCTTTATCGGCAAGCTCTTCAATAACGAAGCAGCTGGCTATACCGGCTTCATGGTGCTTATTGTAATTGCTCTTACGGCATCCTTCTTCAATCTTGCCAAGATTGCAAAATCCGTGGATCCTTCCACCGGGAAATCCGACCCGGCAGCCAAGGACGGAACTGCTGTTGAAACTGTAAAGGAAAGCAAAAAAGACGGCGTCTCCTTCTGGACGATGATCAAATCCGTCTGCAACAAGCAAACCATTGCATGGCTGATCGTTTCCTTCTCTCACGGTATCCCCTATGCCCTGGTGATGAGCCTTGTGGCTTATTATTACGGGTTTGTTATCGGCGATAAGACCATGATGGCTACATACATGGCACTGTCCACCCTGATGCAGTTCGTCGGCTCCTTCATCGGTCCCATCATTGCCAAGCGTCTCGGCATCAAGGGCGGCATGTATTCCGGCCTTATTATCTATGCGGCTGCCCTCGGTTCGGCATATTTTATCGGCAAGAATCCTCTTATATTCACCATCCTTCTCTGCGTGGCAATGATCGGCCGTAATGTTTGCTACACCATCGAGCTGCCTCTCTACACCAATGTTATTGACTATACCGCCATCGTTAACGGTAAGGATGTCCGTCCCTTTATGAGCTCCCTGTATACGGTAACCATCGGTATCGCAAAGACCATCGCCGGTGCGCTGCTCGGCTTCGGCCTTGCAACAGTCGGGTTTGATAAGGCTGCCGTGACAACGGAAGCAGTGCAGGGCATTCGTGTGCTTCTGTCTGCAGTTCCCTGTGCGTCTCTCGCAATCGGCATGATCGCCCTTTCCATGTTTAATGTCACCGAGGAAAAGCTGATCGCGCTGCGCAAGGAAAAGGGCCTTACTGTTGATTGATGACCGTTTACCTATCATAGGAATACAGCCCGGTTAAAAACGCGGAGCTCTCTGCCGGCGCATTTCCAAACGGAACGCTTCCATCCGGGAGAGAGCCCGCAACGAAAACAACTCTATAAGATAAGGAATTTGATACAATGAAAGAATATATCCACGAGCAGGCAAAAGAAATCGAGGTATTTGACCACTGCGATGTATTGGTTGTCGGTGCCGGCCCCGCCGGAACGGCTGCGGCGGTTTCCGCCGCCCGTAATGGTGCAGGTAAGGTAGTCCTGCTGGAGCGCTATGGTCATCTGGGCGGTATGGCTACCGGCGGGCAGGTGCTTTTTATCCCGCATCTCAGCGAGGGAAAGCAGCAGATGATTGCAGGCATACAGCAGGAGTGGCTGGATCGTTTGGAGAAGATGCCCAATGGCCTGATCGGTCCTGACCGCAAGGATATCGGCAGCACGGACCCTGCGCTGATCGATAAATGGAGAAAGTATTACGGTTTTGTATGTGATGGATGGATCTGGTATGGCGCATATGTTGATCCGGAAATGCTGAAGATCGCCATGGTCAACATGGTAGAGGATGCCGGTGTAACCGTATACTGCCATGCCTGGGGCAGCGAGGCGCTTATGGAGGGCAATCGAGTAATCGGCGTGACCTTCCAGTCCAAGGAGGGCCGCAAGGCGATTTTGGCCGGCAAGGTGATCGACTGTACCGGTGACGGTGATATCTTTGCATCCGCAGGCTGTGCCTATGAGAAGGAATACAGCGGCGATGACCGCAGCTATAATGTTTCCGTTGTATTCAGGCTCGGCAATGTTGATTCTGAAGAATTCCGCAATTGGAAGTATGATCCCAACAGCCATTATCGTGATAAGCTGGCCGAATATAAAAAGCTGTTCGGATATCGCATTTCCCCCTTCGTCACCCCCATGAAGGATATTATGTGGGTCAATAATTTCGTGGAGGGAAAGGATTGCTGCAATGTTCAGGATCTTACCGATACTGAAATGCTCATCAGACGCAGCCTGAATGAGGGCATCGAATGGATTCGTGAGAATGTTCCCGGCTTTAAAAATGCATTCCTGCACGATACCGCCCCGCAGCTTGGTACACGCGGCAGCCGTCGCCTGAACGGTACCTACCGTCTTACGATGGATGATATTGCACAAACAATCGAGCACGAGGATACCATTGCCATCATTCCCGCACACAGACGGATGAAGTATAAATCTCCCATTGAGCTCCCGTACGGCGTTATGCTTCCTGCCGATGATGTAGAGGATCTGCTGGCTGCCGGCCGCTGCTTCTCCTCGGCACATGATGCAAACGATCATGCCAATCTGATCCCCCACTGTGTCGCACTGGGTGAAGCCGCTGGTGCTGCTGCAGCCTTGGCGTTGCAGTCAAATACCACTTTCCGCAATGTTGATGTGAAGAAAGTCCAACAGATGCTGAAGAAGCAGGGAGTATATCTGCCCCGATAAACGGTGCAGTAAAAACCGGCTTTATATTACAAAACCCCGTAGGCAAAAGACGACCCTGAAAAGCAGTAGAGTCGCACAGCGGGCGTCAAAGGGATGCCGTTAGCGATTCCTTGATTTCCGCTGTGCTTCTTTACTGTCTTTACATTTGCAAACAATGCTTATATAATACTTTTATTTTATGGGGGGCTCCCCTTTCACCTGTGGAATAAAGATCTTATTTTTCAATCTTTGCCGTAAGGTGATGATCCCAGCAGCCGGACGGCTGCGGTTAAAAAGGGATATGCTGTGGGGCAAAACGGCATTAATCGGATGCAGCATCTTCCCGGGGAATGCATTATCGGCCAATAAAGTAAGAGTAAGGCGCTGCCGGAAAGGTATGGTTTATATGAAGCTGGAATACATCAAGGCGGTTTTGGCACTTTCAAAATCCAAAAGCTTCGGCGAAGCGGCAGAGAATGTTTTTTCTACCCAGTCGTCTCTATCAAAGCAGATTATATCGGTGGAAAAAGAGCTTGGGATAAAGCTCATCCACAGGGCAACCAAAAAGGACTCCATCAGGCTGACGCATGAGGGAGAAATTTTTGTTAAGCATGCTGCCGGCATCGTGGAGGAATACAATGCGCTTTTGGACGAGCTTAAGCAGGAAAAGGACGCCGGCCGTCAGGAGATCCATTTGGGCTTTTCGGTAAAAAGCCATATCAGCCCGGATTTTCTTGTAAAATTTCAGTATGAATATCCGCAATGTGTTATCAAGGTATGGAATGTCGGTTATTCCGAGGCAGTGACCGCCATGCAGAATAAAAGTCTTGATGCGGCCATTTTCCCGTATATGATGCTTGAAAGCGATCCCATACAGATCATACCGTTTTATCACGACCCGGCATTCAGTGTTATCGAGCTTTCCAATCTGTGTGAAGTGGTAGTGGAGATGAGTGAGGATAATCCGCTTTCCAAGCTCAAGGAGGTTTCCATTGATCAACTTAAAGATGAAACCTTCATTATGAACTCAAAGCAGACCGGCAGTACCTCCGATTTCTATACGGATACCTCCGACCCACTGGTTCGGGCGTGTATCTCCAGGGGCTTTTATCCCAAGGCAAGCGATAAGATCATGGTCATCGGGAACGATATGAAAACGGCACATATGCTTATTGTCAATAATTACGGCATAGCCCTCAGAATCGTCCCGGTCACGGATGGTGCGATCCCGGGCTTGGTGCGCATCCCATTAGAAAGGAACACAATTATCGTAAAGACTTTTTTAGTATTTCGCCGGGAAAGCAATTCAAAGGTATTGAATACCTTTTCCGACTACATGATTCAACAGTTTGGCGGAAAAGCGGTGAAATAACAATGAGGCGATGACTGTAATATGCTCTTGCAGTGCTGCAAGCGCCTGGGGGTATGACGCATGATATGGCTGCGATTAGCGGTGTTTCCCTGGCCGCATATATCATGGAGCAAGTCATCGCAGCAGACACATATGCAGCCATCAGCTGTGCGGTAGGAGAATGGAGGAATATATGGGTACTGTGACGAAAGGGAAGGGTGCAATATACATTAAAACCCTGATCGGTATTGCGTTTATGTACTTTTTCGGTTTGGTTTGTCCCACCTTTGGCGGTATGTCACAGATGGGGATAAAGATTCTCGGTGTATTTATCGGCCTTATTTTTATGACATGTGTGGGCTGTGACCTGTTCTCCAGTTCACTGCTTGCGCTTTTGGCATTCGTCCTGCATGGCTATTACAAGGCAAGCGAATTGATCAGCGGCTGGATCGGCTCCGGAGTGACCTTTCAGCTTATTTTTGCCGGGGCGCTTTGCGTGTATTTAAGGCAGACCGGTGCCATGGATGTTTTCGCAAAGAAGCTTCTTTCGCTTAAAATCACAAGGGGAAGACCGGGCATCTTTATGTTTATGCTTATGCTGGCCGGCTTTTTAGTCTCGACAGTGGTCAATGGTGCAGCCTTTTTCCTGCTGGCATTCGGGCTTTTCGAAAGTATTGCGAAGGTGTGCGGCTACAAGAAGGATGACCAGTTCATGAAGTTCGGCCTGCTGTATATGTACACCTCCTCCTATGGGAAATATCTGATCCCGTTTCAGGGGCTTATCCTGGTTGTTGTCGGCTTCTTTGATTCCATGCTGGAGCCATACGGCTATCAATTCAACAGATGGCTCTATATGGTGATTCAGATCGTCACATGGGTAAGCCTGTTTGCAGTGCTTGTTCTTTGCATGAAGTACCTCTTCAAAGTCGATATCAGCAGATTAAAGGATATTAAATCGGACCAGATAGAGCAGTTCAATAAAACCCCAGATACCTTCAGCTTTGAGATGAAGATCGGAATAGGATCATTTGTATTCTGTATGGCTTACCTGTTTCTTATCTATCTGCTGCCAAAGAGCTTTCCGGGCTATACATTCATCAAATCGTTGGATACCAGCCTGATTTGGGCTGTTCCGCTTGCGGTGTTTAATATAATCAGCAAAAACGGCAAGCCCATTATGAATGCTCCGGCGCTCCTCCGGGATGCATCTATATGGCCCATGGTTGCGCTTATTGGTGCAATGACAATGCTGGGAAGGGCATGCACGGATGCCTCCCTTGGCATCAATAGCTGGCTTGTTTCTGTGTTTGCCCCTATCTTCGGCGGGCAAAGCACCATTATGCTGCTGCTGATCTGTGTACTATTCATCACCGTTGTTACACAGGTGGTAAACGGTAATGTGCTTACCATGGGAATGACACCGATTATTGTCCCAATTGTTTGTGGAATGATGGAACAGGGGATAAAGATTGACCCAACGGTAACCCTTACGGTCATCAGCACCTGTGCCTCGGTCGCATTTCTTTTCCCATCCGGTTCTGTGGCGGCGGCCTATATTCTCGGCAGGGAGGAGATCGACAAGAAATTCCTTTTTACAAAGGGCGTTGCAGTCCTCGCTGTCTATATGCTGGTGCAGCTTGCAGTAGCCGTCCTGTTTAATGCCATTGTATAAGCCCTTCTGCGATGGCAAAAATCTGAGCATTTTTTGCTAAATTAAACTCTTCCATTTTGTGTGTTCCTCCAAAATTCTCCCAAATAGTTGACACACCCTGCCCAAAAGTGGTAACCTGTTTATACCAATCATATCCACATGTGGATATTTTGTGTTTGCGCCAGCAAACACAACCCCACCTGCGGGAAAAATAAAAAGAAGAGAGGTTTATTCTAATGAAAAAGATTTTAAGCCTGGTGCTGGCACTTCTCCTGCTGGCCGTCATGCTGCCCACCACCGCCTTAGCGGCAGGAATTACTACTGATGATGATTTGATTGCAGCAGTGAATGCTGCAGCGGATGGCGAAACCATTACGCTTGGTGAGGGTACATTCGACCTCGAAAAAATTTCTGTAAAAGATGGTAGAAACTTGACTTTCGTTGGCGCTGGTCAGGACAAAACAACACTTAATTACGGAAATGAGTACAAGGCCGGTTATTCCGATGCTGGTGGTGTTGGTTGTTATAGTTTTGATGGTGCTGGTAAGATTACATTTAAATCTGTAACTCTTCATGATAAGTATGCTAAGGATGATTCCAGTGATTATTACCGTGGATTTATTCGTCCGGCCTCTATGAGCTTTGAGGACTGCAAGATTACAAATGTTATTAGTATGTTCGGAAATGGTGCGGTTACTTTCAAAGACTGCTTGTTTGAGTCCTCTTATAAAAACTGCTTTAATGTGAAGTGCTATACCGGTACATCTTTCTCCTTTGATGGATGCACATTCAAATCTCCTTATGGCTTTATTGATGCATACCGTCAAAACACACTGGACGGCGTTTTAGAGGTAAAAATTAATAATTGTCATTTTATTGGGACTGGTTCTGCGGCTGCTCCGAAACCCGCTGTTCGTTTGTGTGATTATAAACATGCTAAAGAAGGTGGCGCTTGGAACCTCGGTTTCACAGGAAACAATACTACGGAGAATATTGCGGTAGACAACAAAACAGGATCGGCTCTTTATGGCTGCCGCTTCTACGAGGAATATGAATTGCTGGGTACCGTTTCTGTCGATGGTACAACAGTTTGGACCAAGGGTGAAAAGCAGGAACTTCCTCCTACTCCTCCCACCGATAACAAGGTTATCATCATTACCACCCCCGACACCCCCAAGACCGAGGACCAGAAGAACCCCTCCACCGGCGCCAATGATATGGTCGCCGCCGCGGCCGCTCTCATGGCTGTCGCTGCCCTTGGCATGTCCATCCTTTCCCGCAAAAAATAACGCGTGTCCCCCTCTTTCGGGAGCCCCTTCGGGGGCTCCTTTTTCCTGCTATTTTGCTGTAAATATAGCCCAGTATTTAGTTAAATTACACCCACATTTTTCCGCAATCGTAAATTTTTCGTGAAAAAAAGTGAAATATTAACCTCTCACCTGCAAAGAAAGGCCCATTTTGCCGTATTAGTGGGGAGAGCTTTTCGCCGCAAAAAATCTCTCCCGGCACTTTCTTCCGCCGCCCTTTTGTGGTACAATCTATTTTGGACTATTTTGGAGATTTGCGAAAAATTTTCGAGACGATAAAAGGAGACCACCATGCCCCAGCACGATAACCAAACCTACCAGCAGTTAAAGCGCGCCATCCTGCAGCGGCGCTTTTTCCACCTCAATCCCATGCAGCGGCAGGCCGTCTTGGCCGTGGAAGGCCCGGTTCTCATTTTGGCCGGGGCCGGCAGCGGAAAAACCACCGTCCTCATCCACCGCATCGCCTGCCTGCTCCAGTTCGGCCTCGCCTCCGTCCGGCAGGATGATATGCCCCCCCTCAGCGAGGAGGATTGGCGCATCCTGGAGCTGGCCGCCGCCGATGGCAGCTACATGGAGCGGGCCGGGCAGCTCATCGCCCACGATGTCCCCGCCCCCTGGAATATTCTGGCCATCACCTTCACCAATAAAGCCGCGGGCGAGCTACGCGCGCGCCTGGCGGGCATGCTGGGCACCCGTGGCGAGGATGTGCACGCCGCCACCTTTCACGCGGCCTGCTCCCGCATCCTTCGCGCGGAGATAGAGACCCTGGGCTACAACAGAAATTTCACCATCTACGATACCGATGATTCCGTCCGGGTCATCAAAGACGCCATGGCAGAGCTCCACATCAGCGATAAAAACTTTGCGCCCAAGGCCCTGCTGGGCAATATCAGCCGCGCCAAGGATAAAATGCTCACCCCGGAAGGGCTGCGCCAGTCGGCGGGGGATAACTTTGCCCTGCAGGTGACAGCCCGGATTTACGGCCGCTACCAGCAGATGCTGAAAGACGCCAACGCCCTGGATTTTGATGACATCATCCTGCTGACGGTCAAGCTGTTCCAGCAGTTCCCGGAGGTGCTGCAAAAGTACCAGCGCCGCTACCGGTACATCATGGTGGATGAGTACCAGGATACCAACCATGCCCAGTATTTGCTGGTCAGCCTGCTGGCCGCCGCCCATGGAAATCTTTGTGTGGTCGGCGATGACGACCAGAGCATCTACAAGTTCCGGGGCGCCACCATCGAAAACATCCTCTCGTTTGAGCAGCAGTTCGGCCAAACCAAGGTCATCCGCCTGGAACAGAACTACCGCAGCACCGGCACCATTCTGGATGCTGCCAATGCCGTCATCAGCCGCAACAGCCAGCGCAAGGGCAAGACCCTGTGGACCCAAAACAGCAGAGGAGAGAAGGTGCTGTACCACAAGGCGGCCGATGAGCAGCGGGAGGCCCACTTCATCGCCTCCACCATCCGCAAAAACCACGAAAAAGGCGCCAAATACAGTGACCATGCCATCCTGTACCGGATGAACGCCCTTTCCAGCACCTTGGAGCAGATGTTCATCCGGCAGGGGATCCCTTACCGCATCATCGGCGGCCTCAAGTTCTTTGACCGCAAGGAGGTCAAGGATATTCTGGCCTATCTGGCTGTGCTGAATAACCCCGATGACAGCCTGCGGCTCCGCCGCATCATCAATGAGCCCAAACGGGGCATTGGCGAGGCCACCATGAATACCGCCCAGCAGGTGGCGGAAAGCCTGGGACAATCGCTGTACCGCACCCTGCAAACGGCCGAGGAATATGCCCCTCTTTCCGGTAAATCCCGTGCCTTGATGGAGTTTACCGCCATGATGGACGGTATTGCCGAATCGGTGGATGAGGTCCCCCTCATCGAAACGCTGGAGCAGGTGCTGGACCAAAGCGGCTATGTAAGAGCCCTGGAGGCCAAAAACGATATGGAAAGCCGCGGCCGGCTGGAGAACATCGGCGAGCTCAAGACCACCATCCTGAAGTACATGGAGGAGACCGAGGAGCCCAGCCTTTCCGGCTTTTTGGAGGAGATCGCCCTTTACACCGATCTGGATAATCTCTCGGAGGACGATGACAAGGTCGTGCTGATGACCCTCCATTCCGCCAAGGGCCTGGAATTCCCCTATGTTTTCATCACCGGCCTGGAGGAGGGTATTTTCCCCGGCCAGCAGGCCATCTACGAGCCGACCGAGCTGGAGGAGGAACGCCGCCTGGCCTATGTCGGCATCACCAGAGCCAAACGGGAGCTTTACCTCACCGGGGCCGCCCAGCGGATGCTCTTCGGCCGAACCACCCGAAACCGTCCCTCCCGCTTTGTGGGGGAGATCCCCGGAGAGCTGATGAAGACCGAGGATGAGACCGAGCGCTTTGGCAGCTATCACAGCGGCTATGGCGAACGGACCGGTTATGGCTCCGGTTACGGTGCCCGGCAGACCACCGTCTACCAGCCCAATAAGCTGGGCAGCAGCCCAGCCCCGGCCCCGGCGGCTCCCAGGCCCCGGCCCGCCGTCCCTGCCGCCGAGCCCTTTACCCTGAAAACCGGCGACCGAGTCTATCACAAGACCTTCGGGGAGGGTTCCATCCTCAAGATAGAGCCGATGGGAGGCGATCATCTTCTCACCATCCATTTCGATAAAGTCGGCGCCAAGCGGCTGATGGCCACCTTTGCCCGGCTGGAAAAACGATAATTCCCTGCAAGGAGGAAATACTATGCCAAAGGTCACCCTTATCACCCATACTCCGGATCCGGAAATGACCATCGCTTCGGCCGCACGGCTGTGCTACAGCCCGGCCACCATAGCCCAGGTGCAGGAAAAGCTGACCCCCGAAAAGGCCGGGGAATTTGTGGAGATGCTGGCGGGCCTGGGCCACCAGAGCCCCATAGAGCACGCGGTTTTTACCTTCGGTATTGAGGGCGTGAGCCGTGCCCTGCTGGCACAGATCACCCGGCACCGCATTGCGTCCTTCAGCGTGCAGAGCCAGCGGTATGTGCGGGAGAATGACTTTGAGGTGGTGGTGCCGCCGCAGATCGCCGAGGTGCCGGAGGCGAGGGAGGAATTTGAGCTGGCGATGCAGGAGAGCATTGCCCACTATCAGAAAATAGCCGAGCTGCTGAAGGCCCGCCGGGAAAAGGAGCTGCTGGCCGAGGGCCTGAGCCCCAAGGCGGCCGCCAGCCGGGCGGAGAAAACCGCCATAGAGGACGCGCGGTTTGTGCTGCCCAATGCCTGTGATACCAAGATGATAGTGACTATGAATGCCCGCAGCCTGATGAATTTCTTTGAGCTGCGGTGCTGCCAGCGCGCCCAGTGGGAGATAAGAGAAGTGGCCGACCAGATGCTGCGGCTGTGCCTTTCCGTGGCGCCGCATCTTTTCAAAAACGCGGGGCCGGGCTGTGTGCGGGGCGGCTGCCCAGAGGGCAAAATGACCTGCGGAAAAGCCGCTGAAATGCGGGAAAAATACGCCAGAATGAGGGAAGAAGCCCATGGATAAACGGATGCCGGCTTTTGTGCTGTGCCTGGCGGCACTGGTGCTGACGGCGGCCAGCTTTTTGCGGCTGATGCAGGACCGGGCGGCCGAGAGCATGGGGCTTTTTGCGGCGACGGGTGTGGTGCTCATCGCGGCGGTGGTGGTTTATCTCATTTACCGTACCCGCAATAAAAGGGAATGAGGAGGACAGAATATGGAACACAAGCTGTATGTGATAGAGGGGCTGGATGGCAGCGGCAAGGCCACCCAGGCCACCCTGCTGACCGATTATCTCACCGGGAAGGGCATTCCTTGCCGGAAGCTTTCCTTCCCGGACTATAACGACCCCTCCAGCACGCTGGTCAAGATGTATCTCCATGGGGAGATAGGCACGCTGGAGGAAGTGAACCCCTACGGGGCTTCGCTCTTTTTCACGGTGGACCGTTACGCCAGCTACTGCCGCCACTGGCGCCCGGACTATGAAGCAGGCAAAATACTGGTGGCGGACCGCTACTCCACCTCCAATATCCCGCACCAGATGTCCCGGCTGCCGAAGGAGGAGTGGGACAGCTTCCTCGACTGGCTGTGCGATGTGGAATATAACAAGGCCGGGCTGCCCCGCCCCACGGCGGTGGTGTACCTGGATGTGGACCCGGAGGTTTCCCGCCGGCTGCTCTCTGAGCGTTACCACGGCGATGAAAGCAAGCGGGATATCCACGAGGCGGACTTTGCCTATTTGCAGCATTGTCGTTCGGCGGCCCTGTATGGGGCCGAAAAGCAGGGCTGGCATATCCTGAGCTGCACCGTGCGGGGTGAGATGCTCCCGCGGGAGGTCATTGCTGAAAAGATCCGCCTTGCGCTGGGACTGGAATAAAAAAACAGCGCCTTTGCCCGGCAGGGGGGACGCTGTATCCCCAGGGCCCGGAGCTTGGGGCAGGCAGAAGAACCGCAGGGCCGGGGGACACGGCCGGTGCCGAATGCCGCCGGAGAGTGTGCGAAGGACTTTGCTGAAAAACTGTCTTGCGCTGGGACTGGAATAAAAAACAGTACCTTTTCCCGGCAGGGAGGACGCTGAACCGTATCGCTGAATTGCGTGCGAGGGACTTTGCCGAAAAGATAAGAAAAATTACAAAATCCAAGGAGTTTTATGCTGAATTTCAAACCGATCACACTGGAAGCCCGGCGGGACCTGCTGCCCTTTTTGGGCAAGGAGCACCATAGCGCCTGTTACCAGAGCTTTGCCACCATGTACCTGTGGAGCGGCATCTACCAGACCCGCTACTGCCTGACCGGCGAGTGGCTGTTTACCAAAAGCGGCCGGGAGGACGGCTATGGCTTCCCCTACGGGGATGGCGACCTGAAGGAGGGCATCACCCTGCTGCGGCAGGATGCCGAGGAGAACGGCAAGGAGCTGTGGTTCTTTGGACTGCTGCCCACCGAAAAGGCGTGGCTGGAGGCGAACTACCCCGGCGAATTTACCTACACCGCCAGCCGTGATGACGCCGAATATATCTACGAGGCCGATAAGCTGATGACCTACGCCGGCAAAAAGCTGCACGGCAAGCGGAACTTCTGCAACCGGTTCGAGGCCGCCCACCCCGACTGGAGGTTCGAGCCCATCACTGCCGAAAACCGGGAGGATGTGCTGTTATTCCACCGGCAGTGGCAGACCGCCAATGAGGGAGAGGATGAGGGACTGCACAAGGAGGGCTGCGTGGTTCGCTGTGCCCTGCGGGAGCTTGATGAGCTGGAAATGACCGGCGGCGTGCTGACTGCGGGCGGCAAAATTTACGGCTTTGCCGTGGCAAGCATGATCAACGAAACCATGATGGACGAAAATATCGAAAAGGCGGATGGTGAGGAGCCCGGCGCCTACCCCATGGTGTGCCGGGAAATGGCCAAGATGATGAAGCAGAAGTATCCCGGACTTGTGTTTATCAACCGGGAGGAGGACACCGGGGACGAGGGGCTGCGGCGCAGCAAGGAATCCTACTGCCCGGTGATGCTGCTGGAGAAATATGTAACCCGAGAGGCAAAATGAGCCGGAAAGGAGCCGCCATGCCGCATGTGACCTATGCCCCGGCCGGGGAAAAGGATCTGCCCCGCCTGCGGGAGATCTTCCTGCGGTGCTTTGGGGAGGAGGCCGCCCCGGAGATGGAGTATATTTTTTCCCGGTGCGGGGACGCGCTGTGGAAAGCTGAGCGGGACGGAATACCGGCGGCTATGCTGGTGGCCATGCCGGTGACCATTGCGCTGCCGGAGGGAGAGTGGAAAGCGCGGTATTTCTACGGGGTAGCCACCCACCCCGACTACCGAAAACAGGGTCTGTGCGGTGGGCTGCTGACAGCCTGCTGCCGGTGGATGTCCGAGCAGGGGGAAGCCGCCGCACTGCTGCGGCCGGATAGTGAAAAGAACCGGCAATTCTACCGGAAAAATGGCTTTGCCGATTGCAGCACCGTGGGGGTGGGGCAATTTACCGCGGGGGGCGGAGAGACCCTGCCCTGCGCCCCGGCGGAACCGGAACAGTATGACGCCATCCGGCGAAAAATGGCCCCCTGGGGGCTGCACTGGGGGAAAGAGGGGCTTGCCACCCAAAAGGGATGGATGAAGCTGTATGGCGGCGACCTGTGGCTGCTGGGAGCCCCGGAACAGCCAGTGGGTAGCGCGGCGGTGAGCCGCGAGGGAGAGACCCCACTGGTGCGGGAGTTGCTGTGCCCCGAAGCCCTGCGGGCGCAGGCGCTGGAAAGCCTGTGCAAAGCGCTGGAAAGCCGGGAGCTGCGGTTGGCGCTGCCGGGCGCGGAGCCAGCGGACGGCCTGCGGACCGAGCCGATGATGATGGCGCGCGAAACGGCGGAAATCGGCCTGCCGGGGGAGATATATACCCCGCTGGCGATGGACTGAAAAGGGCGCGGCGGAACCCCCGGCGGTACCCGGAATAGAACGAAAATAAATTTGCTGAAGGCCTGAGCTCGATGTAGACGAACGGAAAGGCACAATGAGGTAATTCTGAAGCACTGGGAGCAGGACGAGAATGAATTTGCCGAAGGGCGATGTTACGACAGCAAAGGATGAAAGGGCGTGGCGGGATGATCCTGCGGCGCTTGGAAATAGAATAAAAATTCATCTGCCGAAGGGGGCGGGAATGTCCCCGGACGGCAGAAACGATGCAAGGAGGAAACGACGATGACAGCTTATGTATTTTTGGCAGAGGGCTTTGAGGAAGTGGAGGCGCTGACCCCGGTGGATATTCTGCGGCGGGGCGGCGTGACCGTTAAGACGGTGGGCATCGGCGGCAAGACCATCACCGGCGCTCACGGCATCCCGGTGGGGTGCGATATCGCAGAGGAGGATGTCATCCCGGATGAGATCGATATGATGGTGCTGCCCGGCGGAATGCCCGGTACCACCCATCTGGGAGAGTCGCTGACCATCCAGGAGGGGCTGGCCTATGCCGCCCAGGAGGATCTGTGGGTCGCGGCCATCTGCGCCGCCCCCAGCGTGCTGGGAGAAAACGGCCTGCTGCACGGCCGGAAATATACCTGCTATCCGGGCTTTGAGAACGACGAAAAGTACCACGGTACCTATACGGCGGCCCCTTTGCAGCAGGATGGAAAGATCATCACCGCAAACGGCGCCGGCAACGCCATGACCTTTGCGCTGTACCTGCTGGCGGCCCTGCAGGGCGAGGAAAAAGCGCTGGAAGTGGGCCGTTCCATCCAGATGAAGCTGTAAACAGGAGAAAATAACACGATGATAGACAAGAAACCGGAGGTCCTGGCGCCGGCGGGCGACCGGGAACGGCTGGAGGCGGCGCTGCGCTTTGGGGCGGACGCGGTATATCTGGGCGGCAAGCTCTTTAACATGCGCGCGGGGACCAGGAGCTTTACCCAGGAGGAGCTGGCCGAGGCGGTGAAGCTGACCCACCAAATGGGCAAGCGCCTTTACCTGACCTGCAACACCCTGCTGAACAATGAGGAGGCCGATCTGCTGCCCCGGTACCTGGCCGAGGTGCATGAGATGGGCGTGGACGCTGCCATTGTGAGCGATATAGGGGTGCTGATGGCCGCCCACCGGGCTGTGCCGGAGCTGGAGCTGCATATCTCCACCCAGGCCGGGGTGACCAACTGGCTGACCGCCACCGAGCTGCACCGCCTGGGAGCCAAACGGGTGGTGCTGGCCCGGGAGCTGCTGCTGACCGAAATAGAGGAACTGTGCCGCCGCATCCCGCGGGAGCTGGAGGTGGAGGTCTTTGTGCACGGGGCCATGTGCATGAGTGTTTCCGGACGGTGTTTGCTTTCGCAGTACCTGACCGGGCGGGACGCCAACCGGGGCGCCTGCACCCAGCCCTGCCGCTGGAAGTACGCCTTGATGGAGGAAAAGCGCCCCGGGCAGTACTACCCGGTGGAGGAGGACGGCCATTACAGCTATATCCTAAACGCCAAGGACCTGTGCCTCATCGAGTACCTGGATAAGCTGGCGAAAGCGGGGGTTCATTCCTTCAAGATCGAGGGACGGGCGAAATCGGCCTACTATACGGCGGTGACCGCCGGGGCCTACCGGGCCGCCACCGACCTGATGTGGCGGGATCCGGAGCATTACCGCTGCCCGGACTGGCTGCGGGAGGAAGTGACCAAGGTGAGCCACCGGGACTATACCACCGGGTTCCTGTTTGGACCGCCGGAGGCCGGACAGTGCTATGAAACGGGCGGGTATATCCGCCGATGGGAGGTAGCCGGGGTAGTGACTGGCTACGACGCCGAAAACCGGCGCCTGCTGTGCGTGCAGAGGAATAAATTCGCGGTGGGGCAGCCGCTGGAGCTGGTGCTGCCACTGCAGGGAGTAAGGACCTTTACCCCGGAAAAGCTGTATGACGCCGAGGGCCGGCCGGTGAACTGCGTGCCCCATGCCGCGGCGCCCTTTATGATGGATTACCCGGAGCCGCTGCCGCAGGGCACCCTGCTGCGGATGACAGTGGAATAATTGCCCAAAGGAGGGAGCAAAATGCCGATGTGGAAGCTGGCGCCTGCCTGCAAGGACTATCTGTGGGGCGGCGAGAAGCTGCGGGAAAAATATCATATCGAAAGCGACTGTGAGCCGCTGGCGGAGGCCTGGGTGCTTTCCTGCCACCCGGACGGCATGAGCCGCCTGGCTGAGGGCGAAATGAAGGGCCTGACGCTACCGGAGGCCGCCCTGAAATATCCGGGGAACTTCTTTGGGACGCGGTGCGCGGAATTTGAGGAGTTCCCGATGCTGGTGAAGCTCATCGACGCGAAGAGGGATCTTTCGGTGCAGGTGCACCCGGATGACGAATACGCCAGGCGGGAGGAGCATCAAAGCGGCAAGGCGGAGATGTGGATGGTGCTGGAGGCGGAACCGGGTGCGGCGCTGTATTATGGCTTTGCCCGGGCGGTGAGCCGGGACGAAATAGAGAAAAGCCTGGCCGAAAATACACTGATCGACCTGCTGCGGCGGGTGCCGGTGCAGCCGGGGGATGTTTTTTACATTCCGCCGGGGACGGTGCACGCCATTGGGGCGGGGATGGTGATCGCGGAGATCCAGCAGAGCTCCAATGTGACCTACCGGCTGTATGACTATGGCCGCTTGGGGGCGGACGGTAAGCCGAGGCCCCTGCATGTGGAGCGATCGCTGGCGGTGCTGAAGCCCGGTCCGGTGGAACAGGACTGGGACTTTGGCGGGCACCTGGGACAGCATAAAAACTTTACGGTGGATCTTTTGCAGAACGAAGCCGCGGGCTGCTGCGATGGGGAGAGCTTTGCCGGGCTGCTGGTGACGGCCGGGGAGGGAGAGCTGCTGTGCGGCGGTGAAACCAAGCCGGTACGGGCCGGGGAGTGTGTGTTCCTGCCGGCGGACGCCGGAGAATGGCAGCTGCGGGGCCTGGTGACGGCGCTGCTTTGTTATTTGGGCGAAAGCATTGCATGAGGAAAAAGACGGTGCTATAATAATGCGCATAAAAAGCGGGTCTGCCGCACCCAAAAGCAGCGGACGCAAAAAGAGAGGAAGGGGAGCAGATGGTAGTCAATCCTGGAAAAAATGAGATGATAGAGGTGGAGGGAAAGCAGTACCGCCGCCTGTGCATCAAGACTCATGTCATCACCGATGTGGACAACATTACCGATGTGGTGATGAAATACGCCGCCCCTGAAATGCAGGAGGGCGATACCCTGTTTATCACCGAAAAGGCGGTGGCCTGCACCCAAAAGCGAGCCATCCCCATGAAGGAGATCAAGCCCCGGCCACTGGCGAAGTTCCTGTGTAAATTTGTGCTGAAAACGCCCTACGGCATCGGGCTGGGCATCCCGGAGACGATGGAGATGGCCATAAGAGAATGCGGGACTTTCCGCATCCTGGTGGCGGCTGCCGTTTCCGCGGTGGGTAAGCTGTTTGGCATCCGCGGGTGGTTCTACAAGGTGGCAGGGGAAAAGGCGCGTTCCATTGACGGACCGTGTGACTGCACACTGCCGCCCTACAACGAGTATGTAGTGCTGGGCCCGGCGGACCCCGATAAGGTGGCGGCGGAAATTTACGCCGTGCTGGGCAAGCCTGTTTTGATTACCGACATCAATGACATCGGCGGTGTCATTATGGGCGCGGCGCCCCTTTCCACCGACCGTGGATTGATGGCGGCGATCCTGCGGGACAACCCCCTAGGGCAGAGCCACGAGCAGACCCCGATGGGGATCATCCGGCCGGTGGCAGAATAAACCCGAATAGCAGGCGGCGGGGCGGTATGCCTTGCCGCCTTTTGGCAGGGAAGCGCGGGGGGAGAGGCGGCCCGCAGGGCGCTCCGGCGCAGCCGGAGCCAGCGGCCGAAGGCCGCTGAAACCGCCCGGAGGGCGGTTTGCCCTGCGGGCCGTAAGCCTGCGGTCTGTGAAAACCCGCAAAGGAGCAAAATGCGGGCCTGCGGTTGATAAAGGGCCCGGGCCTATGGTATAATTAAAAATCAAGCGAAAGCCAAAGGGAGGAAACCAGATGAAAGAGCTTGCCATTTTTGGCAGTACCGGTTCCATAGGGTGCAGCACCCTGAATGTGGTGCGGCGGGAGCGGGATCGATTTGCGGTTTCCATCCTTACGGCAGGACATAATTTGCAGCGGCTTACCGAGCAGATACGGGAATTTACCCCCCGGCATGTGTATATCCTGGAAAAACAGGACGCCGAAGCGCTGCGGGAGCAGTTCCCCGGACTGGATATCTACTGGGGCAAGGATGGGATGGAGGCGATCAGCCGGCTGACGGACTTTGATATCGGAGTTTCGGCCCTGGTAGGAGTGGCGGGACTCCGCCCCACCTGGAATATGATCCAAAACGGGAAAACGGTGGCGCTGGCCAATAAGGAAGTGCTGGTGGCGGGCGGCTGTCTGGTAATGGAAGCGGCCAAAGAATGCCGCGCCACCCTGCTGACGGTGGACAGTGAGCACAGTGCCATCATGCAGTGCCTGCGGGGAGAAAAACACGCAGAGATCGAGAGAATATTGCTGACAGCTTCCGGCGGGCCGTTTTTTGAGAAGGAAATTACCGATGATATCACCCCGGAGGAGGCACTGCGGCACCCCACCTGGAAGATGGGACCCAAGATCACGATAGACAGCGCCACCATGATGAACAAAGGCTTTGAGGTCATCGAGGCCCGGTGGCTCTTTAATGTGCCGGTAGAAAAGGTGCAGGTGGTCATTCACCGGCAGAGCATCGTTCACTCGATGGTGGAATTCCGGGACGGCAGTATTATGGCGAATATTGCCCCGCCGGATATGGAGATCCCCATTGCGTACGCACTCTCCTACCCGGAGCGGATGCCGGCTCCCCACCGGCTGGATATTTTTGCGATGAAGGCGCTGGAATTTAAGGCACCGGATGAAGAGAAGTTCCCCTGCCTGCGGCTGGCCATAGAGGCGGCCAAGAGTGGACACAGTGCCCAGGTGGTCCTGAATGCGGCGAACGAGGTGCTGGTAGCCCGCTTTTTGGCGGGAGGGCTGCGGTTTACCGATATCCCCCGCGGGGTGGAGGCAATGCTGGAGCAACACGCGGCCTGCGCGCTGGGAAGCGTGGATGAGGTGCTGGCGCTGGATGGGGAAATACGGCAAAGGACCGAAGAATGGATACAGAAAACGAGGTGACGGCATGAAGGCAGCGATCGGGCAGGATAGCCACCGCTTTGAGGAGGGGTACGGCAAGCCACTGATTTTGGGCGGCGTGGTGTTCCCCGGAGAGGTGGGACTGCTGGCCAACAGCGACGGTGATGTGGTGCTGCATGCCATCACCAATGCCGTTTCCGGCATTACCGGGCGGAATATACTGGGCAGGGTGGCTGATGAGATGTGCCAAAGCGGCATCACCGATTCAGCGGAATACCTGCGGGAAGCCCTAAAATCACTGGAGGGGAGAATCGTCCACCTCAGCATTTCGATGGAGTGCCTGCGGCCGAAGATCAGCCCGATGATCCCCGCGATGCAGGAAAAGATTGCCGAATTGTTGGGGGTGGAGCCCGCGGCTATCGGCATTACTGCCACCACCGGCGAGGGACTGACCGACTGTGGAAAAGGGCTGGGCATTTCGGTGCTGTGCATCCTGACAGTGGAGGACGGACCATGCGAAGGGTGATGGAGGCGGCCTATGCCAAGGTAAACCTGACTCTGACGGTGACCGGACGGCGGGCGGATGGCTACCACACCATCGAGTCGCTGTTCCAGAGCGTGAGCCTGTGTGATAAGCTGACGCTGGAACAGCGGGAGCGCGGCTTTTGGCTGAATGAAACGGCCGGGATCCCGGCGGAGGAGAATATCATCACCCGGGCGGACCGGCTGCTGCGGCGGGAGTTCCCGAACCTTGGCGGAGTTGCCGTGACGCTGGAAAAGAATATCCCCACCCAGGCGGGACTGGGCGGCGGTAGCACCGACGCGGCGGCCTACCTGCGCGGGATGGACCGGCTGTACGGGCTGGGCCTGGGCCGTGAAGGGCTGCGGGCGCTGGCGGCGGAGTTGGGTGCCGATGTGCCGTTCTGCATTGACGGTGGGGCGGCGGCAGCGGCCGGGATCGGGGAGAGACTGACCCCAGTGGAAAGCCATTTGCCGCTGTGGCTGGTGATCACCAAGCCGAAGGCGGGGTGCTCCACCCCGGCCATGTACCGGCGGATCGACGAGATGGGAGAGAGCCTGCGGCAGCGCTTTACCACCCAAGAGGCGGCAAAGGCGCTGGAAAAGGGCGACCTGGCGGGGCTGTGCGGCAGCCTTTACAATGTGTTTGAGGAAGTGACCGCCCTGCCGGAGTTGAGTGGGATCCGGCAGGAGCTGCGGCAAAGCGGAGCCCTGGCGGCGATGATGACCGGCAGCGGCAGCGCGGTATTTGGAATATTCCCGGAGGAAGATGCAGCTAAAGTGGCGGCGGAGAAAATGGCCGAAAGCCGCTGGGCGATCTGCTGTCGGGGAATAGGAAGGCCGGAGTAAGCGGAAAACGGCGGCGGGCGCCCGCAGCGAGCGAGGGCCGGACGGCCTGTGGAACACAGGCGGCCGGCCCGAGACAAAGCGGAGGGCGACCGCCGCAAGAAGGGAGAGAAAAGCGATGGTAAGCGGCATCATACTGGCGGGGGGAAGCAGCACCCGCTACGGCACCGGTGAAAACAAGACGCTAGTGGAACTGCTGGGCCGGCCGGTACTGGAATACAGCCTGCGGGTATTCCTGGCTGCAGATGTGGTGGATGAAGTGGTGCTGGCGGCCAAAGCCGGTGAGGAAGCGGCCCTGCGAAAGCTGGCGGAGGGTCTTTGCCTGCAAAAGCCGGTGACGGTAGTGACCGGTGGGGCAGACCGGGCAGCTTCGGTGGAGAAGGCACTGGCGGCGGCCCGGGGCGAGGTGGTGCTCATCCAGGATGGGGCGCGGCCGTTGGTGACCGAGCGGATGCTGGAGGACTGCCTGGCGGCGCTGGAGGAAGCGGACGGGGCAACCATTGCTACCCCGAGCCGGGATACCGTAAAGCTGGCGGATGAAGAAGGCTATGCGGAGGCGACAACCGACCGCAGCCGGACATGGCTTATCCAGACGCCGCAGGCCTTTTACCGGGAGGAGCTGCTGGCGATGCACCGGGCGCTGGGCGATGGGCCAGAAAGAGGACAGATCACGGATGACTGCATGCTGTTGGAGCGCGCCGGCCGACGGGTAAAGCTGGTGCCGGGCAGCTGCAGGAATTTGAAGATCACGACGCCGGAGGATAGGGAACTGGCGGAATTTTACCTAAAAAAGGAACCGACTGAATGAATGTAAAAGAGATCAAGGACCCGGCTTTTCTGCGGCGGATGGATGAGAAAGAGCTCCAGAAGCTGTGCGGAGAGCTGCGGGAATTTATCATAGAGGGTGTATCTCATACCGGCGGGCACCTTTCCTCCAATTTGGGATTGGTGGAGCTGACGGTGGCGCTGCACCGCGTCTTTGAGGTGCCGCGGGATAAGCTCATCTTTGATGTGGGGCACCAGTGCTACACCCATAAGCTGCTGACCGGACGGGCGGCGGCTTTTGATACGCTACGCTGCACCGATGGCCTTTCCGGCTTCCAGTGCCGGGAGGAAAGCCCCTGCGACTGCTACGAGGGCGGCCATGCCGGGACATCCCTTTCAGCGGCGTTGGGCTTTGCCATGGCGCGCGAGGCGCGAGGCGGTAAGGAAGCGGTGGTGGCGGTGATAGGGGACGGCGCGCTGGGCAACGGTCTGGCCTACGAGGCGCTGAACCACATCGGGGACTACCAAAAGCCGCTGATCATCATACTGAACGACAACCGCATGAGCATCAGCGCCAATGTGGGGGCGCTGCACAATTCGCTGGAGCGGATAAGACTGCACCGCGGCTACCGCAGCGCCAAAAGCCGCACCAAGGCAGCGCTGCGGCGCATCCCCGTGGTGGGGGACGCCATGGTGCACGGCGTGGAGCAGGTAAAAGAGGACCTGAAGCGGCTGTACCTGCGGGATGGCGCCCTCTTTGAGGAGATGGGCATTACCTACTACGGGCCGGTGAACGGACACGACCTGGGAGAGCTGGACGCCTTTTTGCGGGTGGCTAAGGAGGCCGAAAAGCCGGTGCTGCTGCATGTCGTTACCGAAAAGGGGCGTGGGTGCGATTTTTGCCGGGATGACCCCGATGGTATCTGGCACGGGGTGGGGGCCTTTGATGCCCAAAGCGGGCGGCGGCCGGTGGCCGGCGGTACCACCCAGGGAAAGGCCATCAGTGAAACGCTGATGAAGCTGGCCGCGGAGGATGAGCGCATTTATGCCATTACCCCGGCGATGACTACCGGCGCCCATCTGACGGAATTTGCGAAAAAATACCCGAAACGGTTTATCGACGCGGGCATTGCCGAGGAGCACGCGCTGGTGCTGGCCAATGCCCTGGCACTGAGCGGCATGAAGCCCTATGTGACCATCTACTCCACCTTTTTACAGCGGGGATATGACCAGGTGAACCACGATATTGCCCGGATGGGCGGCGATGTGGTGGTGGGCATTGACCGGTGCGGCGTGATAGGGGAGGACGGTGTTTCTCACCAGGGGATCTTTGATGTTTCTCTGTTGCTGCCGATCCCCGGCATTACGCTGGCACAGGGCAAGGATGCCGCGGAGAGTGCCCGGCTGTTGGCCACGGGATTTGCCACGGAGGGTCCCTACCTGCTGCGGTACAGCAAAAATACCATGCAGGAGCAGGCGCTTTGCACCGAACCGCTGCCGGTGGGGCGCTGGGAGCGGCTGCATACGGGCGAGATGACGGTGATCTCCTACGGGGACTTTGTGGGGGAGGCCGAGGAAGCCCGGCGGCTGCTGGAGCTGGACGGCATCGCAATGGGGCTGGTGAACGCAAGGTTCCTGAAGCCCTTTGATACCGAAATGATGGATGCCCTGCTGGCCGAGGGTAAGCCGCTGTTGATCTACGAGGAGGTGGCGGCCATTGGCGGGCTGGGGAGCCTGCTGCAGCAATATGCCGCCGAGCGGGACAGCAAAACGCCGGTGCATGTGCTGGCGCTGCCGGACCGGTGGATCTACCACGGAAAGCGGCGGGAGCTGCTGCGCCGCATGGACCTGGACGCCGCCGGACTGCGCAAAGCGGTGCGGGAGCTGCTGGGCAGATGAATATTTTTCACCCGATCGGGCGCAGGGGCGCTTGGTCGGGTGATTTTATATGGGATGATAAGAGGGCGCATTTTACCGAAAGGACTTGGCAAGGGGAGCGGCGCTGTGGTAAAATAAGCCCATAATGAAAGGGGGCGGCAGTATGCCCAAAAAGAATACCCGCAATACCAAGGGCCGCATCGTGGCGGCGGCGTGGAAGCTCTTTTATGAACAGGGCTATGAGGAGACCACGGTGGAGGATATCATTTTTGAATCCGAGACCTCCAAGGGGTCGTTCTATCATTACTTTGATGGTAAGGATGCCCTGCTTTCCTCCCTTTCGGTTCTCTTTGATGAGCGGTACGAGGAACTGATGCAGCAGGAGCACGGCGATATGGACTGCATAGGACTGCTGTGCTGGCTGAACTATGAGCTGTTTGTGACCATTGATAATACAGTTTCCATTGAGCTGCTGAGCAGGCTTTTTAGCAGCCAGCTGGTGACCAAGGGAGAGCGGCACCTTCTGAGCCGCAACCGTACCTACTATAAGCTGCTGCGGCAGATCATCACCCAGGGGCAGGAAAACGGCGAGCTGACCACCGACTATACAGTGGGGGAGATTGTGAAGGCTTACGCCATGTTTGAGCGGGGGCTGATGTACGACTGGTGCCTTTCCAGCGGGGAGTATTCGCTTTCCCAATACACTAAAACCATGATGCCGATGTTTTTGGAAGGGTTCCGGAAAAAATAATTTTTTACTGGTTATAAACAGAACGGAAAATCGTCTATATATAAATGCTTTAATTAAGAGAAAAATATGATATTTAACGATTCGTCGTACAGAATAAAGTCTGTACGCCGTTCTGTATTTTCGTCTACTAATTTGTGTGGTATACTTCGTGCATATTAACAGTAACCCCAAAGGAGAGACGGAAAATGTTAGGTTCTCAAGTAGTTATTCTGATAACCATAGCGGTATACCTGATTGCCATGGTGCTCATCGGTGTATACTTTGGCAAAAAGGGCAGCGGCAACAGCAGCGATGACTTTTACCTGGGCGGCCGCAAGATGGGCCCGCTGGTAACGGCCATGAGCGCTGAGGCCAGCGATATGAGCAGCTACCTGCTGATGGGTCTGCCGGGACTGGCATACCTGTGCGGCCTGCCGGAGGTTTCCTGGACCTGCATCGGGCTGGCGATAGGCACCTACCTCAACTGGCTTATCGTAGCGCGGCGGCTGCGGCGCTATTCGGCCCGCATTGGGGCCATCACCGTGCCGGACTTTTTCTCCCGCCGGTATGGCGATAAGAAAAACCTGCTTTCCGCCATTGCGGCGGTGGTAATCCTGGTTTTCTTCATCCCCTATACCGCTTCCGGCTTTAAGGCCATCGGTACGCTGTTCAACAGCCTGTTTGGGGTGGATTACCATACCGCGATGATCATAGGCGCTATTGTAGTCATTGGCTATACAGTGCTGGGCGGTTTTATGGCGGTTTCCTTCACCGACCTGATCCAGTCCATCTTTATGACCATTGCGCTGATCGTTGTAGTGGTGTTTGGCATCCAACAGGCGGGTGGTGTGGATACCGTCATTGCCAATGCCGAGGCGCTGCCCGGCTACCTGAGCTTGACCAAGGGCTATGATGTGACCACCGGCGGCGCGGCTTCCTTCGGGGGGCTCAGCATTATCTCCACGCTGGCGTGGGGTCTGGGCTACTTTGGTATGCCGCACATCCTGCTGCGCTTTATGGCCATCAAGGAGGAAAAGAAGCTTAACGATTCCCGTCGGATCGCGACCGTCTGGGTGGTGATCTCGATGTTCATTGCGGTGGCTATTGGTGTGATCGGTTATAGCGTTTCGGTGGCGGGCAAGGTGCCCTTCCTGACCAACAGCAGCGATGCAGAGACGATCATCATTAAGCTGGCGGACCTGATGAGTCAGCACGGTACCCTGCTGGCCATTGTGGCGGGCGTAATCCTTTCCGGTATTCTGGCGGCGACGATGTCCACCGCGGACAGCCAGCTGCTGACAGCGGCCTCCAGCGTTTCGCAGGATCTTTCTCAGAATGTGTTTGGCATCAAGCTGAGCAGCAAGACCGAGATGATCGTGGCACGGGCGACAGTACTGGTTATTGCGGCCATCGGTATTACTCTGGCGTGGGACCCCAACAGCTCGGTATTCCGGGTGGTTTCCTTTGCTTGGGCAGGCTTTGGCGCGGCTTTTGGACCGGTGGTGCTGTTCTCGCTGTTCTGGAAGCGCAGCAACAAGTGGGGCGCCCTGGCCGGTATGGTTGCCGGCGGCGTGATGGTATTTGTATGGAAGTACCTGATTGCCCCGATGGGCGGCGCATGGGCCATCTACGAGCTGCTGCCGGCCTTTGTGGTGGCGTGCATTGCCCTGGTGGTGGTTTCTCTGCTGACCGAGGCCCCGGAAAAGGAAATTGTAGAGACCTACGAAAGCGTATGCGCCAAGAAGGTAAAGGCGTAAGCAAAAGTGATAAAAAAGCACCGGTATCCCAGTGGGGTACCGGTGCCTTGGTGTTACAGGGGGTTAGTGGCCTCCCACAGCGATCATGTGCATAGCGTGCTCCAGTGCGCCGATGACAGCGGAAAGGTTTTCCCGGGCGGCTTTTTCGGAGCCGGGGAGATTGAGAATGAGGCTGCGGCCACGGGTGCCGGCTACGGCTCGGGAAAGCATGGCGCGGGGGGTAATTTTAAGGCCCTCCACCCACATGGCCACCGGAATGGCCCGAATTTCGCGGTCCAGGACGGCCAAGGTGGCTTCGGGGGTGACATCCCGCGGGGAAAGCCCAGTGCCGCCGGTGGTGATGATGAGATTGATGTGACGCCCATCGGCCGCAGTGGTGAGCTCGGTTTGGATTTGGGGGATCTCATCCGGGACAATGGCGGTGTAGGTAACGGTAAAACCGGCTTTCTCCAGCATGGCGCAGATGGCGGGGCCGCTGGTATCCACCCGCTGGCCGCGGCTGCCCAGATCGCTGACGGTGATAACTGCTGCTGTATATGCCATAATTATGTTCTCCTGTTTTTTCGAATTGGTTTTTATCATACTCCACCGGGGCGGGAGCTGTCAAGAATAAGTGGGGATGAGGAACGAGACGGATGATGAGAAGAAAATTGACGATGTTTTTTCGATATTGACGAACGCATTTACCATTATGCCGAACGGCACCATTGAAAGAGGGCGCCGGTTTTTGCTATAATCGGTTATACTCATATAAGAATATCGAATGGGAGGCTTTTGCGTGAAGCTCATCAAAACAGAGGATGCCGTAGGGCAGATGCTGTGTCACGATATGACACAGATCATAAAGGGAGAATACAAGGATGCGCGTTTCCGCAAGGGACATATCGTCACCGAGGAGGATACCTTGGGACGATTTGTCCCAAAGAAAAATCGAAAAAACCTGCGACCAAACCAGAAAAACAGGTAGTATAGGGGTGAAAGGCCTTTATTTCAAACTGCAGGAGGTGGAGTAATGGAGGATAGCAAGATTATTGATTTATATTGGGAGCGGAACGAGAAGGCAATTAGCGCTACAGAGCAAAAGTATGGAAGCTACTGTTACTATATCGCTTATAACATCCTTCACGACCAAGAGGATGCAGATGAAAGTGTCAATGATACATACCTCGGCGCATGGAACGCTATACCGCCGCACCGTCCGAATATGCTAAGAACATTTTTGGGCAAGATCACCAGGAGCATTTCACTGAAAAAATGGCGTGATGCCCACAGGGATAAGCGATGCGGTGATGAAGTTTCTCTTGTACTGGATGAACTCTCGGAATGTGTCCCATCCAATCTTTCGGTAGAGGACAGTGTCATTGCGGGTGAACTCTCAGCGCAGATCAACCGTTTTCTCGGCACACTGGCCCCAACGGAACGACAGGTTCTTCTCTGCCGTTACTGGTATTTGGACCCAATAGATAAAATCAGCACAGATTTTTGCTTTAGCAATAGTAAGGTAAAATCGATGCTCCATCGGACAAGAGCAAAATTGCGCGCTTATTTAGAAAAGGAGGGTGTTCTATGAACGCGGATTTGATCCTTGATGCATTCGAAAAGATTGATGATAAATATATTATTGAAGCAAAGGAGCGCGGATTTATGAATAGCGGTACCGGAAAGAGCATTAGAAGCCTGAAGCGCACCTTTATACTTGTTGCTGCCATTGTTGCATCGCTGGCACTCTGTGGCTTTGCGGCATATGAATATGGCTTGTTTGACAATTGGCTGCAAAAACCGTCTGTTTATCCAATCGAAACCGTACAAAGTGCAATTGAAGGGCAAATTAAGAAAGAATACACTTTGACTGTCCGAATTGATGAGATCTCCGTTGACGAGACCGAAACAAAGCGAATGATTGAGCGCTATACCGGAAGTGAACTTGCGCAGTCCCGCGGATGGACAGATGATTACCTCGCTGAACACTTTTTAGCGGTAAGAGCAAAATACTATGTGGAATATGACCATACAAAAACATTTTTGGATGATGGGAACATCGATCAGTTTTTCTACCTGATTGAAGATACTGAAAGCGGAGTTTGGACTATTATCGATAATTCTACGAATGGGGAGCCAACCGCAGCGACAGTTCCATGATACTCCTTCTCCAGCATTATTAAAAAGATATTGAAGCCCAATAGAAGCCCCCGCTCCATTCCTATAAAATGAGAACAGAGCGGGGGCTGACACTGATATTGATTGCGCAAAGAAATACTCCAAAAGCCGCTCAGACCAAGTAAAAAAGGACGCCAGTCGGCGTCCTTTTTTACTTGGTCTGAGTGACTAGACTCGAACTAGCGGCCTCTACCACCCCAAGGTAGCGCGCTACCACCTGCGCCACACCCAGATTTTATACCGGAACTTTCGCTTCAGCTTGATTATAATACCATAGGCCCGGTAAAAAATCAAGCCCTTTTTGCGGAAAAACCGAAAAAAGTTTTCTCCCCTTATTCTTCTGTCACTTTGGCGTTCTCTATCAGCATCCGCATCCGGGGAACACAGCTTTTCCAGTACAGCTTGCTGGTCTCATCCCATTGGTTCCACGCAGCGGGACCCACACAGCTGATGACTTCATTCAGAGCGCGGAAGTCTTCATAAATAGCACGGGGGAGCAGGAACTTGCCTGCCTCATCGGTGGGAATGCGGTTGATGTGCTCGATGTAGCCCAGGCACTCGGTGAACTGCCCAGTAAGATCCTGTAGCAGGGCTGCCCAGCGCATCACCTGGGGGACTTCCAGTGTATTGGTGTACCCGGCGATGCAGGTGGCCTGGTTCTGTGCTACCTTGGCACAGTATTTGCGGAAGGCCGGCAGCAGTTCATCAAATTGAAAATCATTGGTGGTTTTGCCGGTGGGGACCTTTACAATGTATTTTTTACCGTTTATCGTCATGGGAGAACTCCTTTTTAGCGTGTGTGTTTTTTATTATAGCGTTTTGCATTGGGGTTTGCAATCCTTTGGCCGTTGAATTATAATAATGAACGGAGTAAAGCAGAGAGGGGGGAGCAGATGCATCCCATCAGACATTTTAGAACCATTACCCATCACCGGCACCTGGTACAGAAGTACTGCTTCCGGGTGGGACTGTACTGGCGGGGTCTTACCCACGATCTTTCCAAATACTCTCCAACGGAATTCTGGCGTGGTGCGAAGTATTACCAGGGCACCTTTAGCCCTACGCAGCAGGAGCGCCGGGAGAATGGCTATTCGCTGGCGTGGATGCACCACAAGGGCCGCAATCGTCACCATTTTGAGTACTGGACCGATGTGAGCCCGGTAACCCACCAATATGAGCCGCTGGAGATGCCAACTGAATTCTTTGTGGAGATGTGTATGGATCGCATTGCTGCCAGCCGGACCTACCTGGGGGATCAATACCACGATGGCGCTCCGCTGGAATATCTGCAGCGGGCGGGGGATAACCGCTGGATGCACCCGGTGACGGCTCGCAAGCTGCGGTTTATCCTGACAATGCTGCGGGATAAGGGGGAGGAGAAAACCTTTCGGTTCATCCGGGAGGTGGTGCTGCAGGAACTTCCCTTTGCTGAGGATGATATGGAGCAATAAAAGACCGGGATCCTGAACAGAATCCCGGCCATTTTTCTGTTTTATACTCTTGGGGTATCCACGGTAATGACTGCGTAATAATTGCCTTCCAGTGCCGTTACCGCCTGCCGGATGCGTTCTTCCAACTCTTCACTGGTATAGGAAGAATCCAGTGGACGCACCACATCAAAGATGAGGTTGGTGTGGTCGGGGCCGCTGGTGATGCGAAAATCGTGCATTGTCAGCCTTGGGTCAAGCCCGGCCAGCAGCTGGGCCACCATAGTACGGCATTCCGCTGTCTTTCGGTCACCAACGGCAATGGGATCCATATGGATGCAGACTTCACAGCCCAGTTCGTGCAGAATCTGCCGCTCCACCCGGTCAATGACATCGTGAATAGCGGAGATATCACCGTTTTTATCCACCTCGGCGTGCAGCGAGGCGAACAGCCTGCCGGGGCCGTAATCATGGACGATGAGATCGTGCAGGCCGAGAATTTCCGGAGGGGCCAGCACCCGGCGGCGAATGCCATCCACCAGTTCGGGATCGGGCGCCCGGCCCAGCAGCGGATCAATGGTATCCTTCATGGAATTGTAGCCGGTATACAGGATGAACACGGCAACCAAAATACCCAGCCAACCATCCAACTGGATATTAAAGAAATGTCCGATCAGGGTGCCGAGCAGCACTACGCCGGTGGAGACCATATCGCTGAGGCTATCGGCGGCTGTGGCCATCATGGCGGCGGAATCCAGCTTTTTGCCCAGTTTGCGGTTAAAAAGGTACATCCAGCCCTTGACCAATATGGAGACTGGCAGGATGATGACAGGCAGCAGAGAAAATTCCACTGGGGCAGGGGAGAGGATCTTCTCAAAGGAGGTTTTACCCAGCTCAAAGCCCATCAGCAGGATGACCACCGAAACGGCCAGCCCGGAGAGGTACTCTACCCGACCGTGGCCGAAGGGGTGATGCCGATCGGGTTTTTGCCCCGCCAGCCGGAAGCCAATGAGTGTGACCACCGAGGAACCGGCATCGGATAAGTTATTGAAAGCATCGGCCGTGATGGCGATGGAACCGGAAACAGTGCCGGCGACTAGCTTACCTAGGAACAGCAGGATATTCAGGCAAATGCCGGTCAACCCGCTGAGCGTGCCATATTGCTGGCGCACCGTGGGGTCCTGCACATTGTCTTTATCACGGATAAATAGCCGGATGAGAAGTTCTGTCATGGAATACAGCTCCTTTTATCTTGGACGGATGTCAAAGGGTCATTTCGGTCATTATAGCACAGAACAAGCCGATATGCACAAAAATTTATAAATGAGAATAGAAATACCGCCGGGGCTATGCTATAATAAACCGTAAAAGTAAAAACTATCAGTGTAAAGGAAGTGGGTACCATGGAAATTCTGCGGTTTCCCGGTTTGGGGTGGGAACTTCCCATTAGCCGGGTGGCGTTATCCATCGGCAATTTGGATATTTACTGGTACGGTGTGATCATCGCGGTGGGCTTTGGCCTGGGATTATGGGTCTATCTTTCCCATAACCGCACCTGCGGCATCCACCCGGATGAGGGGCTGGATGTCATTCTGTGGGCCATGGTCGGCGCCATTGTGGGCGCGCGGGCCTATTATGTGGCATTCCAGTGGGATAATTATAAAGATAATCTAAAGGAAATATTCAACCTGCGTGGTGGCGGACTGGCCATCTATGGCGGCATTATTGGAGCGCTTATTGTGGCGTTTATCGTCTGCCGCATCAAAAAGCTTCCCATGCTGCCGGTAGCGGATGCGGCTTTCCCCGGCGTTATGTTGGGACAAGCGATTGGCCGCTGGGGCAATTTCTTCAATATGGAGGCCTTTGGCACCAATACCACCCTCCCTTGGGGTATGACATCAGATACCATCTCCGCCTATCTTTCCCGGCATCAGGCGGCGCTGGCCGCCCAGGGCATTATGGTGGATCCCACCCTGCCGGTACATCCCACCTTCCTATACGAGAGCTTGTGGAACCTTATCGGTGTGGCGATCCTGCTGCTGTGGCTGTTCCCGCGCCGCAGCTACGATGGCCAGATCACACTGGGCTATACCGCCTGGTACGGCCTGGGGCGCTTCTTTGTGGAGGGCCTGCGCACCGATAGCTTGATGTGGGGCAGTGTGCGGGTTTCCCAGGCGCTGGGCGGCGTGCTGTTTATCGTTGCCGCCGGGTTGATGCTCTTCATCTTTCTGCGGGGCCGTAAGCCCATGACGCTGGAGTATATCGAGGGCCAGAAAAAGCCGCGCTTTACCCTGGGCCGCTATGTGGATACCAAGGAAAGCCAGGAGCGTATAGCCGCCCTGGATGCCAAGCTGGCCGAAAAGAAGAACGGAAAGAAACCGACCCAACCGGAACAGAAAGAGGAACCCCATGAGCGCGAAGATCATTGATGGAAAAGCGGTGGCGGCCCAGTGCCGCGCCGAATTGAAAATCCAGGTAGAGGCATTGAAAGCGGAGGACATCACCCCCGGCCTGGCTGTGGTACTGGTGGGAGAGGACCCCGCTTCCCAGGTGTATGTGCGCAATAAGCACAAGGCCTGTGAGGAGCTTGGTATTCACTCCGAGCAGTACACCCTGCCGGAAAATACCGGCCGGGAGGAACTGCTTGCCCTCATTGCCGAACTGAATGGCCGGAAAGAGATCGATGGCATTTTGGTGCAGCTGCCGTTGCCCGCTCATCTGGATCAAAAGGAGATCCTATCCGCGATCGACCCCGAAAAGGATGTGGACGCTTTCCATCCACAGAATGTGGGTCGAATTGTCATTGGGGATTACTTTTTTGCCCCCTGTACGCCCAGCGGTATTCTCACCCTCATCGATAGCACCGGTGTAGACATGGCCGGCAAGGAGTGTGTCATCATTGGACGCAGCAATATTGTAGGCAAGCCCATGGCGCTTTTGGCTCTGCACCGCAATGCTACCGTCACCATCTGCCACAGTAGGACCCAAAATCTGCCAGAGGTGACCCGCCGGGCGGATATTCTTATCTCCGCCGTAGGAAAGGCGGGCTTTGTCACCGGAGAGATGGTCAAACCCGGCGCGGTGGTCGTTGATGTGGGAATGAACCGCAATGCAGCAGGGAAACTTTGCGGTGATGTGGACTTTGAGAGCGTTTCCCCGGTGGCAGGGTGGCTCACGCCGGTCCCCGGTGGGGTAGGCCCCATGACCATCACCATGCTGCTGCGATCCACCGTACTGGCCGCCGAAAAGCACCATAAAAAGCCGTAAAAATCCGCCCAAAAGCACTTTACAGCAGCCGTATTATATGCTATAATTCCATATTGATATGACCGGATCCCGGTATTTGGGAGTGTTCCCCCGTGGGAACTTCACCGATCCCGATACTCAGATCTTGGCGTAAATAATTTATGAGGTGAAATAACATGATTCTCAAGGAAGAAAAGAACAAGATCATTACTGAGTACGCGACCCACGAGGGCGACACCGGTTCCCCCGAAGTTCAGATCGCTGTTCTCACCAACCGCATCAACAGCCTGACCAAGCACATGCAGCAGAACCCCAAGGACTTCCATTCCAACCGTGGTCTGCTCAAGATGGTCGGTCACCGCAGAAACCTGCTGAACTACCTCAAGAAGAAGGATATCGAGCGTTACCGCGCGATCATTGCCAAGCTGGGTCTGCGTAAGTAAGCAAAACTGCCGGAGGGCAGGCGGGGATTCCGTCTGCCCTCTTAGCCGGTTTTTAGCCCATTTTTTACAGGTAAGCAGGGCGGCTTTTGCCCTCGTGTTTAGCAGTGAATCGTTCCCCCGGAAGGCAAAAATCTTCCCCGGAGGAAGGCTTTATTGCTAAAACGAAAGCGGAGCCGTCAGACCAAAAGACACAAAGTAAGGAGAAAAAAGATGTTTGAAAACTTCCGCGTATTTGAAACCGAATTTGCCGGACGCAAGATGACCTTTGAAACTGGCAAGATGTGCTGCCAGGCTGGCGGCTCTGTGCTGGTCCGCTATGGCGAGACCACCGTATTGGTCAATGCCACCGCTTCCGCAAAGCCCCGTGACGGCATCGATTTCCTGCCGCTTTCCGTCGATTTTGAAGAGAAGCTGTATGCCGTGGGCAAGATCCCCGGCTCCTTCCTGAAGCGGGAAGGCCGCCCCAGCGATAAGGCCGTGCTTTCCAGCCGCGTGGTAGATCGTCCCATCCGTCCGCTGTTCCCCAAGGATATGCGCAACGATGTTTCCGTTGTGATGACCGTTCTCTCCGTTGATCCCGACTGCGTGCCGGAAATCGCTGGTATGATCGGTGCTTCCATGGCACTGTCCATCTCCGATATTCCTTGGAATGGGCCCATCGCCGGCATCAATGTCGGCTTGGTAGATGGCGAGATCATCCTAACCCCCAATGCCGAGCAGCGCCAGAAGAGCGATCTTCAGCTCACCGTGGCCGGTACCGCCGAAAAGGTCTGCATGATCGAGGCTGGTGCCAATGAGGTGGATGACGATACCATGCTGGAAGCCATCATGAAGGGCTTTGCCGAGGTGCAGAAGATGGTTGCCTTCATCAAGGAAGTCCAGGCCGAGATTGGCAAGCCCAAGTTCACCTTTGAATCCCAGGAGATCGATCACGATCTCTTCGAAGCCATCAAGGATGAGTTCATCGAGGATGTCCGTGCTGCCATGGATACCGATGATAAGAACATCCGTGATGAGCGTATGCGCCCCATCTATGACCGCCTGCATGCTGAGTATGATGAGAAATACCCTGAGCAGGGCGCTATGCTGGATGAGTGCATCTACAAGCTGCAAAAGTTTGTGGTGCGCCGCTGGCTGCTGGATGACGGCAAGCGTGTAGACGGCCGCGGCATGGATGAGATCCGTCCGCTGGATGCCGAGGTCGGCATTATCCCCCGCGTTCATGGCTCCGGCATGTTCACCCGCGGCCAGACCCAGGTGCTGACCATCGCCACCCTGGGTACCATCCGTGAGGCTCAGATCCTTGATGGCATCGATGAGCAGACCACCAAGCGTTATATCCACCAGTACAATATGCCCTCTTATTCCGTCGGTGAGACCCGTCCCAGCCGCGGCCCCGGCCGTCGCGAGATCGGTCACGGTGCCCTGGCCGAGCGTGCCCTGGAGCCCGTTATCCCCAGCGTGGAGGAGTTCCCCTACACCCTGCGTCTTGTTTCCGAGGTTCTCTCCTCCAACGGCTCCACCTCTCAGGGCTCCATCTGTGGTTCCACTCTGGCTCTTATGGATGCCGGTGTCCCCATCAAGGCTCCCGTTGCCGGTATCTCCTGCGGCCTTATTACCGAGGGCGACCGCTGGATGACCATGGTGGATATCCAGGGCGTCGAGGACTTCTTCGGCGATATGGACTTTAAGGTAGGCGGCACCAAGAAGGGCATCACCGCCATCCAGATGGACCTCAAGATCGACGGCTTGACTCCCGAGATCATTAAAGAGGCCTTTGCTAAGACCCACAAGGCCCGCAACTATATCCTCGATGAAGTCATGCTCAAGGCTATCCCCGCCCCGCGGCCCGAGCTTTCCAAGTACGCGCCCAAGATGCTCAGCATGACCATCGATCCCGATAAGATTCGCGAGGTCATCGGCTCCGGCGGCAAGACCATCCAGAAGATTTGCGCCGAGTGCAATGTCAAGATCGACATTGAGGATGACGGCCATGTATTTGTTTCCGCCATTGATATCGATGACTGCCGCACCGCTATCAATATCATCGAGACCATTGTCAATGATCCCGAAGTCGGTGCTATCTATAAGGGCGTTGTTACCCGTCTGATGAACTTCGGCGCCTTTGTTGAGATCGCACCCGGCAAGGAAGGCCTTGTCCATATCTCCAAGCTGGATGCGAAGCGCGTGGAAAAGGTGGAGGATGTGGTATCCGTCGGCGATGAGATCCTCGTTATGGTTACCGAGATCGACCAGCAGGGCCGTATCAATCTTTCCCGCAAGGATGCCATCGCCAAGATGGAAGCCAAGAAGGAAGGCAAGGAATAATCACCTTAGCGTAAGCCAGCGGGGCAGGGGAGAGTCAATTACCCGTGCCCCGCCTTTTATCACCAAGCTGTGAATAAAGCCTGAACATTTTATCCATGGTCTTGCCGCATTATCCCCTTTTTGCTACAATATAAAATAACACCGTCTCCTGTGATGGTGCTAGCAACATTTTTACTCAAACAAGGAGTGTGTATTTTTTTGGACGACATAGGCAGTACAACCTACCTACTTATTCTGGTTCTGTTAATGCTATCCGCTTTCTTTTCCGCATCCGAGACCGCGTTTTCCGCGGCCAATATGATCCGTCTGCGCACCATGGCCGAGGACGGCAATAAGCGTGCCGCACAGGCGGTAAAGGTGGCCGCGCAATACGATAAGCTGATTGCGACCATCCTTATCGGCAATAACCTTGTTAATATCGCCATTTCCTCATTGGTCACAGTGATCGCCACTGCGTACTTCAAAAATTATGCGGTTGCGATTGCCACCGGTATTTCCACCCTTGTCGTTCTCACCTTCGGCGAAATTATCCCCAAGAGCTTTGCCAAGATGAACGCCGAGAGCATTTCGATGGCGTTTGCCGGGGTGCTGCGGATCCTCATGACCGTCTTTACCCCCCTCAGCTGGCTGTTCCTGCGACTGATGCAGCCTTTTAAGAAGAAGGACGATGGCGAAGAGCAGCCCACCATCACTGAGCAGGAACTGATGTATATGCTGGATACCATCGAAGAGGAGGGCGTGCTGGAGGAGCAGGAAAAAGAGCTGGTACAGTCCGCTCTGGAGTTCAATGATACCACCGTGGAGGATATCCTTACCCCTCGCGTCAATATGGTCGCCATCGATGAGGAATCCACCCCGCAGGAGGTACTGCAGATCATCACCGAGGAAGGATTTTCCCGCATTCCCGTTTACAGCGAGACAGTGGATCACATCATCGGTGTAGTGCATACCCGTGATATTCTGCAAGCTGCCCTGCTGAATAAGAACTTCGATATCAAAAAACTGATGACCGAGCCGATGTATGTGCATCGCAGCATGAAAATTGCCCGTCTGCTCTCGGAATTCCAGCGTAAAAAGGTGCATATCGCCATCGTTATGGATGACTACGGCGGTACGCTGGGCATCGTCACCATGGAGGATGTCCTGGAGGAGCTGGTCGGTGAGATTTATGATGAGCGTGACGAGGTCGTCACCGAGTTCACCGAGGTGACCCCCGATACCTACGAGATCAGCGGTGATATGCCGGTGGATGACTTCTTGGATGAAATCGACTACCATCCCGCCGATATTGAGGAAGACGACTACGATACCATGAATGGTCTGGCGCTTTCGGTGTTGGAGCACATCCCAGCTGTCGGTGAGACCTTCCAGCTTGGCCGGCTTACCTTTACTGTGTTGGAAATGGAAGAACAGAAGATCGAAAAAATGCGTGTCATCCTTGCCCCGGATTCTGAAAAGGAAGCCGAAAAGGAAAAAGAGAAGGATTGATGCAACGCCCCTTGTAAGGAAAGGAACCTGTTATGAGTACAGAGAAAACGAATGCCCGTAACCGTCACGCGGCGCCGATTGGCCTCGTTTTTATCGTGCTGTGCGTTATTGGGCTATGCACCGTGTTTAATTGGTGCTATGGCCTTACCCGCAATCTGGCGGATAACACCGCCCAAAAAACCAAGTACGAGCAGATGCTGCTGCCAGTGGTCATGTTCGACCCGCCCGATTTTACTGACCCCGCTACCTGCGATAATGAATTTTTGCTGCAAAGTAGTTTGTGGGCCTGTATGCTGGGCGAACGCCGCGGCAGCTACGAATTTGATGAGTACGGCCGCATGGTCATCCCGGCGGCGGATGTGGACGCTCAGGCTGTTAGTCTGTTTGGTCAGAATATCAAGCTGGAGCATATGACCATCGGTGATATGGAAAATGCCTATCAGTACGATAGCGATATTGCTTCCTATCATGTGCCCATCATCGCCATGACCGGCTTTGCCACCCCAAGCGTGGAAAAAATTGTAATGAAGCAGGATAGCTGCCAGCTTACCGTAGGCTATGTGCCACCCACTACAGTGCTCAGTATCAATTATGATAGCAAGGGTAACCTGGAGGAGACTCCCTCCAAATACATGCTGTATGAGCTGCGGAAAAACGGCAAGGATTTTTATCTTTACTCCGTCACCACCATCATGAATGATAGTGTTTCCGGCACCGAGTTTAATACCGGTACCGTCGGCCGGGTAGATACGCTCACCCCCTCCGATAGTCAGGGGAGCGGTAATACCCAGGCCCCGTAAGCCAATTCACTTATAACCCCCGATCCGCTGTGGTCGGGGGTTTTTCTGTCATAACTGTTGTGTTTTGGCACAAATTGCGCTATAATATTAGCGTTCTTTTTGATTCTGACGGAGAAAAAGAGGGGGTAGGCGTATGACCGTGGCGAAAAAGATTATTTCCACGCTGTTGGTAGCTGCGGTAGCTGTCGGCATTGGACTGGTGCTGGCGCTGCTTCTCCCTCAGGGGGAATATCCCCCGCCGGAACCCACCCACACTGAAATGGCGGATACCACCATCCATACCGGCCGTCTGCCGGGCTACGAAAATGCCCCACAGAACACCACTCCGGAATACTTTTGGTATCTCTTTAATGGCAGCTTGGCTATGGGGAAAGATGGCAGCCTGCCGCTGCTGTTGGAAAACACCCCAGGCAATGAATGTGTGATGCGGGTGCGCTACACTCTGGCCGATGGCACCGTGCTGCTCACTACTCCGATTATTAGGGCGGAGGAATACCTGCTGTATGCCTATCCGGATTCCTTGCCGGAAGCGGGCAGTTATCCTGTTACCGTCAGCATTTTGGTGTTCCACGCCCAGCAGGATCCCGCCACCGATGAACCCTTTGCTACCTACACCGAACAGGCCACCCTTACTGTTCCACAGGGTGCTGCGCTGTCGGTCAAGACCACATAAATCAGAGGAAGAAAGGATGTTTTACTATTATGAGCGATTATATCACCCGTGAACGCAACCTGACCCTGCTTACCGACTATTATGAGTATACCATGGTGAATGGGTACTTCCATGCAGGTATCCAGGAGAAGATCGCCGTATTCGATGTCTTTTTCCGCCGTGTGCCGGAAAACGGTGGCTTTGCCATCTATGCCGGCCTGCAGCAGATCATCGAACTTATTAATGGCCTTTCTTTTACTGAGGAGGACATCGAGTACTTCCGTAAAAAGGGCTGCTTCTCGGAGAAATTCTTCAATTTTCTGCGGAATTTCAAGTTCCGTTGCGATGTTTGGAGCATTAAGGAAGGCACCCCCATCTTCCCCAATGAGCCGATTATTACCGTCCGTGGCCCGCTGGAGCAGGTACAGATGGTAGAGACCATGTTGCTCGTCACCTTTAATTTTGAGACTCTCATTGCCACCAAGGCCAGTCGTCTTATCCGGGCAGCGCAGGGCCGTGCTATTGTGGAATTTGGCTCCCGCCGCGCCCAGGGGTACGATGGCGCTATGCTAGGTGCCCGTGCCGCCTACATCGCGGGCTGTGCCGGTACCGCCTGTACCATCAGCGACCGCATGATGGGCGTTCCGGCTTCCGGCACCATGGCCCACAGCTGGGTTCAGGCCTTCGAGAACGAGTACGAGGCCTTTAAGGCCTATGCAGAGACCTACCCCGATAACTGCTGCCTGCTAGTGGATACCTACAATGTCCTCAAATCCGGTGTGCCCAATGCCATCCGGGTATTCAATGAGGTCGTCCTGCCCAAGGGCTTCCGTCCCAAGAGCATCCGTTTGGATAGCGGCGACTTGGCCTACCTTTCCAAAAAGGCCCGTAAGATGCTGGATGATGCCGGTTTTCCGGATGTCAAGATCATGGCATCCAACTCGCTGGATGAATACATCATCCGCGACCTGCTGCTGCAGGATGCCAAGCTCGATTCCTTCGGTGTGGGCGAAAATCTCATCACCAGCAAAAATGAACCTGTTTTTGGCGGCGTGTATAAGCTTGTTGCCATCGAAAATGACAATGGTGAGCTGATCCCCAAGATCAAGCTCAGCGAGACTGCCCAAAAGATCACCACCCCTGGCTTCAAGGAGGTCTATCGCTTCTATGGCCGGGATAATGGCAAGGCCCTGGCGGATTACATCGTGTTGGCTGGCGAAGAAGTGGATGACACCAAGCCCATTACCATCTTCGATCCCAATGACATTTGGAAGAAAAAGACCCTCACCAATTTCCGTGCCGAAAAGCTCCAGGTGCAGATCTTTAAGAAGGGTGTTCAGTGCTACACGGCGCCTTCGCTGGAGGAGATCCGCAGCTACAGTGCTGCCCAGATGGATACCCTGTGGGATGAGATCAAGCGCTTTGAGTACCCCCACACCTATTATGTCGATCTTTCTCAAAAACTGTGGGAGACCAAGCAGCGCCTGATGGAAGAGATGAATCAGCAGTAATTTTACCCGCAATAGGGAGGAGATAGTATCATGGAAAAAATGTATCATGTAGGTTTCGATGACACCCACGGCGCCAAGTATGTCATCCTGCCTGGCGATCCCGGCCGTGTGGAGAAGATCGCGCAGTTTTTGGATGAGCCGCACTTCTACTGCCAGCACCGCGAATACACCACCTGGCTGGGCAAGGTAGATGGCGAAACGGTCATGGTCATGTCTACCGGCATGGGTGGCCCTTCTACTGCCATTGGTGTAGAGGAATGCTATAAGACCGGTGTGCGCACCTTCATCCGCATTGGCACCACCGGCGGCATCAATCTCAAGGTCATGGGCGGCGATTTTGTCATCGCCAACAGTGCCATTCGTATGGAGGGCACCACCCGCGAGTATATGCCCATTGAGTTCCCGGCCGTCGCCGATCACGATGTTACCTGCGCTCTTATCCAGGCCGCCAAAAACCTGGGCGCCCGCTGGCATGTCGGCACCGTCCAGTGCAAGGATGCCTTCTACGGCCAGCATGAGCCGGACCGCCTGCCGGTCGGCCCCATGTTGGAATATAAGTGGGAGTGCTGGAAAAAGGGCGGCACCCTCTCCAGCGAGATGGAATCCGCAGCGCTTTATGTTGTCTGCGCCACACTGGAGGAAGCGCGCGCCGGCTGCATCCTGAATGTCTGCTGGAACCAGGAACGCAAAAAGCTTGGCCTGCCCGATCCCGAGCAGCACGATACCGCCCTGGCCTGCCAGGCTGCTGTGGAGGCAGTCCGTCTGCTTATCCAGCAGGATAAGGAAGCTGCCGGGCAGCAGTAAAAGAAATTCCAAAGAGCCGTGCCCCACGCGGCTCTTTTCCGTTCACGGAGGAACGATATGACCGAGCGACTGGATAATCTGATTTTGGTCGATGTGTTCGATAATCCCATCGGTACGGCAGATAAGCGGCGAGCCCATACCGTCCCGCTTTTGCACCGGGCCTTCTCAGTGTTCCTCATCAATGATCGTGGGGAGCTACTGCTGCAAAAGCGTGCCTCGGGCAAGTACCATTCCGGCGGCCTGTGGGCCAATGCCTGCTGCTCGCATCCAAGGGTGGGGGAGGAAAGCATTCCCTCCGCCGAAGCCCGCTTGATGGAAGAATTGGGCGTTACCTGCCCCTTGCGGGAGATCGGCTGCTTTGTCTATCTCCATCGTTTCCATGATGCCCTCTACGAATACGAGTATGACCATGTTCTCATTGGACGGCACTGCGGCCCCTTTACTCCTAATCCGGAGGAGATCGAGGAGCTGCGCTGGGTCACACCCGCACAGCTTACGGAGGAACTGCGTACCACCCCGGAGCGCTTTGCCTCATGGTTCCTCACCGCCGCGCCCATGGTGCTGCGGTTTCTGGAATAACTTGACGAAATCGAATGAATATGGTATTCTAACACACGACAAATGAATCAGATGCAGGCAGACGCTTCCACTCATTCAGGGGAGCAGGGAATCAGGTGTAAGTCCTGAGCGATCTCGTCGCCGTAACGGGGAGCCGACCTCCATTTATGTCACTGGGTAACCGGGAAGACGGAGCAAAGCGATGATCCGAAGCCGAAAGACCGGTCTGCCCGCGGTGCAAAAAAGTACCACGAGGAATTGGTCAAACGCACAAAAGACCCGCAGGGGAGCATCTCCGACGGGTCAGTTTGGCTGTCCCATTTTGCACGAAGGGGGCAGCCTCGGTCTATTTTAAGGAGGAAAAAAAGAAATGCAGAAAAACAAAAAAGTTCTTATCATTGCAGCAGTGGTGCTGATACTCATTGCAGCAGCGCTGTTCTTCATCGAAGGCTCCAAAAAACCCGTCCCGATTGAAGGCGCCAAGACCATCACCGTTACCGTGATGCAGGAGGGCGTGGAGAATAAGGTTTTCACCATTCACACCGATGCCGAATTCCTGCGCGGTGCCCTGGAGCAGGAAAAACTCGTTGAGGGCACTGAGTCCCAGTATGGCCTCTATGTCACCACCGTGGATGGCGTTACCGCCGATGACAGCCAGCGTCAGTACTGGTGCTTTAAGGATGGCAACGGCGATGACCTTACTGTCGGTGTTGATTCTGCCCCCATTGCCGATGGCGACGCCTTCCAGATCGTACTTACCACCTATTAAGCCGGCCGCATGAAGCTGAAAACACGGGAGTTGGTGCTGGCGGCAATGCTGTCGGCCCTGCTCATCGCCGCCAAGCAGGCCATGTCCTTTATCCCCAATTTTGAACCGGTCACTTTATTGCTGATCCTGTATACACTGCACTTTCCCCGCATGACGCCGCTTATCATCTATGTGTTTGTGGCGGTACAGGTGCTTCTTTATGGCTTCAATGTTTGGGTGTATATGTATCTTTACATCTGGATCATTCTCTACGCTGTAGTGCGCCTGCTGGCCCGGTGGGGCAGTTACCTTTTGTGGATTATCGTTGCCACGGTGTACGGGATGCTCTTTGGCCTGCTTTGTTCACCGGTTTATCTTTTCATTGGCGGTTGGAGCATGGCAGTCTCGTGGTTTATCTCCGGTATCCCGTATGACATCATGCACGGCGTGGGCAATGCCATCATGGTGGCGGTGCTGTTCATTCCACTGGATAAGCTCTTCACCCGCTTGAAGACAACCAAAGGCTATTAAAAAGCTCCCCCGCCCGCAGTAGGGTGGGGGAGGTTCCTCTTTATTCGGCTTTGTTAATTCGGCAGCTCCACCACCCAGTTTACCTCATCAATGGGGTTGCGCGGATCAGTGTCGGCATCGCTGTGGTAATACAGCCGACCATCGGTGCCGGCCACCATGTAGCGGAAGTCGTTGCCCTCGGCGTACACACCCTTCAGCGGCATAGTGTACACCTTTGGGACTTCACTGTTAGCCTGCAAAAACAGATAGGTCCCATCTTCCTGCTGCAGCAGTACATTACCATCTTCGGTTGCTACCGGCACGCCGGGCAGGTCATATTGGTCAGTGGCAGGCAGCTGTTCCTCGGGGGTGTCCGGTGTACCAATGGGGTCACCCCATCCATAGTGGTGGTGATACAGCCCGCCATCCGCGGTCCGGTACCAGATATCGTCATGATAGCGCATTTTATTGTAGGCACTGTAACAGAAACTCGTCACATTCTGTGCGACCTCCAGCCGGTCGTTAGTATCCTCCTTGCTGCAGTTCCACAGCGTATTATTTTCATCCAGTATCAGCATTCGTTCCCGCTCACCACCGGCGATTGCCTTGGCCTTAATACCCTCCAGCGTATGCCAGGCGGTTTGGCTATATTCCTCTGCTGTTTTCTCCGGGGCGTAATCTATGCGGTAATACCGCACAGTGCCGTCCTTAAGAAGAATCGAGTCATAGGAGATCGCCGCTACTTCCTGTATTGGATCGGGCTGATATGGACCGCCCATTTCCAGAACATTGTAGCTGTTGTAGCTTCCGTCATCAAACAGCACGGATAGTGAGCCAAAGGTGGTTCTGTCAACCAGGATATCCTTCACCCCTTGGAATTGCAGTTCCAGCGTGGTTATATCCGGCTGTCCATCTTCGGTATAGCCACAGCGGTACAGGTTGTGTTCGTCGGTCAGCATCCACAGGCTGTAAATTGCCCGATCCGCCTTAATAATCTTCTCTCCCGCCACCTCAGCCTGCTGCTCCGGCATCTCCACGGTGATCGTCTCATATTTTGGCGTTTGGGCAGCCTTATCATCGCACCCTGCCAGCCCCATCAGCAGTACCAGGGCACATAGTATCGCGGTTAATTTTATTGCCTTTTTCATGTTGTCCTCCATTCTTTTCGGCTGTTTTTTTCCTACACTTAGTATAACGAATAACAACCCCATTTTGCAACATCAAAAAAGAAAATATTTGCAATAAATACAAACAAAAAACCGCCGCTCCCATCTTCGGGGACGGCGGTCGCTGCTTTATTATATCTGTTTATCCCAACCGGCCGGGCAGGTACCACAGCGCAAAGTTAAAGTAGACCAGAATGGAGAATGCATCGGTAATGGTCGTGATGAGCGGCGATGCCATAATGGCAGGGTCCAGCTTCAAAATCTTTGCCAGAATGGGCAGGATACAGCCCAGCGATTTCGCCATGCAGATGGTGAGCATCAATGTGCCGGAAACCACCAGCGCCACCTGCGGGTCATGGTACTGGATCAGGATACGGATGAAGTTTACGCTGCACAATGCGATACTGCACAGCAGCGCTACTCTTATCTCCTTCCACCACGCCTTGGTAAAGTCCTTGGGGGAGATCTCATCCAGCGCCAGACCGCGGATGATCATGGTAGAAGCCTGACTGCCGCAGTTTCCGCCGGTATCCATGATCTGCGGGATAAAGGTGACCAGCAGCGGAATGCTGACAAAGGCAGCTTCATAGTATTCCAGCATGGCGCCGGTCACCATGGCGGAGAGCATCAGCACCATCAGCCAGATAATACGGTGCTTTGCCAGCGTGATAACGGGGGTACGCAGGTAGGTATCATCACTGGGGGTCATACCTGCCATCTTTTCAAAGTCCTCGGTGTTCTCATCCTGGATGACATCTACCGCGTCATCGATGGTGATGATACCAACGATCCGATTTTCGCTATCCACTACCGGCATGGCCAGCATATCGTACCGGCTGAACATCTTGGCGATCTCTTCCTGGTCATCATGGGTATGCACATGGATGGGATTGGTGTCCATCAGTGTATCAATGATGGTCTCCGGGGCGGTGAGGAGCATCTCGCGCACCGTCACCACGCCCAGCAGCTCCTTGCGGGAAGAGGTCACATAGCAGGTGTAGATGGTTTCCTTATCTACCCCGTACTCGCGTATAATTTCAAAAGCCTTGGCCACGGTAATGCCGCTGCGGAAGTAGACATACTCGTTGGTCATCAGACTTCCGGCAGAATCCTCCGGGTACTTTAGGTACTGGTTGATGAGCTTGCGATTGGCCAGTGTGGTGTTCTGCATCACGCGCTTCACCACATTGGCGGGCATCTCCTCCACCAGGTCCACATAGTCATCCATAAACAGGTCGTCCAGGATGTGCTGCAGCTCGGTATCGGTCAGCGTGCGGACGATCTTTTCCTGGATTTCAGGCTCCATGTAGGAGAAAACCTCGGCGGCGGTCTCCTTGGGCAGCAGCCGGAACAGCCGGTTGAACTGGTCGGCGTCCTCCTCGTTTTCCAGCTCCTCAAAGAGCTTTGCCAGGTCGGCCTCCTCCATTTGGCCGATCAGCTGCTTTACAGCGGAATACTTCTTCTCCGCCAAAAGTTCCAAAATTTCCTGGTTCATTGGCGCACCTCCTTAGGCGGGCAGTGTGCCATAAACCGACACCATGCCCGTAGGTTTCATTAAATTACAACTGGGATACGGACCGGCGTCCATTTTGGGACCTCCTTTTTTAGAATGATTCGGCCGGGAAACGCATTTCCCACCACATAGTATTGTACTCGTTTTTTTCGCAAACCGCAACCGCAAAAATGACATTTTCCACGCCATCTTAACCATTTCTTAAACTTCTGCCTGATTGTTTCTTAATTACTTAAAAGGTACACTCTTATTGTACCCTAAAGTAACCCCAAAACACGGAGGGAAAACCCATGAAGTTGACACTTGAAGCCATCAATCAGGCCATTGCCGTTCTGTTTTTTGTTTGCTATGCCTATCAGTTTGTCTATATCCCTGTTGCGCTTCTCCGCAGGAGAAAGCGCCTTCCTGCCGCAGCCCCGCATCGTTTTGCGGTGCTCATTGCCGCCCGCAATGAAGAAACTGTCATCGGCGATCTGCTGGATAGCCTGCATGCCCAGGATTACGATATGTCACTGATCACTGTTTTTGTCATTGCTGATAACTGCACCGACCGTACTGCGGCCATTGCCAGTGAAAAGGGCGCGGTGGTCTATACCCGGCAGAATAAGCAGGCGGTAGGGAAGGGCTACGCCCTGGAGGCTCTGCTGGCCCACATCAAGTCCGATTACCCGGATGGCTACGATGCTTACCTGGTCTTTGATGCCGATAACCTGCTGGCACCGGATTTCCTCACCCGTATGAATGAGAGCTTCTCCGCCGGTAATGAGATCATCACCTGCTACCGCAACAGTAAAAATTACGGCAGCAATTGGATCAGCGCGGGCTATGCCCTGTGGTTTTTACGGGAAAGCCGTTTCCTTAATGGCGCGCGGGAAGCGCTTGGCAGCAGCTGCGCCGTTTCCGGCACCGGGTTCCTCTTTTCGCAGAAGATCCTGAACGAATGCGGCGGCTGGCCGTTCCACCTGCTGGTGGAGGATATCGAATTTTCCATCCACAATATTCTTTCCGGTCACCGCATCGCCATCTGTCAGGATGCCGTCATCTACGATGAGCAGCCCACCGATTTCGCCCAGTCCTGCCGTCAGAGGCTGCGCTGGTCTCGTGGCTTCCTGCAGGTCTTTGGCCGGTATGGCTCCGGCCTGCTGCGCGGCGCCGCCCGCGGCAATTGGAGCTGTTTTGATATGTCCATGGCCATCATGCCCGCCATCGTCCTTACCTCTATCAGCCTCTTGGACAGCATTGCCCTGGCGGCGCTGGGCATCCTCAAAGGGACCGGAGTGCTGCCCGCACTGCTCTCTTTGGGCGGGGCGCTGCTCAGTATGTACCTCATGCTCTTTGCCATCGGTCTCATCACCACCATCACCGAATGGCACAAGATTAACGCTTCCATCTCCCGCAAGGTGCTCTCCGTCTTTACTTTCCCCATCTTCATGTTTACCTATATCCCGGTCAGCTTTGCGGCGCTCTTTGTCAAGGTGGAATGGAAACCCATCCACCATACTGTCACCGCCAAGGAACTGGGCCGCGGCTAAAGCTTTTTGCGGCATTTCTCTTGTGCGCCGCCGCAAAAATGCGTATCATAGGGGAGAGAAGAAGTGAAAGAGAGGACTAACCAAAATGTATAACATTATCGTCTGCGATGATGAAAGAGATATTGTTTCGGCACTGGAAATTTACTTGACGGCAGAAGGCTACCATGTGCTGCGCGCGGAAAACGGCCGGGAGGCTCTGGCACTGGCCAACAGCGAGGATGCCCACCTGATGCTGCTGGATGTGATGATGCCCCAAATGGACGGCCTGGAGACCCTTTCCCGGCTACGGGAGTTCTCCAATATCCCAGTCATCCTGCTCACTGCCAAAAGTGAGGACACCGATAAGATCTTAGGGCTTAATGTCGGCGCGGATGACTACATCACCAAGCCCTTTAACCCAGTAGAAGTGCTGGCCCGGGTACGCAGCCAGCTGCGGCGCTATTTGCAGTTGGGGGGCGGTACGGTGCGCCCCACCAGCTTTGTTATCGGCGGGATAGAGCTAGATGATAACGCCAAAGCCGTCACCGTGGATGGCGAACCAGTCTCCCTTACCCCCAAGGAGTACGATATCCTTCGTTTTTTGATGCAGAACGCCGGGACGGTTTTCACCCCGGCGGAAATTTACCGGCGGGTGTGGGATGATATCCCTCTCAATGCCGCCGGGGCCATAGCTGTGCACATCCGGCACCTAAGGGAAAAACTCGAGATCAATCCCGCCGAACCCCGCTACATCAAGGTGGTGTGGGGCAAGGGCTACAAAATGGAGGTGAACCCCATATGAAGCGTTTTTTGGATAAGACATGGGCAAAGGTTGCTGCCTTTATTCTGTTCTTTGTTTTTCTGGGGCTTTCGATTGCCGGCAGTGTGGGAATCTACTTTCTTGCCGCAAATGATGTCTACCTTGCCGGCAGCGAGGCAAGCCGGCAGATCCTGTATGATGGTCAGGCAAGCGATGTGATGACTACGGTGATTGACGGACTGTATAACTGCAGTGATAAGGAAGCGCTGCGGGACTGGCTGCTGGAACGGTGCCCGCCGGAGAACGGCTACGGCATTACCGTGACCAATACCGCCACCGGCGAGGAGTTCTCGACTGCCCTGCCAAAGGACGCCAAGATTATTTATACTGCCCACCGAAGAACCGTCTTTTCCGGAACGGAGCTGAATGTGACCATAGAGCTGCAGGAGGGCTTTATCCCCCGTACCTATGAATATCGGCTATCGTTATGGCTGATGGATATAAAAGACATTATAACCCCGCTGACGGTGCTGTTTGTGGCGCTGGCGCTGTTCTGCTTCTTCTGGCAGATGGCTGCCGCCGGTCACTGGCAGGGATTTGACGGCATTCACCTGACATGGTTCGATAAGATCCCGCTGGATCTCATGGCGGTCGGTATTCTTATTCCCGCCCTCGCCCTTTTCGGGGAATACTATTTATACAGTTCCGGCTTGTTGACGGCGCTGTGGGGAACAGCTATTCTCTGTTTTGTTTATCTGTTTATCATCTCCTTTGTCACCCGCTGCAAGGCAGGAACGGTTCTGAAGAACAATGTCGTCTGGTATGCCATTAAGCTGCTGTGGCGAATCGTCAAAAGCATATGGGGCTGGCTCCATCATCTGGTACGCTCCATTCCGCTGATCTGGCGGACGGCACTGGTGATTGCTTCCATATGCCTGTTTATCCTTATCATCGGCAGTCACAATTCGATGCTGTCGCTGCCTATGGTTCTGCTGTATCTGCTGCTGATGATGTTTGCACTGTATGTTGCCATCGGATTTGCTACCCTGCAGCGCGGCTCCATGGCACTGGCGGAGGGCGATTACAGCAAGCCGGTGGATACGCGCTTTTTGCGGGGTGATCTGAAGCGGTGCGGCGAGAACTTGAATAAAGTGCAGCAGGGCGTGCAGCGTGCCGTAGATGAGCGGCTGCGCAGCGAGCGCATGAAAACCGAGCTGATCACCAATGTTTCCCACGACATCAAAACGCCTCTCACCTCCATCGTCAATTATGTCGATTTACTCAAAAAGGAAGATATTGACAATCCGAAGGCGCAGGAATACCTGGAGGTACTGGACCGCCAAAGCAAGCGCCTAAAAAAGCTGACTGAGGATCTGGTGGAAGCCAGCAAGGCTTCCAGCGGCGTGATCCCAGTGGACTGCCAGCCCACCAATGTGAATGTGCTGCTTTCCCAGCTGGAGGGCGAATATGAGGAGCGGCTGCAAAAGGCGGAGCTGACGATGATTGTCCACCCTGCCGCAGGCGATCCCGTGGTGCTGGCCGATGGCAAGCTGCTCAGCCGGGTGATGGATAACCTGATGAATAACATAGGTAAGTACGCCATGCCAGGTACCCGGGTTTATGCGGCCGCAGCTGCCGATGAAAAGGAGTCGACCATCAGCATCAAAAATGTTTCCCGCAATGAATTGAATGTTTCCGCTGATGAACTGATGGAGCGTTTTGTCCGCGGGGATAGCAGCCGCCACACCGAGGGCAGCGGCCTTGGGCTTTCCATCGCCAAAAGCCTGGTGGAGCTGCAGGGCGGACGGTTCGAGCTCTCCATTGATGGAGACCTGTTCCGCGCCGATATTTCCCTGCCGCTGTACCGTCCCCAATAAAAGATATAAACCGTCGTTCCCATCCTGGGCCGGCGGTTTCTCTTTTCCGTAAAAATGTTTCACGTGAAACATTTGTTCTTCTCTCGGCAAAAACTCCCCCGACCGGGGGAGTAAATATCATTTTTCATCCAGCACATAATAGGTCCCCACCGCGGTGACACAGGGCTTTTCCGGAGCATTGGGCAGGTACATGGTGCAGTGGGTCTGGTTTAGGCGGCGGCCCATGTGGTCAATGGTAGAGGTGACATAAAAATCCTGCTGGAGCGGCACCGGCCGCAGGTAGTTGATGCTGATATTGGCGGTGGGGGTGACATGGGCGCCGTGGGCGGAGAAAATGCTGAGCATACCCATGGCAAGATCAGCAATGGAGGAGAGAATGCCGCCGTGGGTGACACCAGCCGGATTGCTCATCCATTCCAACGGATGGAAGGCAAGAGTGCAGCTTTTAGCGGCCCAATCCACCGTGACCAGGCGGGGGGCTAGCATGGCATTAAAGCCGCCGCGCTCATTATTGATCGTCTTGGTAATAAGCTCTTGGATGGCCTGCTCCATCCCGGCCTGAGAGTAGTATTCCTGTTGCATTTGGCTATGGGTTCCTTTCCTTTGGGTCAATCAAAAATTTGAAATGAATTATACCATAAAAAAGAGAAGAAAGCAAAAGTTGCTTTTATGGTTTACTTTCATGCTCTAAAGTGTTATATTAGTGGTATCAAAACAAAGGGGGCATTTGGTTGATTTCCAAAAAGCCAGACAATAACCTGTCATTCCTTTACCGCGCTATTCTAATGCTGCAGACCGAGGAGGAGTGCGAACGCTTCTTTGATGACCTGTGCACCGGCCCGGAACTGAAGGCCATAGCGCAGCGCCTGGAGGTAGCAAAGCTGCTGAAGGAGCAAAATGTATACAGCAGGATTGTGGAGAAAACGGGCGCCAGCACCGCCACCATCAGCCGGGTAAACCGTTCCCTGCAGTACGGTGCCAATGGTTATGATATCATCTTTGAACGACTGGAACAGGCCGATGGCAAGCTATAAGGAGACCTTCTCCGCCTACTATGACGCCCTGACCGAGGATGTGGACCGGGCTGTGATAGCCGACCGCTGCGAGGAGCTATTGGCCCAGTACCACCCCAAGCGGGAGTTGGCGCTGGACCTGTGCTGCGGCACCGGCACACTGGCGACCGAGCTGGCCCGCCGTGGTTTTGAGGTTATCGGGGTGGATGCGTCCCCGGAGATGCTGATGCAGGCTGCCGAAAAGAACATGGCGCTGGAGCGGCCGGTGCTGTACCTGTGCCAGCCGCTGGAACGGCTGGACCTGTATGGTACGGTGGACCTGGCAGTGTGCACGCTGGATAGCCTCAATCACCTGCCTGGAAAGAAGGCACTGCAAAAGGCGCTGCATCGGTTACAGTTCTTTGTGGAGCCGGGCGGCCTGTTCCTCTTTGATGTGAATACCCCCTATAAACACCGGGAGGTGCTGGGAAACAACTGCTTCGTGCGGGAGAGCGAGGCTCTTTTTTGCGTATGGCAGAATGAATATACCCCTGAGGAGCACAAGGTGGAGATCCAGATGGACTTCTTCCGGCGGGGGAAGGGAGAACAGTATACCAGGGATGGCGAACAGTTCTGCGAATGGGCTTGGGAGGACAAGGAGCTGACAGCAATGTTGGAGGCGGAGCACTTTGAGGTGCTGGAGCGTTGGGGCGGCTATGACCGAGTGCCGGTGATGCCAACGACCCAACGGATGGTGTATGTGGCCCGGAGACGGTAAAAACTTTCTGCAAAAACAGCAAAAAAGGGATTGACAAGAGCGACTGTTTCCCGTATAATTACTAATGTTGCCGATACGATACGGCAGATTAACCGGCGGCAAACACATGGCCCGGTAGTTCAGCTGGTTAGAACGCTAGCCTGTCACGCTAGAGGTCGTGGGTTCGAGCCCCATCCGGGTCGCCATATATAAGCGGGTTTAGCTCATCTGGTAGAGCGCCACCTTGCCAAGGTGGAGGTAGCGAGTTCGAGCCTCGTAACCCGCTCCATTTTTTTCGGCACCATAGCCAAGCGGTAAGGCAGAGGTCTGCAAAACCTTTATTCCCCGGTTCGATTCCGGGTGGTGCCTCCAAAACCGGCAGCACTTTTAGAAGTGTTGCCGGTTTTACCTTTTTCTACAAAAATAGCTGCCGAGGGGCGGCTTTTCATTAGCACATCAGTTAGCATAAACTAACTGCATGGATAAGATGCCGCAGCAATAAGGAGGGAATTGATGAAGTATTCTGAGTATGGGGCAGAGCGCCCAGAGGGGCTTTCAGAAAGAAGTTCAGGCGGCATACCGGCAGGATGCCCAGCAGTAAAAGAGCGGAGGTGTGACGAGGTTTTGGGATAATGTGGAATTGGTATACGATATTTTTGCGAATGTCTTTAACCGGAAGGCGAATAAAAAACTGTGCGATACAGTGACGGCGCTGATCCGGCCTACCGATGAGGTGCTGGAATGTGCCTGCGGCACCGGGCTACTGACCGGGGTGATCGCCCACAAGCGCAGAAGCCGGCTATCCCCTGTGTGAGGGGAAGATCCCGTGCGCAGTGGCGGTACTGAAAAAGAGAAACTGAGGGAGTGGTGATATGAAGGCGAGATGCATTGGAGGAAAACATCTCATTTACTGAGATTGCCCATAGGAAAATGACAAGCTATGTGGTATAATGACCCCATATAACCACAGTAGGAGGAAAAAAGCATGAGATATGGGATCATCGGTGCGCTGGATGAAGAAATAGCACTGGTAAAGGAACAGATGATCGAGGTGAAGGAGCATAAGCTGTATGGGCGCAGCTTTTACACCGGGCGCATCGGAAAAAAGGAGATCGTGCTGGTGTGCTGCGGTGTGGGCAAGGTAAACGCAGCGCTCTTTGCCAATGCGGTCATACGGGAATTCCACGCCGAGGCGGTCATCAATATCGGTATTGCCGGGGCTATTGGCGCGGGTATTGGAGTGATGGATGTGGTGCTGAGCACGGAGGCGGCGTTCCATGATCAGGATGAGGTCATGGTAAAGTATTACCCGTTCCGCAGGTCCTTTCAGGCAGATCCTGCTCTGCTGGCATTGGCGCAAATGGCGTGTGAAGGCGTGACAATACACGGGAAGGTCGTTTCCGGATTGATTGTGAGCGGCGACCGATATGTAACGGATAACGCTATAAAGCAAAGCCTGCGGGAACGCTTTGACCCCTGCTGCACCGAAATGGAGGGTGCTGGCATTGCCCATGCAAGCTTTGTAAACGATACTCCGTTTCTCATCATCCGGACGATGTCTGACAGTGCAGATGAAGGGGCAGATGACAGCTACGATAATTTCATCGATGTGGCGGCGCACCAGTCAGCGGCCATTGTGCTGAAGATGCTGGAGCTAGCCGAATAAGCCCAACAAAACAGAAAAACCAACCCCCGATGCCTTCCGTAGAAAAGCACCGGGGGAACTTTTATATTTTCTCTAGCAGCCGGGCAATGGGGGAACGCTGGACCTTCATGGCGCCGACCGGACAGAATTCCTGACAGCAGAAGCACTTGATGCACTTTTTGCGGTCAATGCGTGGTTTGCCGTTTACCATGGTGATGACCTTGGCCGGACAGATGCGCTGACACTCGGCACAGCCGATGCATTCCTTCTTTTGAACACCGGGCCGAGAGCTCATCGCGGCGCGGAGCAGGCGGCTGAGCGCCTTGCCCCAAATGGCCGCGTTGCCATCCTGATGGAGAAGGTTTTCGGCATTGCGGATGTTTTTGAAATCTGGAACGATATAGGGTTGCCAGGGGTCGCTGACAGTGATTTCTTCGATTTCCTTGGGGGAGAGGGCGCGCTCCTGCGCGGCGGCAATGGTGGGGATACAGGACGGCGGCAGGCCGATGATACCGGCACAGATCATATCCAGGCGGTAGGGGTTACAGCTGGCCAGCAGACAACCGATGGGCCGGGGCGTACCGGCGGTGGGACCATTGCCCTCCATTCCCACTACGGCATCCACTATGTGCAGCTGGGCAGGACGGGCGAGGTTCAGGTCCACGATCATGCGGGCGAAATCCATGGGGTTGGAGTAGCGATAGTGGTATTCCGATTTGACACTGCCGGGTACTATGCCGTACATATTCTTGACGGCGCAGGTCATGCCCATCATGCCGTGGGTTTTCAGCTTGCAGCAGTTGATGACAGCGTCGGCGTCATCCAAGTAGGCGGTGTATTTGAAGTCGTGAGCAACAGCTGCTTCCGGAAAATGGGCCTCCCGCACCTCAAAATTCTGATTGAGGTGTGCGCCGTATCGCTCGGCTTCTACCGCGCCGCACCGCTGGTAGATGCGGCCGAGATAGGCAGCATTGTATACCCCGCCAGGGCTATCGCCAATGACGACCGAAGCGCCGCGAGCGATCAGCATTTCGCTAAGGGCACACAGCAGCGCCGGGTGGGTGGTCACGGCATCCTCTGGCGGGCGGCCGGCAACAAGATTGGCCTTGATGACGATCTTCATACCGGGGGTGACCCAGTCCAGACCGCCCAGCGGTGCCAGCAGACGGTCAAGGGCCGCGCGGATATGATCTATTTCATAATCGGTGCAGCGCACCAGCGATACATCACAGCTCATGGTATTTCTCCCAGTGGGTGGTTTATGATGTTTATTATAGCAGGAAATTGCCATCGGGGAAAGAAAAATCTCCCCCGGTAGGCGGGGGAGTGAAAAGGGACTTAATTTGCTTTCTTCTTTTCCGGGATAAGGAAGATGAACACCAGTGTACTGATGAGCAGCAGGAATGGGTAGAACAGATAGGGGATGATCTGGAAGGCGGTAACGCTGTGCCCCAGCTCTGTTACAGCGGTGATGGCAACCAGCATCTGTGCGCCGTAGGGGATGATGCCCTGGAAGACACAGGAGAAGGTATCCAGGATGGAAGCAGTTTTGCGGTTGCTGATGCCGTACTCCGCGGCCATTTCGGCTGCGATGGGATTGGCCATAACGATGGCGACGGTATTATTGGCAGTAGCGATATCCATGGCGCCAACCAAAAGCCCCATACCAAGCTGGCCGCCCTTTTTGCCGCGGAATACCTTCTTGATGCCGCGAAGCAACGCCTCAAAGCCGCCGTATTCCCGGATGAGAGCGCAGATGGCGGAAACCAGGATGGCGACCATGGTGGTCTCGAACATGCCCTCGGCGCCGGTGCCCATGTTTTTCAGCAGGCTTGTTGCGGCGATTTCTCCGGTAGCCAGCATGATGATGGAGCCGGAAAGGATGCCGATGAGCAGTACCACAAAGACATTAATGCCGATGATGCCGCCAGCCAGGACCAGAATGTAGGGAATGATCTGGATGAGATTATACTCTTTGATGATAGGGAATTGCTCGATGGGAGTATTGAGCGAAATGATAAGGATGACCGCCAAAGAGAGCAGGGCGGCAGGCAGTGCGATCTTGAAGTTTTCGCGGAATTTATCTTTCATCTGGCAGCCCTGGCCATTGCAGGCGGCAATGGTGGTATCGCTGATGAAGGAGAGGTTGTCCCCGAACATAGCACCGCCGATGACCGATGCCACGCAGAAGGGCAGGGAAAAGCCGGTGGCGATTGCCAATGGCGCAGCGATAGGAGTGATAAGGGTAATGGTACCCACCGAGGTGCCCATGGCCAGCGAGACAAAGCAGCTGACGACAAAGAGAATGACAACAGAATACTGCGAGGGAACATGAGAAAGCAGCAGGTAGGCAACGCTTTCGGCACTGCTGCGGCCAACTACGCCCACAAAGATGCCCGCCGCCATGAAAATGAGGATCATTGTAACAATGTTTTTATCCCCGATGCCGTGGCCCATCAGCTCCAGCTTGGCGTCAAAGGAGAGCTCGCGGTTCTGCAGGCAGGCCACCAGCAGGGCGATGAGAAACGCCACGACGATGGGAATATTGTAAAAGCCCATGTTGATCTTAAGGCCGTACTTAAATAACAGGCCTAGACCTAAATAAATGACCAGAAACACCCCAATGGGCAGTAGGGCAATGGGATTGCTTTTTTTCATGTGGGTTCCTCCTCCAAAGCACAGTGAATGGAAAAACACTCTCGCCCCTTATGCATAAGGACGAGAGTGTGGGTTTCCTTGTCACATTTTCGTATTTACGCTTTAATCCAATAAAGAATAACCGAAAAATACACTTTTGTCAAGAAAATGAGGGAATCAGCGGCGCTTGGCCCATGCGGTGGGAGTAATGGCGACCAGCAGGGGATAGATCTCCAGACGGCCCAGCAGCATGGCACCGGAAAGAACCAGCTTGGAGAAAGGGGAGAAGGCGGAATAATTGCCGCTGGGGGAGATGATGCCAAAGCCAGGGCCGACATTATTAAAGCAGGTGATGGCAGCCGAGAGATTGGTGGTCAGACCGAAGGGCTCCCAGCAGATGAGCAGGAAAATGACCGCAATACAGACAATATATAGGGTAAAGTAGGTATTGCAGCTGTTGATAACCGCTTCATCCACCTTTTTATTCTCAAAGCGGACGACCCGGGTGGAACGGGGGTGCAGCACATGCTGCATCTCCCGGCGGATGGACTGTGCCAACAGCATGACGCGGCTGATTTTCAAACCGCCGGCCGTGGAACCGGAGCAGCCGCCAAGGAACAGGAGCACAAAGATGATTCCCTGACTGAGAGCTGGCCATGTGGTGTAATCCGCGGTAGCGAAACCGGTAGTGGAAATGATGGCGGCTACCTGAAAAAAGGAGTGACGGACAGCATCGCCCGCGCCGTACATAGGGGCGATATTGAAGGCGATGATACCGGAAGCCACCACAATGATGGAAAGGAAGCAAATAAGCTCATGGCTGCGCAGCGCGGTGCGCCACTGTCCCATGATAATAAGGAAAAACAGATTGAAATTGATGGCAAAGAGCACCATGAAGAAGGCGACAATCCACTGACAGACGGGGGCGTAGCCAGCCATGCTGCTGTTTAGCATGCCAAAGCCGCCGGTGCCGGCGGTGCTCATGGCGTGGATGATAGCATCATAGATAGGCATGTCCGCCAGCAGGAACGCCGCAAATTCCAACAGGGTAAGTACGATATAGATGAGATACAGGATCTTGACACCGTCCCGGGCCTTGGGGACGATCTTATCCATGGTGGGGCCGGGCATTTCCGCCCGCAGGATGTGCATGGTACGGTCGGGGGCCTTGGCCGAGATGATGGTGACGAACACCAGGATACCCATGCCGCCGATCCAGTGGGTGAAGCAGCGCCAGAACTGCATGGAGTAGCTAAGAGCCTCGACATCCTGCAGCAGGGTGGCACCGGTGGTGGTAAAGCCACTCACCGTTTCGAACAGCGCATCGATATAATGGGGAATGGCGCCGCTGATGGTAAAAGGCAGCGCCCCCACCAGGGAAAGCGCCAGCCAGGCCATGGCCACTATAACAAAGCCTTCCTTGGAGAAGATATCCTGGCGCTGAGGGGGTGCGACCCGCCGCAGCAGGAAGCCCACGCCCGTGGCAATGAGTATGGCCGCCAAAAAGGCCAGCGCCTGCTTGTGCTCTTTGAAGCCCATGGCAATGAGCAGGGGAATAAGCATCATGGCGGCTTCGATATACAGCACCGTTCCGGTGGTGGAAAGTACGATTCTGTGATTCATTTTCCGCTTCCTTTTTAAGATGGTTTTGGAAATCGCTATCTATTATAGCACAGTAGCGCCAAACAATCAATGCAAAGGCAAAGAAGCCACAAAGGATTTGTCGCTGGGGACGGAATGTGGTATGATAACAAGGAAGGAGAGTGGATCTCATGATACAGAAGGCGGAACGGATCATAGAAGCCTATCAAAAAGTAAAACCGGCTGGCTGTGGTGTCATTGCCATGGATGGCCGAGCGGCGGCAGGAAAAACTACCTTGGCAGAGGAACTGGCTGTGACTCTGGGCGGCGCCGTGGTACACATGGATGATTTCTTCCTGCCAGGAGAGCTGAGAACGCCGGAACGATTGGCGGCTCCGGGCGGAAATGTACACGCCGAGCGCTTTGTGGAGGAGGTGCTGCCTTATCTGCGGCGGGGAGAGGCTTTCCGCTACCGGCGGTTTGACTGCCACAGAATGGACTATAACGGCTGGGTGGAAATTCCGACGGTTCCGGTCATCATCGTGGAGGGGGCATACAGCCAGTACCCGCAGTTTGGACACTATGCTGATCTGACGGCCTTTTGCGATATCACTCCGGAAGAACAAAAGCGGCGCATTACCGCCCGCAATGGGGAAGAGCACTGGATGGTATTTCGGGAGCAATGGATTCCGCTGGAGGAAAAGTACCTGGCAGAGTACCATATCAAAGAAAATGCCATGCTGACCGTATGAACATTGTGTGAATACCGGGCAATATCCGGAAGAACTGGTTGCAATTCCCGGGGGCTTTGTATATAATTTAATCACATTTGCGGGCAATGCCCGAAAATAAAGGAGGTAAACTGATGTCCGAATACATTCTGAGCTGCTGCTCCACCGCGGATCTTTCCAAGGAGTACTTTGAAAGCCGTAATATTCACTATATCTGTTTCCACTATATGCTGGGGGATAAGAGCTACCCTGATGACCTGGGCCAGAGCGTGCCGTTCGATGAGTTCTACGCCCGCATGGCGGCCGGTGAAATGACCAAGACTTCTCAGGTGAATGTGGATGAATTTGCGGCCTACTTTGAGGATTTCCTCAAGGAGGGCAAGGATATCCTGCATGTCAGCCTGTCTTCCGGTCTTTCCGGTTCGGTCAATTCCGCCCGCATCGCGGCCGAGAAGCTGGCGGAGAAATATCCAGACCGCAAGATCTATGTGGTGGATTCCCTGGGGGCCTCCTCCGGTTACGGTCTCTTTATGGATAAGCTGGCGGACCTGCGCGATGAGGGTAAAACTATCGAGGAAGTCCGTGACTTCGCCGAGGAAAACCGCCTGAAGCTACACCACTGGTTCTTTTCTACCGATCTGACCTTCTATGTCCGCGGCGGTCGCATTTCCAAGGCGGCCGGTTGGTTTGGCACCGCGCTGAAGATCTGCCCGCTGCTGAATATGGATGATGAGGGACATCTCATTCCTCGTCAGAAGATCCGCGGCAAAAAGGCTGTCATCCAGCAGATCGTAAAGGAGATGGAGAACCACGCCCAGGGCGGCCATGATTACAATGGCAAGTGCTTTATCTCCATGTCCGCCTGCTATGATGATGCCCGTGCAGTTGCTGATCTGGTTGAGGAGAAGTTCCCACACCTCAATGGTAAGGTTATGATCAATAATATCGGTACCACCATTGGCAGCCATACCGGCCCCGGTACCGTGGCACTGTTCTTCTGGGGCGATGAGCGTACCCACTGATCTTATTATTAATGTAATGTCCGAAAGGAGCGCCTTTTATGGCTAAATCCGGCTTTTCCGGCAAAAACATTCTCATCAATCTGATCGTCACCATTGTGGCGGGTTTCATTTACTTTTATGTGGAGCTGCCGCCCATCAATCTGCACTCTGCAGCATTTTATAGCTTTTTCCTGTTCCTCTCGGTAGTATACTGCATCACGGCGGTTATCACTTCCGGCATCTATCGCCAGGCGGAAAACGGCAAGACCTTTTGGAAACTGCTGAAGGGCAGCTGCATCGTGCCGCTTATCGTTATCGGAGCAGTATTTGTCATCTATGTGGTTGGCGGGCTGCTTTCCAGCGTTGTCATCCGCAGCGGCGCCTATGCCAAGCTGATAACTGTGGAGACCGGTGACTTTACCCAGGATATCGAGGAGATCTCCTTTGATCAGATCCCCATGCTGGACCGGGATTCGGCCGAAAAGCTGGGTGACCGCAAACTGGGCGAGCTGGCCGATATGGTAAGCCAGTTTGAGGTAGCGGATAACTATACCCAGATCAATTACAAGGGTCGTCCCGTTCGGGTCACCCCGCTGCGCTACGGCGATATCTTCAAGTGGCTCAATAACCGCAGCGCCGGCCTGCCTGCCTATCTCATCATTGATATGGTGACGCAGGAGGTAGATGTGGTTCGCCTGCCGGAAGGGATGCACTATACTACGGCTGAGCACTTCAGCCGCAATCTGTACCGCCATCTGCGGTTCCAGTATCCCACCTATATCTTCAATGAACCGACCTTTGAGATCGACGAAGAAGGCACGCCTTACTGGGTTTGTCCCCGCATCGTCAAGCGCATCGGGCTCTTTGGCGGTACCGATATCCAGGGCGCGGTGCTGGTGAATGCCATCACCGGTGAAAGCCAGTACTATACCGATATCCCCACCTGGGTGGACGGCGTCTACTCGGCGGAGATCATCATGGATCAGTACGATTACTATGGCACCTATCAAGGCGGCTTCATCAATTCGCTGTTTGGCCAAAAGAATGTGACCGTGACCACCGAGGGCTATAACTATATTGCCGCCAATGACGATGTATATGTCTACACCGGTGTGACTTCGGCCGGCAGCGATGAATCCAATATCGGCTTTATCCTGACAAACCAGCGCACCAAGCAGACCACCTTCTATTCCATTGCGGGCGCCGAAGAATTCAGTGCAATGAACAGCGCCGAGGGTGTGGTGCAGCACCTCAATTACAGCGCTACCTTCCCGCTGCTGCTCAATATCAGCAATCAGCCCACCTACTTTATGGCGCTGAAGGACTATGCCGGCCTGGTGAAGATGTATGCCATGGTTAATGTTCAGCAGTACCAGATCGTTGCTACCGGAGCCTCGGTGGAGGAATGCCAGAGCAACTATTATAAGCTGCTGCGGCAGAACAAGCTGGATACCGGGGAAGCCCCCATTCTGCCGGCGGATGAGGATACCGTGACCGGCATCGTAACGGCGCTGCGCTCCGCGGTCATTGATGGTACGACCATGTACTATGTGACACTGGACGCGGACAATACCGTCTACTGCATTTCCGCCGGTGAGGTGGAAAAGGTCATCCTGCTGAATGTGGGTGATCGGATCACCATCACCTATGAGCCGGATTCCATGCGGGATGATCTTATCTGCACGGCCAATGCTTTTGAATGGACGGTTGCTGAGGAGCCGACCGAGCCAGCGGAGGAGTCCGAGCTGCCCGAGGGCCCCGCTGAAGCGGCGTAACTTTGAATCCCGAACTTACCGTAAAGTCCCTGCCCATAGCGGCGGGGACTTTTAGCGGTTCGCGGTTTTTATTAAGATTGTTTGAATAATGCGGCGGGGGCATTGACAACGCGATAACGAAGTTGTAAAATATATTTGACATTAAACATTCGATCGGAGGGAGCAAAATGCTCAGAATCGAACACCTGACCAAAACCTACGGCGGCAAAAAGGCCGTGGATGATCTTTCGTTACATATCCGTGCGGGAGAGATCTATGGCTTTATCGGGCACAATGGCGCCGGTAAAACCACGACCATCAAATCCTGCTGCGGTATCCTGCAGTTTGAAGAAGGGGAGATCTATGTGGATGGCGTGTCCATCCGGGAAGACCCCATCGGCTGCAAACGCAAAATCGCCTATCTGCCGGATAACCCCGACCTGTACGAATTTCTCAGCGGGGTGCAGTATCTCAATTTTATTGCCGATGTTTATGGCGTTCCCAAGGAGGAACGGGAACAGCGCATCAAGGAATATGCCGATCTCTTTGGCCTTACCGAAGACCTGGCCCAGCCCATCAGTGCCTATTCCCATGGTATGAAGCAGAAGCTGGCCATCATTTCCGCTCTCATCCACAGCCCCAAGCTGCTCATCATGGATGAACCGTTTGTTGGCTTGGACCCGAAGGCAGCCCACGAGCTTAAGCAGATCATGCGGCGGCTGTGCGATAGCGGTTCGGCCATTTTCTTCTCCACCCATGTGCTGGAGGTAGCTGAAAAGCTTTGCGATAAGGTCGCCATCATCAAGGGCGGCCGCCTGGCGGTTTCCGGCACCATGGAAGAGGTCAAGGGACAGGATTCCCTGGAGGATGTGTTCCTGGAACTGGAGGACGACAATGCTTAAAACGCTGCTAAAAGTCCAGTTTGCCGCGCTCAAGGCTTCGCTGCTCCGCAGCCGCCGCAAGCAGACCAAAGGCGGCACGGGCCGTACCATCGGGTTTGCGGTGCTGTTCCTTTATGTCATCATCTGCTTTTTTATCATGTTCGGCAGCATGTTTTCTTCTATCTGCATGCCGCTGCATGAGCTTGGTCTGGGTTGGCTGTATTTTGCCATCGCCGGTTTGATGGCCTTTATGCTCACCTTTATCGGCAATGTATTTGCCACCCAAACGCAGCTTTTCGATGCCAAGGATAACGAGCTGCTGCTTTCCATGCCCATTGCGCCCAAGTTCATCCTGGGCAGCCGTATGTTGCTGCTGCTGGCGCTGGATCTGGGCTATGTGCTGCTGGTAATGGGACCGGCCGGTGTGGTATATTGCATGAATTATCCCGTTACCGCGCTAAGCGTGGCGTATTTTATCATCAGTACGCTGCTGCTGCCGCTGATGGTACAGGCGTTCTCCTGCCTTGTTGCGTGGATCATCTCTCTTATCAGCAGCAAAATGCGCAATAAGAATATCATCACCATGGTGGTGTCACTGCTCTTTTTGGCAGCGTATTTCTATCTTTATAGCAAGATGGGCGATATTATCTCCGGCCTCATCGCCAATGGCACTGCCATCGCCGTGGCATTCAAAAAGTATGCCTTCCCCGCGTATTACTTCGGCGTTGGCATCGCGGAGCATAACCTGACCTATCTGCTGCTGTATACCGTTTGCACCCTGGTAGTGTTCGAGCTGGTATATGCCATCCTTTCCCGCAGCTTCCGGCAGATCACCACAGCAAAGAAAGGCACCGCACGCATTAAATACAAGGAAAGGTCGATGCATGTCAGCAGCCCGGCCGCCGCGCTGCTGCGCAAGGACTTCCGGCACTTCATTGGCAATCCTATGTATGTGCTCAATGCATGGATGGGGGAGATCCTGCTTGTTGTTGCCTGTGTCGCCATGCTCATAAAAAAGGATATTCTTACCGAGTTTCTGCCGATCCTGAATGGGGAAGGGGAGATCATGGGACTGATTCTTTGTGTGATCCTTTGCGGCCTCAGCTGCACCAATCTTATCACGGCCCCATCCATCTCACTGGAGGGAAAGAACCTTTGGATCGCGCAGTCCATCCCGGTCCCTGCGGCCACGGTGCTGCGCGCCAAGGTCAAGCTGCAGATGCTGCTTTGTATTCCTATTACGGCGCTTAGTGCCTTGCTGATGGGAATTGTGCTAAAGCTGGAGCTGCTTACATTGGTGCTGGCTGTGCTGGTGCCTGCGGCCTTCAATCTGTTCACGGCCTTGCTGGGCGTGGTGGTCAACCTGCATTTTCCCAAGTTCGATTACATCAATGAAACAGTCGTTATCAAGCAGAGCATGAGCACCATGATCTGCATGTTCGGCTCCATGGCCGTGGTGTTGGTATTGGCACTGCTGTATGCGCTGCTGCTCTCCGCAAGTGTTGCGCCTACCTTGTTCCTTGCTGTATGTCTGGTGCTTTTGGTTATTGTGTGCGTGTTGATGTGGCGGTATTTGGGCCACGGCGGCAGCGCCCGTTTTGCAGCCTTGCAGGCAGATTAAAGCAAGAAATTGTACTTTGTGCTCTCCTTTCCGGGGGAGCACAAATTTTTTGCACCTTTTTCTCGAAAAATGCAAAAAAGGAGTTGACTTTATGCGGGGAAAATGGTAATATAACAAAGCTGTCACCCACGGGGAGGCAGCGGAGATGCACCTTGAAAATTGAACAGCATTCACTTGAAATTGACCGAGAGGTCAATGGAGAGTCCTTGTAAATTCTAAGAGATTTAGTACTCTTAAAACACAAGTAATAACGCAAGCGAGAGCTTGGGTTAGGACAAAAATTATGAGATCATAATTACCTTAATAGGTAGTGTGAATACTATTTATTAAGAGTTTGATCCTGGCTCAGGACGAACGCTGGCGGCGCGCCTAACACATGCAAG
>ERZ827520.142-NODE-142-length-121955-cov-5.411403_pt1 | contig 121955 bp, 101 predicted proteins | sample MGYA00519581_ERZ827520 | MGnify/ENA primary metagenome ERZ827520 (study PRJEB31778, sample SAMEA3449339) | human gut metagenome | biome: human gut; feature: human-associated habitat; material: faeces | place: United Kingdom | collected 2010/2012 ... | reverse complement strand
CAATTAACATATTCTTTTTGTTTTTTAGCCTGTCTACTTGACGGGGGGCACATTAGATGGCATCGGCGATGTTTTTTCTTTACATGTATTCCGCATTTGTGGTAGCTCTGCCGCAAACAATGGTCAAGTTGCCGTTGCGTGTGCGGAGCTGATCGATAAATTCTTTTTCTTTCTTTTCATCTTTGAGACGAATGTCATAGGTCACATCGTACATACTGCCCAAATTGGTGGTGCGTACACGGATCATATTCGCGGCGTATGTATATTGATCAAAAAGATCTTCGAAAACAGTGGAATAGTCTGTATTTTCCGGCATCATAATGCGCAGTTCGCGATAATGGGAATGTCGTTTTTCTCCAAACGGCGTGAAAACGATGATCAGATATATTCCGCACATGACGATGGCAAATGCGAGTCCGACAAAAGCGAATCCCATGCCGCAAGCAATTCCGGCTGCTGTGGCCAAAAAGATGAACACGATGTCCTTTGCGGACCCTTTGGCAGAACGGAAACGAATAAGTGTAAACGTACCTGCAACCGCAACACCGGCGCCGAGGTTTCCGCTGACCATCAGAATCATCATGCCGACCACAGAGGGAAGTAAAACGAGTGCGGTGGCAAAGTTTTTGGTTGTTCCTCCTTGTACCAGGTAACATGTTGCCACAAGAAATCCTACCAAAATGGCAACACCAAAAGAGATCAGAAGTCCCGGCAATTGAAATCCGCCTGTCGATGTGGCAGTACGAATTAAATTGGAAAAGAGAAAATCAAACATGTTTGGGCAAGTCCTTTCATCTGTTCAAACGGTCAAATAAACGGGAGCATACTTGCGGTTGCATGGGTGTCAATGTACAAGTATCACATCGGTATCATATGAAATGTGCGTCTGGTTTCGGTATATAGAGAACGGTTATTTAAAACACAGTCTCAATAATCGTGCATAAACAATTGGAGCATATGATGTTCTTCTTTGTAAATATTACCGTATTTGGAAAAAGAATGGGGATAAATCTCCAATTCGGAAAGCAATCGTGCCATCCACAACGGCATCGCACCGCCGGCTTTGATTTCCATTAACCGGTAGCAGCACATATGGAGTGAATGTGCATCTGCAAGTCCGTCGCCAAGCGAGAGACGCTCTCGGCGGTAACAAATATCGCGATCAAACGTCACACGGAACGAAGGGTCTTCGATACCATAGAGTGCCGTCCGTTTGTAGGCGATCATGAGCATGGGCGCAATGGGATATTTTTCCTTAAAATAATCAATTTCTGACAAGATTTGTTCTTGTCCGATTCCCACAGGGCGGATGCCGCGCAACAGATAGTCTTCTTGCTGTTTCAGAGTCATCACGGCGCGCCGTTTGTATACGACACCGTCATATTTCTTCTTGATTTCCACATACACCTTGTCCTCCGGTCCCGGAACACCGTAACTGCGGACACGGAGCTTTTCTTTGTATGCGGCTTCTCGCGGCCGGTCAATGGAGAGACTGATCAGGGAACTTTGCGGTGTATCGTAATACACGTTGCAAATCTGTGATTCCCCGTACTGATCCACGCGCATGTGTGTTTCCAATTGCCGACGCAAAGCTTCGTATTTTTCAGCGGATACGGGATATTTTTTCTCTATGCGCCGAAACGTATTGTGAAACGCCGCTGCCATCACCCGTCTCCTTTTTGATATGATGTGATTGATGTGCCATGCTTGGTTTTGCTCTCATTGTGTGAGAGGTTCATACAAACATACGACAGCATAGCATTAAAACATGTCCATATTGTGAATAAACAAAAAATATTATGATTTTCCGTGTCATTCATGCGATGCATGCGTGAGGGCGTTTCTTTTGCTTTCCTCCTAAGAGAACGAACGACGGTTAGGAGACGGCGGGAGATGATATGGTTACGTGCAAAAGTTTATCTGTGCCGGTCGTGCAGTTTGAGAGAGCGCCGCCCTATGTTTCATCCAATTGTAAGATTGACTCGTCGATGACCTGTGTTGCCTGCTGACGCAGCGAGGAAAGGGTGACATTGGCGGTTCCGCCGGCGCGGGCACCGTGTTTTTGCGCCATTTCTTCTGTATAATCCCGCAGCAAATAGACACCGAATGAATGACGGTTATCTGCATTGCTCGCATACACGCCTTCATAATGAATGACCGTGGGGGTTAGTTTTACATTGTTGATGGAAACGGTGTCACCCTGTTTAACGATATCAAAGGTGAACAGTCCGCCAACCAGATTCCCCAGATCCAACATACCGCCGAAAAAGTTGCCCAGCGAATATGCCACAAGTGTTTGGTGCCCGTCGGTACCATCAAGCCATTCAATGGGCATCAGGGTGTGAGAATGCATGCCCAGAACAACATCCACATTTTGTGCTGCAAGGATGTTTGCCCAGTTTTGCATCTGCGCGGTCGGTTGTGTGATGTTTTCCTCGCCCCAGTGCATCGATACAATCACGACGTCAGCGACTTGGCGCGCAAGTGAGACCTGACGAGAAATGGTTTCTTCATCGGGGAAGGGAAGAATAAAATCGTTAGACAACACGGCGGAGGCATTTGGGTCGTTCACAAACGTGGTATAAGAGAGAAACGCCAGTTTGATACCGTTGCATTCCCGTACACGGATTTGGTCGTAATCCTGCTGTGTATAGCCGCCAATGACAGTATAATTTGCATCTTGATTGACAAAGCACGCTGTTGTTTGCGACAATCCAGACGCGCCCTTGTCGGTCATATGATTGTTGGCAAGGTTGATGACATCAAATCCTACGTCGCCCAAATTTTCGGCAATGGACGCGGGGGCATTGAACGTGGGATATCCGCTGGGGGACAGGCCCGGGGCAACCGGACCTTCCTGGTTGATGTAAGCAACATCTGCGTTGGCAATTTCCTCTGCCACTCCCTCATACATGGGGGTGAAAAGATACTCTCCGTCTCCTCTTTGACGGGCATCGGCATAGATGTCGTCATGAATAATATTGTCTCCCACGGCCAAAAAGTGCACAGTATGGTTGTTGTCTTCACTGGGGGTGGGCGCAGTGTTCTCTGTATCCGTTGTGGCACCGGGATTTGGCTCACCGCCGGTGGGCTGATCCGGATCATTTTTGGAGGTGTTGCGCTGAAAGTCGACGATCACAACACACAAAAGTACAACAATGACCAGTGCCAAGAACAGGGAGATCAAACGCAACACACGCTTCTCCCGCTTCCAACGACGATCCATGGCGCGCAAGCGCTGTGCAGTGGTATTTTGGTTTTGTCGACGGGGCTCTTGATTCATTTGGGTATACCGGTTCCTTTCCATTCCAAATAGCGAAAAGGGTTACATCGTAAAAAGAAACGCTGTTTGCAAAGAGGTTGTAATTGCTGAATATGGTAATACCATTTATCAGCGATGTGAAAAAAATCAACAGCGTGACAAGTAAGGATAAAATGAATGATGCGGTTGCAGCTTACACATCGGTTTGATAAGGAATGTGTTGGGCAATTTCTTTCCAATTGCGATATTCACCCACGGCACATAATCCGGACATGGCTGCCCCGACGGCAGCCTCTTCGCGGTTTTTGGAAAAACGAATGGGGGACCCAAACCGCTGTTCCATGCAATGGCGCAGTGCCTGATTGCGTCGCAAACCATTTCCGGAGCCGACAAACTGTTTGAAGTCGATGTTTGCTGAGGTGTAAAGCGTATAGAGCTCATCTGTCATGCCCCACAGCATTGCCCAACAGAGATCGCGCGCGGTGAAGTTATCTTCCGACAGCTCCAAAATCCGGGCACGCAACGAGGGATCGGTTCGTGTGCCGGAAAAGCGCGGGTCAATACGGACGGTGGTATCGTGTGGTGTTTTTAGCATTTCATCCATCGCCGGATAAAGATTTTCCGGGCGTGTACCGGTTGCCATTTGTACTACATCCGCAAAAAAGTGCTCCAGAATGGCGAATGCCCTGCCGCCGCACAAAGAGGATCCGACCAAAATATAGTCCTCCCCGCACAACGGGCGCGTCTCCAACAATTCTGTTTTGCAATAGCCTTGAACAGGGATAGAGATTTGGCTGCCGGTTCCCACGTTGATCAGCGCGCACGACTCTCCCGCTGTTCCCAAAAAACTTGCCTGGTTGTCGCCGATTGCCACGCAGACCGGCGTATCATGATACGTGCCGATCACGCGAAAATCGTTTACGACATTTGGCAAACGGTCATTATGGACCAAAAAGCGGTGTGTCTGCGCGTCATATGCACCAAAACTTGCTGCATCGGATGTGTGGATCAAGGGGGCGTGGTTTTGGCACATCCGCATGGCGATGTAATCGTGAATGGTACAGAACGTGACAGCCTGCGGCGCAATTAAACCATGCTCTTCGTTATACAGATCGGTGACAAGACCGAAACCTGTTGCACCATGTAATCGGTCTGCATAAGTGACGCCGTTTTCGTCTGTTTCGTTGCCGCGACCGTCCTGCCAGGTATACAAAGGACTACACGGCGCCCCGTGCTGATCCAAATAGACAATGCCATGCATCTGTCCTGTGACACCGATCACACCGATCGTTTTTTCATCGTACAAAACGTCAAGCAGCGCATCGATTTGTGCGGTGATTTTTGCCACATCTTGTTCTTTGGCAAACGGAGCGGTAGGGGGCAAAAATGAGTCGTTTTTGCGATTTTCCACGCGCAGAACGGTTCCGCTTTGCGCGTCCAGTACAACACCGCAAATACTTGTGGTTCCAATGTCGATGCCTAATGCTTGCATGATATCTTATGTCTCCTGTTGCAGTTTGATATAAGGCGAAAAGACGATGTGACGGACTGGTTGCGTATCTATGATTATATAGTGGAAAAATCGGTGCGGTTACCCCCACTTTTTTCCATGAATTTTATGGTAACATCGTCCATGGTCAGATATAGGGTATTTTCCGTTGCGCCGTCTGCATAAGTGGTAACACCCGTATTGGCGTATCCTGTTTTTCCATTACAGGAAATATCATAAATGATTCCGTCGGGATTTTTTTGTAATATTTTGTATGTGATATTTTGCTGTTCTCCGGTATCTTCATTTGTCAAGGTGATCGTATCATTGGATACACGCAACTGCATGTTGAACGGTGTCGCCGAGGGATAAGACGCCGTGTCGTTTTCACGACATGCGATAACGTTTTCTTGTTCCATCATGAGCAAAAATTCCCAGTTGTGATCTTGTATCTCGACACTGCGTATCGTTTCAGGCTTTCTGAAAACGTTTGTGAAAAGCAGCGTAACCACCAAGATGAGAAAGACTGCTGCGGATAAGATGATCGGAACAAATCGGTTTTTGGTTTGAATCGCAGACATGTTGCTCCTTTTCATTCGTCCTGACATGGGTACACAATGGTTGCATATTTCAGTCAAATGTTCCATATCAGTATAGCAAAGCCGGGAAAAAAAGTCAAGTTGTCCCGCTTTGACGGGAGGGTAAATGTAACAAAACAAAATACTGATTGTTGTGTATTCAAAATTGTACTGAACATTGGTAGGATTATGCAAAAAAGAAAAGAAAAATATCAAAAAAAGTCATCATCTATTGCAAAGTATGAGAGAAGATGATATACTTTTTATAACAACGAATCTTTGTTTTCACAAAGGAGGATTCTTTCATGTTTTGTCCTAAATGCGGCAATATGCTCCCTGACGATGCCAAATTCTGTCCGTCTTGCGGCCAACAAATCGGATCTTCTGCGCAACAATCGTCTACATCGGAACAGACGCAACCAAACAGCACATCTACTTACGCGCAAAACGATACACAAACGCAAACACCCCATGCACAGACATATGCGCAAAACACACAAACATCGGGTGGCTTTCAAAATACAATGGCGCAAACATTTTCACAGGCAAAACCGACCGGCCAGCCGATGAAGTGGTTCAAATTTCTCATCTATTTTGGATTATTTGCAGGTGCGTTGCTCAATTTGGTCAACGGTAGCATACAACTCACAGGCGAACAATACGGTGGGTACAAAGAGTTTGTTTATAGTAGGTTTGCAGCTTTGCAAGCAGTTGATATTATTTTTGGCATCTTGTTGATATTGCTGGCAATATTGGGTGTGTATACCCGCTTTCAGTTGTCTTCCTATCGGCGCAACGGTCCGACGTGCCTCAACGTGCTTTACATTGCAAATATCATACTCTCTCTTGCGTATCTGATTGCGGCAAGCGTATTGACGCAAATCAATATTGTGGAACTCGGCGGATCAAGCATGATTATCAGTCTTGTTATTTCGATCTTTATGGTTGTAGTCAACACCATTTATTTCAAAGAACGTAGCCAATTGTTTGTGAACTGATTATATGTGAGCAGAAAACATAACACAAAAAAGAATGGTGCACGGATCAAAGTGAAAATTTTTTCACACGCATGTTTTGTTTGAATCTGATAACGACAAAAAGACCTGAAACATTTGTTTCAGGTCTTTTTTTTGAAAGATGATCCGCGTGATGTTTGGTGAGGTTCTGTATCAAACAACTGGTTACATAATACCGATTTCAGTTGTTTTTAGATCATTTACTTGAGCATGTCTGAAACCACGCCGGCCACTGCATCCAATGCTTGTTGCAATTTTTCCGGTTGCTTGATGCCGGCTGTCGCTGTATCGGGACGGCCACCGCCACCGCCACCGGCGATCGTTGCTGTGGCACGTACAATGTTTCCGGCGTGTGCGCCAGCCTGTACGGCGGCTTTTCCGGCAGCACAAACCAAGTTGTATTTATCACCTGCATGAACGCTGAGCAACACCACAATATCGTCATGCGCGGCTTTGAGTTCGTCGGTAATGGTTCGCACCGCATCAAGCTGCAATCCCTCGGTTTGTTGCGCAATGACACGCACGCTGCCCACTTGTACAGCTTTTTGCATGAGTGCATCGCTTTGAGAAGCTGCGATTTTTGCGTTCAGTGCTTCTACTTCGTGCTTGGTTGTCCGCAATTCTTCGGAGAGTTGATGGGCACGCGTCGCAATATCGTGCGGGTTTGCGCTTTTCAGTTCTTTGGCTGTTTGCAGAATCAACGCTTTGTCTTCGTTCAGAAGCTGCAAAACGCCAAGCCCTGTGACGCCCTCAATCCGGCGCACACCGGCGGCGACGGAAGATTCGGCAGTGATTTTAAACAAGCCGATTTGTGCCGTGTTAGAGACATGGGTACCGCCGCAGAGTTCGGTGGAAAAATCACCCATGCGCACCATACGTACCACTTTGCCGTATTTTTCGCCAAACAGTGCCATAGCTCCGCTCTTTTGTGCCGTTTCCATATCGGTCTCAGTTGTAGTGACTGTATTACCAACCAAAATGTTGGCGTTGACCAGAGATTCCACGCGTGACAGTTCTTCGTCACTTAGTGCTTGAACATGCGTAAAGTCGAATCGGACACGTTCATCATCCACGTAAGACCCTGCCTGTTGTACGTGTGTGCCCAACACCTTGCGCAGTGCTGCCTGCAAAAGGTGACAAGCGGAGTGGTTGCGGCGAATGGCTTCGCGTGTTTCGTCGTTGATATCTGCGATGACAGAATCTCCGACCTGCAACACACCACTTACCACTGTACATAAATGCAGATAAATGCCGTCACGTTTTTGCGTATCCTGCACGTTGAGCAGAGTGGTGTCGTTTTGGGTATAGATGGTACCTTTGTCGCCTACCTGGCCGCCACTCTCACCGTAAAACGGTGTACGATCCAGAACTACCGTACAGGTTCCCTCACTGACCATATCGGCCGCTTCGTCATCTACAAAAATTGCCAATACTTTCGCGGGAGAACGATAATCGGTGTATCCGGTAAAGACGGTTTTAGGCAGATCATGCAGCTTGGATTTGGAATTGTCGCTCCAACCGGAGATATCAGCACGTGCGGCACGCGCGCGTTGTTTTTGGGCCTGCATCAGACGTGTAAATGTCGTTTCGTCGACTGCCAATCCCTTTTCTCCGGCAATTTCACGCGTGAGATCGATGGGGAATCCAAACGTATCATACAGCTTGAATACCTCTTCACCGGAAATGGTATCTGCGTGATCGGACAATGCGCCGCGAATCAAGTCTGACAGAATCGAGAGACCGGCATCAATGGTTGCGTCAAACTGTTCTTCTTCCAGGGTAATGACTTTTTTGATATAATCCGCTTTTTCTCCCAGCTCCGGATATGCCTCGATGTTTTGCGCAATGACCACATCGCACACTTCCTGCAAAAAGGTGCGGTTGATATTCAACAGTTTACCATGTCTTGCAGCGCGGCGCAGAATTCGGCGCAGTACGTATCCCCGCCCTTCATTGGAGGGCACCACGCCATCACAGATCATAAATGTGGCGCTGCGCACATGGTCGGTGATCACACGGATCGAGACGTCGCTGTCCTCATGGTGACCATAATTCACGCCGCTGATTTCAACGACCTTATCCAAAATCTTGCGCGTGGTGTCGACTTCGAACATATTATCCACGCCCTGCATGACACACGCCAGACGATCCAACCCCATGCCGGTATCAATGTTTTTCTGTTTGAGTTCCTCATATTTTCCGTTCCCCAAATTGTTAAATTGGGAAAAGACATTGTTCCAGATCTCCATGAAACGATCGCAGTCGCAACCCGGTTTGCAATCCGGCTTGCCGCATCCGTATTTCTCGCCGCGGTCGAAATAAATCTCCGAACACGGGCCGCACGGGCCTGTCCCATGTTCCCAGAAGTTGTCCTCTTTTCCCAGACGGATGATGCGTTCCTCCGGGATACCGATCAGGTCATGCCAGATATCGTGTGCTTCTTCATCCTCTTGATAAATGCTGGGCCAAAGAAGGTCTTTCGGAATTTCCATTACTTCCGTCAGAAATTCCCATGCCCAGGTAATGGCTTCTTTCTTAAAATAATCACCGAAAGAAAAGTTGCCCAGCATCTCAAAATATGTCCCATGCCGTGCGGTCTTTCCCACACGCTCCAAATCCGGCGTGCGGATACATTTTTGGCAGGTACATACACGCGTGCGCGGCGGCGTTTCTTCTCCTGTAAAATATTTTTTCATCGGTGCCATGCCCGAATTGATCAGCAACAAGGATTTATCACCTTTCGGCACCAGCGGGAAACTGGGGAGACGCAAATGTCCCTTGCTCTCAAAAAAAGATAGAAATTTTTCACGGATTTCATTCAAACCCATCCACTGCATCGGTCGTATCGTTCCTTTCTGTTACCGCGGTATCACCGCGGATCAATTTCTTGTTTTTTAGAAAAAATACATGTAAAAAAGCGGTTCTTGCCGTTTGATTCTCGTGTTTTTGCGACGAAAAAACGAAATATATCAATTTATTATAGCATTGCCCTGTGTCTGTGTCAACCGCTTTTTTTGCATGGAAAGTGAGTGTGGAAAGCGCGCGCCTGTTGTAGAAACAGGCACTTTTCCATCTTTTTTGTCCTTTATTATTATTTTGAAAAAAATTGATGATGCTATTGCAAATGATAGGGGATGTGTGGTATACTAAACATAAATATATGTTTCATCAGTCACTGATCAAATGCGATGAAAAAGTGCGCCTTTTTTGCATGAAACCGTCAAGAGAGTTTTCGTCATGGGCTGTAAGCGAAAACACGGGGGCAACAAACGGCATTTCCCTTTGGAGCTGCGGCGGGGTAAATACATTGTCATATTTGCTTTTGCCGACGGGTCGTTCCGTTACAAACGTTGAGTGCTTTTGTCGTGTATGTTCGGCAAAAGAACACGGGTGGTACCGCGAAGGCATATGGCGCTTTCGTCCTGTGATGGACGAAAGCGCTTTTTTGTTTTCCTCATTTTCGTTTGGGGAATGCAAATGGGCGGAGCCGTTTTGTGTGGCATTTGACTGATCTTGTTTTCCTGGCTGTTTCATATTTTAGCACCCAAGGTGCGCGCTGTTTGTTTTACCGAACGGGCGGCGCGGGGGGTGTCATCATTGCCGCATATGCGGCGGAACGGAGAGTATCATGAAAGAACGACTGCAAAAAATCTGCGCCGAGGCATTGGAGCAAATTAAGACAGAAGATGATCTGGAACAAATCCGCATCCGATATCTTGGTAAAAAAGGTGAGCTGACAGCGGTGCTTCGCGGAATGGGTCAGCTTAGTGCAGAGGAACGTCCTGTTGTGGGACAACTGGCCAATGAAGTGCGTGCGCGCATAGAAAACGCCTTGCAAGAAAAGGCAGAGGCGCTCAAAGAAGCGGCTCTGACGCATCGCTTGCAGGCGGAACGTGTGGATGTCACCGCCCCCGGTAAACCGTGTAAGATCGGGCACCGCCATCCGTTGGCAAAGGTAGAGGCGGAATTGAGCGATATTTTTCTTTCCATGGGATATACCATTGTGGAAGGGCCGGAAGTGGAATATGACTATTACAATTTCCAGGCGCTCAACATTCCACCCAACCATCCCGCGCGCGATACGCAGGATACCTTTTATATTACGGACAATATCCTTTTGCGTTCCCAAACCTCGTCGGTGCAGGCACGTGTCATGCAACATTCCAAGCCGCCGATTCGTGTGATTTCTCCCGGTCGTGTGTATCGTTCTGATGCGGTGGATGCAACACACTCCCCACTGTTTCATCAGATGGAGGGACTGGTCGTTGACCAGGGCATTACGATGGGCGATTTGAAAGGAACACTGGAGCTGGTAGCGAAAAAAATGTTTGGGGAATCAACACGGATTCGTTTCCGTCCGCATCATTTTCCGTTTACCGAGCCAAGTGCCGAGGTGGATGTTTCTTGTTTTGTTTGCGGCGGGAGCGGCTGTCGGCTTTGCAAAAATGAGGGATGGATCGAGATTTTGGGCGCCGGTATGGTACATCCAAACGTTTTGAGAGAGTGCGGCATCGATCCTGAGATCTATTCCGGTTTTGCCTTTGGTATGGGAATTGAACGGATTCAGATGTTGAAATACCATTTGAATGACATGCGTTATCTGTATGAAAACGATGTTCGTTTTCTGAGACAGTTCTGAGAAAGAGGAGGGAAGAAACGTGAATTTATCCATGCAATGGCTGCGTGATTTTTGTGATTGCAGCGATATTGATCCGAAACATTTTGCCGACGTGATGACGGATACCGGTTCCAAAGTGGAAAGTGTCACCATGCGCGGTGCAGATATCGAAAACGTACGGGTGGGTAAAGTTTTGGAAATGGCGCGCCATCCCGACTCAGACCACTTGTGGATTTGTCAGGTCGATTGCGGTGAGAGCACGAACCGCCAGATTGTGACCGGTGCGCAGAATGTACATGTGGGAGACATGGTTCCCGTTGCGATCCCGCCGGCAAAGTTGCCGGGAAATGTGGTGATCAAAGACGGCAAATTGCGCAGGGTGGAATCAAAGGGAATGATGTGTTCCATCGGCGAGTTGTCGTTAACCACACATGAAATGCCGGATGCTGTTACCGATGGTATTTTGATTTTACATGAGCCGTGCAAACCGGGAGATGATATTTGCGACGTTTTGATGTTGCGCGACACCGTCGTGGAATTTGAAATTACCTCTAACCGTGCGGATTGTCTGTGTGTGATTGGCCTTGCACGCGAAGCGGCCGCATCGTTTGATCGACCGCTGTGCATTCCTACCCCAAAGGTGGAACATACGGTGGGTGACATTTCGGATCATTTTCGCGTGACGGTACAAGATCCGGCACTGTGCCCGCGTTATACGGCGATGGCTGTGAAAAATGTCAAAATTGCACCGTCGCCCTTGTGGATGCGGATGCGTCTTGCGGCTGCCGGTGTGCGCCCGATCAACAACATTGTCGATATTACAAACTATGTCATGCTGGAATACGGTCAACCGATGCACGCATTTGATGCGGTTTGCTTGGATGGCAATGAAATTGTGGTGCGCCGCGCCGGTGACAGAGAAGTGTTCCGTACCTTGGATCACACGGACCGGGAATTGGACGCCGACATGTTGGTCATTGCCGATGAGAAAAAGCCGGTGGCTTTGGCAGGTATCATGGGCGGTGAAAACAGCGAGATCACGGATAATACCCAAACCGTTATTTTCGAAAGTGCATGCTTTGATGGCGGTAGTGTGCGCCAAACTGCAAAAAAACTGGGAATGCGTACCGAAGCAAGTGCGCGGTTTGAAAAAGGGACGGATCCCGAAAACACGGTGCCTGCCGTACAACGGGCTTGTGAATTGGTACAAGAACTTGGTGCCGGCGAGGTTGTCGGGGGTATGATCGATGTCTATCCTGTAAAACATCAGCCTGTTGTTTTGCCACTGGAAGTGGAGCGGATCAATCGTTTTTTAGGCGTCTCTTTGAATGAAACAGAAATGATTTCCATCTTGGAAAAATTACACTTTACCGTAAAAGACGGGATGATCACCGTTCCCTCGTTCCGCTTGGATATTGGGTGTATGAATGATGTTGCGGAGGAGATTATCCGCATCTATGGTTACAACCGTATTACATCCACACAGTTTTCCATGCCGGCACTGGGCGCCGGACTTACGCCGATACAGAAATACCGCGCCCTTACGGCACAGACGCTTTGTGCGATGGGGTTGGACGAGATTATGACGTTTACATTCATTTCGCCCAAATGGTATGATAAAATCGGCATGCCCGCGGGCGATGCGCGCCGTACCTCTGTGCGTATTTCCAACCCTTTGGGAGAGGACACGTCGATTATGCGCACCACGGCCTTGCCCTCACTGTTGGAGGTTCTTGCCACCAATCATAGCCGCCACGATGAACCTGTGGGTGTATGGGAATTGGCACGTGTGTATCTGCCGCGCACGCCCGGTACTGTGACAAATGATCGCGGTTTGCAGGGAACACTGCCGGATGAACGGAACCATATCACCATGGGCATGTATGAAAACGGTGATTTTTACACGATGAAAGGGATGGTTGAAGCGCTCATGACCCGCTGTGGCATCCGGGAGCCGTTGTTTGTTGCCAATCGTGTGGGTGCGACCTTCCATCCGGGCAGATGTGCAGATGTTTACAGCGGAGAGACCTATCTGGGAACATTTGGACAAATTCATCCCACTGTGGCGCAACGATACGGTTTTGATTGTGAGGTCTATGCGGCAGAGTTTGACTTGGTTACCATGTGGGATATTTGTGAGTTGGAAAAGGCATACGTCCCGCTGCCCAAATTCCCGGCTGTCACGCGCGATTTGGCGTTTGTATGCGACGAGGATCTGGCTGTGGGTGATATTGAAAACGTGATGAAGAAAGGCGGGGGCAAGCTGCTGGAATCGGTACGTCTGTTTGATATATATCGTGGTGCACAAATTGGAGAGGGGAAAAAATCTGTGGCATTTAATCTTTCTTTCCGTGCACCGGATCGAACACTGACCGATGAAGAGGCGGATCAGGCGACCAAAAAAGTTCTGTCCCTCTTACAGCAAGAATTGGGGCTGACCTTGCGTAGTTGATTTCACATGTAACCCCTCTCGCACGGAATATACACCATGGGAGAGGGGTATGCTGTTTGTTTCTTTTTGATACAAACAGATGTTATCATGTATATCTGAAAACAAAGAGAGCGAATCAAGATGAAGATCAACGGATTTCAAAAAATGACAATGTTGGACTTTCCCGATAAACTGGCATGTACGGTGTTCACACCCGGATGTAATTGGCGGTGCCCGTTTTGCCACAATGCAAGGCTGGTGACGCATATTGAAGCGGCGGATGCCTGGGAAGAACAAGAAATTTTTTCCTATTTAAAAAAGCGCCAGGGAGTTTTGGAGGGCGTTTGTATCACCGGCGGAGAACCGCTGATGCAGCCGGATTTGCCCGCATTCCTTGAGAAAATCAAGGCCTTGGGTTTTTTGGTAAAAGTGGACACCAACGGCACATTCCCGGATCGTTTGGAACATCTTTTGGCGAGTGGGAACGTGGACTATGTGGCAATGGATATCAAAAATGCGCCGGAAAAATATGCGCAAACGGTCGGTTGTCCGGTTGAGATGGATCGGATCAATCAGAGTATTACGCTACTCAAAGAAGGTGGGGTGCCTTTTGAATTTCGTACCACGGTAGTACGAGAACTGCATACCATGGAAGATTTATTGTCGATCGGTGCTTGGATTGCTGGCAGTGAGCCGTACTATTTGCAATCATTTACAGATAGCGGGGACTTGATCGGGCAAGGTTATACTTCTCCCACACCGGAATTTTTGCACCAAGTGGCAGACGCGTTGCGTCCCATGTTGCCGCAAATCCAATTGCGCGGTGTTTGAATGTGATTTCATAATAAGAATGTTTTCACGGCACAAAACACAGCGTCGATACGCGCCCGCCTGTCCGATTTGTGGATATTTGATCGGACGGGCGGGGGCTTTTTTGTTATACCGGTTGTTTGCCTGGTTTGATATTTTGTCTGATTGAACATGATATTGATATATCAAAAGAGCTGGGTCTGTTTGATGATTTGAAAATAGATAGAAAATTGTGATCTTCCTTGCCAACGCAATGATTATTACAATTTGTCTTCATTGATCTTTGAAATTCCAATGTATTTTCCATATAAAAACGAACCGTTTGGCTTACCCAAACGGTTCGTTTTTTTTTGAAAGTGATGAGGAGATTGTCGCGTTTGTAAATGAGTTTGCACAGAGCATAACGTTTATTTTTATCAGGATTGTTATCCCATTTTGACCTGAACTTGATAGGTACTGCCGTTTCCTGCACCTTGCAGTACTTGACTGTCAATGATGTTACCATTGACGCGCATCTCTTTGACGCCCTTACAAACGTGTGCTGTGTTGTCCACCTCGATAATATAGGTATCACCGCGGAATTTTCGTGTGACGGTAAATCCGTCCATGGTACTGGGAATACAGGGATCGATCTTTAATCCGTCATATTCCGGCATGACACCCAAAATGTAACGCGATACATTGTAAAATGTCCATGCTGCCGTACCGGTTAACCAGGAGTTTTTGGCTTCCCCAAAATTGGGTGCGTCTTTACCTGCGATCATTTGAGAATAAACATACGGTTCGGTGCGGTGGATATCGCTGATGGGTTCCAGATAAGCGGGACAAGTTTTGCGGTAAACCTCAAATGCTTCATTTCCCCGGCCGATCATGGTTTCTGCAATCGAAATCCACGGATTGTTATGGCAGAAAATACCGGCGTTTTCTTTGTAACCGGGGGGATAGGAGGAAATTTCTCCCAATTCCAGATGATAACGGGTGTAAGCGGGTTGATTTAAGACAATGCCATATTTGGTATCCAAATATTTGTGCACACTGTCCAGCGCTTTTTGCGCGCGGCCGTCTTCGATACCGGAACCGCCAATGATACAAAATCCTTGGGATTCAATAAAGATTTTGCCCTCTTCACATTCATGGGAACCAATTTTTTTGCCGTATGCATCATATGCACGGACAAACCAGTCGCCATCCCAACCCGCGTTGTCAATCGCGTGCCGCATGTTTTCCAATTCCTTTTTTGCGCGAAGGACTTCTTCGTTTTGTCCCTTTTGCTCACAGAAATAGATATAATCCGGGGCAATGGCGCAGAACATACCGGCGATAAAGACAGATTCGGCAACGCCGCTTTCAAAGTTTGCCGTGGTTTGGAACGATTCACCAGGGGTTGCGGAGAAACAGTTGAGATTCAGACAGTCATTCCAGTCTGCGCGTCCAATGAGGGGTAGGCCATGGGGGCCGAGATTGTTGCACACGTGGTCAAAGCATTTCTTCAGGTGTGACATCATGCTGTCAGCGACAGACATGTCACAATCATAGGCGACGATTTCATCCAATATGGAGAGATCTCCGGTTTCTTTGACATATGCAGCGACACCGAAAATCAACCACAAAGGGTCATCGTTAAACCCGGAACCGACGTCTGTATTGCCTTTTTTTGTGAGAGGTTGGTACTGATGGTAGGCACTACCGTCTTGCATTAAGGTGGCGGCGATATCCAAAATGCGTTGACGGGCGCGTTGGGGGATCAAATGTACAAATCCCAATAAATCCTGGGAAGAATCTCTGAATCCCATACCGCGTCCGATGCCGCTTTCAAAGTAGGATGCGGAACGCGACATATTGAATGTGACCATGCATTGATACTGGTTCCACGTATTGACCATTCGGTTCAGCTTTTCATCCGCGGAGGTTACTTGATAGGTAGAGAGCAGGTCGGTCCAATATGTTTTGAGTTTTTGCAATGCATGTTGTACCTGTTCATCTGTTTGGAATTGTTCCAGCAGAGCTTTTGCCGGCGCTTTGTTGATAACGCCGGGTGCCTCCCATTTCTTCTCGACTGGGTTTTCGCAGTAACCCAAAACAAAGATCAGCGTTTTCTCTTCTCCCGGTTGTAACGTCAAATTGATCTGATGCGCGCCGATGGGGGCCCAACCGGAGGCGACGGAGTTGCGGCAGGCGCCCTCGAAGACAGCGTTGGGATGATCAAATCCTTGATAGAGTCCCAAAAATGTTTCCCGATCGGTGTCAAAGCCGTCGATGGGACAATTGACATGGAAGAGAGCATAGTGATTGCGGCGTTCCCGGTATTCTGTTTTATGATAGATGGTAGACCCGATCACTTCTACTTCGCCGATGGAAAAATTGCGCTGAAAATTCGTCTGGTCGTCCCATGCATTCCAAAGGCAGAATTCCACAAACGAAAACAATTTCAGTGATTTTGGTGCGTCGGAGATATTATGTAGGCGGATACGATGCACCTCGCACGTAGCGCCTAGCGGAACAAAGGATGTTTGTTCCGCACGCAATCCCCGCACCTCAGAAGAAATGACGGTATAGCCCAGCCCGTGGCGGCAGGTATAATTTGTCATATCTGCTTTCACCGGCATCCATCCGGGCGTAAATACCCCTTCGCCGTCATTGATGTAAAAATAACGGCCGCCGGCATCGGTGGGGACGTTGTTGTAGCGGTAGCGTGTCAGACGCAGCATGCGCGCGTCCTTATAAAAGCAGTAACCGCCACTGGTGTTAGAGATTAGGGAAAAGAACTCCTCTGTCCCCAGGTAATTGATCCAGGGGTAGGGCGTATCGGGGCGTGTGATGACATATTCTCGCGCGGTATCGTCAAAATGTCCGTATTGCATCATTTGATTCCTCGTTCCTTTTTGGAGTGTTTGGCGTGTTTTTTGCCTTGTGTTTTCTTGTAACATCAATGGATTTTTGCATAGAAGATATCAACGTATCTCTGTGGGTGTAACGATCATACACATTGTAAAAGTGTTTTTATTATATCGAAATTTCGTTTAAAAGTCAATCGGGCAAGCCGGTTCAATCATAAAAAAGAATGGATTTCATTTTTTATGATATTTTTTGAAAATATGCTAACCTTTTGCTTGTTTTTTGGACTATATAAATAGAAATATTTTGTGATTTTTGTTCAAGGCAAAATAACATAAAAATAAAAATATATATTGAAAATAAGAATTGTTTTTTCATTCTTTTCCTTTCGATAAATAATAATAATAAAAAACTAAAAAATATAACAATAATCAACAAATTGTGTTGACATTTTGATCGAAATATTGTAATATATAAACGTGAGTATTGTGAACAAACAAATAATAATATAATAATATCTTAAAAATTTTATATATAACACAGAAAGTGTTATATATTATAAAAATATCACATGGCGTGTTATAAAAGATGCATCATGGGGTTTTATCTCTGATTTTTAAGGAACACAAAAATGAAACAATTCGAAATGAAGAAAATAGTGATTCAAAATATGAAAATCATATGATAGAAAAATCAACGGCAAGGAAAGGGTATATCAAAGAAAGGAGGGAACGGCATGCATCAGAATCTACATTTTAAACGCGAACCATCGATGTTTTGCGATGCGTTACAGCGAGCTGTGTCGTCACAGCTACAAACACGATTAGATCATAGCTTTTTTAGAGGTGACAAAAATTTCGAAAATTGTGGGTGCCATGGAATTACTACAAACGCAGGAGGCGTTTGCAATTAGTAAGTGGAAATTCGTTGATATGGGGAAAACACATCATAGATGGCAATATCGTTCCCATCATTTTGTTGGACACATCAAAAAAAGTAAAAGAGTTTGATTCCTTGCCTGAAACATTGCAACGGGAAAACAGAATATGCGGGAGGAAAAACAAGGCAAGACGATGATGGTGGAGAAGACGTCTGTTTTCTGTCGTTGTTTGAGACATCCAACTTGAAGATCTGAAAGAAATAACTCCTGATATCAACATTAGACGACCAGGACGCTGCACATGTGAGGAGGTCAACAATCATAATATGAAAGAATATAATTTTACGGCGAATCGAAAATACACACTGTTTGACTTTGTGCGGTTTGGATTTTTGTTTCAGCCGGTATACGCGTTTTTGCTTGTACTTCTACAAATCATTCAGTCGGTGTTGCCGTCGTTGCAGGTATTTATCACAGCAGATTTTGTAGATACTGCCATCGCAGTATTACGTGGGCAACAACCGCGCAACGATATCTATGTTTATCTTTTGACATTGCTTGGCGTACAGCTGTACAGCTATACATCAAATTTTATCAAAGATTTTGTCACCATACGCTTTCGCCAGGCAGCGGAACGCAGGATTCGTACTGCGGTGGTGAAAAAGCGTGCGTCCCTGAAATATCGCTATATCGAGGACAACGACACATGGGAATTGATGCAGCGAATCGGGAATGACCCAACGACGCCATTTATCACAAATTTTATGGGGATGATCGGCTGGCTTTCTACACCCCTTACCATCGTGTCATCCCTGACAGCGATTGCCACACAGGTTTGGTGGATGGTGCCGTATTTGGTGGTTCTTTCCATTCCCTTTATGATTTTGTCATTTAAACGTGGTAAAACACTTTATGAAGATCGCAAAGAGCTGCAAAAACTTTGGCGGCGCATAGATTACTACAGCAATACAGTCATTGATAAAGGATGTGCAGAAGAACGTGGGCTGTTTTCATTCGCCAAGCGACTTTTGGACAAATGGGAAGCGCTATATCACAAGGCGGTCAATGAAAATTTCAAGCTGACGCTGAAATTGCAAAACCGCGGGCACTTCATTGCCATTGGTACCTCTATCGTTACACTTTCCGCAACGTTACTGCTATGCTTACCGTTGGGAAGCGGCGCGATTACGCTGGGTATGTTTATTTCTATGAATGGCCTGTTAGGTCAAGCATTTAATGTGTTAGGTAGTTCTGTTCCAAATTTGTTTTTGGATCAGGGGAGTTATCAGGGCTTCTTGAAAGATTATCATGATTTCTGTGCGCTGGAGGACGAGGAGGGTGCTTTGGAAATTCCGGACCATACCGATACGCCCGCGTTTGAAACACTGGAATTTCGAAATGTTTGCTTTACCTATCCGGGGACAGAAAAACAGATTTTGAAGGACTTTTGCATGACGATTCGCCAAGGGCGACATTATGCGATCGTCGGACAAAACGGTGCCGGAAAGACCACAGTGACAAAGCTGCTGCTTGGATTATACGAGCCGGATTCCGGCGAGATTTTACTTAATGGCAAGCCACTGCACGATTACCCTTATGCCAAACGTAAGGCTTTGTTTAGCGCGGTGTTCCAAGATTTTGGTTCCTATGCATTGAGTTTTGCAGAAAACATCAAGATGGGTGATCTGTCGCGTGATGACGATGAGGATATGAAACATATTGTGCAGCAGTTGGATATGACAAAGCTGGTGGAAAAGCTCCCGCAAGGGTATGATACAGAGCTGGGGACGATCATGCCGGATTCTGTTAACATCTCCGGCGGGGAATGGCAGCGCTTGGCGATTGCACGCTGCGTTTATCACCATGCGCCGTTGCAAATTCTGGATGAGCCCACGGCTTCCCTCGATCCTGTGGCGGAAAGCCGTATCTACCAGATGTTTGGGGAAATTAGTCGGGGAACCGCCACCATCTTTATCACGCACCGGTTAGGTGCGGCAAAACTTTCAGACGAGGTGCTGGTGATCGATGAGGGACATGTGGTGGAATGTGGCTCACACCGGGAACTGATGCGCAAGCATGGCAAGTATTACGAGATGTTTGAGGCGCAAAGGAGCTGGTATCAATGAAGAATGACAAAAAACAAAAACAGCGCAAGGACAAAGGGGAACATGGCGAAAAAAGGAATCTCAGTACGTTTGCGCTGTGCCGTTTTATTTTTCCCCGCGTATTCCGGCGTGCGCCGGTTATTACTACCATTATTTTGTTGGTTCCCATCTATTACAGCTTGACCAGTGGTTTTTCTACGATTATTACCGAAAAATTGGTTGCTGGAGCAGAGCGGTTTGCTGCCGACGGCGTACTGACGGGGGTATTGGTCGCCTTGGCATGGTCGTTTGGTTTGGCGGTTTTGTCGCGTCTGATGCCGGTGTTTCAGAATATTCTTTGGTTGCGATTTAATCACAAGGTAGAAGTGGGCTTTTTTCGTGACGCGTATGAAAAAATTGCTGTGACAGAACCGATTTCGTTTACCAACACCGAATCGTTGGATGAAATGAACAAGGCGCTACAAGGATTGTATAATGTCTATTCGCTACCTTTTCAAATCTCTGAGCTGTTCACGTATTCTATTCCATACTTCATCTTTATGAGCATATATTTATGGTTCATGTATCCGCCGCTGGTACTCAGTCTATTCTTGGTATTTATTCCGGCATTGTTTGGAAACCTATTGAAACGGAAAATTGCCACAGATTTGGAGGAACAGATTGCACCGTTTCGTCGGTCGTTTGGTTATTATGAATCAACGATCGTGGGGCGAGATTTGTACAAGGAAAATCGTATCTTGGGTAATTATCGACTGTTGCGTGGTCGTCATTTGATGACGCTGCGTAAGATGCAAGGTCCCCAGAAAAAGGAATACATGAAAGGAAAGCGGCTCAATCTGACACTGGATATTTGTTCGTACGGTGGATATACGGCAGTGCTCTTGCTGCTATTCTATGCACTGCTGTGGGGGCACATCGGTGTGGCACAGTTTTCTGCTGTTTTTCTTTCGATTGGTAATTTATATGGCGCAATGAATGATATGATCAGCATACGGTTAGGCGATATTGCATCAGACAATGCGACGATGTCCAATTATGTGCGTTTTGTCCAGACACCTTCTGTGCGCGGTAACGAAACAACACCGCCGGCACCGACAGATATTACATTTGACAATGTATCGTTTCAATATCCACAGACCGAAGTGCCTGCACTGCAGCATATCAGTTTCACATTAAAGAAAGGTGAAACACTTGCCATTGTCGGAGAAAACGGAGCCGGAAAATCCACGTTGATTCGTTTGTTGTCCGGTCTATATTTACCGCAATCGGGGGACGTGACCTATGGTGGGAGAAGTAGCGTTGAATGGCCGTTGTCTGTGTTGACACGCGGAACATCTGCGGTGTTTCAACAGTATCAAAAATATCAGATGACGCTGCGCGAAAATGTGGAAATCAGCGACTGGGATAAGTCGATGTCGGATGAATCCATGCATGAACTATTGGTACAATGCGGTTTGAACGAAAACAATGGTGAATTTCCCAATGGACTGGAAACAATGCTTTCCCGTGAATTTGACGGCGTGGATGTTTCCGGTGGACAGTGGCAGCGCATTGCCATTGCGCGTGGATATTATCGTGATCACTGGTTGATTATTATGGATGAACCGACTGCGGCGATTGACCCGTTTGAAGAGAGTCGTATTTACCATATGTTTGCTGACTTGGCAAAGGAAAAAACTGCCGTTTTGGTCACGCATCGTTTGGGTTCTGTTCGTTTGGCAGACCGAATTTTGGTACTGAAAAACGGGGAGCTGGTGCAAATCGGTACGCATGATGAATTGGTGAACACGCCAGGAGAATATCAACGACTGTGGAAAGCACAAAGCCAATGGTATGAGGAGAATGAAGAAACGACAGGTGAAGCAGAAACGCCTGAAGATGCACAGTAAAATTAAGAATTTAGGCATGCATGTTTCATTTGAAAAATAAGCACATAAAAAACAGCACGCAGTATGAGGTGTGCTCTTAAGGATAGTAAAAGGCTCTCGCTGATCAGCGAGAGCCTTTAATCATTATAAAAACAATCTAATTCCCATTTTAAAGGGTTTGTGTCTATGTATTTCCATATTTTTTGATAATCTTTTTTCATCACGAATTATGTGGTCGTGATATGAACGTTGCCCTATTTTATCGGAATATGTATTATGAAATTTCTTTGAAACATTTCATTTTAAGAAATTCTACCATTTTATCAATAACAGAACGATGGTGTTGTAGGAGGGATTCACAAATCGTCCGTTTTTCATCATTATTGTAAATTTCTATAATCAAATGTATATGATTTGGCATAATAACATATTTAGGATTTGACACATTAAACCTGTCAGGCAATATTTCTATGATTTGTTTTATAAATTCTCCGTAACGTGTCAATTTGTTTTCGGACAATCCGTGAATTGCCCCTACGATATTTGATAATAAACATTTCTGATATACGTTCAAATTATGATAAAATATGATCTATTTTGCGAATAATCATATCCTTTTAATCTTGTTGGTTTTCGTTTTGGTAGTACCATTACCTTACTTTACTGTTATCAATAGCATAATCTAGCAAAATATTTATCAATTCATTTCTTGAACGATTTGTTTCTTCGGATAATTTGTTTAATTTTTCAACGGTTTCTTCTTTTATTCTGACAGAAAATGTTTTATATCCATCTTCTCCTTTTAAATTTTTTTTGCTTATAATAAGCTCATTTTCCATAACATTTCACCTCACATAAATTATATCTTGACAAAACGCATAAAGATATGTTATAATTCATAACACAATAAATAACATATATGGAGGTATTAAAATGAAAGAGTATAAGGTATTATCACAAAAAGACAAATGGTTTTCTGGGAAATTTAACCCACAAGCACTTGAAAGTGCCATCAATGCTTATGCCGAACAAGGTTGGAGATTAGTTGCTTGTGCTACTCCTGAAATACCTGGATTTGGTGGTAACAGACAAGAGTTTATAGGTATTATGGAGCGAGATGTGTAATGGCATACATAACAGTATATCAAGGCATTGTTTTTGTAGAAGGAACTTATAATTCTGCACAGTTGGGAAAAAATATAGAAACAGATTTAAGTTTCTGTATAAATGAACAGCTAAAATCATTAAGAAATGTAAAAAACAATCTTTGTGAACAAGCAAAACATTATGGATATAATGCCATTGTAAACTTTACATACGGTCAAAGATTTAGTTATTGGTCGTTTGATAGTGTTGTTTTTTGGGGTAAAGGAACATTGGCAAATATTCCGATAGATGAATACAATGAAATATGCTCAAGAAATTAAATTGAAAGGCTGCTCCACTTATGAGGAGCAGCCTTTTTTACTATATAAGTATATTTTTATAAATTTATTCTTGTCGTTTAGCTTAAAAGTTAACCAGTAATTGTGAAATAGTTGACTTCGGGATTGTCTGGCACTGTAACAAGCGGGGAAGATGTATGCCATCTTCCAATATTTTAGGATAATCATAAGACCTTACAAAAACGGGTGATTCGTGAATCGCCCCTACAACAAAAGGCTGAACGATTTTATTTCGTTCAGCCTTTTAAAATTTCTGTCCTTACAAGTACGCCTGATAATACGTGTTGTTTTTTTGGGTACATATATTACTTGAAAATACAATGTGATGCAAGGTAACGATGATGATACTAAAGTGATGCGAAATCCTATTGATACTATAAAAGGATCAAGATACGATATCGGTTGCCACGACAGGGTTTGGATCGGCGACAGTAGCAGCAGGTGCCGTTGTTTCAACGGGAGTCGTGTCGGTTGGTGTATCATTGTCAGAAACAATTTCGGTTGCGCTTTCCGGCAATGTTTGCTCTGTTTCTGCCGGTGAGGTTTGTACCGTTTCTTCCGTTCCATCTGTGGTATTGTCAATCGTACTGTCTTCCGTGTTCTGAACCGATTGGGTATTTTGTACCGGTTGTGTGCTCTGCTGTGGTTCCAAAGGTTCTTGTGTCTGAGAAACATCCGTGTTTTCATTTATTCCGGTTGGATCCGTATATGAAATGGCACTGTCTGTACCGATCAACGTCTCTTCGGCACTGCCCGCATAAGTACCCCATTGCGGCAAAACCGTAAAGGATACCGTTTGTGCAGAGGTAACGGTGAGCGTAAAGGTAAACTGTTCTCCGGAACGCAGCTGCACGGTGTGATACGTATCACTACCCAGAGTAAGTGTGCAATAACCGCCGTATGTCTGTGCATTGCCGGTGCCGGTCAACGTAACAGCATACGTACCATTTGACAAAGCAAACTGTTTTTCTGACTGCGGTTGTTCTTCCACTTGGGTTGTCGTGTTTGTGACTGCCACACTGACATCAAATCTTGCCGCGGACAAGGTGTTGACACTGCTGGAGGCAGAGTCGGAAAACCATGCCCATGTCAGTCCTGCAAGACAGATCATGCAAAGCACGATACCGAGAACGGACGAAAAGATCATACCGGAAAAGGATCTGTCGTCCACACGTTCCTGCTTTGTAATTTTGGAATAGGATTTCAGTCGTATCATAACATCCTCCTGCCCGAATGATTAGGTACTCCGACGCCTGTTGGTTTTGGTGTGGTTTTCCGCGAGCGGCCGGTAAGCAAAAATATATTTAATATGGTAAAAAACATTGTTTGCAAACAGGCACGGTCGTTATTCTTGTGCATCGGTGATCGTTTGAGACGGTGAGACAAGATACCACACGGCACCGTCAGAAGTAGTTGTTGTGGTCAAAGTGGAATCGGGCGATACCAGATTAACCGTTTGTATCGTGTGATCCGGCATTTGTACCGCACACTGTGTGGGGTCAAATCCGAGGAAACTTCCTTTGTAAATGGTTATGGTATTTGGTGTTGCCAAAGCGCTCTCAATCGTCATTTGGCCGGAATAAGTGCCTCCGTTCGCGGCCAGTTGCGTATTGATGAGATGTATCGTTCCGTTGTAGACACCATCATTGATGGTGAAATACTTATTTTCTATTTTGATGTCTGCATCCGTTGTTACGCGTGTGAAGACATATGTCTCGTGTGTATCAGAAGAGAGGGTAACGCCTTGATCGGATATGAGTATTACATCTTCCAGTGTCACGTTGATTCCGTCTTGACTGCATGCAATGGCATTGGCATTGCCCAGTACCAAAGTTCCGTTTTTAATGGTTACATCTGCCGAGAGATTGAGCCAATCTGCAGTCAGTTGATGGCCGCCCAAATCAATTACAGAGGGATTTTCTACATTGAGATACGTGTAAGTCTCTGTCTGATCCGTGTAGCGCTGCGCTTCCATATTTTTGGACAGCTTCGCTTTTCCTTCTTCTTTCAGCAGACGGTTAAGTTCTGTGCCGTTACCGGCTTCTCCCGGATATTGCGCTTCTTGATCATAATCGGTACCGAATCCGTCGCTTTCATATCCATACTGCTTTGCCACAACGGTAATCTGAAAACGACCAATGGTCAACCCCTGATATTCGTTGCCTACCGTTTTTGGCATGTGGCCTTCAATTTGCAGCTGTTCGGAACGACCGGTACTTCCGCTTTGTCCCGCCGGTAAAATAACACCCTCGTACGCATCAAGCGGCTGACCGTTGACAGTAAATGTGATGACATCTAACAACGTTTTGCCGTCAGATGTTTGTGTAGCTTCTTCGGCGTCCACTTTAATCTGAAACATCAGTGCCAAATTTCCTTGATTGGCTACATACATCGGATCGGACACAAACGTCATGCCGGGTTCCATGATCAGATCTGTACTGCCGTCTGTCATATGAAATACAGCTTGTTTTCCGACAATGGATTCGTTGTTTTCGTTGACCAAATCCACTTGCAGGGAGCCTGCCTGAATAGTATTGACCCCGGAGGTTACACTGTCTGTGAACCAGGCGTAAGTGGTTCCCAGAAAAGTAAGACAACAGAGCAGTAGTGAACTGATGCTGGTGATTAGAACTTGTTTTGTGTATCGACGATGGCTCATATCGCAGTTTCGCCTCCTGAAATTGCAAGAATAGATAAATGACGAGTCGATAGTTTCATTGACACCACACGATCAATTCAAAACCGAAAAGGGACATAGATCGTTTTAATGTGATATTTCATGTGATGCACTTTGAAATGTTCCGTTGTTACAGCGCTCTTTCATAAGCGGCGTGTTTGTTCGTTTATATTTTTACGTAAGATTATGATCAGATGTGACGGCATCGGTATCTGTTGCACCGTTGGCCGTGTCAGTATTCGGTGTCTTATTTTCATCCGTGTTCTCTGCTTTTGTTTGGTTTTCTGAATCAGCAGACACATGTTGCGATGACATTTGTGCTTTTAATGCTTGTAACTCTTGCAGCATTTTCATGGATTCAGCGCGTTGCGCTTCGATTTGTTCACGTTCTTGCTGTAATTCAGCTTTCTGTTCGTTTTTATATCGACGGAACAGACGAATACAATTCAGTCCTTGAATTAAAATCAACAGCATAAACGGCAACAGAATGCAACAGATATATCCGGGTGTCGTCTTCAAAAACTGAAAGAATGTACCGACATTGGGAAGATGTGCCACATATTTTCCGTTGACAAACGGATAGGTCACGATGGTCTCATCGTCTGTATCGGTGGTCGTACCGTATGTGACAAATCCGGGTTCTCCGTTGGCGTCGGTGGTCAGGCGACGGATCTTATGGGTAACGATCTCGCCGTAATTTGAGGAATTTTGGGAAGTGTAGGAGATGATATCCCCTTCTTTGAGCGTTGCGGGATCGACTTCTTTGACAATAACCAAGTCACCGGCGTCAAAGTCTGTTGCACTCATGGAGTCTGACAAGACGATAAAAGCCTTGTATCCAAACAGATCACGGTCATTGCGGTCAAATGTTGCCGCCGAAACAATGGTAAAAATCATCATGCCTACCGCGACAATCACCAGCAAAATGACAACAATGGTTTTGACAATACTCAACGCTTTTTTCATATTTCGTTCCTTTATTTCACTTCATACGAATTGATTGGTTACTCCATACGGAGATAAAAGGATCATCGATGGTTTCGTTAGTAAATCAGATAATGGTTACAGACAATTGGTCTTGTCTGAGATCAAGTGTGCGGATGCACACACGATATCATTCAAATACGCGATCGGGATTGTTTTTGGTTTGTACCGCGTCTGCACATAAATCAAAGGAAAGTGTCAAGTCTTGTGCTTGATTTCCGGTTTCTTCCGGGAAGTGAAAATACGCTGTGAGTGTGCGGCGTTCGCCGATTTTCAGCACGTCATCAGCAGCAATGACATTTTTGCGGCTGAGACTTTCCGCTGTGCCCTCAAACAGTACACGGTCACCATCCTGAATGCGAATCTGCAATACGTCGGAGAGCCCTCCGCTCACATTTTCAAAGTACAGTTTGTAATAAACGTCCCATGTGCCATCGTTTTCAATAAAGAAATCTTTTTTGACGGTCATGCCGGGCTCAAACAGAAATTCGTCAGCAGTAATGATGGGCTTGCCGTCGTTCAGGTTGATATCAATGGTTCCTGTGTGAAACAAGTTGTTTTCCACGGAGACCATGGAAAAAATGAGTGCAAACGTGGAGATGCACAGACAAACGGCGAGCAAAATGACTGTCAAGATGCTGCCCGTCAATTTTTTGGAAGTATTAGTGCTCATGTTGCTCCCCCTTTTTACGTTTTGCTAAAATGACGACCACGACAAAGAGACAGCAGGCAACGGCACAGATGCCGATCCACATGCCAATATGGGTGGTATTGCCGGTTGGCGGCACGAGATTTTCGGTCTCTTCTACCCACCAATCAAAATCGGCAAGCAGTGTTTTGTTCATATACTCATTACCGACACTCGTATCCAGCCAAGCGGTGATTTCATAATATAATTCGCTTTGTGTTTTTTCACTTGCGGATAATTCGTGTGTCAGGGCAGCAGGCATGTCCTTCATCAGGCCTTCATACAGCGTTTCACCTGTTGTTGACAACACCACCCGGCATTGCAACACTTCCGCCAGTTTTTCACTGCCGGGTTGCACATCTGCATGAAAACGAACGGTCACATCTCCCTTGTGTGAGACGCGCACGCAGTAATATTTTGTTTCTGTATCGCCCGGGAACAGATTGTCTGCCGCGAACGGTACATTGTCAGAGGGCTGATTTTGATACAATTCAACGGTGTTTGCTGTGGATTTAACTGTGTCAGAGACGGTGCTTTCCACAGGCACAGACGTCGAAGACGCGGAGCTAAGTTGCGTCACGGTATCAAAAGCAGGCACTGCGCCCAAAGAAGAAACCGTGGTGCGCTGCGCGCTTGTTGTGCGAAGAGACAACGTGGAAGACACTGTGGTATCTCGGCTGTCTACGGTCTCTTCTTTGGCAGCAATGCGGTTGTTCTCTACCACGACAGACTGCATATCCGCTTGTACAAAATGATTGTACAATAGTGCAGCAACAAGTCCCGCAAGGCTGAGGGCAAGTAGAACAGACAGTACAATGACTGCAGTTTTGAGTTTTTTGATGTTCTGTATTTCCTCCATTTGATATGCCTCCTGTGGAAGTCATTTTGATGGCGGCAAGCTGCCATAAACGAAAGATAATCAATGGTGTATTTCTTCCGACCGGCATTGTTTTGTAGTACACAAAGGATTTTTTGCTTTTGATGCACGGGCGGTTGTATAACACAAATATTCCTATATAAATATATCATATCATGTTTATTCTTTTCTGTCAATCAAAAACGATGAAAAGAGTACTTTTTTTAAAATATTTATTTTCATGGGAAAATGAATTATTTGTCCCTTTATTTTGTCGTTTTTTAAAGCGAAAACTTATTTGTTTACCATATCAGTTGAACATAAAGGTAATGTGGATCAGGGGTACAGCGTGTATCGTTGGTTGGATGGCAAAGCCGTTATGCAATCTTTTTTGTCTTTTACATCCCTTTGGGCAATCATGGTTGACATGGGGAGAGCATCGGGCACCGTGTGTGGAGCCCGATGCGATCGTTTCCATATGATATTTTGAAGAGCAAATCAAATTAGTAGTGAAAATATTTGTAAAAGACTGGATATGCATTTAGAAATTGTTGCAGGTTTGTTCGCTGGGTAGAACCGGGGTCATGAATGGTAAAGCTGCTTGCCGACAACGTGTTCCCGCCGGTAAATCCGGTAATAACAACCCAATGCTGTTTGCCGGCAGAAGTTTTTGCGCCGAAAAGAACCGGTTTGCCGCTTTGTAACAGCGTGTAAATTTTACTGAGATAAGCGCTGCTGCTGGCAATGGTCGTGTAATGAGAAGGCCAGTAGAGATTACCGGAGGACGTGTAAGTCAGCTGTTTGGACATCACGTTAGGATAAATCGTTGTTCCTGTACGGTAAGATTCCATCATGGCAACGGCTGTGGTAGCACATCCGATTTGTGCAATGGTTTTACCCGATGAACCGATGAGGGTGTTTGCCCAGCGGCTGTCCGTTTGCTTGAAATTGGGTACGCTCAGCGTAATTTTTGCGTAAGTTACAGAAGAGCTGGAAGACAAATATTGTGCGCTGACGTATCCGGTTTTGTTTCCATGATACAGAATCCGACGCCAGTCGCCGGAGGCGGAAAGAACAACAACGGTCTCGCCTTGATACAAACTGTCCACACGCGCATAAGAGGTAGATGCCCCGCTTCTGACATTCAAACTTCCGGACTGAATTTGTACGGTGGCAGCATAGGAGGAAACTTGCGTGATATAATTGGCATGGCAATATCCATATCCGTTTTTTGCATAACGTATGTACCACCAAGACCCGGATTTTGACAACAGAGTGATATAGCTGCCTTTATACAACGATGCTATGACAGATGCACCGGTGGAGGCGGCGCTGCGAACATTCAAGGATCCGCTTGATACCGCAACTGTTCCGGCACTGGGAGAAGTTGTGGATGCTTGTGCTTGCATGGGCAAGATAAACATGCTACATACAAAAAGAAATGATAAGATAAGAGATGTCACTTTTTTCATTGTTTTCACCTCATTTGTTACGAATGCGCCCGCCGCATATAAATGATGATCTCAATTTTTGAAACGTCGACAACATGTCGGCGAGCGGTGGGTGGATAGGGGGTATGCGACAAAACCATTTCGTTCGCCGCGGCGATATTGTACCACAGAAAACGAATGCTGTGAAGACATCAAAAGTTGTCAATTTTTTGGAAAAAAATGGAAAGTTCAAATAAGATTGCATCTTTTACGTATGTTTGAAAAATCGCTTGACATTCGCAACGTCTTTTCGTATAATATGAAGCGGACTAAGATGCATGGTCATCAAAATCAATCAAAATGGATTGTCTGAAAACCGTACATCAGGATATATAAATTCGCATGAGTTTGCGGATGTGACAGAAACGATGTCGGGTGCGCCAGGTTATTATATCAATAACCGGACGCTTTTTTTGTCGCTGCTTTTTCGTTCTTGCGCAAACAAACATATGTGCAAATAGTTGCAAAAATATCCATACATTACATTTACTGGAAAAAATTTCATATGAACATCAGGAGGACCAAGATCATTTTATGAGTTCTACCGCTCTTTTTGCTCGAACCAATCCGCTGAAATTGTTTTTTCTTGCTGCGATCCCCGGTGCTGTCAGCATGCTTTTTTCGGCATTGTATCAAACATTTGACGGGATGTTTGTCGGACAGTTTGTGGGTCGCACCGCATTTGCTGCGATCAATCTTGCCATGCCGTTTGTGATTATCAATTTTTCTCTTGCAGATTTGATCGGGGTAGGATCCTCTGTTTCCATTTCCATCGCTCTGGGCAGAAAGCAGCGTGAGGAGGCCAACAATATTTTCACCTGTGCCTGTCTGATGATTGTAAGCACCGGTATCTTGATTGGCGGATTGTTGTATGTGCTGGCCCCGACATTGATCGCACTGATGGGGGCGCAAGGGCAATATGCGGTGTTTGCGGTACAGTACATTCGCGTATACGCACTTTGTTCACCGGTGACGACAATTATTTTTGCGCTGGATAATTATCTGCGCATCTGTGGTTATATTCGTGGCAGTATGATGATGAATATCGGTATGTCCGTACTCAGTGCGGGACTGGAATGGTTATTTCTGGGCGTGTTTGGTTTTCATATTGGGGCGGCAGCATTGGCAACGTGCAGCGGAATTTTTGTTTGCGTATGTTGTGCGATGATTCCTTTTATTCGCGGAAAATCCACGCTTCGTTTTTGTATTCCCAGGTTTCACGCGCGAATGATTCGTCAGATTGTGTCCTGCGGATTGCCTAATTTTCTGAACAATATCGCAGGTCGTATCGCTTCCATACTCATGAATGTTGTTTTGGTACGTTTGGGCGGCGCCGATGCGGTATCGATCTATGGTGTGCTGATGTACACCGATGGCTTTGTTCAGCCTTTGCTATACGGTACTTGTGATTCCTTGCAGCCTGCAATCGGTTATAACTGGGGTGCACAAAAGTATTCTCGTGTACGCGCCATTGAGCGTTGTTGTTATGTTGCAGCTGCCGTGATTTCTCTTTCGGCGCTGGCGGTGATCGTCTTATGCCCCGGCTTTATTACACGGTTGTTTTTACCCGATGCCACATCTCTCGTGGCAAATACCACGGCGCACGCACTTCGTTTGTTCAGTCTGACGTATTTAACACGGTGGTTTTCCTTTGCGACGCAGAGCTATATGTTGGCCATTGAAAAATATCTGCCGGCGTCTCTGATCTCCATTTCAACGGCACTGCTGTTTCCGGCGCTGCTGCTTGTTTTACTATGGCCGTTAAAATTGACGGGCATTTGGCTCAATTTTGCCCTTTCTTCTCTGTTGGCGGCAATGTTATCTCTCTTTGTTCTTTTGCGTCAACGGCGGCTTTTATCGCAGCCGGACGGGTACGATTGTGCACAGACGGAACCGGCATGCAGCGGTGAAACATGATCGTTTTACAACAACGCCCCCGAACATTGTTCGGGGGTGTTGTTGTAATGTGAAACGGACACGTGTTTGTTGCATTTGTTATCAATGACAGAAAAAAAGAAAAGAGCCCAAAGCAAGAATCTGCTTGGGGCTCTCATCTGGCGGAGAGAAAGGGATTCGAACCCTTGAAGCGCTATCAACGCTTACACGATTTCCAGTCGTGCGCCTTAGACCAGCTCAGCCATCTCTCCGTGCTGTATTTGCTCTGACCAAAACATTATATCATTTATTATTTGCCTTGTCAAGCAAAAAATGCATATTTTTAATAGAAAAACAAAATGTCAAACATGAAAAAAGCGTGCGCGGTGTCATAATACTGACGATTGCTACTGTCCATGGTTGTGTTATACTGTCCTTATTGTATATTCCATATCAACAGCCAAATTACCTAAATATGAATGCAACACAAAAAAATAAATCTGTGCAGTTTTGATATATGCATTGAAAAAAGTACAATCGTTGACAAAATATTGCTTTGGTGATACCATGTATGTCATGAAAGGAGGGGGAAAGAATGGAGAAATCTAACAAAAAAGGGAATCAATATGTGACAAATGCACAATACAACGAGTCACTTGAGAAAATTGCCAAACTAATTGAATCAGAAACAGGCGATAAAAAAGCCGCTGATATTGTCAGAAGCGCCAAAACAGGGGGCACAACTGATAACAACAACGGCAAAGACAGTCCGAAAGAGGACTAAAACAAAAGGCTAACCGCCAAAAAACTTCTAATACCGGTTAGCCAATCACAAGAGAAATAAACATACAGTGGCGGTATTCTCCGCCGATGTTATCTCTTACTTTCTATGTTATCACTATGGCGAAAAAAAGTCAATACCATATCACAAAAAGTGATGTTTCCCTTGTTACTGGAAGTTAGAGAAGAAACATACAAAAACAAAAATGCGCTACAATATACACGGTTTGGCATATTGTAGCGCATTTCTTTCAGAAGTTGACATTTTTCAAAAAGGAAAAATTGTGCTCTTAGGAAATGAAAGCATGATAGAACCACAGGAAAATGTTACAAACAGTGAAGATGATAGGGAACTGCAGTTTTAATTGTTCTTTTTATAAATAATATTTAGTTTTTGAGCCATATCTCCCAATATGAAGAAAAGAGTTGCGTTGATACCTAATCCTATTATTACAGAAAAAGTAATCATTGGGTTTATATTTATAGTAGTAGAATACACAAAAAAAGCTACTGCTGCTAGAATAAAAATCGAACCGCAAATATTTAATGCTATTTTACTTTTGCACATTATTCCTTTGTTTCCTCGTATAACTGCATATATACAAACAAAAAACGCTAATAAAATAAGAAAAATAAATATTATAGAGTTATGCATTTTTACCTCCCGAAAAATGTGGCCGCAACCCAAGTCACTTCCACTCCAAAAACGTAAGTTGGTTGAACTATCACAAACAACCAATATGTATGAACAGGAAAAACGTCGTCATTGGCAAGTTGAAATTCATACTTTTTATATATTTGATTGCTTATGCTGAAAATAATATATCATATTTTTCAAATTTTGTAAATACGTTCATCAAAATATACAAACAAGAAGAACCAATCAAATGCATGATTCTTTGCATTTACAAGATGCTGTGTGATGCTATGACATTGGTGATATCTCTGCAACGTCCGGATCAATGAGACTTAAATCCACTTTTTTGGTCACCACATCGGCATGCTGAAGACGGACATGTACCCGATTTCCTGGTATAAAACGTTGTTTGCCGCATTGCAGGCAAAGCTGCGTTTCGTCAAATTGGGCGATTCCCGGCAAGGACTGCGCGCTGACCAATCCCTCACAACCATTGTAAAAATCCACAAAGAAACCAAACGAGGCAACTCCCGTGATGATGCCCTCAAAACATTCCCCGATATGGTGCTGCAAATAAAGCACCTGATACAATGCATCCATTTCCCACTCGATACGCTGGGCGTTGATCTCGCATTCGCTTGACTGCGTGGCTGCTTTGGAGGCATAGGACGAAAGCGTTTGCAATGCCTTTGTATCATGATGCAAGACTGCTTTGATGATGCGGTGCGTGACCAGATCCGGGTACCGTCTGATCGGAGAGGTAAAATGACAATAACAATCAATGGCAAGGCCGAAATGCGGCGATTGTTTGGCGCTGTAGTTTGCTTTGGCAAGGGTACGCAACATGACATGACTGACGCACGCACCCAACTCTTGTTCGTTCGCACACTGCAACAGTTCTTGCATGGCTTTTGGCGACACGTGCTCCGGTGTGATTCCTTTTGTGGGCAGATGTAACTGATGCGCGAATAACAACAGCGTTTGCAGTTTGTCAGACGGTGGGGTATCGTGGACGCGATACACGCATGGGATCCCCAGATCATGGAGTTTTGTTGCGACAGCTTCGTTGGCACACAGCATAAATTGTTCGATCATTCGTTCTGCGGTTCCGCGATGACGCAAATGAATATCCGCCACCTCTCCTTGTGCGTCAAACACGATGAGGGGTTCTTCTGTGTCCAGCGTCAATGCGCCTCGCTGTTCGCTTTTTTTCAGAAGAATTTTATACAAACGCAACATCTGCGGTAAGCAATCCGGGAACAGTACGGCGTATTTTTTGTAATACGGAGAAGCTTCTGCATTTTCTAACACGTCGTTGACTTCTGTATAGACACCGCGCACGGCGGATCGAATGACGGATTCTTCCAGGGAACAATCCAAAATATTGCCGTCTGCATCCAATCGAATGAAGACAGAGAGCGCATAGCGATCTTTTTCGGCATTGAGGGAACAGGCGCCGTTTGACAGGGATTGAGGCAGCATGGGGATTACATGGTCACCAAAGTAAATGCTTGTCCCACGCAAAAATGCCTCCCGGTCTGTTTCACAGCCTTGGGTGACATACGTGCTTACATCGGCAATGTGTACACCCAGTAAAAACCCATTTGGCAAAACGGAAATGGAAACGGCATCATCTAAATCTTTGGCATCTGCGCCGTCAATGGTGAAAATCAGGGTATTTCTCAAGTCTTTGCGCCCGTCGGTTTTGATTTCTGCTGCTGCGCGTGTTTGCGCTTCCTGTATTTGCGCCGGACTGAATGCCGTGCGCACATGATATTCGTCTAAAATGGCTGCCTCATTGGCCGAGCGGCTGGATGCCGGACCATACGTTTCGGTCAAGGTGCCACGGTAAAAACGATCTTTCGCACTGGGATATGCGGTAATCTGTACTTTCACTTTATCTCCTGCATTGGCATCGCTTTTTTCATTTTTGGAAAGGACAACGATGTTGTTGATTTTTGGGTCATCCGGAATCACAAACCGCTGCATGCGTCTTTGAGATTTGGTCGGCTGTATTTGCAAAATGCCAACCAGCGTTTGTGTGGCACGTGTCTGTATGGAACAAATCAAGGCGATACGGTCGCCCATATGCTTGCCCGGGTAACGGTCTTTTCGCAATATGGCGGTTACCCGGTCACCATCCATGGCGCCCATGGTCGCATTGGCGGGGACAAAATAGTCTTGAAGCTCCTTGCTTGTTGTTGTCTGATCGACTGGCGCCTGATTGAGCGGGTCGGCTGTTGGTTCTTTTTCATCGGGACAGAAAAAACCATAGCCGTGCGCGGTTGCGCCAAACGTGCCGTACAGCAGTTCTTCTGCCGTATGCGCGGGGGGAGTATCCATGGTATGTGCGCGTCGGTGTGCATAGGGACGCCATGCGCCATGTGCATGTTTGCCGTTTTTTTGAGAATGGCGCACATTGTTTTTGCGGTGATTGGAAGCATTCTTGCCATGACTTCTTTTCTGGTGATTCTGTTTCATTCGTTCCTCCGCGTTAGGGCATATGGTTGTTCGGCCGTGAAATGACGTATTTTTGAATATGACAAAAACCGCTTTGAGCGATTGCTCAAAGCGGTCAACGTCCGTCATGATTCAGCTGCGGTGGTTTCCGTTGCAGTGGTTTCCGTGGCGGCTTCCGATGCAGCAGCGGTTTGTGTGGTATCCGATGCCGCGGCACTGTCAGATGCATCCGTTGCAGCTGCGGTTCCCGTGGTCTCTTGGGTGTCATCAACCGCTTCTGTCTGGTCGAACACATTGTCGTACTGATCACCGACCTCGGTATTTTGCGTGTTGTCCGTGGTCTGAATGGCGTACACGACAATCACGACAACGATAAACAAAATGGCAACGATGGTGGTGATGCGGGAAAGTATTTTATCTCTGGTACGGTTTTTGGTTTTGCCGTAATAAGTGTCGGACGAACTGCCGGCGATAGAACCGGAAAGACGGGCATCCTTTCCTTGCTGAATCAACACGGCAACAATCAGAAAAATAGATGCAACCAATAAAATGATTGCTAAAATCCAATTACTCATCTTTTTATCATTCCTCCGAAACTCTTAATGATCGAACAATCGTCACAGTTTATGACCATTTTATCACAAACGATACAGAAAAGCAATAGCTTTTCCAAAATTTCGGCAATGAATTTGAGAGGATCATGAAATTGTGTTCAATCTCTGTTCTGTGCAACAAATCGTGTGTGTCATTGCCGTCGCACCGTCAGCGGTCATTTACATGGGATGACTTGGAAATCCTTTTAAGCCTCAGGAAGATCGGACGGGTATGAAATGAGGTAAAACTTCCATTGTAAAAGATCTATGTGTCGGAAAAGTTCTCTGTGTAAAAGACTTTGAACCTTGTTGACAAAAGGGATGCGCTGTGCTATACTGCATCCATCGTGAGATCGGGCGTGATTTCATGCCCTCTTGGGTATGGAATCACAGTCAAACGGGCGGCAATTGCGGCGACGCCGGCGCATGGGATACAGCCAAATTTCACATGATGACAAAGGATATTTTGCAACATACGAGTAAGGAAGATCATTTGTAAGGATATCTTGGGAGGATACAAAGGGATGGGACTGACAGTTTCACATCTGCACAAAAAATACGGAGAGAAAACGGTTGTGGAAGATTTGAGTTTTTCCATGGAAAAACCGGGTGTATTTGCTCTGTTGGGTACAAACGGTGCCGGAAAAACGACATCCATTCGCATGATGCTGGGGATGCTCAAACGCGACGGGGGAGAAGTGCTGTACAATGGTGCACCGTTGGACACGGCCACCTGTAATGTGGGGTATTTGGCGGAAGAACGAGGACTGTATCCGAAATATCCGCTTATGGATCAACTGATGTATTTTGCAGCGCTGCGCGGCGTGGAAAAATCAGAGGCACGCAAACGCATTCAATATTGGGCAAAGCGATTAGAAGTGGAGGAGTACTTGTATCCCGGGGCCACGGCGGGGGCGTTGCTGGGGCAGCAGACTTCTTCGACGTTCGGCGCACGCGCCAAGCGTGTCAAACCCAAAAAAGCCGATCAACTTTCCAAAGGCAACCAACAGAAAATCCAACTTATGGCGGCGCTTTTGTCGGATCCGGAATTGTTGATTTTGGATGAACCGCTTTCCGGATTGGATCCGGTCAACACGGACTTATTCAAAAAAATCATCCGGGAACAAATTGCAAAAGGAAAGTATTTGATCATGTCCAGCCACCAAATGCCAACGGTGGAAGAATTTTGCTCGGATATCCTCATTATGGATCGTTCCAAAACGGTATTGCAAGGAAATCTCAACGAGATCAAAAAGCAACTTGGACGGGTAAAACTCTATCTGAAAACGGAACAACCCGCGGATCAAATCATTGACGACGTCGGTGTGACAGTGGAGGATCAAAAAGAAAACGAAAATGAGTACAACCTGCATGTGCAAGGGCAAGCGCAAGCCAATGCGCTTTTGCATGCGCTGATGGATGGCGGGATCAGCGTGATTTCTTTCACGTTGCGTGAACCGTCGCTGCATGAAATTTTTGTGGCAAAGGTGGGCGGTGCACAATGACAAACAAAGGAGCCTTTCGAGGAACGGGTAGCGTGTTGCGTTTTACGCTGGCAGAGACATTGAAAAGTCGAGCCAATATCATTTCTTGTGTCATTCTGTTGCTTTTGGCGTTTGCAGCATATCCGATGATTGTACTGATCGGCGGGGCGGATACCGGCACGCTGCAACTCCCGGAAACGATGGGAACGGCAGTGGTGACATTGGCCAATCAAACCACCTTGCCGCTGGATGCATCGCGCATTGATGTATCCGATATTCCCGGTCTGACGGGAGAAATTGTTTGTAACGTGTCGCAAAAGGAAGACGGCGCGTATGTGATAACCCCATTGCCGCCGATTACCTGTGATGAAGAAACGTTGTCTCTTGTGATGCAAAAAACAGCGTTGGAAGTGCAGCGCGCGGAACTGTTGCAAAGCGGCGCTTCCGAACAAACGGTGGACGAAATCATACGTGCTGCCGGGGTACAGGTAGAACAAGATGGTTTGGATAGCTACGTACGCCGCGAAAACGGGGAACTTGGCATGGATGAAAAATTTGCACTCCAGTATGGTTATGCAATCATTGCCATGTTTTTGTGTCTGTATTCTACCATATATATTATACGTGCCATTGCGGAAGAGAAAGCTTCACGCTTGATGGAAACACTGCTGGTCAGTGTGAGGCCGATGGCGTTGATCCTGGGAAAAATATTGGCGGTAATCATCTATATTGTAGGACTGTTCGCAGCATTGATTGTTTGTTTTCTGCTTTCGGCATTTGTCACGCCGATGTTTATGGATGCGCCCTCGTTATCTGACGTGCTTTCCTTGCTTGCACCGCAATTGTCTGCGGTCCATTTGGGTCTTGACACATTGCTGATTGCGATCATTTCTTTGTTGCTCGGATATGCGTTCGTCGCTGTTTTGGGTGGCCTGGCAGGAGCTTGCTGTTCGGAGAGCGAAGATATTCAGTCGGCAAATTCCGCGGTGACGTTTGTTGTGATGGCCGGATATCTTGTTTCTTGTTTTACCGGTGCGATCGGTTCAGGCGTTGTGGCGGTGATCCTTGCCCTTTGCCCGGTGGTTTCTATTTTCACGGCGCCAGTCCTTTTTGTGAGCGGCGCGATTCCGTTTTATGTGTTGTTGATTTCATGGGTGATACAAGCGGGACTGGTTGTATGGTTGTTCCGTTTCACGGGACGTTTGTATGCGGACATGTTAATGTATCGGGGGACGCGTTTGAAGCTGCGTGACCTTTTACGTATGTCCAAACAAATAAAACAATCACAGGTTTTGGGCAAGGGGGGTGAAGCACAATGAGACGAGTCGGAACAGCAAGTGCTCCCCGCGGGTTTGGCGCTGTGTATCGCTTCACGTTGCGCAATCAGCTGCGCAGCCGAGGATATCGTGTGATGACATGGCTGATTTGTATTTTGTGTCTGTTGTTGCCTGCATCCATCATGCCTTTGGCGGAATGGTTGGGTGGTGATACGGACACGGTACCACCGACCGACTGCCACATTCAAACGGTATTTGTAGTGGATGATCAGGCACAGGCAGATACGTATCAGGTGTTACAACAAATTGTCACGCCTTGGTCGGAACATCCGGTGTATCAACTGTGTGATGATTTGCAACAGGCACAGCGCCTGGCAGAGGATGAAAAACAGAGCGTGGTTTTGGTTTTTGAACGTGGGACAGACAATCAAACGCAAGATACGTTACGGGTACTTCTACCCGATCATTCTCTGTTGGATGATGACGATATCACGGTCTTTTCTTCCTTTTTACAAACGGCCTATGTACGGGTGGCTTTGGCCAAAACCGACACAGATACGTCAATCCTGCAACACCTGCAAACCTCTGAGATTGCATTGGATTTGCAAGCGGTAGAATCGTCTCAAACAGAGGAAGAGGCACAAGATCCCGCCGCTGCGGCACAGTCCATCCTTTCTGTGGCGGTACCGTATGTGACCATTTTGCTGTTATATTTCCTCATTTTAATTTATGGTCAGAGCGTGGCAAACAGCGTGATCATGGAAAAGAATTCGAAACTCATGGATTTGTTTTTGGTTTCCGTGGATCCCACAGCGCTGGTTTTCGGCAAAGAATTTGCCATTATCACAGGCGCGATGTTACAAGTATTTTTATGGATGGCATCACTTGTGCTTGGGTTTGCCGGCGGCACAGCGCTGGTCAAATGGATCAATCCCGACACACAGATGGGGCTGATTCAGTTTTTCTCTTCTCTGAAATTTTTTGGTGGTGCTTTTTCATTCTCTTCATTGATTTTGACACTGCTGATGCTTCTGGCGGGATTTGTGCTGTACTGCTCTCTTTCCGCGCTGGGCGGCGCTGCGTCGGAAAAGCCGGAGGACTTATCTTCTACCAATGTACTGTTCAGCATGATTTTGGTGATCAGCTTTCTAAGTACGTTTTACACCAATGATTTTATGGGACAAAGCAACAGTACTTGGCAGATCTGGGTGCCTTTCACCGCCGTTCTGGTTACGCCATCCCGCCTGTTGCTTGGAACGATCACGCTGACGCAGGCAATTGGCTCTCTTTTGGTGACAGTGCTATTTGCACTGCTTTTGACTCTGCTGGCCGGCAAAGTGTATCGTATGATGAGTTTTTATCGCGGAAAGCCGCCAAAGCCAAACGAGCTCTTTAAAATGCTAAAAAACGACAACTAAACAACATGCGTGTGGAGAACGTAAAATAAATATCTACCTGTTCAAAATGTTAGCACTCAATATTAAAGAGTGCTAACATTTACTTTTTATATAATAAATGTTGTATATTTGTTCACAAACGCGGGATATAATATAGCTGTGCAAAGGGGAAGAGGAAGATGACAGATGCACCGATGCACAAGGCGCTTGCATCTTTTATCACACTTTGCGAGATAGATATTACACAGATGTTTGTTATTGATAAGATTTGGAGGGATTGATTATGTTTGGACTGACACCTTATGAAAGAAGAAATCATTCATTGTTTGATTCCCCGTTTGATGCTTTGCAGGATTTTGAAAACGCGTTCTTCCGTTCCGCCGTTCCGCAGATGCGCTGCGATATTCAGGAAAAAGAAAATGAATATGTGCTGACCGCAGATCTGCCGGGCTTTACCAAAGATGACGTGAAAATCACGGCTGAAAATGGTATGTTGACCATTCAGGCGGAAAAAGACGAAAACAATGAGAACAAGGACAAAGACAATTATGTCCGCCGTGAACGCCGTTATGGCAGTGTACAACGCAGCTTTTCCATTTCCGGTATTGATGAGCAGAATATCACAGCCGCATTTGAAAACGGTGTGTTGACTTTGACATTGCCAAAAGAGAAAGAGCAACAGCCGACATCGCGTCAGATTGAGATTCACTAAGCTGTGCGCATGTGGCGACACTGATGCTGTGACGTTTCATGGTTGCTTGTAAAGAAGATCATGCAAACAAAGGAATGAAGAAAAGCGGGAAAAACAATTGTTTTTTCCCGCTTTTTTTCCAAATCTTGCGGATCGGTCAGAATTGACATTATATCTGGCCATCAACAAATGAGACAAAAACAGATCACCGCGGGAAGCATGGATGCATGCGTATGCACACGGGAAAGGAAGTGGCAGTATGAATTTACAGAAATATACACAGAAAAGTTTACAAGCCGTACAAAGCGCCAAAAATATTGCGCAGGAAAACGGGCACCAACAATTGGAGCAGATCCATCTGTTTGATGCGCTTTTGGAGGCAAAAGGCGGGCTGATCGGAGAGTTATTCACGCAGATGATTGGGAATACTTCCGCTTTGCGCTCGGCCGTTGAACAACAGCTTTCCACCTTGCCGCGTGTGCAGGGAGGAGACGGTAACGTATACTTGTCCAATGAACTGGATCGCGCTTTGCAGGAAGCGGAAAAGCAGGCAGAACAGATGGGGGACGAGTATGTTTCCGTGGAGCATTTGATGCTCGGATTGTTTGCGCGTCCTGACAAACGGATCAAAGCGCTGTTGCAACAATATGGTATCGTGCGCGAAAACTTTTTGGAAGCGCTGAAACATGTGCGTGGCAATCGGCGTGTGGACAGCGAGACCCCGGAGGATACCTACGATGTGCTTGCCAAATATGGGCAGGATCTGGTACAGTTGGCGCGGCAGCATAAATTGGACCCGGTCATCGGGCGTGACGAGGAAATTCGGAACGTGATTCGTATTTTGTCCCGAAAAACGAAAAACAATCCTTGTTTGATCGGTGAACCGGGTGTCGGTAAAACTGCAATTGCCGAAGGGTTGGCACTCCGTATTGTACGCGGAGATGTGCCGGATAATTTGAAAGACCGCAGTGTGTTTTCTCTGGATATGGGTGCGCTGGTCGCCGGGGCAAAATACCGCGGCGAATTTGAAGAGCGTCTGAAAGCAGTGCTGGAGGAGATCCAAAAGAGCGAGGGCAGGATCATCCTGTTCATTGATGAGCTGCACACCATTGTCGGCGCCGGAAAATCTGAGGGCGCAATGGATGCGGGCAACTTATTAAAACCGCTGTTGGCGCGTGGTGAGCTGCACTGTATCGGTGCAACGACGCTAAATGAATACCGTCAGTATATCGAAAAAGATGCGGCGTTGGAACGTCGGTTCCAACCGGTGATGGTAAATGAACCGAGTGTGGAAGATACCATTTCCATTTTGCGTGGGCTGAAAGAGCGTTATGAAGTGTATCATGGCGTGAAAATTCACGACAGTGCGCTGATTGCCGCTGCGACACTCTCAAACCGTTATATTTCAGACCGTTTCTTGCCGGACAAAGCCATTGACCTGGTGGATGAGGCATGCGCATTGATCAAAACGGAAATGAACTCCATGCCGACGGAAATGGATGAAATTTCTCGTAAAATCATGCAGTTGCAAATTGAGCAGGCTGCTCTGAAAAAAGAAACAGATCAACTTTCTCAAGAACATTTGAAAAACATTGAGGAAGAACTGGAGCAACTGCGCGAGAAGTTTGCCGGCATGCAGGCGCGTTGGGACACCGAAAAACAGCAGATTGAACGGGTACAAAATTTGCGTCAGCAAATTGAAGAAGTAAATGGAGAGATCGAGCAGGCGCAGAATCAGTACGATCTGGCAAAAGCCGCAGAATTGCAATACGGTCGTCTGCCGCAACTGCAAAAAGAATTGCAAGAGGCGGAAGAGAAGGGCCGGTCGCAAGAAGATACGCTTTTGCATGATGCGGTAAGTGAGGAAGAGATTGCACGCATCGTTTCCCGTTGGACCGGCATCCCGCTTTCCAAACTGATGGAAAGTGAGCGTACGAAGCTTTTGCATTTGGATGACATCATTCATAAACATGTGATCGGACAGGATGAAGCGGTAGAAAAGGTATGCGATGCGATCCTCCGTTCCCGTGCGGGGATTGGAGATCCGGCACGTCCGATTGGATCGTTTTTATTCCTGGGACCGACGGGTGTCGGCAAAACACAATTGGCAAAAGCACTGGCACAGGCGTTGTTCGATGATGAAAAGAACATGGTTCGTATCGATATGAGCGAATATATGGAAAAATACTCCGTTTCGCGTTTGATCGGTGCGCCCCCCGGATATGTAGGATATGACGAAGGCGGCCAGTTGACGGAGGCAGTACGTCGCAAACCGTATGCGGTGGTATTGTTTGATGAAATCGAAAAGGCGCATCCGGATGTATTCAACGTGTTGCTACAGGTGTTGGATGACGGAAGAATTACGGATTCACAAGGGCGCACGGTGGACTTTAAGAACACCATTATCATTCTAACTTCTAACCTTGGTTCTGATCTGATTTTGGACGGCATCCAACCTGACGGCGAAATCAGTGCACAGGCTCGGGAACAAGTACAACAGCTTCTGAAACGGAGTTTCCGTCCGGAATTCCTCAATCGTTTGGATGAGATTGTGTTTTACAAACCGCTTACACGGGAAAATATCGGTGCAATTGTGGAATTGCTTTTGCAAGATTTTTCTCATCGGTTGGAGGAAAAACGGTTGCATCTGCGCGTGACCCCGCAGGCAAGAGAGCTGGTGGCACAACGTGGATACGATCCGATCTATGGTGCGCGTCCGCTGAAACGGTATCTGCAAAGCCATATGGAAACGTTGGCTGCAAAATTGATGATTGCTGAAAATCCTGCACCGTATTCCACCTTGGTTGTGGATGTCAAAGACGGTGAACTCTCGGCTGAATTTTTACCGCCGGCACCGGTGGAGTCATCTGCGTCTGCGGCGGAGAAACAGTAATCGAACCAAACGCCGGTAGGTGGCATACAACCAAAAACACCGGATTGCAATTGATTTTGCAATCCGGTGTTTTTCTTTTTTTATGGTACGTCTACAGTGTAAAGATTCAATTTTGATCATATAAGATACATGACGCCGTACGAATCAACAAGTTTTCAAGCAATTATGTCATCAATCTGATCAAAATTCTTTTGGCTACCGATCAGATCAAATCGTTTCTTCGCTTAACAATTTGCGCAGAGCGGCAATTTTAATACAATTACACAATACATCCACAGCGACACGCAACTCTTCCAAAGTAGGATAGGTCGGTGCAATCCGCAAATTGGAATCATCGGGATCTTTCCCGTAAGGATAGGTGGCACCTGCGGGTGTCAGCTTAATGCCGCATTCACTTGCCAAACGATAAACCTCTTTGGCACATCCGTTGGGAACATACAGACTGATGAAATAGCCGCCGCGCGGGGTATGCCACTTACAAGTTTGCGTTGGCCCCAGTTCGCGCGCAAAGGTATTTAATACCAGATCAAAGCGGGGACGTAAAATGGCGGCGTGCTTTTTCATATGTGCACGGACACCGTCGGCATTGCCGAAAAAGCGTACATGGCGCAACATATTCATTTTGTCGTGTCCGATGGTCTGAACGGACATGATCGATTTGATCTGTGCAATGTTGTCATGGCTGGAAGCAATGGCGGCTACTCCTGAACCGGGGAATGTAATTTTAGAGGTGGAAACAAACTCGTAAGCGATGTTTTCATTCTTTGTGCCGGCAATCAGTTCAAACAAATTGCAAAGCGGCTCAGTTGTATCTTCCAGATCGTGTACAACATAGGCATTGTCCCAAAAGATCCGAAAATCAGGTGCGGCTGGGCGCAGTGCTGCAAAACGACGCACGGTTTGCTCGGAATAGGTAATACCGTCGGGATTGGAATATTTCGGTACGCACCAGATACCCTTGATATGCGGATCACTTTCTATGAGCTTTTCCACTTCATCCATATCCGGACCGGTTGATGTCATACGAACAGGAATCATTTGAATGCCGAGCGATTCGCAGATTGCAAAGTGGCGGTCGTAACCGGGGGCGGGGCACAGGAAACGAATTTCTCCCTGTTTGCTCCATGGTTCACCACCGGGTACACCGTACAATAGACAGCGCACAACGGTGTCATACATGATATTCAGAGAAGAGTTGCCGCACACGATGATATTGTCTGTGGGGACTTCCAATATATCTGCAAACATTTCCTTGATTTCCGGAATGCCGTCCAGCAAGCCGTAGTTGCGGCAATCAATCCCGCCGCGGCAAGTAAAATCGTTGGTTTTGCTCAAAACGTTGTTCAGACCCACCGTTAAATCCAATTGCTCATCGGACGGTTTGCCGCGGGACATGTCCAACTGATAGTGTTTTTCCTTGCTGGCACCGTACAGTGCTTCCTGTTCGGAAAGTTCTGCAGTCAATTCTGCCCGGCTCATTTGGGCATATGGTTTGTTCATGATCGAAAAGTCTCCTTTCGTGATTCCTTTACCGTGCAGCGGCAAAGCAAAAGCAAGCAGGTTACCCGACATAGAAAATGGTGCGGAAAACCGGTGTATTTGATGTCGGGGTGTTGCACTTGCCTTGTGTTTATCATTTTTTGTGTGGCATACTCAAAATTCCGCTTGACCCGTGACACGCGGAAATGCTTCCACATCGCGAATGTTGGCCATGCCGGTGATATACATAATGAGGCGCTCAAAGCCAAGTCCGAATCCTGCATGGTGTGTACTGCCAAAACGGCGCAGCTCCATGTACCACCAGTAATCTTTTTCATCCATGCCAAAACGCTCGATGGCGCGCTGCAGATAATCTTCGCGTTCTTCGCGCTGGCTGCCGCCAATGAGTTCTCCGATTCCCGGAACAAGCATATCCATGGCCGCCACAGTTTTGTTGTCATCGTTGAGGCGCATATAAAACGCTTTGATTTCACGCGGATAATCGGTCACAAAAACCGGCCGGCCATAAACCTCTTCCGTGAGATACCGCTCATGTTCGGTTTGCAAGTCAATTCCCCACGAAACCGGATATTCAAATGCCTTTCCGCTTTGTTCCAACAGCTCGATGGCTTTGGTGTAACTGATACGCACGAAGTCGTTGTCCTTGACGTTTTTCAATCGATCCAAGAGTCCTTTGTCGATAAAGCGATTGAAAAACTCCAATTCCTGTTTGCAGTTTTCCATGACGTAGCTGATGATGTATTTGATCATATCTTCTGCTAAGTCCATATCGTCCTGCAGATCTGCAAACGCAATTTCAGGTTCCACCATCCAAAATTCCGCCGCATGACGAGGCGTATTTGATTTTTCGGCGCGGAAAGCAGGCCCAAATGTATACACATCGGAAAAGGCAGAGGCGAAACATTCCGCGTTGAGCTGTCCCGAAACGGTCAAATTGGCTGATTTTCCAAAAAAGTCGCGCGAATAATCAACATGTCCGTCTTCTGTGCGTGGCAATTGTTCCATATCCAGTGCTGTGACACGGAACATTTCACCCGCGCCCTCACAGTCTGAAGCGGTGATAATGGGCGTATTGACATAGACAAAACCGCGTTCTTGGAAGAAACGGTGAATGGCGTAAGCCGCCACGCTGCGGACACGGAACACGGCGTTAAAGGTATTGGCACGCGGACGCAAATGTGCAATGGAACGCAGATATTCCATGGAATGACGTTTCTTTTGCAGAGGAAATTCCGGCGTGGAGGCGCCTTCAATTTCCACATTGGTTGCCTTGAGCTCAAAAGGCTGCTTGGCGTCGGGAGTCAAAACCAATGTGCCCTTGACGACAAGCGCCGCTCCGACATTTTGATGTGCGATTTCTTTATAATTATGAAGTTTGTTCTCTTCCAAAACGATTTGAAGATTGCCAAAACAGCTGCCGTCATTCAATTCAATAAAACCAAAGGCATTGGATGCGCGAATGGTTTTTACCCAACCGCCCAGTGTGATTTCCTTGTCGGCAAAGGTGTTGGGATCGGCATAGATCGCACGAATTTTAGTACGTTTCATGGCTTGTTTCCTTTCGTTTTGATTGGTAACTTTCTTATTTTTTAGATCAAAACAGACTACATACCTTATATTATAGTACATTTTCGTAAACAATTCAACTGCTTTTTGGGATTTTTCAAGTTTTTTGCACATTTTTATATGGGCAAGCATTTATATGACGGATATTGTTTCTTTTGGGCTTGCCGTTTCCATTCAAATTTTTGTCCAAGGGCAGGGCGAACGTCTGTTATTTTACAAGCTGTGGTGTTTGAAAAATGACGATCATTGGGAATATTGCACAGTTTTTACAGAGGAAAAACGGCGCAGCCCCTTGCAATTTATCGGAAAATATGATAAAATGTAAACAGGAATTTTATGCCCGTTTGTGATCGCGGGAGAACTTATTGATATCTCAAGCAACTCCTTGCGTGACCCGTACGGAACCTGTTTTATAAATGAGATGTCAGGTGTGCGCATGGGAAAAAGCGCAGTTGATCGTATTTCGGTTGGCTGCGATTGTATTGTATGGATTGTTTCTTGTGTCAGCCGTGTAAAACAAAAAGGAATGGTAACAAAGATGAAGGTTTTCAAAGGCTTTCTGATCGTAATTTTATTGTTCATCCCCACCATTTTGGCTGTGTGGCTTTATTTTGATGCCCAAAAATCACCTGTGGTTGCCCGTGCGGTGGAGCATGTGGAGATGATAGACACTGCACAGAATCAAATCACGTTGAACAAGGAAAATGCACAAGACGAGGAATCTATTCGCTTTTTGGTAGAGATGATTGACAAGGCAGAGGCGATTAGTACGCTGCCGGGAGATGTCGCACAAACAGCTTATTTTGAAACGACCTTTTTCAGTTATGACAAAGAAACAATCTATCGGTACTATATTTCACGTGATCCGAGCAAAGCATTTTTGACCGATGAACAGGGCAATGCATTCCGCATTGACACAGAGATGGCCGATACTTTTTTGAACAGTACGCTTGCCGCATCGCTTTATCCGGGAAGTGTGAACCCTGTACTGACCTTGGCGGACGAGGTAGCGGTACCGACAGAATATGAGTGGCGATATGCACTAAACAACGGCGAATATCGTGCGGTGCCTTGTGAGACAACGGATGAAATGCGTACATATCGGTTACAGGCCAATCTTGCCATGCAATTTAATATCCAACCGGATATTTTTAATGTCACCGTACGTGACGGAGAAGAGATCATTTTCGAGGATTCCTATGAGAATATTTCCAATCTGCAATTAAATGAAAGCAAGACGCTGCAATTCCATATTGAGGCACAGTGGTATGAATTAGAGGGAAAAGAAGGACAAGGATACGCGACCTATGATTTTATGGCGCAGGTGAACCAACCGGCTTCCTTTTATCTGACCTATGCGGGTACAGAGGCTTTGGTACCGGGTGATTTTGCGTTGCTCACAGTGAAAAATGCTGCCCGTGCAGAGGATATTTCTGTCACCATTACGCCGGATATCAACTATCAGCCGGTGTTTGTGGCGGATGGGAGTTATTACCGCGCACTGATTCCGTTTTCTTATGATCTGGCAGCGGGTACATACGCATTGTCCTGTTCTTGCGACGGCATTACGCAGGATCTGACCTTAGAATTGACGGAAAAAACATTCCGCACCCAAAACTACTCGGTGGATCAATCCATCGTTACCACGCGACGTTCCACCGCTGCATTAGCGGAATTTGACGAGGTGTTTACACCCATTGCGTCATCGCTTGAGATTTCCAGCGGGCGGTTGTTCAGCGGCGTTTTCGGTCAAGGTGTTCCCGGAAGTAACCCGCAGATTTTAACGGGGATAGGAGTATATCGTACCATCAACGGCGGGGAAAAATATCGTCACCAAGGCGTAGACTATATTGTTAGTGAGGGTGACACGATCACGGCGGTGAATGCTGGACGTGTGATCTATGTCGGAGAGACGACGCTGAGCGGTAAGACGGTGGTGATTGAACACGGTTTTGGACTGAAGAGTTGGTACTGTCATTTGAGCAATACAACGGTCAGTGTTGGGACAGAGGTCGCTGCGGGCGATCAAATCGGTGTCGCGGGTTCCACGGGATTTACCAATCAACCGTGTGCCCACATTGGTCTGTCTGTTTTTGCTGTTCCGGTTTCACCGTATCGGTTGTGGGATGCGGAACTGACGGTTCCCATGCCTTAAGGTGCAATGGAAAACGGCGGTCAAGTTGCCCATGCCGTTGCAAATCGGATGTAACGATTGCGGTTGTCAATGTTTATGAGATTATGACCCAAAAAGGACTGGGGCTGCCTGTACAATCGAACGGGCAGCCTTTTTCTCTCTACCAAGCGCGGTCATTTGGTACTTGACAGATCCATTCCACCATGTCCAAACAAATCAAGTTGTTTTTGTTTCCTGAGTGCTGTGATTCTTTTCAGAAATCATGATTTTCACATATTCTCCGGAAAGGAGTTTTGTTTTATGAACGAAAAAGAAAAGAACGACTCTGTTTTATCCGCATCTGAGGGGCAGGTGCAAGCTCCATCGTCTGAACCAACCAATGCTGCGGATAACGATTTCTTGCGTTCCTTGTCGGATCTGCGTGCGACGGATTTGAAAAACGGAACAGATACAAAAAAGTCAAAAAAGAAACGCACCCCACCACAGGTACGCATTCGTTTGGCAGCGTCGATTCTTGCTTTTATTTTGGTTGTGTGTGCACTGCTATTCTTGTTGTATCGGATCGTGGCGTATCGAAAAGCGGATGAATTGTACACTTCTTTACAAAATGAAATGCAGCAGGCGCTTGCGGGAAATCCTTTGCTGATGTCACCGTTATCGCTCTCGCCGTCGCTTTCCTTAACCGATGAGGGTGAAATCACCGTTGACACGGTGGCTACACCGCAGGATACCAATACCACAAAAAAAGTGATCATGCTGCAACTGGAACGGTTGCAAGAGAGCAACAGCGATATTTTCGGATGGATCTACATCCCGGACGGTGAGACAGAGATCAATTATCCGCTGCTCAATGGCAGTGCAGCCTCCAATGAATATTATTTGTCGCATGCTTATGATGGTTCTTATAATCCCACCGGTTCCATCTTTTTAGATGATACCTGTGTATCGAATTTGGATGCCAATCCCAACTCTTTGATTTGGGGACACAACATGGATTTTGGCACACCGATGTTCCATCATCTCAGCAAATACGCCAATGCATCATTTTGGGCGCGTAATCGGTATATTTTTATTTATACCAATGATTATGTATACCGGTATGAAGTGTTTTCCGCATACAGCGCACCGGCGACGACCACCGGAATCTGCTATTTTTCCACCACGGATTTGGTGGATGCCGCATCCCGGGCGGAGTTTTTGCGTCTGGCAATTGAAAATTCCCAGATCGGAACGCAGCCGGAACGCATGCCTACGGCTGATGATCAGATTCTGACATTGTGCAGCTGTGTGGATAACGGAGAGCGTCGTTTTGCCGTGCATGCACGGCGTATGGCGGATTGGGAACTGATCGACGGAGAAGACAATTTGGATGACGGCGAGGAATAAAGTCGACTGATGAGATTGACAGAGGATGATGCGTGGGCACTGTGCTGTCCGGTTTGCAAAAAGCATCTGGCGTGCACAAAAGATTTGCACGCATTTCGTTGTGAGAACGGGCATTCGTTTGATATTGCCCGGCAAGGATATGTGCATTTGCGTCCGGGCGGGGCAAACGGCAAAGGGCACCCACATGGAGATGACGATGAAATGGTTCGTGCACGCACCCGTTTCTTAGAAAGCGGCGCATATGCGCCGCTTTCCGATCAGATCAATCAAACTGCACTGGCGTGCAGTTGCTTTACGCGTGGACAGGTTGCGACGATTTGTGATGCGGGGTGTGGCGAGGGATATTATACCAATCGTCTGGCACAGGCGCTGGTCATGGGTACAAACACAAACACGCGTATCTTTGGCTTTGATTTGTCACGCAAGGCGGTGGCACATGGCGCAGTACAGGCACGTGAGCAATTATCCAAACCGCTTTTTGCTGTCGCATCTTTGTTTCATATGCCGCTGCGTGATCATTCGGTGGATTTGTTGCTCAATGTGTTTGCACCGTTTGCCGCGTCGGAATTTCTGCGTGTTCTTTCTCCCCATGGTGTGGTACTGCAGGTGATTCCGGGTGCGCGCCATTTGTGGGAAATGAAATGTTGCCTGTATGAAAGACCATATGAAAATGAGGAGCCGGTTTTGGCACCCGACGGTTTTGTGCTGGAAAAACAAATCCGCGTTCGTTATGTATTTGATGCAAGCGAAAATCAATGGGATTTGTTTTTCATGACACCGTACATGTGGCGCACATCCCCGCAAGATCGAGAAAAACTCATGAATACGGCTTTGTCATCCTTGACGGCGGATTTTTTGCTGCGCGTACTTTTGCCCAAAGGTTGATGTTTAATCGTTTGTGATGATTGACAACGATATATGTTACGATATGCATAAAAAACAACCCTCGGCGTTTGCATCACCAAACGCCGGGGGTTTCTGTTATGAAATGTGAGTGCTGTTTGTTGTGCTCTATGCAGAGGTATCGTGTGAGATCAAGGGGATGATTGATTTACCTTTTCCCGTCGCCGCAAACGGATATTAGGACATAGGGCTATGTAAAAGATCAAATAGAGCAGTGTTGTGAAAACGACATGCAGCGAAATGCACCATGCGGTGTGCAAAGAGCCAAAAGGCAAATGCGGTAAGAGCAGATTGGCTGCACTGGTAGCGCCAATGATAGCGGTGAGCGGTGCGAAAAACCACTGCCTTGCCCGAAAATGCATGGGTGTGAGGGTACAAAGCTTGGTAATACTCAGTGCCAGATTTAAGATTTCAGAGCCAAACACGATCCAGATATATGCGTCAATCCCCCAAAGGGGTACAAACCACAGCACGCTTAACACGCAGACAGTCGCATCGAGTAAATTGATGAGCATCACAGTAAACTGTGCGCCCAGGCCTTTGAGAATGCTGTCGGTCACGGTGTCCAGATACATCATGGGGATCAGTGCTGCAAATATACGAATAAAACGGCAGGCCTGCGGGGAGTCATACAGTGCCATACCGATGGGTTCAGCCAAAAACATCAATATCCCGCTGCATCCCACGGCAAACAATAATGTCAACCCGTAAATTTTCCCGCAAAACCGTTGAATGGCTTCCCGATTTCCTGATGCATGATATTCCGCTAATTCCGGAATGATCAATCCTGCAAATGTACTCAAAAACGCAGTGGGAAAGAAGATCACGGGAAATGCCATACCGTGAATGACGCCGTATGCGGCAATTGCCTCTTCACTGCGTGCGCCGTGTTTGACCAGTCCCTTTGGGATCAGGATTTGTTCCAATGTGACCAGTCCCGTGCGAACCCAGGAGGTTACGGCGACCGGCAACGCAATATGGCGTACTTGCTGTAACGCACGAATGGGACGATTGTTTCCGTTTTGCAGATAACGACGGCAATCACGAGCGCAAAAGACCAAATACAATCCCAGTGAGCTGCCTTCGGCGATACAACTGCCTCCGACCATGGCAAGGCAGGCGTATTCAATGCCACGAGAGGCGAGATGTGTTACCAGAAAAACGGTTAAGATGATTTTGACTGCCTGTTCTGCTACCGATACCATTGCGTTTTTTTCCACACGGCGCACGGCGGTAAAATATCCGTTGAATACCGCTCCAAGCGCAATGGGACACAGCGTCATACTGAGCAATTTTAGGGATGAAACGGTTCTTTCATCGTCCAACCAGTGCTGTCCGATGGGACGTGCTAAAACAAAGAGGAGAACGCTTGCCAAAATGCCGAAAAACATGGCGTAGGCAACGCCTGCACGTAGTACACGACGGGCACCACCGGGATTGTCTTTTCCGAGTTCTTCCGCAATGAGCCTTGTGATTGCCAGATTGATGCCCGAAGAGGCAAATGTGACGGCAAACGCATAAACCGACATAATCAGCGAATACAGTCCCATTCCCTGTGCGCCGATATGCGCGGTGAGATAAGAACCAAACGCGACGCCGATGCCGCGCATCAAAAGTGCCGTACATGTCAAAACGACCAGGTTTTTTACAAAGATGACGCGTCTGGGGTGACAAAACACATATTGCCGCAACCCGACAGGGACGCTCTTTTGCTTGTTTTTTTGTAATGAATCCAATGATTTATGTTTCCTTTGACGATAATTTGGGTATACTGAAAACAGAGAAATACCAATGGTTTCATTACAAGATATGAAATTCCGGAGAGCGGATATGCCAAAGAGTGAAGAGAGAATGCCCGTAACGGAGCAAACATTGCACGGAAAAAAAGAAAAAAAACGGGAAAAAAGTCAAAGTAAGAAAAAAAACAGAGAAATGCGCGACATCTGGCAAGATGTGATTGCTCTGCTTGTAGGCAGCGCCTTGTTTTCTGCGGCCCTCAATTTGTTTTTGACTCCGGCCGGTGTTGCATTGGGCGGTGCATCCGGTTTGGCAGTTGCGGCCAATCATGCGTGGGGGCTGGATGTCAGTACGGTTATTTTGCTGCTCAACGTACCGTTGTTTTGCTTGAGTGCCGCTGTTTATGGTTTCTCATTTTGCGTCAAAACATTGATAGGTACGATTTTTACAGCACTTGGTGTTCGATTCTTGACCTTTTTGCCGCAGGTTTCGAATGATCAGTTGCTGTGCTGTGTTTTCGGGGCAGTGGTGATGGGCATTGGAACGGGAATTTTATTTAATCGCGATTTTACCACCGGTGGAACGGATCATATTGTGTGGCTGTTACGCCGGGTATTTCCGCAATTATCCGTTGGAAAAACGCTACTGATGGTGGATGCTGCAGTGGTATGCATCAGTGCCTGGTTGATGCGCAGCTATGAAAGTTTATTTTATTCCGCGTTGGGCATTGCGATTTACAGTTATGTGTTGGAACTTGTACAGGACGGCTCTCAACGGGGAGAGTTGTTGTGGGTGGTGACAAGACAACACGAAGCGATCGGTCAGCAATTGGCGACACAAATGCGGCGGGGTGTTACACTTGTGCCGGGAAAAGGATATTGGGGTGGTACGGAATGGAATATGGTATTATGTGCCATCCGAAAAAATGAGTTTTATCGAGCCAGGCAAATCATTCTTGCCTGTGACCCGAACGCATTTGTGATTTTATTGCGCGCCTCGCAAGTATTGGGTGAAGGTTTTTCACCATTTGCGTAGTGATTCGGACGCGTTTTGGCCATGTTTCATTGTCAGATATTTGTTTCAGAAAGTGGGTATGCCCGGGGTTGCATTTTCACGTATCGTATGTTACAATCAAACGTATGAAATGATACGGAGGAAACAGATATGCGGCCGTTTTATGTAGTATGTGTCATCGTGGAATGGATCTTTGCACTCGCGGCATTGGGAGGTGGGATCTGGCTTGTGCATGCGGGGCATACCGGTATGGCGATTCCTGCGTTTTTCTTTTCTCTTTTGTTGGCAGTGTTTGGTGTGTATCAATTGCACGTCTTTTCACGCACAAAATAAAAGATTTTTATAAAATGGAATAATCTTTTATATATCTGATCTCACGAATATCTGATGAAATGTTTTGAAAAGTATGATATGAGAATTATGTGACCACAAATCTGTTGGATCAATTTAAAAAAAGCCTTTTGGTATCATCAAACCAAAAGGCTTTTATGTATGGTAAAAACATGTCCACTCTGACTGTTTATGCATTTTGCTTTTGCGTAAAATCAAGAAAAATATCTCTTCACCCTTGGTACAAACAGCCTTTCGATGAAAAGAACGGTGAAACGTGTGATACATCAACAGGATTGTTCTTCTGCGGGAAGATTTTGCAGGTCGTATGGCGTTGTCTGGTAAACAATGTAGTTCAACCAATTGGAAAAGAGTAGGTTCGCATGGCTGCGCCAGGTCACTTTGGGGATTTTGGTAGGATCGTCATTGGGATAATAATTGACGGGAATTGCGGGATGTTTATCTGCAGCGACATCACGCTTGTATTCCATATCCAATGTGAGTGGGTCATATTCGCTATGACCGCTGACAAAGATCTGACGCCCTCCGCGCGTGGTGATGGCGTAAATGCCGGCGATGGGGGAAGAGGCAAGGATACGCAACTGGGGTACCTGCTCCACCGCTTCGCGTGGGGTATCGGTATAGCGGGAGTGCGGCGCCATAAATTCATCATCAAATCCACGGAACAAAATGGAACGGCGGTATTCAACCTGATGCGGGTAAACACCGGAGAGTTTTTGCGATAATTGACGGCGCGGAATGCCGTAATGATAATATAATCCTGCCTGTGCCGCCCAGCAAATATGAAACGTACTGTGTACGTGTGTTTTGCTCCACGCCATGATATGACACAATTCTTTCCAATAACTGACCTTTTCAAATGGAAGCTGTTCCACCGGTGCGCCTGTGATGATCATTCCGTCATATCGCGCATCCGCAATTTCATCGAATGTTTTATAAAACGCTGCCATATGGCTCTGCGGTACGTGGGTTGCACGGTATGTGGATGTTTGCAACAACTCCAATTCCACTTGCAGCGGTGTGTTGCCCAACAGCCTGGCAAATTGCGTTTCTGTTTCAATCTTCGTGGGCATCAGGTTTAACAGCAATATTTTTAACGGGCGGATATCCTGCTTTAACGCACGGGTCTCCGTCATCACAAAAATATTTTCATCGATCAGTGTTTTGGTTGCCGGCAACGCGTTTGGTATTTTAATCGGCATACGCTTTCACCGTCCTTATGTTTCATATCGTTTTGATCGGTAAGTCCGCAATTCGATGCCATGTGTTGCTATGATTGCAGACAAATCGTTTGGATGCTATTATGTGTAAAAAATACGCCGAACATCTGTATACTCAGACGTTCGGCGTATATTATATCACGTTTCAAAAAAAAATTCAAGAAAGATTCGTTTGTGTATCCTTATGCACGTTGCGTCGCATTGTATGCATCGGCAATGATATTCCAGGTGGGAATGTCAATTTCTGATACGGGAGACTGGCCATAAAATGCACCGAGTAGATTGATGCGGCGCAAAAGTTCCGCATCCAGCCGATTGCTTGGTTTCAGCGGGGGAAGTTCTTGGAACAATGCGGCAGAGATGGTATTCATCAAACAGGTAAGCAGACAGAGAAACTGCGGATCTCGGTTTTGTTTTTTGAGTTGGGCGGATGAGGTCACAGGAAGCAATACATTTCCCGGCGTTTGGGTATTGATATATTTTTGTGCGACATCACGTATGGCGCTCCAAGTTTCATATTGTTCCTGTTCTTCGTCTTCATAGGTGGGTAAATGATAGATTTTTTTGAATGTGTTTACCGCTTCTTCCGTTTCAGGGCCGTATATACCGTCGATTCCCAGCGGTTGGATCATTTGTTGAAAACGACTAATGGTTCGCAAATTGCTTTGCAGCTCACCAATACCACTTGTTGGGTTGAGATTGGATGAGGTGTTATAACGGTCTCCGAGCATATTTTGTTGAGAGACGGGCGTGATATCCATCATGTCACCTCCATTGGGTTCTTGAGATCAATCGTATGGGATCGGGGCACTTTTGAAAGATGTAACAACATATCAGGCTGCTGTTGCGGTATGTTTCCAAACATGCTCCTTATGCGCCGAATTGCCCGTCGGAACGAATGCGGCCGTCAAGCAAACTGGTAGCGGCATTTGCAATTTCATCCCATGTCGTACGATCAACCGTTCCGGTTTGGGGCAAATCAAACAGACCTTGAAAAGCACTGATGTTGCGTGCGGTGAGTGTACCGAACACGCCGGTGACGGGAATGGGAGTGATTTCCGTATATACATCAGAAAGAATGTTGAGGTATTCCTGTAAAATACGTACATTGTCTCCGGTACTGCCTGCAGATAATGTTACGCCCGGGTATGCAATAGGCGTGTTGTTATATGCGGAACGGGGAAGGGAACGCGTGATACCCAGATACTGATCGTAAATCACTTTCCAAGTGAATCTGCCGACAATCCCATCCTGTGTCAGACCGTAATTACGTTGTATTGCTTTGACGGCGTTTTCTGTGGCGGGGCCGAAAATTCCATCTACGGCAATGGATGGAACAGTATTGTCATAGGTGGCAATATAATCAATCAGATATTGCAACAGGCGGATGTATTCGCCTCTGTCCCCGCGGCGCAGTACGGTTGGATATTGTGTGGGGATGTCTTGCAATGTCAAGCCTTCCGAGTTCAACTCGTTAAGTTTTTTGACTGCGTTGTAAATACGGGTGATGGCATACCAGGTCGCATTGCCGACGATTCCATCGGGTGTGAGATCGAAAATGCGCTGAAATGCTTTGACCGCTGTTTCTGTTTGTGAACCAAATATCCCATCGGGAGATGTGATTTTTGGAATAGAGGGGTAGTTTTTAGAGATGCGGTTGAGTCGAATCTGAATGCTTTTGACTGCATTTCCAACGCTCCCACGTCGTAATGGGGTGAGTGGGGCTGATGGGGTGATATTTTGTACGGGGACATTTGTGATGATGTTGATATCATTGCCGTAATAGTATTGCAAAATGCGATACGGTGTGTAACCCCGGTTTGCAAGATCCACTGATCCCCATTGGGATAAGCCATTGCAGGTAACCGTGGTTCCGTTGCAATATTGTGCAAACAACGGTTCAATATTTCCATCACGCACAATATAGGAATTGAAGATTTCATCGACAATGCGGCTGATATTGGAAAAAATATCGCGATTTTTTACAAAACTTTGGTCATAAGCTGTCGAGTTGGTGATGTCAAACGCGTAACCACGGCTGCGATAATATTCAGTATAAACGCGGTTGAGCGCGAACGAAATTTGTGCATAGATGTTTGCACGCAGCGCATTTTCCGGCCAGGTAGGATAAATTTCGCTGGATGCAACATTTTTGATATAGTCCACAAAAGATACGGTTACGTTTTCCGCGTTCGACTGTGGGCGTCCGAGATGTACGGTAATCTTTGCCGGGATGACCGGTGCATACGGCGGCATGAGCTTACTCCTCCTTTGTTGTGTGGGGTCAAAAACAGGAATGAATGGATGTACGTCTTATGGTTGAAATAAACACGTCATATTTATTCCGGTTGCTGTAGATTTTCATAGGTTGCATCTGCCGAACCGGTGTCATCCGGATCCAAAAGTGTTGATTGTGTATTTCGCTTGATTTCCACGTGATCTATGTCGTTTTCCAATTCCTGTTCCATGGGATTAAAAGATGGATTTGTCTGCGCCTCGGTCTGTTCTTGTTTTTCCGCCGTTTCATCCGTATCTTCGTCGGTTTCTTCCTGTATGGAATTTGTATCGGGAATGAAAGAGGTTTCATTGTTTCTGTTGTTTGCGCAAGATGTGTTGCTTTGCCCCAAGTTTTTCAAAGCTTCCTGTGTGAAATATTGCAATTCTTCCATGGTTAACTGTCGGTCGAAGTTTTGCGCAATGCTTTGCGCGATATTTTGTATCATATCTTCAGACAGTGTCTGGGGCGTGTCGGTTATCATGGATTCTTGCATCTGACCGGATGGCATCTCTGATGACGCAACTGTTTCGGTTTCGCTGACAGACGTTTCGTCTTGCATATCAAGGATATCTGTCTGGGACGAGGTGTCGATTTGCGGCTCACTTGTCGCTCCTTCATCGGTTTGTACAGTCGTAAATCCTGCCGGATCTGACAAAGGGATCAAAGGAAAATTTTGCCGTGAAGTGATACCATCAAAGACGGGAATGCTGTCTACCTGGATGGTGTTGTACCCCTCTTTTTCCGCTGTGGCACGATAAACGGCAAAGGGTGGGGCTGCTTGTGGCAAGGGCGGTGCGGCGGAGGCGCTTTTATCCGGCGCGGGTAAAGGCAATGGTGCGGTTTCCCCGTTCTCGTCTGTAAACAAGATACGGTATGGTTTCCAGATGTTGTCGGGCAGGCAGGCGTATACAGTGACTTTGACCTGGGGTACCGGATAAGCACCGTCCGCGACAAACGCGCGCGCCACAAAACTGCCCTCGCCTGTATAATGGGGATAGTAGTGCAACAGATCGTCTTGTGTCAAAAGCATATGGAACCCTCCAAAAGCATGTTAGCTTATCAAATTTCCTGTGCCCAATCTTATGCACAAACAATGGAAAGTATGACAATTTTGACAAAAAACGACCTGTGACAAAAATTCACGGTTTGGACTTGTTTGTTTTTCTGTTTTATGTTACAATAAATCAAATCTATGTAATCCTATCACGCGCGGAAAGATTCGTTGATCCGAGTCTGTCGCATGGCGCGGTGTTGATGATCAACTTCATTTCTTTTTTAATACAGCACGGTTGTTTTTTTACGCCATTTCTTTTTGTTCTCTCTTTTGGTTCTGCTTCTAACGGCTCGTCCCCGTTCATAAGATGTGGTATCAATCGCCCAGGCATGGAGGAAACAAAAAGATGCCACAAGAGGAAAAAAACACAGCGGAAAAAGCCAAGAAGTTCGGAGGGCTGCGCGCATGTATGCGCCCCTATTCCATGGAAGCGCGGGGAGAATTGGTCAGTACCTACATGGCTGTATTATTGGTTGGTCTGATATTCGGTATTTTGGGTTTTTTGTTGTGGGGAGAGCGGGCTGATTTGTCTTTGTTCCGCACAACATGGGTACAGACACGTGCGTTTTCTGCATATGAAAGCGGCGGGGCGTTTATGCGCTTCTTTATACAATGGTTTTTCCATTACGAATGGGGTCTTTTGTTACTACTCGCGTTCTCTTTTACCTTGTTTTCGCCGTTACTTTGCGGTGCTTTTTGCCTGTGGCGCGGTATTTGTGTCGGGTACAGTTGTGCCATGTTGGCGGGCAGTTCTTTTTCATTCTTTTTTGTATTGCTGGTTGCGTTTTTGCTTGCGTTATCCGTTTTATATGTGATGGCAGCCTGCAAAAGCGTGTGGTTCTTCCGTCAGCTCATCCGCCATTTGCAAAAGGGCGCGGGCGCGGAACAGGAACGTTTTTGGGCAGTGCATACACTGCCTTTGGGAATTTCATTTTTGCTGCTGTCGGCAACACTTTCTTTTTTGCTGATCGTGTGTTCGACAGTCGCACAGTTGATGCTGCGCTGAGATTGTTTTGCGCGGCGGAAAGGCGGAATTACATTGGACAGCAAACGACCAAGCCGAAAGCCGAAACAGAAGCGTCCTTCTATTTTCTTTCGCAATTTGAACAAAGAGGGACCGGGAATTAGCAAACAGGATGCGGTGATCACATATGGATTCAAAGGATTCTTTTCCCTTTATTTCCGTCGTTTCGGAACGTTATTCTCCATCAATTTGTTGTATGTATTGGGGAATTTTCCGTTGCTGTTGGCGTTGTTTGCCACAAGCGGGAACGTGTTTGCCACACAGACACTGACACATGGCAATGTCGTTTATCCGGTGTTGCATGGCGTCATGATCAGTGATATGAATCCTGTGAAAGCTGCGCTGAACGGTGTGTTTGGTTCGCGAAGCATTGACTATGTATTGCATTCAGGCGCGTATATTATGCTGGGTATTGGCCTTGCCTTATTCTGTATCACATTTGGCCTGGTTAACGTGGGTTGTGCGTATCTTTTGCGAAACATTGTCAAGGGTGATCCCGTCTTTTTGATGTCTGATTTCTTCTATGCGATCAAGCGCAATTTCAAACAGGCGCTGCCGATGGGGATTCTTGATTTGTTGTTCCTTTATGTGCTTTATCAGGATATCTTATTCTGGTATCTGAATGCCCGCAGTTTCTTATATAGTTATTTGTTCTATTTCTCTATCCTACTTGCGTTGTTTTACTTTGTCGTGCGGTTTTATCTGTACGAAATGATGGTTACGTTCCGCCTGTCCCTGTTCAAACTGATTAAAAATTCCGCCATTTTTGCATTTTGGGGAATCAAGCGAAATTTGGTTGGGCTGTTGGGCATCATTGTGTTTTGCCTGTTCTGCTTCGGCATCTTTTATACCTATGTTCCGTTGGGAATCATTTTGCCGTTTACCATCATGATCTCTACGTGTGCATTTATTGCTGTGTTCACTGCATGGCCCAATATCAAAAAGGTGATGATTGATCCCTACCAAGATCAACATGGCCAGCATGACGAGGATGACGGGGAAGCGCCGATTTTCCGCGACGATGTGACACAGCGCGAACGGGAAGCGGAAATGAAAAAAAGACATGGACATTCATGATACACTGTATACCAAGCGTTTGCGTATTGTGCCGTTGGATCAACAACACTTTGCCGCACGCAAAGCAGCTGCAGCTGCTGCGGCTGCACATGATGAACAAGCGCAGAATTTGTACGATGCCATGCAAGAATTACAAGAGCGTGCAAAAGCTGACGATGCGGCGCACTTTTGGTGGTACACCAATCGCGAAATTTATTTGCGTGAAACAAACGAATACTTGGGATCCATTGCGCTTATGAGTGCGCCGGACACGGATCCGGAGCATTTGGTAGAGGTTGGATACAGTCTTTTGCCGGATGCACGGGGACATGGCTATATGCGTGAGGCACTGGGGGCGATTTGTGATCTGGTATTTACAATTGGCGGTGCACAAATGGCGGGAATGATTGCCGGTGTGGAAATTTCCAATGTGCCCTCCCAGCATGTACTGGCCGCCTGCGGATTTGTAAAAACAGATGAAAGTTCTACGTTGGGGCTGCAAATTTGGAAACGCCTGACACCCTAATGCTCCCGGATTTGCACCAAAAGACAGAGATTTTTCAAATACGGAGAGCTGAAACAACTTCATATCAAAACTGTGCCGTTCATGGTGCTGCTGGTGAGGAAAAATCAAATTTCAGCGACGATATAAAAAGCGAAGCAAAACACATAACCGTGTTTTGCTTCGCTTTTTTGCAGCGTTTTGTCTTTCTCGTGTCACTTAAAATTGAGACGCCTGATAGGGCAGGCGCATATCCAAAACAAAGAAGCAGAGGAACAGAATACCGACAATGGGGGTGATAATCGCAAAAATACCGACAAAATAGTAGAATAGCGGATGAAGCGTTAATGTGTTGCAAACAGCCATAAAAATAATACTCCACCGCAGTGCATGATACAGGCGCAGCCAACGTTGTTCGGCACGCTTTTGATCCAGTCGTGTTTCCAAACAGTATCGGTACAACAGTTTCTGCCCGCCGCAGAATAGGTACGAACGAACCGCGCGTGCGATTTGCAACAGAAAAATGGCTGCCAATATCCAAAAAACGGCAGTGAGCAAAAAGACGTTGAGCTGTGCATCCCAAGCGGCAAGATCCGCACCGGTTAGGCGAAATCCAAAATAACGCAAAAAGGAGAGCGGGTTTTCGGCAAGCATGTTCCGTGCATTTTGCAACCAGTGTCCGCTGTATTCCTGCCATACGGCGCTGAAATATCGTTGATGTACCGAAACGGTATACGCATAAGCGCCTGCGCCGACAAGCGTGGAAAGAATTCCCCAAACCCACAGACGTACCGGCGCACGAAGGATTTTTTGAATGACCAGCAAAGAGAGCATCATTAGAATGCACCCGACAAACGGCGGCAAGATATCAATGCCGTTTAAGTCAATATAGAATAAAAATACAGCTCCCAGCACAAGTACACGAAAGCTATCGGAAAAGCGGTCCTGTTGTTCCAGCAACTGATACCGTTCTCCCAACAATTCTTTTTGTCGTTGCACTTCGTTTCGTACGATCCCCTCGCGACGAATATCACGTAAATACCGCAACAGTTTAACGCACCAGACAATGGACAGTGGTAACATCAAAACAAGCCCGATGATGATCAAAACCGGCAGAGCGTCGCGTACATCTACAAAGACACCGTAAATGTCATATTCCAGATATGTGGTATTGGTCAAAAGAATGAACTGGGGCAAGAGGGAGGTCAATGCACGCAACACGACAAACCAATGTGTCAGTCGCTGCATGCGCGCGCCGATACGAATGAGCTTTCCGTTGCGTTTCTTTTGTCGATAGACAACGGCAGTTGGTACTCCTTCCTGCACGCCCAAACGATACAACCCGTCAAAAAATGCGTCTGTGGCCCGCCACATAAAATAAGGTTCCGCCAAAGCAAAGCAAAATGTATATACCAATACCATGGTACTTTCGCCCAAGAGCGGAAAATGAGTTTCTCCGAGCAGAGAGAACCATCCCAGTATTACCTTGGGCACGCTGATGAGCAACAAAATGCGAAGCAGATGACGCAACCGTGCCATCTTATCGTCCACATATGCCATGGGATGGATTGCAATGAGCAAAAGAAGATATCCAATCAGGTCGGGAAGAAAGTCAATGATATTGATCAATGGGTTGCACAGAAAAATCAATCCTATAATATAGAGTGCGGGTTGCACGTGCATTCCCTCCTTTACTTATATCGGTCGCACATACAATAACGCAGGGATTTGCATGTATGAAAAAAGAATTTCCACGGTTGTTAAGTATCTTTTTTTTGTTTCTTTTGCAGGCGCGCGTTGTGTTTTTTCATTTTTTTCTGTCGCTTTTCCGCATTTTTCTGTTCATCTTCTTCCGATCGGATCGCTGCTTTCTCGGCGGCGCGCTCCCACACTTTTCCGACGATCGTACGCGTTTCTTCTTCGGCTTGCTGCAATTCGGGTAGGGTGATCCATCTATAACAGGTATAAATATTGATGGCAATCAAGAGCATCCACACAATACCCAGCAAAAACACGGGTGTTCGGAATGCATCTGTGTATGTTCCAAACACATTACGACCGGTTGCCATGAGAATGGCAAGCAAGTAATAGGCTCCTGTGATCACAAGATTGCGCAACGATTTTACTTGGATGTTCATCAGTCCTACTTCTTTGCCGATGGCAAACATTCCCCAGAGCATAAAACAGATGAAAATCAACATGAACACAGCGAAACCGACTTCCACTGCAACGCTGACAGTTGGTGTAAACAATCGATCAAGAAATTTGGTGATCGGCCATTGTGGAAAATAAGAGGACAGATATCCCCATAACCGGTGAGCTGCTTTTATGGCACTGACTGCAATGCCGGGGACAGACAGATATGCACAAATGCGAAATGGTTTTTCATATCCGCGGAGCTTGAACAACGCGCAGCACATCAAAACGGAACCGACCAAAATACATGCCGCATCCAAATACATGACGGGGAAGAACAACAGTACATATCCGACGAACAACAGACCAAATCCCATAACTCCTCCTTGCCTGTTCGACGTTACAAATTGCGGCACGGTGGAGATCAAACACGATCAAGTCCGCCCGCGCCGCTTGTGCTACGTTGGTTGACATGTTGCGGTCAAGCGTTATTTGTATCTCTTCACGCTGACGTTACCGGTCATGTGTAAGAAACTCAATTGGTATCGTCAGATTCGTTCATCCCGCAACATTTTTTATATTTCTTTCCGGAACCACATGGGCAAGGATCATTTCTGCCCACTTTTGGTGTTTTACGCACGACGGGTTTCTTCTTTTGTGTCTGGCTTCCGTCACCGACAAATCCTTCCGCAATGGGTTTTGCTACTTCCACACGTTTGATTTCTTCCTGTGGACGCGGCATCACAGTGAGCAAAGACATGACCGTATCTTCGCGGATTCCGGCGATCATCTCGTCAAACAGTTCCGCGCCGGCAATGCGGTATTCGTTAATGGGATTGCGCTGTGCATAAGCGTTTAGTCCGATGCTCTCACGCAGAGAATCCATATCTTCCAAATGTTGCATCCAGTGCATGTCCACACAACGAAGCAGAATCACGCGCTCCAGTTCGCGCATATTGTCCCCAAACAAGGCCTCTTTTTCAGCATACCGCTGTTCCGCGCGTTCTTTGAGCAAGTCAGCGATGTTTTCACGCACCAGGGTGTTGAGCTGTGCAGCATCGTATTGAAAATCATCTTCCTTGGTCAAAATACCCATGAATTGACGACGCAACCCCGCAAAATCCCATTCATCCGGAATCTCGCCCACGGTGTGTGCTTTGACGGCAGTATCGATGATTTCATTCATCATGCCGTGAATTTTATCACGCAGATCCAGGCCATCTAATACGCCGTTACGTTCGCCGTAGATCAATTCACGTTGTTTGTTCATTACGTCGTCGTAGGTAAGCACCGTTTTACGACGGTTGAAGTTTTGCGCTTCCAAACGTTTTTGTGCCGTTTCTATGGAGTTGGACAAAATACGCGCATCAATGGGTTGATCTTCATCTAGCCCAAGACGTTCCACCATACCGATGATACGTTCGGAACCGAACAGACGCATCAAATCATCTTCCAGTGATAGGTAAAAACGGGATTCACCCGGGTCACCCTGCCGTCCGGCACGGCCGCGCAGCTGGTTGTCAATACGACGTGATTCATGACGTTCTGTACCGATGATGAACAGGCCGCCCGCATCGCAGACTTGCTTTGCCTCCGGTGCAATTTCTTCCTTAAATTGGTCATACAAAAGGCGGAATTCTTTGCGTACTTCCAATGCCTCTTCGCTGACTGACACCGCTGTTCCGGTTGCTTCTGCGATGAGCGCTTCTTCATAGCCTTTTTTGCGTAGTTCTGCTTTTGCCAGCCATTCCGGGTTTCCGCCGAGCATAATATCGGTACCACGTCCTGCCATATTGGTGGAAATGGTTACGGCTCCAAGTTTACCTGCCTGTGCGACAATATCTGCTTCTTTTTCGTGGTACTTTGCGTTCAGCACGGTGTGTGCAATCCCCTCACGTTTGAGCAATGAAGAGAGGTGTTCACTTTTGTCGATGGATACGGTACCCACCAAAACCGGCTGCCCTTTTTCATGACATGTTTTGATTTGTTCGATGATGGCACGGTATTTTCCAGCGGTGTTTTTGTACACGACATCCGGATGGTCTTCACGGATCATGGGAAGATTGGTGGGGATTTCCACAACGTCCAAATTGTAAATTTCACGAAATTCTGTTTCTTCCGTTAATGCAGTACCCGTCATGCCGGAAAGTTTTTGATACAGACGGAAATAGTTTTGGAATGTGATCGTGGCGAGTGTTTTGCTTTCACGTTGGACATTTACATGTTCTTTTGCTTCGATTGCTTGATGCAGCCCGTTGGAATAACGGCGGCCATACATCAAACGTCCGGTGAATGCGTCCACAATGATGACCTGGTTATCTTTCACCACGTAATCCACGTCTCGGTGCATACATCCATGTGCATGAATGGCTTGATCAATATGATGGGCAATTACTGCATTTTCCGGGTCGGAGAGGTTTTCAATACCAAAAAAGCGTTCCGCTTTTTCAATACCGTGGGCAGTGAGTACTGCGGTTTTTGCTTTTTCATCGACGATATAGTCTTCATCAATGTCGTCCATATCGCTTTTATCGTCCATCTCTTTGATCTTGAACATTTTGAGCGTTTTGGCAAACGCTTCTGCGCGGTCATACATTGCAGTAGACTGCGCGCCGTGTCCGGAAATGATCAACGGCGTACGCGCTTCATCGATCAGAATGGAGTCGACCTCATCGACAATGGCAAAATGATGTCCGCGTTGCACTCTTCGATCCTGATATGTGACCATGTTGTCGCGCAAATAGTCAAAACCGAATTCATTGTTGGTGCCGTACGTAATGTCGCACTGATAAGCTGCTTTCTTTTCCGCTTTGTCGTCGTCGTGAATGACCAAACCGGTTGTCATGCCCAGAAATGCATATACACGTCCCATCTCTTCGGCACCCACACGCGCCAGATAGTCGTTGACGGTGACAATGTGTACCCCTTTGCCGCTCAGCGCGTTGAGATATGCCGGCATGGTGGCTACCAATGTTTTACCTTCACCGGTCTTCATTTCTGCGATACGTCCCTGGTGAATTACGATTCCGCCGAGCACCTGCACACGGAACGGGCGTTTCCCCAGAACGCGATCTGCCGCCTCTCGCACGGTGGCAAATGCATCGGGCAAAATATCGTCCAAAGTCTCTCCTGCGGCCAGGCGTTCTTTGAGCTTGGGCGTCATTTCCTTGAGTTCTTCATCGCTCATGGCGTGATACGTGTCGGCCAGCGCTTCCACGCGGTCTACGGTTTTTTGCAGTTTTTTGACTTGGCGGGAAGAATACGTGCCGAAAATAGAATCAAGTAAACTCATGGATCAAATCCTTTTCAACCGCACGGCTCTTGTGCGGTATGCCTTTCTTGATAATTATGAAATGCGCTGCGGCCCGTGACAAAATGAAACGCGTCCTTTGCAGCGACAGAGAATTCTTTGATGAAATACAAAGCATATTATACCATATATTTTAGTGATTGACAAGTGTTTGTGTTGTTTTGTCCGATTTGCGGACGTTTGTTGCAATCCCTTTTACTTCATAGCTCAACAGGGGACGGTAGCAATGTTTGATGACTCTCTGATGGGAGCAATAAAATGGTCCCTTTGGTTTGTAGCATGATATGTGCGGAAAACCAAAGGGACGGATACCTCTTTATGCGGTGTTCGGAAAGTTTGCAACCTTGCGTTTGCCAAAACAGATGTGACACCCCGTAGCAATACGCAATATGGATGATCCTGTGTGCTTTTTATGAAATGATGCTTATCCGTGACATAACAATTTTTTTGTTTATTAAATGGACAAAATGTTTTTAGAACAGATCAACGGGATAGAGCAACTTTAGCTGATTGACTTTGCTTTCATACGCTTTTTGCTGTTTTTCCCGTATCAACAGTGCGCGCAATTGTTCTTTGATTTGAGCAAACGGAAGCGGGGAGGAGGGCTTTTTCTTGTTAAGACGAATTAAATGATAGCCAAACTGTGTTTTCACCGGCCCCGTGATCTCTCCTTCGTTCATGGAGAATACCGCGCGGTCAAATTCCGGCACCATCTGTCCGTGACCAAAGTCGCCCAAATTTCCGCCGTTTTGCGCTGAGGGGCAGGTGCTGTATTTTTTTGCGGCGTCGGCAAAAGAAATGTTGCCGCTGTTGATTTCTGATAAAATATCTTTTGCCTGTTGTTCGCTTTCCACCAGAATGTGGTCGGCATTGACCATCTCTCCTGTGCTGCATTTATCCGGATTTTCTTTGTAATACTGTTCGACTTCTGCATCACTTACGGTAACATTTCCTACCGCTTTGCTGATGGCAAAGCTGGTCAGCGCATCCTCTTTGAGACGCTGCAATTCAGCTTGAAACACCGGATCTGCCTCGTAAAGATTTCGTTTTGCATCCTGCAAAAACAGTTTTTGCTCGATCAACTGGTTGAGCAGCAGTTTATATCCTTCTTCGTTGTTATATTGTGCACCGTTTTGTCCCATGGAATATAGCAGCGCCATGACGTCTGCTTGTGTAATCGGTTGGCCATTGACGGTCGCGAGTGTTTTGTTTTGCAGATTTGGGGGATTGTTCATGATTTTTCCTCTCTTTTTTCGGTTTTGATAACTAAAGTACTTTGTTTGGTTTCGTATTTCATTGCAGATACTCCCATTTTGCTGTTCGGCACTTGGGGAACGCAACCAATATCATGTAAAACATTGTAGCCGATTCTGTACCAAAAAACAAGTCTTTTTTTCAAAACGGCTGTTGTGTCAAATAGAAACGGCTATGAGAACAGCGAAGAACATTCATGCATGCGGGAAAATACAGAAACGTTTCGCCACTGAGACCAGAGCTGTATTGTATGATAAAAATACAGCAAACGGGCAAAATTGCCAATACGATGGGGATGATGTATTTTTTCTTTCATGGTCATGATAAAAAATATTATAAAAAAATCGATGAAGGTGTTGACATCGATTTGGTTGTGTGCTATACTACTATTGTTAAACCAAAGACAGCAGGTTTTTGTAAAAGCATTCCGCTTTCCTGCCGAGGTGAGAGTTCTGTGTTCATATGTGCGTTTCATATGTTTAAAGCGCTTTGATGAATGAAAGAACATGCAGAGAGTCCGATTGTTACGGTCTTTGCCGCCGCGGTGGAGCGGGGCAAAGGCTTTTTCTTTTTGCTGGGTTTTCGGTTTATTCCGTGTTATGTTTTTATTCTGATAGGAGGTATCAATCACATGCCAAGTGCAAAAGTTCTGGAACAAAAGCAGGCAATTGTCAGCACCTTGGCGCAGCGTCTGCAAGAGGCGAGTGCCGGCGTCATTGTTTCATATGCCGGAATCAACGTTGAAGACGACACCAAGATGCGCAAAGAGCTGCGGGAAGCCGGCGTGGAATACACGGTGATGAAAAACACCATGATCAAGCGTGCATGCTCACAAGTTGGTTTGGATGGCTTGAACAGCGTGTTGGAAGGCACTACCGCGATTGCAACGTCTGCGGACGCCGTGGCACCGGCAAAAGTGCTGAAAAAATATGCTGACAAAATCGAGACCTTTGAAATCAAAGCCGGTTTTGTGGACGGCAATGTGCTGGATCGTGCAGGTGTGCTCGAATTGGCGGATATTCCGTCTCGCGAAACGTTGCTTGCAAGATTCTTGGGTTCCGTGCAGTCTTCTCTTTACAACTTTGCTTACGGTTTGCAAGCAATTGTTGACAAGGGCGATACAGAGTCCGCTGAGGCTCCGGCAGAAGATGCACAAGAAGCTGCTGCGCCCCAAACAGAGGCTAGTGCAGAAGAGGCACCCGCTGCAGATGATGCGCAGTAAGTTTTCTAACATCGCATCGTGCGGTTATTTGACACTGATGTCAAAACACTCTTTGTAAAAGCAAAGAGAAACGTAATGATTCAATATTTTCTTGTTATAAAATCTGAAAATACAGGAGGAAAATAACAATGGCAAACGAAAAATCCACGCAGATTATTGATATTCTGAAGACAATGACCATTTTGGAAGTGGCTGACCTGGTGAAGGCAGTGGAAGAAGAGTTCGGCGTATCCGCTGCTCCCGTCGCTGTTGCAGGCGCTGCTGTTGCAGGTGCACCTGCTGCTGGCGCTGCAGAAGAGAAGACCGAATTTGATGTCGTTCTGACCGACGCCGGCGCAAGCAAGCTGGGTGTCATTAAAGTGGTTCGTGAGATCACGGGCTTGGGTCTGAAAGATGCAAAGGATCTGGTTGAATCCGCTCCGAAAGCAATCAAAGAAGGCGCATCCAAAGAAGAGGCTGAGTCCATTAAGGCGAAGCTGACCGAGGCTGGCGCTACTGTCGAGTTGAAGTAATTTTCAGACAAGCAATTCCTTGTTTGAAATTCTTTTTCGACAACTTAACACGGAATTTTTGAACCGGTGCAACAGCATGCACCGGTTCATTTTTATTTTATGTGCGACGTTTACAAAATAATTGTTTTGTAAGTGTTTACGGCATGGAGGAAAGCGACAAACGATTGTTAAAGACAAAAGGAAGAATATCATGCATTTTGATGTTGTGTTGGAGATGCAACGTTGAATTTTACGGGAAAAGCTTGCATTTTCCATAGAGAGGGGGTATACTGTATGATATATGATGTGACAGGTATTGTGCCAAATCTGACTGATTTTCACTGATATATGTATGATCTGATGGGTTGGTCGTGTGGTGGCATCTACTAAATAAATTTTTATTTTTTTGTTGTTCGGCATGTTCTAACACACCGTTATATGCGGTATTTCTGATGTTTCACGGAGTCGAGATGAACCGATGAATAAATATAAAAAACTGGTATCCAACACGGCTGTGATCGGGATTGGTACATTCGGATCCAAATTTCTGGTGTTTTTGCTCTTGCGGTTTTATACCGACTGTTTGTCCCCCTCACAGCTGGGTGATGCAGACATTATCACACAGACGGCGAATTTACTGATGCCTGTTGTTTGCGCCGGTATCACCGATGGCGTATTTCGTTTCGCGTTGGATCGGCACGAGGACAAGCGTTATGTATTTAGCGTGGGTGTATTTACCATTTTGTGCGGCAGTGTGATCTTATTGTTACTCACACCGATTTTCCAGCAAATAAAACCTTTGACGGATTATCTGGGACGACCGGGTTATCTGTGGCTGATTTCGGTGTATGTCATAGCAGCGTGCTATCATTCGCTTTGTTCTCAATTTGCCCGTGCGCGCGGTAACACAAAGTTGTTTGCAATCCAGGGCATTCTTGCCACCGCACTTAACATATTGTTCAATTTGATTTTTTTACTCGGCTTTCAGATGAAAGTGGTGGGATATGTTCTTTCCATTGTGATCGCGGATATTCTCTCTACCCTCTTTCTATTGTGGATTGACCGTTTGTGGCGGTTTGTTTCGTACAAGTATTTGGATCGCACATTGATTCGACGCATGCTCCGTTACAGTGTTCCGCTGATTCCTACCACCGTATTTTGGTGGGTGACCAATGCGTCTGATCGTTTTATGGTCAAGGCAATGTTGGGAAGTGAGGCCAATGGACTTTACAGTGCGGCGTATCGGATTCCCACATTGCTGATCTTAGCCAGCGGAATTTTTATTGAGGCCTGGCAATTTTCCGCTGTTACGGAGGCGGATTCGTCGCATCGTGAAGAACATCGACGTTTTTTTGGAATTGTGTTTGGATCGTTCCAAGCGTTGATCTTTTTTGCCGGCGCGGTTTTGATCGCCTTTACGCGCGTGATCGCCGCCATTTTGTTTGCTTCGGATTTTTATGCCAGCTGGTCCTACATACCTGTCCTGGTCTTTGCAACGGTTTTTTCCTCCCTTGTCACGTTCATGGGCAGCGTGTACCTGGTGGATAAAAAAAGTGTGCTTTCCCTCTTGACATCTCTGGTAGGGGCAGGACTGAATATTATTCTTAACTTTTTATTCATCCCGCATTTGGGGCCAAACGGGGCTGGGATTGCGACATTTTTCAGTTATTTTGTTGTCTTTATTCTCCGGGCGGTCAGTTCACGCAAACGGCTGCCGTTTGATTTACATCTTGTGCGGTTGTGTCTCAATTCGATCATTATGACGGTGCAGACGCTGTTTTTGGTGTTTTCCTGGCCGCTTTGGATTTTGGTACAGGTGTTGTGCGTTTGCGCGATGATTGCAGTCAACTTCCAATCTCTTTACCGCGGTGTACGACAGGTTCTCTCGCGGGGTGCGGGAAAACTTGCTTCCTCTGATGAGCAGGACACGCAACCGAACACGTAATAGGGGCAACCTATTTTCAAACTTTCTCTTTGTCAGACGAAACGGTGAAGGATTCGTATCAAAAGTGATATATCTAGCGGCAGTGCACCGGTGTTTGTGTACTGCCGACTTTTTTGTTTTAATGTTTTTCCATGCATGATTGTTGTAAATTCGGCTTTGTGTGCCAAAAATTTACTATTTTTGTTAAATTATTCAAAAACTTTTCATGATTGTGGAACGCTTTGGGAACTCTTGCGGAACAGGGCTTTGGTAATATAAGTAATATCATAAAACAGGCATGAATGGCCGTTTGAAAAATTGGAGGTATATGAACATGTACTTTGATGCCATCGCTAAAATCGTTTCGGAGCGCACCGGTTGCGATATTTCCGATATCAAACCGGAGAGCAAATTTTCGGATCTTGGTATCGACTCACTTGACACAGTGGAACTTTTGATGAATCTGGAAGACGAGATCGGCATTGAGATCGAGTTGGATCAGAAAGTGGAAACCATTGATGATCTGGACAAATTCATTCAGAGCAAGCAACAGGGTTAAGTCATATGATTAAGTCAGAGATTTGTGAAATGCTGGGGATTCGTTACCCCGTGTTTCAGGGTGGTATGGCTTGGATTGCTGACGGCAAACTGGCCGCCGCCGTGTCCGATGGCGGCGGCCTCGGCATTATTGCGGCGGGTAATGCGCCCGGCGATTATGTCCGTGAGCAGGTTCGGATAGCCAGATCCCTTACGAAAAAACCGATCGGTGTCAACATCATGTTACTCAGTCCCTATGCGGATGATGTTGCGCAGGTCGTTGTAGAAGAAAAAATTGAGGTTGTTACCACAGGTGCGGGCAACCCGTCTAAATACATGAATGCATGGAAAGAGGCCCAAATTCGTGTCATTCCGGTCGTCGCTTCGGTTGCCATGGCAAAAATACTGACGCGGATGGGTGCATCGGCACTTATTGCAGAGGGCGGAGAAAGCGGGGGCCATGTGGGAGAACTTACCACCATGGTATTGGTTCCGCAAATTTGTGATGCCACGACTTTACCGGTAATCGCAGCGGGAGGCATTGCAGATGGCAGAGGCGTTGCGGCGGCATTGATGTTGGGCGCATGCGGCGTGCAGATGGGAACGCGTTTCCTCAGCGCCACGGAGTGCAACATCCATCCTAACTACAAAGAAAAGATTCTCAAGGCGACAGACCTTTGCACGATGGTGACCGGCAAACGTCTTGGTCATCCGGTGCGCAGCCTGCGTACACCATTTGCCAGGGAATATTCCAAAGCGGAATACGGCGGTATGCCGGATGAAGAACTGGAGGCGTTGGGAACCGGCGCATTGCGTCGCGCCGTGCAGGAAGGCGACAACCGGACGGGATGTTTCCTTGCGGGGCAGGTCGCGGCCATGGTAAAACAAGAACAGCCGGCAGCACAAATTATTAAAGAAGTGATGCAAGAGGCTGAACCGATTTTGTTGAGGGCACCGCAATGGGTAGAATAGGTTTTTTATTTTCCGGCCAGGGAGATCAGTATCCGGGCATGGGCAAAGATTTTTGCGATGAATATTCGTGTGCTGCAGCTGTTTTTGACATGTGCGACCGCATTCGTCCCGGTACTTCTACACAGTGTTTTTCCGGTACGGAAGAAGAGTTAAAAGAGACGAAAAACACGCAGCCCTGTCTGTTTGCCATGGAATTGGCTGCAGCGGCGGTACTGAAAGCGCAGGGGGTAAAACCTGATGCTGTGGCGGGATTTTCTCTGGGGGAAGTCGTTGCCGCAACGGTTGCAGGGATTTTTGACGAACAGACCGGTTTTCGCCTTGTGTGCAAACGCGGAGAATTGATGCAACATGCTTCTGAGCAATTTGATACCGCTATGGCGGCGGTGGTGAAACTGACGCCGGATGTTGTTGGTGATCTTTGCGCGAAATATACGGATGTTTATCCCGTTAATTTCAATTGCCCGGGGCAGATCACCGTTTCCGGGTTGTCTGCACAAATGCCTGCTTTTTCCGCAGATGTCAAAGCGGCGGGCGGGCGTGCCATTCCCTTAAAGGTGACAGGGGCGTTTCATTCACCGTTTATGAATGATGCAGCCGATGCTTTTGCACAGGAACTGGAAACTGTATCGTATACAAGTGGTGAAATCCCGTTGTATTCCGATATGACAGCGCGGCCATATACGCAGGATGTGCCACATTTATTGTCTCGTCAAATCTGCAATCCGGTACAATGGGAAGCACTCATTCGGAATATGATCGCGGATGGGATTGACACATTCGTGGAAATTGGTCCGGGAAAAACACTGACCAACATGATGAAAAAGATTGATCCTGCGGTCAAGGCGTATACGGTGAAGGAATATTTGTCGGAGGCAAAGCCATGTTGAAAGAGAAAGTAGCTGTGGTTACCGGTGGTTCACGCGGGTTGGGCGCTGCGATTGCACGTAAATTTGCTTCCATGGGTGCGCGTGTCGCCATCGTTTATGCAGGTAACGTGCAGGCAGCCAACGACGTTTGCAACAGTTGTAAACAGGAATATGGCGCAGATGTTCGCGCATATCAGTGTGATGTGTCTGATTTTGATCAGGTCAAGCAAACAGTAACGCAGATCAAAGCGGATTTCGGCACGGTGCACATTCTGGTCAATAATGCGGGTATCACACGCGACGGATTGATTGCCATGATGAAAGAGGAAGATTTTGATCGGGTGATTGCTACCAATCTGAAGGGTGCGTTTAACATGATTCGTCATTGTACCGGGATCTTTTTGCGCAATCGTGAGGGGTGTATCATCAACATCTCTTCCGTTGCAGGCCTGATGGGAAATGCCGGGCAGAGCAATTATGCGGCATCCAAAGCGGGATTGATCGGTTTAACCAAATCGGTTGCGAAGGAATTGGCGCCTCGTGGAATTCGTTGTAATGCCATCGCGCCCGGATTTATCGAAACGGACATGACAACCGCTCAGAGCGACAATCCGCTTCTTGCCATGATCCCGCTGGGAAAAATGGGCAATGTGGAGGATGTGGCGCAGGCCGCGGCATATCTTGCGACGGCTCATTATGTAACCGGCGAGGTGCTCCGTGTAGACGGCGGTATCGCGATGTAAAGATGTAAGGAGAATGGAACGATGAGTGAAAACAGAAGAGTCGTTGTAACCGGTCTTGGTGCCATCACCCCCTTGGGCAATACGGTTGCTCAAACTTGGAATGCGATGAAAGCCGGAAAAAATGGTATTGCGCCGATTACGTTGTTTGACACGGAAAATTTCAAGGCAAAACTCGGGGCGGAAGTCAAGGAATTTGATCCAAAAGAACATTTGGGTGTCAATGAGGCGCTGCGTACCGATCGCTACACCCAATTTGCGCTGGTTGCAACGCAAGAGGCAGTGGAAGAAAGCGGCATTGTGGGTACGGTTCAACCGGAACGGTTTGCGGTCTTGTTTGGTACGGGTATCGGTGGCATCGGCACATTTGAAAAAGAACATACCAAACTGATGGAAAAAGGTCCGCGCCGTGTCTCAGCCCTCTTTGTTCCCATGATGATTGCCAATATGGCAGCGGGGATGATCGCCATTCGTTATGATTGCCGGGGTACTGCTATGCCGGCAGTTACGGCATGTGCGTCCGGGTCTAACGCCATTGGCGAGGCGATGCGTATGATTCGTCACGGCTATGCTGACGCTGTGATCACGGGCGGTGCGGAAGCGGCTATCACACCGTCAGCCGTTGCGGGATTTGTCAACATGCAGGCATTGTCAGTTTCCCAGGATCCGGATGCTGCATCGCTGCCGTTTGACAAACGCCGTGCCGGGTTTGTCATCGGTGAAGGTGCGGTTTCACTGGTACTGGAAGAATATGAACATGCCAAAGCGCGCGGTGCAAAAATTTACGGCGAAGTTTGCGGCTATGGTTCTACTTGTGATGCGTATCATATCACAGCGCCCCATCCCGAAGCACGCGGTGGCGCACAGGCGATGATCGATGCCATGCGGGAAGCTGGATACAGTGATAAAGATACGGTGTATATCAATGCTCATGGTACAGGCACGCCGATGAACGATGCGGTTGAGACCAAGGCCATCAAAAAAGCGATGGGTGACAAGCAGGCGTATGAGGCATATGTCAGCTCTACCAAATCCATGACGGGACATATGTTAGGTGCGGCAGGTGCCATTGAAGCCATGGCGTGCTTGAAGGTGCTTGGTGAGGGGATTGTTCCGCCTACCATTCATTTGAATGAGCCCGATGAAGCTTGTGATTTGAACTGTGTACCGAATGTAGCGGTAAAGGCAGACATCACATTGGCACTTTCGAATTCTCTCGGCTTTGGTGGGCACAACGCTTGTCTAGCTTTCAGAAAGGTGTAATGTATGATGAACGTGACAGAAATCCGTAAGTATGCAAAACTGATGCAGGAGTTGGGACTCACGGCACTGGAAATCACCGAGGATGCACGTACGGTGCGCCTGGAACGCAATGTTCCTGTGCAACAAAAAGAGATCATCCCGGTGGATACCACAGCACCTGCCGCTTGTGTGGCAAGTGAAAAAACGGTGAAAAACCAGGATGAATACAGTGTGACATCTCCTTTGGTCGGTTTGTTCTATGCGGCGCCTGCCGAAAATGCGGAACCGTATGTATCCATCGGCGACCATGTGAAAAAAGGACAGACGTTGTGTATCATTGAGGCGATGAAACTGATGAACGAAATCACGGCCGAGGAGGATGGCGTCATTTCTGACATTTGTGTGACCAATGGTCAGGTTGTTGAATACGGTACAGAACTTTTCCGCATCAAGAGGTAAACAGATGAACAGAGATGAAATTATGAAAATTCTGCCTCATAGAGACCAAATGTTATTGCTGGATGAGGTGGAAAACAGAGATGGCACATCGGTAGGGCATTATACGGTGCGCGGAGATGAGTTTTTCTTGCAGGGACATTTTCCGGGACATCCCATTGTTCCCGGAGTCATTCTTTGCGAGATTTTGGCGCAGTCTGCCTGCGTTTTGATGCAGGATGTGATGCAGGACGGCAAACTCCCTGTGTATACGGGGCTCAATAACGTGAAATTCCGCTCTCCTGTCAAACCCGGAGATACAGTGGAAACACAGTGCAGCATCACGCGTGCAAAGCATCCGTTTTATTTTGCCAAAGGAACGGTGAAGGTCGGAGATCGGTTATGTGTATCCGCAGAATTTTCCTTTGCCATTACTGATGCGATGACAGGAGCGTAAGAATATGTTCTCAAAAATTTTGATTGCCAACCGCGGAGAGATCGCCGTGCGGATCATTCGCGCCTGCAAGGAGATGGGTGTGGCGACCGTGGCGGTGTATTCTGAGACAGACAAAAATGCGCTGCATGTGGCTTTGGCCGATCAGAGTTATTGCATTGGCGGGCCGGAGGCATCGGATAGTTATCTGAACGAAAATCAGATCATCAGTGCGGCAATTCTTGCCGGTGCACAGGCCATCCACCCCGGTTACGGTTTCTTATCCGAAAACGCACATTTTGCGCGACTTTGCCGCAAAAACGGGTTGGTCTTTATCGGACCTGATTCAGATCGTATGGAGCGATTGAGTGACAAAGCCGTATTAAAAGAGCTTATCAGCAAAACCGGACTTTCTGTTATTCCGGGTACCAAAGCGGTGCCGTCAGTGGAAGAAGCAATCAAGGCGGCAGAAAAAATCGGATATCCGGTGATGCTGAAAGCTTGTGCAGGGGGCGGCGGTAGAGGAATCAGATTGATCAGATCTGCCGATGAGATGTCGGATGCGTATCAACAAGCGACCGCAGAAGCAATCAGTGCGTTTGGTGATGGCAGCGTTTATATTGAAAAATACGTGTTCCCGGCGCGTCATGTAGAATTGCAAATGTTGGCGGATGAGTTTGGGAACGTGGTGTGTCTGGGTGACCGTGATTGTTCGCTGCAGCGCAGAAATCAGAAACTGGTCGAGGAAACACCTTCCCCGGCGGTCCGTGATAGCCAACGCAAACAGATGATAAAAAAGGCGATTGACGCGGTCAAACAAATTGGCTATGTAGGCGCCGGTACTTTGGAATTTTTGCTGGATACACAGGGTAATTTCTGGTTTATGGAGATGAATGTTCGCTTGCAGGTGGAACACTGTGTGACAGAGATGCTCACGGGTGTAGATCTGGTGAAATGGCAAATCCGTATTGCGGCCGGCATTCCTCTGGATTTTACACAAGAGGATATTCCCATGCAAGGTTCGGCCATCGAATGTCGGATCAATGCGAAAAACTGCGGGACGCTCAAAATGCTTCATGTTCCGGGTGGGCCGTCTGTCCGGTTTGATACATGTTTGATTGAGGGTACGACCGTGTCGCCTTATTATGATTCGCTTTTGGGAAAATTGATTGTATATGCCAAGACAAGAGAAGAAATGCTGCGAAAAATTCGTGCTGCTCTTTGCGAATTGGTGATTGACGGGATTCCTACCAACATTGAGGAACAATTGCAAATCGTAGAGGACGAACGATTTATGTCCGGAAATTATGACTTGACATTTATGGGTAATAGGTGAGAAAAATGGCACTGATCAATTTTTTGAAACCGAAAAATCAATTGGAAGAGGGCGGACGAACATCCGCACCGGTGCAGGAAGATGCCGGTGAACCGGAAAAAAGTTGTCCGAACTGCCACAAGTCCATTCCTTTGAGCCGCCTCTGGGCCAACGACATGGTTTGCACATGTGGGTATCATTTCCGTATGAAAGCGCGTCAGCGTATCCGCATGATTGCAGACAAAGATCATTTTCATGAATTATATTCTGATATGAGGGCAGGCAACCCATTGAATTTCCCCGGTTATACGGATAAAATCGAGACCGTGCGTGCAGCCAGCGGGGAAAAGGAAGCGGTTCTTTGCGGTACTGCGGAAATCGGTGGGCAAAGTTGTTGCGTGTTTGTCATGGAATCGTATTTTATGATGGGCAGTATGGGCAGCGCTGTTGGTGAAAAGATTACATCGTTGTTTGAGTACGCAACGGAACACCGCCTACCGGTGATTGGGTTTACTGTGTCCGGCGGTGCTCGCATGCAGGAGGGGCTGCTCTCTCTGATGCAGATGGCAAAGACAAGTGCTGCTGTCAAACGACACAGTGATGCGGGTCTTTTATATATTGCCGTTCTGACAGACCCCACCACCGGCGGCGTGACGGCAAGCTTTGCCATGGAGGCGGACATTATTTTGGCGGAACCCGGGGCCACGGTTGGTTTTGCTGGTAAACGGGTGATTGAACAAACCACGAGAAAGTTGCTGCCAAAAAGATTTCAAACAGCGGAATTTGTATTGGAACACGGGTTTGTCGACAACATTGTGCCTCGTTCCAATCAAAAGAAAATGCTGACAGAACTTTTGAAATTGCATAACGGAGGGTAAGGTATGAGCGAAGTCGCATATGAGCGGGTCAGACTGGTCCGTGACAGCAGCAGACCCACCGGGCTTGATTATATTCGAAATATATTTAAGGGGTTTATTGAACTGCATGGCGATCGGCGCTATGCGGATGATCCTGCCATTGTAGGGGGAATTGCCCGTCTGAATGGCAATCCCGTCACTGTCATTGCAATTGAAAAAGGGCATACCGCCAAAGAACACACATATCGCAATTTTGGTGCGCCGCACCCGGAGGGGTATCGCAAGGCGCTGCGTCTGATGAAACAGGCAGAAAAATTCGGCAGACCGATCATCTGTTTTATTGATACCTCGGGGGCATATTGTGGAATCGGTGCAGAATCGCGCGGGCAAGGGCAGGCGATTGCCGAAAATTTGATGGAAATGTCTACATTGTGTGTTCCCATTATCTCCATTCTGATTGGAGAGGGCGGCAGCGGCGGTGCGTTGGCACTGGGAGTTGCAGACAGAGTGTGGATGTTGCAAAATGCGGTTTATTCCGTGATTTCTCCGGAAGGATGTGCCAGCATCCTCTGGAAAGATGCGTCCAAAGCAGCGGTTGCCGCAGAGAGTTTGAAATTAACGGCGGAAGATGCAAAAAACCTGGGTGTGATTGAACGTATTCTTTCGGAAAGAGATATTGGAAAGCGGGAATTTTATGACCGCATTCGCATTCTTTTGACCGAAGAAATCCAGGAACTTTCCGGCGATCTTGATTTGATCTCCAAGCGATATGACCGTTTTCGCCATATTGGCGTTGGGGATGTTGTGAGGGAGTAACAAAGATGAGCATTTACCAAAAATTTTGTACGGAATTGATCGGTGAGAACGGGAATTTGGAAAAAATTACCCTGCATTATCCGGACAATTTCAATTTCGGATATGATGTTGTCGATGCTATTGCCGATGAAACACCGGAAAAGCGCGCGCTTGTTTGGTGCAACACCGAGAATGAGGAACATATTTTCACCTTTGGCGATATCAAAAAGTACAGCAATCAAATGGCAAATGTTTTGGCGGATGAAGGAATTGGCCGCGGAGACATGGTAATGCTGGTGCTGAAACGGCACTATGAATACTGGTTTGCTGCCATAGCACTGCATAAATTAGGAGCGGTGATGATTCCCGCCACACATATGCTGACGGTGAGCGATTTTGTTTATCGTATTCGTGCCGCAAAAGTAAAAGCCATTATTTGTACCTCGCAAAATGAGGTGCCTCAAAAAATATCGGCTGCGTTAAAACAATCCGGTACAGATGCCAAGTTGTTTTGTGTTCAGGCGGACGTGGATGGGTTTGTAAATTTAACAAAAGCAATGGACGGCGCACCCACGACATTTTCCCGTGTGCAAACGGATGTTACAGATCCGATGATGTTGTATTTTACGTCCGGCACCACGGGTTATCCCAAGGGTGTGATTCACGATCACAGCTATCCTTTGGCGCATATTGTCACTGCAAAATACTGGCACCAGGCGGAAGATGGCGGCCTGCATTTTACGGTGGCGGAAACCGGTTGGGCAAAAGCGTCATGGGGAAAACTATACGGACAATGGCTGGTAGAAAGTGCTGTGATGGTTTATGATTTTGACAACTTTGATCCAAAGCAGCTGACCAACATCATCAATCATTATGGCGTGACCTCTTTCTGTGCACCGCCGACGGTGTATCGGTATCTGGTTCGAAAAGGGATCCCAGACATGCCAACGTTGAAACATGCAACGACTGCCGGGGAAATGTTGGCACCTGAGGTGTTTCGCAAGTTTACGGAGCGCACGGGACTGCCGCTGTGTGAAGGATACGGTCAGACTGAGACAACACTATTGCTGGCTAATTTTAAGGGAAATGATCCGGTACCGGGATCCATGGGAGTGGTGTCTCCGTTTTATCATATCGAGCTTCAGAACAAACACGGGGAACCTGTAGCCACAGGAGAGATTGGTGAAGTGGTCATCGTTCCGCAAAAAGAAGGCAGACAAACGGGTGTGTTCACGGCATATTTGGACAACGACGAGCAATATCAGTATGTTTGGCGCGGCGGCGTATATCATACCGGCGATGCTGCATATCAAGATGAAAACGGTGTCTACTGGTTCCACGGTCGATTTGACGACATTATTAAAACAGGCGGATTCCGTGTGGGGCCGTACGAAGTAGAAAACGTTTTGATGGAGCATCCGGCGGTTGTTGAGTGCAGTGTCATCGGCGTTCCCGATGAATCACGTGGTCAGGCGATCAAAGCGGTCATTGTTTTGGGACAGGGGTATGTTCCTTCCAACAAGCTGGCATTGGAGATCAAAGAATTCTGCAATCGAAAACTGGCGGAATACAAATGGATCCGTATTGTAGAATTTGTCGATGAAATGCCGAAAACCATCAGCGGCAAGATCCGGAAAAATATCCAGCGACATCAAAGTCAATCATCAAACAGGGAATGAGAAATGATATGCGCATTATCATTGACGCAATGGGTGGCGATCATGCTCCCGAAGAGATTATAAAAGGAACGGCGCAGGCTGTAGAGGCCTGTGATGCCGCATTTGTGCTGGTTGGCGATCAAGACCGTATCACACGTCTTGCGGTGGAAAACGGGATATCGACAGATCGTTACACCGTTGTGCATGCATCCAATGTGATTTCCATGGATGACAAACCGCTTGCAGCCATTCAGCATAAAAAAGATTCCTCCATGGCAGTAGGACTTCGATTACTTGCGAACGGTGAGGGAGATGCGTTTGTCAGTGCCGGCAATACCGGTGCGTTGTTCTCCGGTGCGACACTGATTGTCAAACGGATTGCGGCAGTTCATCGTGCTGCCATCGGTACGGTTCTGCCCGGTACAAAACCTTGTTTGTTGTTGGATGCCGGCGCCAATGTCTCAGTTACTGAGGCGTATCTGGAGCAGTTTGCCGTGATGGGTTCTGCTTATATGAAAAAGATGTACGGTATCGCGCATCCCACGGTGGGACTGCTCAACAACGGTACGGAAGAGGGGAAGGGAACACCCTTGCAAATCGAGGCGAACAAGCGATTGGGTGCGAATGGTGCCATCCATTATACCGGCAACGTCGAAGCGTCGGCTGCATTGTTTGGCGCGTGTGATGTGTTGGTGTGCGACGGTTTCACGGGCAATGTCTTTCTGAAAGCGATTGAAGGGATGGGCATGCGGATTCTGCGTGCGCTCAAAGAGACTTATACGAAAAGCATGCTTACCAAACTTTCCTTTTTGCCTGTGAAACGGTCGTTTGCACAGATGAAAAAGGAATTTGATCCCGCGGAACACGGTGGTTCTCCGTTGTTGGGAATTTCCAAACCTGTGATTAAAGCACATGGTTCTTCCAACGCCAAGGCATTCAAAAATGCAGTATTTCAGGCGATCAGCACTCTGGAAGGGAATGTTTGCGGACAAATTGCCGATGAAATGTCTGCACTTGCTGTGAACATGGAAGAATGATTTTTTCTATTTTCAGATCAATATGGAAGATCGGAAATGGTATCACTGATTTCCAAAGTATATAAAAACGACCTGCCCCCACAAAAAATCTATGCTGATACAGTTGGATTTTTTGTTGGGGTAATTTTATAGTTATATGGAAATATTGGACAGATTTAAGGTAATTGTAATCTTACCGATGTGCTTTTCGATTTAGTGGAGTAATTATCTATCAAAACAGGATATGAACGTCTAAGGGCAGCTGAAATTTTCAGCTGCCCTTTTTTCGGACCGACAGTTACTGTATGTACCATTCTCCCAAAACAGCAGCCGCACCACAACGGTTTTTTGTCGCCCCCAATCTACACGGAGAAGATGATTGCACTTTTCCAAAAAGCATGGTATAATAAATCAAACGTGTAAAAGAAGAATTGAGAAAGATAAAACATCTTTTCAAGCAAAAGAGGTTATTTGTTTGCTTTCTGTGCATGGCGGTACATCGCAAAAAAGAAATGTTTTGTTTGTGCTTACCGCGTGATTCATTTTCCATTTGTTGTGATACCCCTTGACGGTACCGCATGATTTCTGCATCAAAGGAGTTGCCATGGAACACTTGTGCAATACAAAACATATGCAAGAAATACTCTGCCAAACCGTCACTGGTTTTTATCAATGTGCCCTGACGGATCCGCCGCGATTGATTTTTGCCGGACAAAATTTGTGTTCGTTACTGGGGTGTACGGTACAAGATCTATGTTGCGATGATATCCATGCATATCTTTCCTTTGTTCATCCATCAGACCGTGAGCGGTATCTGTTCCATCTTGCAGCATTGCGCAAAAACGCGCATGTGCGCAGTATAGAATATCGATTGCAGCCAACGAGTGGGGATGTTGTTTGGGTGAAAGAGACGATGCGTTCCACCCACCTTTCAGACGGTAAGTTAGTCGGAGAAGCTGTTTTGGCGGATATTACCGACATCAAAAAAGAAAATGAAACACTTCGCTCTTTGTATGAGACGATCCCTTGTGGTTTTCTCAAATTTACATGTGAAAAGCAGCCACGTGTGACATACATCAATGAGCAATTGATGCGTTTTTTGCGTATTCCTAAAACGCGTGACGGAGAGATTGATTATCTTTCTATGTACTATGACAATGTTTTTCTCATGGTGCCAATGGAAGCGCGTCAAACATTTGCAAAGGCATTGCATCGCGCCGCGCACGACAACATCCCGGTTGCCGGTGAGATGACGGTTCTTCGATGCGACGGCACACGTGCCCACTTTTATGGTTGGATCAAAAAATGTACCGATGACAGTGGGAAATCTGAATTTCAGGCTGTTTGTATTGATGCCACGGCGGCCTATCAGGCCAAAGTGGAGAGTGAAACAAATCGCTATCTCAAAGCGTTGACAGATGTATATGACAGTATTTTTGAATATGATCTTTCAGCCAATACGGTGAGTTGCATCAACAGTTACGCTTCTCCCATGTTTCACTGGCTGGAAAACATTCCCATGCAAATGCAGGACGCGACGGAAAAATGGATTGACCAGACAGTCGTGGCGCAGGACCGCGAAAGAGTTAACGCATTTTTTCGCGCCTTTTTTGATAAAACATTGTATGCCACCGGCGATACACCACCGCGTATCACATATCAAGCCACAGCGCCTGATGGAACTGTGAAAACCTATGCTGGTATTTTTTTGAAGATCAGCGAGGTACGCAGTTATTATTGTTGTCGCTGTATTCCGGACAATTTGCCCGAAGAACCGATCAGGCAGCAGTCTGTTTTACGAAAAGAGCAAGTACAAGAAATGGTGCAGCAGTTCAAAGACGGCATTGCTGCAATCGAGATTTCAGATGGTACTGTGACGCCGCTGTATGCAAGTGAAAATGTTTGCAATTTTTTTGGTTATACAAAAGACGAATGGTATGCGTTGATGAAAGTTCGTACGCCGCTGGAGACGTTTGTGGCGCGGAGTGGGATACCGTATACGTCTTTTACCTCTTTCTTGTCACGCGGCGAGGCAGAATTTCGTTATCTCGACGTGCAGGACAACCAGGAGAGATGTGTACAAGCCATTTGTTTCCCACGTTCTTCTCTTGTTTCTCCACGGTATGTTTTGCTTTATCGCACACAGGCCGTATCCCAATCTGACAAACTGCTCATGCCCGAAAAGACGCAGGAAGAGAAAAATGTTTCCATTCGTACGTTTGGCTATTTTGATGTGTTTGTCGGTGGAAAGCCGATTGCATTCCGCAGCCAAAAATCCAAAGAATTATTCGCACTGTTGGTAGATCGACGCGGTGGGTTTGTCTCATCAGAAGAGGCGATTGGATTTTTGTGGGAAGACGAGCCGGTTAGCTCGGTGACACTGGCACGATACCGCAAAGTTGCGCTCAGGCTGAAAAACATCTTACAAGAATATGGGATCTCAGATGTGATGGAAACCGTGGACGGAAAACGGCGCATTGTGATGGAACGGGTACATTGTGATCTATATGATTATTTATCCGGCAAACCGGAATATGCGCAATTGTTTAAAGGCAGCTATTTGTCCAACTACAGTTGGGGAGAGGTCACATTGGGTGAGCTTTTGAATGCAAAGCAGCAGTGATGACAAAGCAAAGGGCACAATCTCAAAAAAATCAACAAACAACGCATTCACAGAACAATATTTATGAGGGAATCATATGAATACTTATGTACACAACGTGCAATATTACGAAACAGACAAAATGGGGATTACCCATCATTCCAATTATGTCCGCTGGATGGAAGAGGCGCGCGCAGATTTTTTACGTCAGATCGGTTATGGATTGAAACGTCTGGAACAAGACGGTGTTACCTCTCCCGTCGTTTCAATCGAATGTCACTATTTGGCGACCACGACGTTTGATGATAAAATTGAGGTGTCAGTCAAACTTTTGCACTATACCGGTGTCAAGCTGACGTTGGGTTATACCATGAAAAATTGTGAGACTCAGACGGTTGTATTTACGGCGACTTCGTCTCATTGCTTTATCGACGAACACGGACACCCGATTGCGGTAAAAAAACATTATCCGGGTTTTGATGCGATCTTAAGAGAATGCGTAGAACCGGCATAAGCGATATTGGCAAAATAAAAAACAGACAGAAGGGAGAGACTTCGTAAAGAAGCGCTCTCCCTTCTGTTTTTGTAATCAGCCGAAATGATTGGAATGCAGGAAAAATCAATCATAGGACGACTTTACATATAACATATTTTCGAATGTTCGTTTCTTTTCGTCTGTAAAATGACGATCTCATATTAAAAGTGTAATGCCGGTTTCATAAAACCGTCTTTTGGCGGTATGGATCTCTCAGATTTTATTTCCGGCTTCATCTCTGTCTATTTCCTTTCCCAGCTGATGCAATTTAATACGCCACCTTCTTTTGCAATTTCATTGATATTGACTGGAACAATCATTTTTGAAAAAATTTCTTTTGCGGATGACACAGCTTTTTCATCCATCTCGTTGTCGAAAACGGGCAGGAAAATATGCTGTTCCGTTTCCAGAAAGTTGAGATAACATCCTATTGCGCTGCTATTGGATGAAGAAAAATAAGGGAAATCAATCACATCGATTCCATAGCCTTGTAAAACCGTTTTGATTCGTTGTTCCAATCCATTTTTAGACGGTACGCAGTTACCAATCACAGTATTTTCATCGACAAACCGCACCATGCCGTCGGCATGACCGGTCATATCATATTTCTTTTTTAAGGATGGAATCAGTATGATTTGTGCCTTCAGCCGATGTTCCAGAGCCTTGATGAGTTCCGTTTGTGTAACGCCGGGATTTTCTGTCAGAATCCGGTCGCTGATGATTACCTTTTTTTTCGAGGGAGAAAAGACCACGTTTCCGCCATCAAGGTTGATATTCGAATAGGCGACAGGAAAGGAAAATTGTGTGCTTACGTCGCGTTTGAAGTTCGTTTTCAGTTCCGGCGCATCTTTCAAATAGCACGGTTCATACCGAAACGAAACGAAACTGCTGTCCCGGATCTGCACTGGCATAAAATCCCGTAACCAGATGTCTTGAGTGCCGTCGATCAACTGATATTCCGCTCCCGCAGAGTATAATGCGGCGAACAATCTATCCGCCGCTGGTTGATATGTAGGATTTGTTTGGAGAAGGGAGGAAAAGTAGATCATTGATTATACCTTTCAAATTTACTTTAAATTTAATCAAAAAACGGAAAACGAATTGCAAATGCCTGATAATTCTTTTCTTCAAGGTGTTCTCTATTCCCATCTTTTTTTACAATTCCAATTCTTTCTTTACGGTTTATATCAACAGTAAATCCGAAATCATCCAACCATAATTTCTCATGGTCAATAACCCTCTGCTTGGTTATTTCACTTTTTATTTCTTTTATTTTCAGCGTTTCAGCAACATTACAAGGACCTTTCACACAATCTAAAGCTCGAATCAAAACATTGTCATTACCTTGTTCTGTAGTACAATTAATCATAAGCATACCGTTATAAGGACACCATTCTCCTGTGCCGCAAAACATATCGTTTTTATAGGTAACTACTTCTGAATCATCATATGCTTCCGTTTCGGTAATACACCAATGTAAAATAGTACCATCATCAAATTCACGACAGATGAATTTGCCGAGTAAATCGGATGCCACTTCATCTGCACTTCTGTAAAAAAAGTTCGGTTTTCTAATCTCTTTGATTTCTGCCATCTTTTAATTCTCCTTATTATTTTATTAAGCATAATTTTTATGCCACAACCATTATAGAATAGCACATTTATTATTAAAACCTAAATTATAATAAGTCAATCCCAAATCCTCAAAATAACTACCGGTCCGGTATCAGAGATTTCATTGTCTCCAACTATAATCTTGTAGGTTTGATACGGCTCTGCTGTAACCGCTTCTACTGCTTCCCGTTTTGCCAGTTCCTCCACAAGTTCCCGTGTTGATGCTTTAGATAAATCCATTGTATTCACAATCCTTTCTTTTTTATAAAGTCCATTAGTCGGCATAAAATTCCTGCAAATTATCCAGTCGTAGTAAAACCGGCTTTTGCCCGTAAGCAACATCGACATCGATATCGATCCATGTTTTTGTTTTGAGGATTTTCCCCGTATATTTCTTTCCCTTTTTTACTTTTAAATAAGTCTCTGTACGATATAAGTATTGGTATGTATCATCGACCTTTATATTTATTTTTATGAATCTAAAGAAAAGGAGCAAGATATCATTTCGACTTTGCACCTATTGGATAGTATTTAGTTCGTTTTTAAATTTATTCTTGTCACATATTTCATATCTTGGCCATCCGATCAACAGTCATATTATATAAGATTTTAACAGATTCGCAATTCCCTTTATCCGTATATTTATTAAATTGCCTAATATATGATCAGCATCTTTTTGGACTGTGCCGCATGCGTATACGCTACCTTTGTACCTTTTTAATCCCATCGCCTGTATTTTACAGGATGTGATGAGACAAAAAGGGTACATAAACTGTGGTATTTTTAAGTACAGAGAAAAAAGAAAGGATGTTTTTCATGAACGCATTTGATAAGATCATCGGATATTTTTCTATAAAAAGACTTGTAACAAGTCAAAATATTGATGTATTATCCGTCGTGGCGAAAGGCAGAGTGTGCATTTTATGAGGATTTGTGTGTTGCACCGCTTTGTGCGGGCAATTGATCTTCCAGATCATTTTTTTCAATCAGCCCGTCCTTGGCGGTGGTGATATAGCGCTTTGCTTGTACCGAGAACAACTCATAATATTTGCCGTGTTTCTGCATGAGTTCCTGGTGATTTCCCTCTTCGATTAGTTTGCCGTTTTCCAAAACCAGAATTTTTGAGGCTACCGTTGCACTGGAGAGACGGTGGGAAACAAATATGGTTGTTTTGTCTTTTCGCAGCTCGTCGAATTGCTGAAAGATTTCTTGTTCGGCGATGGCATCCAGAGATGCAGTGGGCTCATCTAAGATCAAAATATCCGAATCGGAATAAAAAGCACGCGCTACACTGAGTTTTTGCCATTGACCAATCGACAATTCAATTCCGTCTTCCTCAAAAATACGCATCAGTGGCGTTTGATATTGATGCGGTAACTGTTGAATAAACGGATCGGCGCTTGCCTCCTTGGCGGCACTTTTGATATTGTTTTGATCGATGGGAGCATCAATGTGACCGAATGCAATGTTTTCCGTGACTGTCATGGCGTATTTTCCAAAGTCTTGAAAGATGATTCCAAACATTTGGTATAACTCCTCTACATGGTAGTCTCGGATGTCGTGTCCATCCAGATAGATGGTGCCCTGTGTAGGATCATACAGACGCGTTAACAGCTTGATCAATGTTGTCTTTCCCGCACCGTTCAGTCCTACGAGCACACAGGTTTCTCCGGCATCCAGCGTAAAAGAAACATCGTCGATGACGTTGCGTGTCGTACCGGGATAATGAAAACTGACATGATCAAATTGAATTACGTGTCCTTGGTGACGTTTGACAGACAAGGGCGTAGGTAATTGCGGTGCAATCTGTTTTTTTTCTTGCATAAACAAAATCAGATTGTCAATAAACAACGTTCCCTCATAGATGGTGGCAGTTGTGGTGATCAGCGTTGTCACACCGGTGGAAATGGAGACAAGAGCGCCGGTGTACAGGGAATAATCACCCACATTAAATTGTCCGTTACACACACCGATGGTAATGACGATGTACATGGCGCATGTGACGATGTTGGAAAGCAGTGCCAGGCCGACGTTCCAAAGGCCTTCCTTGACCATCAGAGAACGCAGCCCGCGAAAATAATTGCGGAACACCTCGCGGAATTTGCCAAGAAATGTATCGGCCAGTCCGAACAATTTTACTTCCTTGACCATGTCTTTGTTGACCATGACGTCAGAATAGTAATTGAGCTGCCGACGGTCTTTGGAGCGATGGCGCATATAGAGAAAATTTTTGCGGCGGTAAATAAAATTGATAATGGCAGACGGGACAGATACCGCAATCATGACAATGGGTGCCCATGGAGTCACAGCGGAAAGCATGACGATAAATGAGATCATGGATATCAGACGGGAGATGATATCAAAGGTCGAGGTCATGATCTGGATCGGACGCACACCTGCTTCACGATTCGCGTTTTCCAGTCGTTCATAAAAATCAGGTTTATCAAACGAGGAAAGATCTACCTCGCGTGCTTTTTCCATGATTTCTTCTTTGATGTGATTGGTCACCAACTCACCACCGATACGGTAGAGAATATAATAGATGTTATTCACGACCTTGTCGCAGATCAAAATGGAAAAATACAAGATCAGCCAAAACAACACATCATACAGTGCTTGTGACCCGCGGCCGAAACAGGATGCAACGCCGTTAAGCAACTGCGCACCGACCCAAGCGTTCAGTACAGGGACAACACCGTTGAAAAGAGCGGTGAAAACCATGACAAACAAGATCCAAGGCCGTGTTTCCCACACCAGACGGAAAATATAAAACAATCGCGAAAAAAAAGTTGCGAACAGACGTTTGAGGTATCCCGGTACTTCTTTGAAGTTTTTGGGCAGGGGCACTTTATTTTTTTGGTTGATTTGTTCACCCACAGGCGGTCGCGGTCCTGGTCCCATATTGCTCCTCCTTTGCTTGGCAGGTCGAAAGTTCGTGTTTATTCACATATGACGTTTCAATATACGGATTGCAAAAGAAAATACCCCGCGCCGTTTATACGGTCGGGGTATCAGGCGACGTATCTCCGATCGTCGTTGATGCACATAGCTGACAATCAACACCGGACACGGATGCCGATTGTATTATTTTTTGTTTGGGGTTTTTCCCTTGCTACGCAGCATTTCCTGTTTGAGATCCCAGAGCGTTTGAGAAAGGTCTACGTAATAACGATGAGGATTTTCAAATCGTTTTACTTCGTCCCAAAGTGTTTCAATTTCCTCTTGACAATATTTCTGAATGTCTTCAATGGCGGGAGATTGGTAAACGCATTGTCCCTTCAAAAAGACAGGGATTTGCAATGCACGTGCCGTATAATCCGTTACGGTTTGACGTTTCCAAGTGTTTTCCGGATCAAACAGTTCCAACGGACGTGTTGTATCAAGCGGTTCATCGTAAATGGTAATGTAGTCCGCAATCGCTTTACCGTTTTGTTTGTCATAAATACGGTACACTTTTTTGAAATGGGGATTGGTGATTTTACCCGGGTTTTCACTGATCTTAATTTTTGGAATCAGTGTACCGTCTTGTCCTGCTTTCGCAACCAGCTTGTACACACCGCCAAATACCGGTTCGCTTCGCGCAGTAATCAATCGTTCACCTACCCCGAAGGAATCCACACATGCGCCCTGGGAAATGATATCATGAATAATATACTCATCCAGAGAATTGGATACAACGATTTTACACGAGGTCAATCCTGCATCATCCAGCATCCGGCGGGCTTTTTTCGTCAAATAAGTGATATCTCCGGAATCAAGGCGGATCCCGCATGATGTAATCCCCTGCGGCAACAAAATTTCCTGGAATGCGCGAATGGCATTGGGGATACCGCTTTTTAATGCATCGTAAGTATCGACAAGTAAGGTGGCATTGTGCGGATACAAACGGCAATAGGTGGCAAACGCTTCATACTCGTCGTCGAACATCTGTACCCAGCTGTGTGCCATCGTGCCTGTTGCGGGCACATGATATTCCCGGTCGGACAAGGTACATGCAGTGGCAACACAGCCGCCGATATAAGCGGCACGTGCACCTAAAACAGCGGCATCCGCACCCTGTGCGCGGCGGGAACCGAATTCTGCGATGGGCCGTCCTTGTGCCGCCCGTGCCAGGCGGTTTGCCTTGGTGGCAATCAGCGACTGGTGATTGATACAAAGCAAAAGAAATGTTTCAATAAATTGCGCTTGTGCTGCAGGGGCTTTGACCGTCACGATCGGTTCGCCCGGAAAAATAGGCGTGCCTTCCGGGATGGCATAGATATCCCCGGTAAAACGGAATGTTTTGAGATACTCCAAAAAACGCGCATCAAAACATTGTTTGGATTGCAGATATGCGATGTCTTCATCGGTAAACTGAATATTTTTAATGTATTCAATGAGTTGTTCCAGCCCTGCGGCGATGGCAAATCCACCGTCGTCAGGAATGTCGCGGAAAAACATATCAAATACAGCCTCTTCCTCTGCCTTTCCGCAAAGAAAGTATCCGTTTGCCATTGTAATTTCATAAAAGTCGCACAACAGTGTGTAATTTTGATGATTCATAAGATCTGTCCTTTGATTTGAATGCCGGGATTTGTATGATAACACAACCCCGCAAAAGGTTGAACGCATCCCGATGCCGCACGTGTTGCGGGATTGGAATGCGAAAAATGAGATTGCTCATAGTTTAACACAATCCCCGTTGTTTGTCAAGGTTTTCACATATGGCGCACGGGTTCCTATTTGTACGGTTTATCAAAGATTTCCAAATCTATGTGCGGGGGATAGGGGTTGTTTTGTTCATGTTTTTATGCTATGATAATATCCAAACAGCAAAGTCTCCTTGTTATGAGAAATTGCGGGCAGATATATGGTGATGCAGACGAGTAATATAAGGAGTAAGATGATGGCGCAATCTGAAAACAAACAAGAGATGCAGCAAGATCTAACAGAGCATACTGAGACATCTCCCACAGATGTGCAGGGGGATTTGACGAAAACGCAGATATCAGGATCTGATCACGCGACAGAACCGACCGAACCGGTTTCGGATGTGACAGCGACGGATGTTGCAACTGAGGAAACAGAAAATACGGTATCTGAAGAAAGCACAGATGATGTGACTTTGACCAACGGTCAGCAACAGACATCAAAACAGACCCCGCGCACACGCCTGCGGGGAAGAAAATGGATTGAAAATTTTTGGTATCATCACAAATTCGGAACCATTGCCGGCATGGTTGCGCTGATCACGGTGGTGGTGTGCACATTGCAAATGTGCGGCAGGACAAAGCCGGATTTGTATGTCATGTATTGCGGCAGCGAGCAGATGAATCAAAACCGATACAATACATTGCGAGAAGAACTGGCGGAAATGGCACCGAGTGATTATAACGAAGACGGAGAAATCTCGGTGGACTTGATCGATATCGTATGGCTCAGCGATGCGTATTGCAGCATGTATGAAAATCAAGGATACAATGTGGATGCAGCTGCCAACGACACGTCCAAAATGCAGTTTAACACGGAGATACAAAGCGGACAGAATGTTCTTTGTCTGCTCAATGTGGATTTGTATCTGGAAACACAAGAAACCACACAAGCGTTTGCCACCTGGGAGGAAACGCTGGGGTATGTGCCGCAGAATGCGCTCGATGATTGTGCCATTTTTCTTTCCGATCTTCCGTTCGGACAACTTCCCGGTGTGCGGTTGCCTGCCGATACGGTGTTGTGTATGCGCAAAAAAGGAGAGCTATCATTGGGGAAATCTTCAGAGGAGCGAGATCGCTTTTATGCGTATCATGTTGAAGCACTGAAAACCATTGTGGAATACGGACAAATTGATTGAGTCCACATTACATCCATGTAAACAGCAATGTATGGGTGCATGTGAAGAGTATCGAAAATTGTATTTTGCAATGACATAACAAGTACGTATCATTTTTGCGATTTTTTCTTTGCTTCCACGTTATTTTTGATTGAGAATCAGCAATGGAAACATCAAAAGGCTTGATGCCGTGATTCACGGTATCAAGCCTTTTTGGTAAATTGAAAACGTGTTATTTGAAATGAAAAATATCTAAAACTTTGTTTACAGGTCGTAGTCCATCGTTTGAATCTGGAAAACTTTAATATTCTGTCTTTCCGCGGTACACTTCCACCGCGTCTCCCAGCAATGTCACACCGTTTTCTGTATAATTGACGATCAGATTGCCGCCGCGTACCTGTACTGTGATGTCCTCGCCACGTGGGCACAGCCCCAGTTCCACTGCCGCTACGACCGCGGCGCAGGCACCGCTTCCACACGCATAGGTTTCGCCGTTGCCTCGTTCCCACACGCGCATTTTAATGGTGACAGGATTGACCACGCGGATAAATTCCGTGTTGGTTCGGTGGGGAAATGCGGGATGTGTTTCAAACAAAGGACCGATGTGTTCGATATCTACGTCGTCCACGCGATCACAAAATACGACGCAGTGAGGATTGCCCATAGATAGGCAAGTCACATGATAGGTTTTCCCGTCTACCTCGATTGGAGCATTGAGGATTGGCGTTTTGTCGACAAGCGTGCAGGGAATATCCTGTGGTCGGAATGCCGGCACGCCCATATTGACAGAGACGGAAGTCACGCGGTTGTTTTGCGTGTAGAGCTGTAATGTTTTAACCCCCGCGGGTGTTTCCACGGTACAGGTTTCACGCGATGCGTCAATGATACCGTTGTCATAGAGATATTTGCCGACATTGCGCATGGCGTTACCCGCGATATAACCCTCGCTGCCGTCGCGGTTAAAGATGCGCATCTTGATATCGGCGACATTGGAGTGTTCCATGAGCACGATTCCGTTGCCGCCCACGCCCGTATGTCGGTCGCATAATTGAATGCAAAGCGACTGGGGACAACTGATCTGCTCGTCGCGGTTGTCGATGAAGATATAATCGTCACCGGTTCCCTGCATCTTATCAAAAACGAGTGTTTGACGCGCGGTGCGCATGTGATTGATATCCACCAGTTCTGTGTTTTCCGCGGTGAAGCGACTGGCAATGATGTCTGCCAAGGCGTTTGCAGTGTCAAGAGAAGTAAAACACGGTACCCCGAGTTGCACGGCGCGGCGGTGCATGGCGATATATTCTGTCACCGTATCGTCCAAAAGTGCACCGGTATAAACAATATAATTGATTTGTCCTTCTTCCATCAAAGCCTGCGTGTGACTCTTGCCGTCTGTGGTGAAATTGTCTGTCAGATGCACATCAATTCCCATTTTTCCAATGGTAGCGGCGGTTTCCTCTGTTGCATAAATGGTAAAGCCCAACGCGGCAAATTTTTTGGCCAGCGCGACGATTTCCAACTGATCGTGTGTATCGACGCTGATCAGCACACCGGTTTCCCCGTGGATGACACTGGAGCGCACAATCAGAGAGGCGGAACAAAGTCCTTTGAACAACGCTTCTTGCAGCGTTTTTCCGATGCCCAATACCTCGCCGGTGGATTTCATTTCCGGCCCCAGATACGCATTGGCGTCGGTCAGTTTTTCAAACGAAAATACAGGGACTTTGACGGTGACATAAGGCGGCACACGATACAAGCCTGTACCGTAACCAAGCGTTTTGAGCGGGGCGCCCAACATCACGCGCGAGGCGAGGTCTACCATTGGCACACCCGTTACTTTGGAGATATACGGCACCGTGCGGGACGCACGCGGATTGACTTCAATGACGTACAACTCCCCATGGTATATCAGGTATTGAATGTTGACCAGTCCCTTGGTTCCCATGGCCAGCGCCAATTGTGTAGAACGCTCCACAATGGTACGTATCATTTTATCATGAATGCTGTATGGCGGATAAACAGCGATAGAATCGCCGGAATGAACGCCGGTCCGTTCAATGTGTTCCATGATACCGGGGATCAACACATCTTGTCCATCGGAGATGACATCCACCTCCAGTTCCGTACCCATCATGTATTTGTCCACAAGAACCGGGTTCTCAATGCCTTGAGAGAGGATGCGCTGCATATACAGTTTGACCTGTTCCGCGTCATGCACAATTTTCATGTTTTGTCCGCCGATGACATAGGACGGGCGCAGCAACACCGGGTATCCCAGCATCTGTGCCGCCTGCAGTGCTTCATCCAGCGTTTTAACACCCATGCCGCGCGGCCGGTTGATACCGATCGAGCCGAGCAGTTCGTCAAATCGTTCCCGGTCTTCCGCCAAATCGATGCCGGCGGCGCTGGTGCCCAGAATCGGAATGTGATTTTCGTCAAGAAATTTGGTGAGCTTGATGGCGGTTTGTCCGCCAAACGCCACCACGACCCCGATGGGTTTTTCGATTTGGATGACGTGCATCACATCTTCGGGGGTCAGCGGTTCAAAATACAAGCGGTCTGCGGTATCATAGTCGGTGGAGACGGTTTCGGGATTGTTGTTGATGATGGCGACCTCATATCCCATTTCTTTCAATGTCCACACGCAATGGACGGAAGAATAGTCAAATTCAATTCCCTGTCCGATTCGGATGGGACCGGAGCCAAGCACCAACACCGTGGGGCGCGGGTTCTTCCGGCGCGAAAGAAATTCTACCGCTTCGCATTCTTCATCAAAGGTGGAATAAAAATAAGGTGTGTGCGCGTCAAATTCTGCGCCGCAGGTGTCCACCATTTTGTACACAGCGTTTGCCGGCGCGGGCAGTGTTTCGCATCCGGATAAGCGGCGCAGTGCCTGATTGGTATACCCCAAGATCTTTCCCAAATGGTAGCGGGCATCGTCTATCCCGTTTTTGGCAATGTCGTTTTCAAAGTCTGCCAGACGTTTGATTTCATGGAGAAAATAGCGATCGATACGGGTGATATCAAAAATATGATCCACCTCAATCCCGGATTTGAGTGCTTCAAAAACCGTAAACAATCGGTGGTCATCTACCCGGTGCAGGCGTGTCTCAATGTCTTCGTGATATAACGGTACTGCGTTCAGAGTATCCAGTCCGATTTCAGCCCCTCGTACCGCTTTCAGCAATGCCATGGGGAAATTGGGTGCGATCGCCATCACTTCTCCCGTGGCTTTCATTTGTGTTCCCAGTGTGCGCGCGGCACCTGCAAATTTATCAAATGGCCATTTGGGAAGTTTTACAACGACATAATCCAATGTGGGTTCAAAGCAGGCACACGTTTTTTGTGTGATATCATTTTTGATTTCATCCAGCGTATAACCCAATGCAATTTTTGTGGTAATTTTGGCAATGGGATATCCTGTCGCTTTGGATGCGAGTGCGGAAGAACGTGAGACACGGGGATTGACCTCAATCACGGCATATTCAAAGGAATCGGGATTGAGTGCAAACTGACAGTTGCATCCGCCCACAATTTCCAAAGAGGAAATAATATGCAGTGCGGCGGAACGCAGCATTTGATATTCCTTGTCCGACAACGTAAGGGCAGGGGCCACGACAATCGAATCGCCTGTATGTACGCCAACCGGATCGACGTTTTCCATGGAACATACAGCGATGACATTTCCGGCGGCATCCCGCATGGTCTCAAATTCGATTTCTTTCCAGCCGAATATATATCGTTCCACCAAAATTTGCGTAATGGGAGAGGCGTCAAGACCGGTGCGTGCAACAAGCTGCAACTCTTCCGGTGTGTGTGCCACCCCGCCGCCGCCGCCGCCCAACGTGAACGCCGGACGCACAATGACCGGATAACCGATCGTTTGTGCAATTTGTAATGCCGTATCCACATCGTTGGCAATATCGGAGGGGATCACGGGTTCTCCGATGTCACACATGGTGTTTCGAAACAAGAGACGGTCTTCTGCTTTGTCAATGGCATCGGCATTGGTTCCGATCAAACGAACACCGTGTCGCTCTAAAAAACCGTCGCGGTAGAGTTCCATGGCGAGTGTCAGTCCTGTTTGGCCGCCAAGTCCTGCCAAAAGGCTGTCCGGCTGTTCTTTTTTGATGATCCGTTTGAGTGTATCGACATTCAACGGTTCCAGGTATATCTCATCTGCCAGTGCTTTGTCTGTCATGATGGTCGCCGGATTGGAATTGACCAACACGACATTGACACCCGCATCTTTGAGCACGCGGCAAGCCTGTGCGCCGGCATAATCAAATTCTGCTGCCTGCCCGATGACGATGGGGCCGGAACCGATCATGAGTACTTTTTTGATGTTTTGGTCCTGTGGCATATTTATTCCTCCCCGTCCATCATGGAAACAAACCGGTCAAACAAAAACATGGTGTCCCTGACCCCGCTGCACGCTTCCGGGTGGAATTGTACGGTAAAGGCGCGCAGTGTAGGATATTCCATGCCCTCGCAGGTGCCGTCATTGGCATTGACAAATTGCATGTGACCGGGCATGTTGTCAGTTGGTTCTACTGCATAACCATGGTTTTGATTGGTGATATACGTGCGATGTGAGCCGACCTGTCGCACCGGTTGATTGATACCGCGGTGACCGTATTTCATTTTGACGGTCTTGCCCCCCAGCGCCAGTGCCAAAAGTTGATGTCCCAGGCAAATGCCGAACATCGGTACGTTTCCGGCCAATTGGCGGAGCTGTTCGATTTGTTTTGTGTTTTCTGCGGGATCGCCGGGGCCGTTGGACAGCATCACACCGTCGGGCGCATCGGCAAGAATCTCTTTGGCTGTTGTATCAGCATTGACCACACGAACTGTACAGCCACGCTGACAAAGGCAGCGGATGATGTTGTGTTTGGCGCCGTAATCAATCAGCGTCACGCGGTGCTTTTCTGTTCCTTGCGCCGGATAGATATTTGGCGTATCTGCGGTGACATGTTCCACGGCATCTACAATGCGGTACGCTGCAAGGGATTGTACGCACGTGGTTAAGTCGCCGGGCAACGTATCGCAAAGTATGGCATTGACCACACCTTTTTCTCGAATCCTGCGTGTGATTTGCCGTGTATCCACGCCCCATAGTCCCGGCACACCTTGCGCCTTGAGATATGTATCCAAATCTGTCTCACACCGAAAGTTAGAGGGGGTAGGGCACCATTCGCGCACCACGTAACCGTTGAGACAGCATTTTCCCTCAAAATCAGCAGGGATGACACCGTAATTTCCGATCAGCGGAAAGGTTTGCAGCACAATTTGTCCGTAATAACTGGGATCTGTCAGCGTTTCCAGATAGCCGCACATGCCGGTGGTGAACACCAATTCTCCGGTTTGATCTGCCGCGTTTGCACCGAACGCAAAACCCTGGAATGCTGTGCCGTCAGCCAGCACGAGATATCGTTTTTGTGGTGTGTTTTCCATGCGTATTCCTCTTTCCTTTCTCTGGATATGCAATGTCAACGGCAGTTGTTGTAAATGATCGTTTTCCGTTTCATCAAAGCGTTGCTGCCATGACAGCTTTGATGGTATGCATCCGGTTTTCCGCTTCGTCAAATACGATGGAACGCGATGACTCAAACACATCGTCGGTCACTTCCATTTCCGTGCGTTGGAAACGTCGACCCATTTCAGCACCGATGGATGTTTTCAGATCGTGAAATGCGGGCAGACAATGCATAAACACCGCCTGTTGTCCGGCATTGTCCATCAGCTTCCCGTTGACCTGATAAGCACCGAGATCATGAATGCGTTGTTCCCATACTTCACTTGGTTCTCCCATGGAGACCCAAACGTCTGTGTAGAGCACGTCTGCGTCGCGTGTTGCCTGCATTGGATCGGTGCAGAATTCCAAGGTTGCCCCGGTTTGCATCGCAATATCTTTGCATTGCGCAATGAGGGCGGGAGCGGGGAAATAGTTTTCCGGTGCACAGGCGACAAAGTGCATACCCATTTTGGCACAGCCTACCATTAAGGAGTTGCCCATGTTGTACCGCGCATCACCCAGATATACCAGTTTGATCCCGTTCAGTTTGCCGAAATGCTCTTGGATGGTCAAAAAATCCGCCAAAATTTGTGTGGGGTGAAATTCATTGGTCAATCCGTTCCATACAGGTACACCGGCATAAGCTGCCAGTTCTTCTACAATGGCCTGGCCGAATCCCCGATATTCAATGCCGTCAAACATGCGCCCCAATACACGTGCGGTGTCGGCAATGGATTCTTTTTTCCCGATTTGGGAAGCGCTGGGATCCAGATATGTCACCCCCATACCCAAATCATGTGCCGCCACTTCAAAAGCACAGCGGGTCCGCGTACTTGTTTTTTCAAAAATCAAGGCGATATTTTTTCCCGCATGCAACGGATGCGGAATACCGGCCTTTTTTTGTGCTTTGAAAGCTGCCGCATCTTGCAGCAGTCCGGAAATTTGTTGAGGCGTAAAGTCCAGAAGCTTGAGAAAATGTTTCCCTTTCAAATCAGTTGTTTCCATTTGTTATATTCTCCTGCCATATCGGTTGATGGTATTTGACAATTCAGAGGGATGACGCAGACACAGTTTGATTCTTTTGTCTGAGCCAGCATTGTTTTTGAATATGTACCCGTCAAGGCGTTTTATAAACCGTGATCATTTTTCCATACAGCATACGTCATACAGCACGTCCAAAGCATGTGACAATTGCTTTTCGGTAATGTTGAGCGGCGGCAACAAGCGAACCTTATTTTTGGCTTTGATGGGCAACACACCGCGCTGAATACAGTCTGCGATGACCTCTCCGGCATCGCGTACCGTTTCCAGCCCGACCATCAGGCCCATACCTGAGATGCTGCGAATACCGGGGCAAGGAGCGAGTCGTGTGCGGATTTGTTGTGCACGTTTTCTCACTTCTGATAGGAATGTTTCATCCAAACGGTCAAGGATGCTTTGCGCACCGGCGCAGCATATGGGGTTCCCGCCGAATGTGGAACCGTGTGTGCCGGGGGTAAATACATGCTCCACCTTTTTTCCGAGAAGTGTGGCGCCCAGCGGCAATCCGCCGCCCAAGCCTTTGGCGGTGGTGACAATATCCGGTAAAATGTTGTACTGCATATAGGCGTAAAGCGTGCCGGTACGGCCGTTTCCACATTGTACCTCATCCGTGATCAATAAAATATCCTGTGCGTGACACAATTCCGCCAACGCCTGCACATAATCTTTTTCGAGTGCATTGACGCCTCCTTCTCCCTGTACACACTCAATCATCACAGCTGCCACGCGACGGCCGTATTTGTTGACCAATCGTTTTACATCTTCGATATCGTTGGGATTTGCATAGGCGAACCCCGGCGTGAGCGGGCAGAACATGGTGTGAAAGCTGTCTTGTCCGGTTGCGGCAAGAGTTGTGATGGTACGCCCGTGAAAACTTCCATACAACGTGATGATCATGGGGTCGTCGATCTCTTTGGTGTCTTTGGCGTATTTACGTGCAGCTTTGATGGCACATTCATTGGCTTCCGCACCGGAATTGGAGAAAAAGACCTTTTTGAGTTGGGTGCGTTCACAGAGCGTTTGTGCAAGGGTCGCGCACGGCGCAGCATAATAAAGATTGGAGGTATGTTGAAATAGCTGCATTTGATGCGTTACCGCTTCCATCCAATCTTTGTCACACATACCGAAAATATTGACGCCGATGCCGGTGCCAAGATCAATATATTCTTTTCCGTTTTCATCATAGAGCAAAGCGCCGCTGCCTTTGACAATATTGATCGGGAATCGTGCATAGGTGTCGGCAATATATGTGTGATCTTTTTCAAAAATGTTCATGATCGTTACCTGCCCGTTCTGTCATTTATCCATATAAATAATCAAATTACCAATGCGTGAAAATGAGCATAAATAATTACATTGGTTTCTTTTGTTTTTCTTGTTTTCTCGATTGTGCAAAGTTTGTCCCATATTTATGAAACGGCTTGGAATGCGTACGATAAGGCCGCTTGAAAAAAAGCATACGGTCGTATTTTTATTCTGTTTTGTTTTCACATGTATCGTTCTCACAAGGTGCGGTAGGGATCACCTGTGTACCGACACCTTCATCGGTGAGCATTTCCAACAGCAATGCATGCGGTACACGGCCATCCAGGATGACCACACGTTCCACACCCAGATGAATGGCATCAATGCAACATTCTACTTTTGGAATCATACCACCCGAAATGACGCCTGTTTCAAAGAGATGTACAGCCTGTTCTACCGTAATAACAGGGATCAGGGAGGATGGGTCATTTCGATTTTGCAAAATACCGGCAATGTCGGTCATGGAAATCAATCGAAACGCACGCATGGCACCGGCAATGTAAGCAGCTGCCGTATCCGCATTGATGTTATACGCGTTACCATGTTCGTCACATCCGACGGTGGAAACGACGGGAATATAGCCTTTTTCCAACAAGTCTTTGATGGGTCGTATGTCCACGTCGGTGATTTCACCCACATATCCCAGCGCCGGATTTTTCATTTTTGCTCGGATCATGTGTCCGTCCATACCGGAAATACCCATGGCGCGGCCGCCGTGCATTTGCAACAGATTGACCAGCGTTTTATTGATTTTTCCTGCCAGCACCATTTGCACAATCTGTGCCGTTTCTCGATCCGTCACACGCAGCCCGTTGACAAATTCTGTCTGTTTGCCCATGCGCTCCAGTGTTTCGGTGATTTCCGGGCCACCGCCATGCACCAAAACGACTTTGATGCCTATCAAAGAGAGCAGCACAATGTCTTCCATCACCTGCTGCTTGCGTTCCTCATTGATCATCGCGTTGCCACCGTATTTGATGACAACCACTTTATCGTAAAATTCTTGGATATAGGGCAGTGCTTCTGTCAGGATTTGTGCCCGTTCCTGTTTTGGAATGTTTGTCATGAAAGCGTTCCTCTTTCGTTTTTGAGTCTTTTGTTGTCGGTGACCGTGCAGATGTTACTGTAAAAGATTGCCGCCGGCAGTGATTGGTTTTATTATCTCATCTGATGTGCGATTGCGTTAGGTGCGGTAATCGCCGTTGATTTTGACATAATCGTATGTCAGATCGCATCCCCATGCAACGGCAGCATGTGTACCGTCATTGAGATTGACCAGAATGTCGATCTCTTTTTCTGTCAGAACTTGTTTTGCCAACTCTTCCGAAAAGGGAATCCCGGCACCGTTTTTACATACATCCACTTTTCCGGCTGCAGAGACAAAGGACACGTCGATGCGTTGTACATCCACATCGGCGCCGCTATACCCAATGGCGCAAAGGACACGTCCCCAGTTTGCATCGGCCCCAAACATGGCGGCTTTCGTCAAAGATGAGCAGATGACGCTTTTTGCAACTGTTTTGGCAATGGCTTCACTTTTGGCACCGCACACCCGACATTCCAGCAATTTTGTTGCGCCTTCTCCATCACCCGCAATGCTGCGGCATAAAAAAACATTGACTGTATTCAGCGCTTGCATAAAGGTGGAAAATGCTTCATCCGCTTTTGTGATGGGTGTATTTCCCGCCATACCGTTGGCAAGAATGGTTACCATGTCATTGGTGGAGGTGTCGCCGTCAATGGAGATCATGTTAAATGTATCGGCGATGTCATGTGACAGTGCCGTTTGTAACATGGCAGGAGAGATATCGACATCTGTGGTCAGAAAGACCAGCATGGTTGCCATATTGGGGTGGATCATACCGGAGCCTTTTGCAATGCCGCCGATGTGACAAGTTTTCCCGCTAATTTCAAAAGAAACGGCAATTTCTTTTGCCACCGTGTCTGTGGTCATAATTCCCTGTGCTGCGTCCGCAGAACCATTTTCACCCAAGGCGTTTACCAGCGATGGAATCCCATTTTGAATCGGTGTGATATCCAGAGGTTCTCCGATAACGCCGGTGGATGCCACAATGACATCCTGCGCGTCTACATGCAGGGAAGCGGAGAGCAGCGCGCATGTTTGCTCGGCAATCTCCACGCCGTTTGCATTGCAGGTGTTGGCATTGCCGCTGTTACAGATCACAGCTTGCGCATAGCCGTCTTTTAAGTGTTGTTTGGTCACTGTGAGCGGTGCGCCTTTGACAAGATTTTGTGTGTAGACTGCAGCGGCAGCGGCGCGTTTTTGACTGTATATAAGCGATAGATCATATTTTGTACGATTTTTTCGAATGCCGCAGTGGATGCCGCCGGCCAAAAAGCCTTGTGGCGCGCATACACCGCCCGGAATTTGTTTGAGCGTTGTTTGCATGGTTTGTTTCCTTGCTTTCTTTCTATCATTGTTGATGGGATAAAAAATATGAGACACGAACGTTTGACAACAAACACACGAAGATGAAACAAGATGTTTGATACAACATGTCTTCACAAACGGTCGGGAACGTGTTGTGTGCAATGTGCTTGGTTTTCCAATGTCCCGTTCGTTGGTTGCGGTGGGAAGCATGAAAAAATTGCGGGGACGATATATGCTTTTTGTTGTGTTAAGCGAAATGATCGGGGACTTCCAACTGCAATCCAGTCGATGCGTCGAGTTCCAAGGCAATGTTCATACATTCGATGGCTGCTCCGGAAGCGCCTTTGCCCAGATTGTCATAGCGCGCACACAACACCACAATGTCATCGTTACCGTATACACTGATTTCCATACAGTCTTTTCCTGCATATACATTGGCGCTGAGAAATCCATTTTCATCTGCATTTTCACGGTAAAATACGATAGGATCATGGTATTGCGCCGCATAAATATCGCGAATGCGTTTTTGCGCTTGCCCAATATGCCAAGCTTTTGCAAAAATAGGTACGGTGACTTCCATCCCGGCATAATAATCGGCGACCACGGGAGAAAATGCAGGTTGGCATGTAAGAGTGGTTTGCGCCATCATTTCGGGCAGATGTTTATGTGTTTGACCCAGCCCGTATTGCCGCGGCGCGCAGTAGATATTGGCACGATTGGCGTCTTGGTATTCACCGATCATTCGTTTTCCGCCCCCGCTGTAACCGGTGATGGAATGGCAGGTCAAAGGCAGATCCGGTTGGAGAACCCCTGCCAAAATCAATGGCCGGATCAGCGCAATAAAACCGCTGGCATGGCATCCCGGTACGGCAATCCGATGTCCGGTAGCAATTGCGTCACGATGTTTGTTTGACAGTTCGGGAAAACCGTAGGCAAATGTGGTGTTGGTGCGGTGTGCGGTGGATGCGTCCAATACAATTACATGCGGGGATTCTATCATAGAAACGGCTTGCCGCGCGGCATCGTCCGGTAAGCAGAGAAATGCCACGTCACAGCTGTTCAGTGCTTCTTTGCGTGCAGCATCGTCTTTGCGCTTGTCTTGGGGCAGTACCAACAAGTCTAAATCGTTACGTCCCGATAAACGTTGGTGAATGCGCAAACCGGTGGTGCCTGCCTGCCCGTCGATAAAAACAGTTTTCTTTTTTTTGTTGCCGGATTGTTGGTTGGTTCTCGTGCCCGCCTCAACCATATCATCGGCATGCGCGGAGATGTTTGTGTTCATACGTCTATCATTCTCCTTTTGAGGATGAGCGGCTCGATTGTGTCACGGGTGCACCGGCACCATCGTTTTCTTGTGCCGCTTTCATGGCGGCAAGTGCGATGGTCACCCCGTCGTGATGTGTGATTTCCATCACAGCCGGGTCTTTGACAGTAGATGTTGACGTGCTTGCATGCCCCGCATTTTCTGCCTGTTCTCCCTTTTCGGTGGCTGTTGCAAGTGCTGCGCAGGCGGCAAGATTTTGCAGAAAGGCGTGTGTGGAAGCAATTTGTTGTTCTACGGAAGATACGCTGGTGCCACCAAAAGAATTGCGTTTTTCCACGCACGTGTGCAGAGAAATGGCACGATAGACATCATCATCAATCAGATCGCTTGCTTGACGGTAGGTTTCCAGTGTCAAATCTTCCAGTACGGTGTTGTTTTGAATGCACATTGCCACCAATTTTCCGACCAATTGATATGCAGTTCGGAACGGCATCCCTTTTTTGGTCAGATAGTCGGCAAGATCGGTGGCGTTGATGAATCCTTTTTGCGCTGCTTGATACATATGATCTTTGCGCACCTGCATGGTGTCGATCATGGGAACAAATACCTTTAAGCACATTTCCAACGTGTCCACGCTGTCAAAGATCGCTTCCTTGTCCTCCTGCATATCTTTGTTGTATGCCAGCGGAAGGCCTTTGAGCATGGTCAGCAATGTCAAAAGATCGCCGTAAACACGTCCGGTTTTGCCTCGTACCAGTTCCGCCATGTCGGAATTTTTCTTTTGCGGCATGATGGAAGAACCGGTTGTATATGCGTCGCTTAATGATACGAACTGAAATTCCCAACTGGACCACAAAATGATTTCTTCGGAAAAACGAGACAGATGCATCATCACCGTGGCAAAAGCGGATGCCAATTCGATACAGAAATCACGGTCACTCACCCCGTCCATGCTGTTTTCGCAAACGCTGTCAAAGTGAAGCGCGGAGGCCTCATAGAAACGATCTGTGTCAAATGTGGTACCGGCCAATGCGCAGGAACCGATGGGGGAGCAGTTCATACGACGCAGTGCGTCGCCGATGCGGGTAATATCGCGACGAAACATCATGGCATACGCCATCAAATGATGACCAAATGTAATCGGTTGTGCGCGTTGCAAGTGGGTGTATCCCGGCAAAATATCTGCCTTGGTTTCTTCTGCGCGCCGGCACAACACATCCAGCAATTGGCACAACAGTGAGATGATTTCTCCGCTCTTGCATCTGAGATACATGCGCAGATCCAGTGCCACCTGATCGTTTCGGCTGCGTGCAGTATGTAATTTTTTACCGGTGTCACCGATGCGTGCAATCAGCGTCTGTTCCACAAAGGTATGAATGTCTTCGCATGTGGGATCAATACAAAGTTTTCCGCTTTCCAGATCTTCCAAAATCCCGCCCAGTGCTTCGATCAACGTTTGTCCCTCGTCAGTGGTAATAATGCCTTGCTTTGCCAGCATGGCGGCATGTGCGACGGACCCGCTGATATCTTCACGGAACATCTTTTTGTCAAAGTGAATGGAGGCATTAAAGTCATCGGCAATCTTGTCGATTTCACCGCTGCTGCGTCCCTGCCAAAGTTTTGCCATGGTTTTGCCCTCGCTGTATATGATTTTTCAATCGAATGAAGGTGTTTGACTGTTTGACTCATTCTAAAATCAAAGACGGACAAGCGTTGGTGTGCTTCAGTCTTTTTCCTCACTGTTTTTTGTCGCTTGCCCGCTGCCATTTTTTCGGTCGGCGGACAGAGGATTGTACCACTTGCCCGCCGACCAATTGCTTTTACTGCTGTATTTATGTTATTTTGAAATGTCTCTATTTCTGATTCTTATTTGCGCTGTGATTATTTGTTATTCTTTTCGTTTTTTGCTTTGACTTGCGCGGCAACTTTGATGGGCAACCCATACAGATTGATAAAGCCTGCGCTGTCAGATTGGTCATATACATGGTCTTCACCAAAAGTAGCAATCTCTTCGGAATACAAGCTCCAATCGCTCCAAGCGCCGGCTTTGATCATGTTGCCTTTGTACAATTTGATGCGCACTTTGCCCGTAACGGTCTCTTGTGTTTTGTCCACAAACGCGGAAAGCGCTTCGCGCAGAGGCGTATACCATTGACCGTTGTAAGTGAGTTCTGCAAACGTGATGGCCAGTTCCTGTTTTTTGTGCATGGTCATTTTATCCAGGCACAGCGTTTCCAGATAGTTGTGCGCAAAGTACAAAATGCTGCCACCGGGTGTTTCATATACGCCGCGGCACTTCATGCCCACCAGACGATTTTCCACAATGTCCAAAAGTCCGATACCGTTTTCACCGCCGACTTTATTGAGCGCGAGAATAATATCTTTGGGGCTCATTTTTTGATCGTTGAATTTAACAGGAATGCCCTGTTCAAATTCCAGTGTAATATAGGTAGGCTTGTCAGGCGCATCAATGGGGGAAACGCCCATTTCCAAAAAGCCCTTCTTTTCATACTGCGGCTCGTTTCCTGCATCTTCCAAGTCCAAACCCTCATGGGACAAATGCCAGAGGTTCTTGTCTTTGGAATAGTTGGTTTCACGATTGATTTTCAGTGGAACGTGATGTTTTTCCGCGTATTCGATCTCTTCCTCACGGCTCTTGATGTCCCATTCACGCCAGGGAGCGATGATGGGCATGTCGGGGGCGAACGCTTTGATCGCCAATTCAAAACGAACCTGGTCGTTTCCTTTTCCGGTACAACCGTGGCAGATTGCATCAGCACCCTCGGCAAGTGCGATCTGTGCCAAACGTTTGGCGATCGGCGGACGCGCCAAAGATGTGCCCAACAGGTAATCTTCGTACATTGCGCCGGCTTTGACGGCGGGGATGACGTATTCGTTGACAAATTCGTCTGTCAAATCTTCCACGTATAGTTTGGATGCGCCTGTTTTCAGTGCCTTTTCTTCCAAACCTTCCAATTCATCCGCCTGTCCCACGTTACCGGAGACGGCGATGACCTCGCAATTGTTGTAGTTTTCTTTGAGCCACGGAATAATAATGGATGTATCCAGACCGCCGGAGTAGGCCAGGACGACTTTGTGAATCTTGCTTTTGTCGATGATATGCATGTCTCTTGCTCCTTTTCAATAAATATGAAAGATTTTCATTTTTGTTTGAATAAATATTCGATTGTTTTGAATATTATACCACTGCAAAAAAATGTTGTCAAGTGGCGAATTTATATTTTTTCACTAAAAAGTGCGAAACAAATTCAGATAAACCTCATACGAAATTGTTTGTTTTGCACAAGGAGGGCTAAAAGTGTCCAGAGTATGCAAATGAAAATGTATATTTATGCATAAAAATGAATGCCGACTGGCGCAGTTTAGAGATGCCGGGTGAGAAAAAGGGATGTTGGTAAAGGTTTCGCAGAAAAGGTATATGTATCGCGGTGTCGCCAAAAAATGCAGTTTGTCAACGGATTTGCATTATTGTGTGATACATCACGGGAAAGCGGTGCTTGTATTATTTGTGATACAATACGAAAGGAAGCGTGGTGAAACAAAGTAGCATGGCGACATACAGCGTTTGCATGTTCCGTTTCGTTGCGGCTTACTGATGTCATCGTATGGTAAAAACAAGTGATAGGATCTGTGGCAATTCTGTATGACATGTTCGTGTGTTTGCATGCGGATGATAGGAACATGTGATGTCGCGAAATATAAAATTGTTTTCGTATATTGTTGCATGCGCTGCTTGCACAGCGTTTTTTTGCAAGACGCTTGGCATGATTGATTCAGAAGCGGCGCACGATGTGTTTGAAATCGTTTATAGGATGAGAGGACAAGATTTTCTGATTTTGTCAAATTTTCCAAAAGGTATTGACAAAGGGGGCTGTTTTCATATATAATATCTTCGATCTACGCCATAAAATAACGTTGTTATGCGTTTGGCGTGAAGGATCCGATGGATCCTTATGTGAATGATGTACAAAGACGACTTCGGTTTGTCTTGATTTTCAAGGAGGTGTACCTGAATGCTGCGGACTTATCAGCCCAAAAAACGTCAGAGAAAAAAAGAGCACGGTTTCCGTAAAAGAATGAGCACTGCCAACGGCAGAAAAGTGTTGCATAGAAGACGTGCGAAAGGCAGAGCAAGACTGTCCTATTGAGTTATGATCGTGAAGCCTGTGTCGGAAACGTCATGGGCTTTTCGTTTTCGTGCCGCAAAATTTGAGCTTTATGGCTGATCCGTGTGCGGGTGCTTTTATGTTGTATGTATCACAGCGCTCATGCGAACGGATGTTGTCATATGCGCGGCATGTGTGCAATACCAGTGACCGCAACGCGTGAAAGGAGTGCGACACCAAAGGATGAAAAGTTATCCGATCCGTGAAAATCATCTCTTTGTCAAAGCATATTCGCGCGGGAAAAAGTCCGTGGAAAAAACGGTGGTGGTCTATGTGCTCAAAGATTTACATGCCAAACGTTTGCAGAATGCACACCCGCAAAAAAAACGGATCAACCGGGTAGGTCTCACGGTATCAAAACGAATCGGCGGTGCGGTACAGCGCAATCGTGTCAAACGCATCATCCGGGAGGGGCTGCGATTGACACAGCGGGAATATGTACTGAAAACCGGTTTTTTGCTTGTGATTGTGGCGCGCAATGCTGCATTGCAAGCAAAATCCACGCAGATACAGCGGGATCTGATCTCGGCGCTGCGTCGGTTGGACATGCTGGAAACGCGGACGGAAAATCAGGAGGCGCAAATATGTTGACCAAACCGTTGATTTTCCTGATTCGTTGTTATCAAAAGATTATTTCGCCACTCAAAACAATGCCTTGCTGCCGCTTTACACCGACATGCTCGGAATATGCCGTGCAAGCGCTTGCTGAGTGGGGTCTGATTCGCGGTCTTGCTTTGAGCATTTGGCGTGTATTGCGATGCAATCCGTTTTGCCGCGGGGGACGAGATGATGTGCCGGTCAATGTGAAACGACGCGCACGTCTTGCCAAACGCAACAGGTGCAAAGAGGCGCGAGAACGTGAAAAAGTGGCGCGCAATAAGAACAGCCGCTTGTCTGTATAAATGTTGTACAAACGGTGTATGTGATCCGTGCCAACTGTAGATACCATTCACAAAACATCACAAAGACACAAAGAAAGGTAATAAAAACCGGTGAACTCTTTATTTGATATTATCAACATCCCGTTTGCCTATGTCATTCGCTTTTTCGACAGTTTAACGGGAAACTATCTGATCACATTGCTTTTGTTTGCCGTGGTGATCAAACTGGTGCTTTTCCCCTTTGGCATCAAGCAGCAAAAAAATATGGTACGGCAGGCCGCGTTGCGTCCGAAAGAATATTTGATTCGTGCCAAATACGCAGGGCGTAATGATCGTGTGACGCAGCAGAAAATGCAGCAGGAGATTATGGAGCTGTACCAAAAAGAGGGTTACAGCCCGATGTCCGGTTGCTTGCCGATGATTGTACAATTGATCATCGTTTGGGCCGTGTATCAAATTGTATATGGCCCATTGACCTATATTTTGCGGCTGTCGGCCGATCAAATTACGAAAATCAAAGAGTTTCTCGGATATGGTGTGGACGAAGTGATTCGTGAAATTAGCCTGGTGAGTGAACTCAAAGCGCAGGGAATTACAAATGTGTCCTCCGTTACGGGCCTGGAAGAAGTATCGGGACGTTTACCTGATTTTTCTTTGTGGGGCAATTTCGGTGATTTGTCCGTGACGCCCAGCGACGGCGGGATCAATTGGTACTGGCTGATTCCTGTGCTTGTGGTGGTATTTTCCTATGTTTCCATGAAAATGACACGGAAGTTGTCTTATCAGCCGCAGATGGGAGCCGGAGATGCGGCGAAGAGCATGAAGATCATGGACATTACTATGCCGTTGCTCTCCGGTTTTATCTCCTTTTCTCTGCCGGGCGCCATTGGTATTTACTGGATTTTCCAGAGCTTATTGGGCGTTTTGCAGCAATTTGTTTTGAGCAAGATGTATCCCATCCCGCGTTATACCGACGAAGAACTCAAAGCGTTGGAAAAAGAATTCAACAAATCCAACAAGCAACGCAAAAAACAGGAAAAAGCACGTGTGCGTTCTCTGCACCACATTGACGATGACGATTACGACGAAAACGGCAATCTGCTGCCGGAATCGCAGCGTTCTGATCGCAAAAAAGAAAAAGAAGATGAATCTGCCGCCATGGATGCAGCGCTGGCAAAGATGATTTCTTCACATACGCAGGACAAGCATTCCGCTGGTGATAATGACAATTTTGCAGAGGCTTCGTCTGCAGCGCCGAACGGAACAGAAAACGATGATCCGAAGAACAAAAAAGAAGTCGATGCATCCGACGGTTCCTCGGATGTGAAACCGAACAAGCGGGAAAATAAGAGAGCGGAGCGCCGCAAAGAGGAAAAGTTGCCGCCGATTGCACAGGCGCCGATACAGGACGAAAGTGATCGAGAGAAAAAATAAAAAAGATTGTCAGAGACCGGTGAAAGCAGATGAGCGATCCCACCGTGACAGATATGATCAAGCAGGAAGGGGACAAAGAAAGAGCCATGCAAAAAGAAATCATTATCAGTGCGCATAGTGTGGAGCAGGCGCGCCGAGAGGGCGCGGCGATGCTTGGCGTAGATGCGGACAGCGTATCGTATGAAGTCATTGAAGAGGCGAAAAAGGGCTTTCTGGGGATGAACAATACGCCCGCCAAAATTAAAATTTATGTAGAGTGTGAGCCTGCAGATGCTGCCATGGCTTTTGTGCAAATGGTGGCGGACGATCTGGAACTGGGGGCGCAAACGGAAGAAACGACCGATGCGGACGACAATACGGTCATTCAAGTATGGGGCGGAAACGCCGGCGCACTTATCGGTCATCACGGCGACACCTTGGACGCCTTGCAGTATCTGACCAATCTTGCTGCGATCCGTGCAGGAGAAAAATCCGGAAACCGCATTTTTGTGGATGTGGAGCACTACCGGGAACGTCGTGAGCATACCTTGCGTCAGCTGGCACGTCGTATGGCGAACAAAGCGTTGAAAAGTGGCCGCTTTGTGGTGCTGGAACCGATGAATCCATATGAACGCAGAATCATTCATGCGGAAATTCAAAGTGTGGATGGCGTGACAACGGCTTCTGTCGGAGAGGACACCGATCGCCGTGTGGTCATTTATCTGGAAGATCGCCCGCTGCCCTCTATTTTAACGGATGAGGCAGCAGCTGTAGCGCCGCGTGCTGCCAAGCATTCTCGCCGTCGCCGCGGCAGCTCCAGACCGGTTTCGCATACGACAGCGATTCAACCGGATCCGGAGGGTGAAGAATATTATATGGATGCACCCACAACCTATGTGCATGCACCCACGCCGCGTCCGGAAAAACTGAAGAGCCTTGCAAGCTATTTCGGTGAAGAGGAAGACGATCAAACGACGGATTCTGATGCAGATGACGAGTGGACAAGCACGTACGGCGAATGAGACAAATGAGATGAACCGGTTCCGATGATTGCATTTTGGTATGCCGTCACAGAGAATACGGACTGCGACAATGGAGACGATCAAAAATAAGCGTGATTAGCAGATGCGCTGGCGTGGGGCAAACGCTTTTATAGGGCGGATGTGCTGCATGTGAATGGGCGCACGTTGTATCAATGAAAAAAACAGGACGGTGCTTCTGCATCGCCCTGTTTGATGTTTTTTACGGCGTATCAGTGGATTGCATTTCTTGAACATATGAGATCGGTTGTTTTGACATCAGACCTTTGTTTTGTATTGCAGATCAGAATCTGTTGACAAGTCGAATGAATGGGTGATGTGATTGATCAAACAAGTGAAATTCCATTGCTTTCGCTTCCATAATTTGTACAAAAGGTGACAAAAGCAAAAATTTTGTGAAAATCGCCGAAAAAGCCTTTGACAAATTGGATATTTTGTTGTATACTAATATATGTACATCTGGAATTTCTGCCGAAAATGTACGAATTTGACAAAGAAACAGGCGATAACAGATACGGAGAGAGTGACGTGGCGCGCTTCTTTTTGAGCCAAGATCACATACAGGATGGAATCATCACCATTACCGGTAATGATGCGCATCATATTTCTCATGCATTGCGAATGGCACCGGGCGATGAAATCACGGTATGCGATATGCAAAAAAACGAATATCGTGCCGTGTTGCAAACACTGACACACGATACGGTGACGGCGTGCGTGTTGGAAGAGCATCCGAATGACACGGAGCTTCCGGTGACTGTGTGCCTTTATCAGGCCTTGCCGAAAGGCGAAAAGATGGATTTTGTCGTGCAGAAGGCAACGGAATTTGGGTGTGCACATATTTCACCCATACAGACTGCACGGTGTATCGTTCATCCCAATGTGGCCGGGGCAGAAAAGAAACGGATTCGTTGGGAACGTATTGCACACGAGGCCGCAAAGCAATGCGGACGTGGTGTGTTGCCCCGGGTGGATGCCATACAGACGTTTGAAACAGCGCTTGCCCAGGCGGGGAACGGATTACATCTGTTTTGTTATGAGGGGGATGGGACTGTCGGTTTGCAATGTGTGTTGCGTGACGGTACGGCATTGCAGGACGCGCGAGAGGTGTCAATCTGGATTGGTCCGGAGGGCGGATGGTCCTGTGAAGAGGTGCAGGCTGCAAGAAATGCGGGAATGTATATATGCGGTCTGGGAAAACGGATTTTACGTACGGAGAGCGCAGCACTGGCGGTGCTTGGTGCAATTGTTTACGAAACGGAAATGATATAACACCACGGCTGTTGCCAACGGTGATGAATTTTTTTGAGAGATGGAAAAGGAGCACAGCGGTTTGAAGAGATGAACCGCAACCTTTTTGAACAGTTTGTCGTTCAATGACAAAAATACAGCGCACGGGCGCCGGCGGAGGGAAAACATTATGTCGAACAGATTGTTTCAGGGTATCATCCATCAGATGAAAGATGCGGTCGATCGTACCATCGGTGTGATCGATGAAAACGGTGTGATCATTTCCTGCAGCGAATTTGTGAAGATCGGCGAAAGCAGACAGAGTGTGTGCGATGAGCTGTCGTACGGCGCAGATATGATCCGCAGAGACGGCACCACATATCGTACCATTGGTCAGGGTACCAAAAGCGGATATGTTGTTTTTGTAGAAGGGGAAGACGCGCAGGCGGAACAACTCTCCGATATTTTGGCGATCAGTCTTGCCAACATCAAAAACCTGTATGACGAAAAATACGACAAAGGTTCCTTTATCAAAAATATTATCATGGACAACATTTTGCCCAGTGATATTTATATCAAATCCAAGGAATTGCATTTTGCTTCCGATGTTGATCGCGTGGTTTTGTTGATTAAATTTCTGGAGCCGATGGAAGCATTGCCGTACGAGGTCATTCAAAACATGTTTCCGGACAAGAACCGGGACTATGTTATTATTATCAACGAGTCTGATGTGGTTTTGGTCAAGGAAATTGAAAACAATACGGATCTCAAAGAGATCGAGGGGATTGCGCAGCAGATCGCGGATACCATTTTGGCGGAATGTTATACACGTGTTGCCATTGGCATCGGTTCAGCGGTGAACACCATCAAAGATCTGGCACAGTCGTATAAAGAAGCGCAGATTTCTTTGGAAGTCGGAAAAGTATTTGACACGGAAAAACAGATCATCTCCTATGACAATTTGGGGATCGGACGACTGATTTATCAGCTGCCGACCGCTTTGTGTAATATGTTTTTGCAGGAAGTGTTCAAAAAGGGCTCGCTGGACGCACTCGACCATGAAACACTGATGACGATTCAATGCTTTTTTGAAAACAACCTCAACGTTTCGGAGACGTCGCGCAAACTGTTTGTACACCGCAACACGTTGGTATATCGTTTGGAAAAGATTCGCAAGTTGACCGGCTTGGATTTGCGTGAATTTGAACATGCCATCACATTCAAAGTGGCGCTGATGGTTAAAAAATATCTCTCCTCCAAACCGACGAAATATTGACGACGTTACGTTGTTTGAAAACTTCACCCAAACGTATGCAAATATCTTGAAAGTATTTTGGCAAACGTTGCACTTACCTTTTAGAGATCGAGTTGAAATTATGATTGAATTCAAAGACGTTTCAAAAGTATATGCCAATGGTACCGTGGCATTGGAAAACATCAATCTCACCATCGAAGATGGAGAGTTTGTTTTCATTGTTGGTGCCTCCGGCGCCGGAAAAACGACGTTGATGAAGTTGCTTTTGCGGGAAGAAAAACCCACGAGCGGCTCATTGATCGTAGGCGATTACGACCTGGTACGCATTCCGAACCGAAAAGTGCCGTATTATCGGCGCCAGCTTGGAATGGTGTTTCAGGATTTTCGTTTGTTTGAGAAAAAAACGGTTTTTGAAAATGTGGCATTTGCCATGCGTGTCATCGGTGAGCGCAGCAATGTGATCAAAAGCCGAGTGCCGACCATTTTAAGCATTGTTGGTTTGAGCGACAAATATAAAAGCTTTCCGACAGAGCTCAGCGGCGGTGAGCAACAGCGCGTGTCTCTGGCGCGGGCTTTGGCAAACAATCCGTCGATTATCATCGCTGACGAACCGACTGCTAATATTGATCCGCGCATGAAATTGGAAATCATGAATTTGTTGATGAAAATCAACCGTCGCGGCAAGACAGTGATTGTCGTGACGCATGAGAAAAACATCGTGGACTTTTTCAAGCAGCGTGTGGTGACCCTTCGCGGCGGCCATCTGGTGGAAGACAAGGTGGGAGGAATGTACAGTGAAGGGAAATAACATTTTTTACATGCTGGGGCAGAGCTTCAAAAGCTTGTGGCGCAACGGCATTATGACGATTGCATCGATCACGGTGTTGATGAGCTGCCTGGTTTTGATCGGCTCTTTCTCTCTTTTGGTTTATAACATCAATGTGAATTTGGCGGAGATCGGTTCGCTACAGGAAATTGTGGTATTTTGCGATACCGATGCCGACGAGGCTACGGTGCAACAGATCGGCGAACAAATTGCGGCCATGCCGAATGTGTCAGACTGCGTATTCGTCTCCAAGGAAGAGGCACTACAGAGCGAGCGGGAACGGTATCAGGAATATGCGTATTTGCTCGATGATTTGGAAAATTCCAATCCATTGCCGGACTCTTATCGTGTCACATATGAAGATAACAACGAGGTTTCCGCACTGGTATATCAGTTGGAAGAATTAAACGGCGTGTACCGTGTGCGCAACCGAGCCGATATTGCAGAGTCCATTGAAAATGTGAAAAACGGCGTTTCATTTATCTTCATTTGGTTTTTGGCGATCTTGTTTGTGGTGTCAATTTTTATCATCATCAACACCATCAAACTTGCAGTGGAATCGCGCCACAGAGAAATTGCCGCCATGCGTTATATCGGTGCGACCAACTTTTTTATGACAACCCCGTTTTTGTTGGAGGGGGCGATTATCGGTTTGGTTGCTGCGGGACTTGCTTACCTCATTGAATACGAGTTGTATCAATATATTTTCCGCAGCATCGGTACTTCTTACAACATTATTCGTATCATTCCGTTCCAACAGATGTCAGGTATTTTGGCAATCGGAACGGTTGTGATTGGCGTGTTTGCTGGAATGTTGGCAAGCCGTATCAGTTTGAACAAGTATATGAAAGTCTGAATGATGCAACGCAAGGAAAGGGGCATGCTTTATGAAACACACATTGCGAAAACGTACGCGCTTGCTGTCGCTGTTTTTGTCACTGATTTTGATGTTCAGTGCTTGTATTGTGGTGCAGTTGCAGGCAGGAGCCGACACGCTTTCCGAGGCGGAAAACCGTCTTTCCATGCTGCAAAGCCAGTATAATACGGCCAAAGAGCAGCGCGAAGAAGCAAATGCGACGTACCAAGCAGCACTTCGTGAGTATCGTGCAAAACGGACAAACTATGAGAATGCGTTGGCGCTCAAAGAGGCATTGGACAACGAAATTTCACAAATGGAAGCAGAAGTGGATGCAACGTATGCGCTGATTGATGAATACAATGCGCAGATTGCCGATTATAAAACACAGATTGCTGCCAAGGAAGCGGAAATTGCGGAAAAATATGAGTTGTTCAAAGAGCGTGTCCGTCTCAATTATGAAGATTCCTATGTTTCCTATTTGGAATTGATTTTCACCTCTGAATCCTTCTCTGATTTTTTGACGCGCATGGATTTGGTCGGCAATATGATGGACTATGATGCACGCGTCATGGAAGAATTGGATACAGCGAAACAGGAGCTTGCACAAATGCAGACGCAAACGGAGTCCTTGCAGGTACAAGCCTCTCAGAAGCTGACAGAACTGGAAGCAACCATTCCCCAACTGGAGCAAAAGAAAGAAGAAAATCTGGCTGTTTTGGACGATTTGCAGTCCGCATATGCAGAAGCGTCAAGTGCATATAACGATGCATCTGCAATAAAGAGCGATGCGGACAGTGAAGTATCTGATCTTGCCAAGCGTATTGCACAGGCAGAGGCGGAAGTTGCAGCAGAAATTGCACGGCAGCAGGAAGCCTCCAAAGATACAGAGTATCAGGGTGGCGACGGTGCCATGCAGTGGCCGGTAGATGCCGCATATCGCAAGATTTCATCCGGATTTGGTTATCGAACAGATCCGTTTGGGTCCGGATCAACCGCGTATCATAACGGTATTGATATGCCGTGTCCGTATGGTGCAAACATTTATGCTGCAGAATCCGGTACTGTAACGATTGCTACCTATCATTTCAGCTATGGCAACTACATTGTGATTGACCATGGCGGCGGTATTTCCACATTGTATGCACACAACTCTTCGCTGAAAGTAAGCGTGGGACAAAAGGTAACACGCGGACAAGTGATTGCTGCAGCAGGTGGAACGGGCGCTGTGACAGGCGTACACTGCCATTTCTGTGTGATTGTCAACGGACAGCATGTGAATCCTTTGGGTTATTTGGGTTAATTGGTATATCAAATAGAGCGTAGTATAGCCAAAATTCTTTGTGTTGTTTTTCTGTATTTGTATAAAACGGTTGATTGACCGACATGTGGTTGTTTTGTGTATCAACGAACCATATAGAATACGAAAGACCCGAACCTTCATTTTCCTTGTTTGAGGATATTTTCACCGATTACAACATAAGATACATACAGGCAACGACCGCTTCCGCCGGAAATAAACCGGCGTATGCGGTCGCTGCAATTGTATATACGCCCCGGGGCATGGTTGTTGCGTGTTTTCATGTTCTGTCGTGTCACGTCGGCAAAGAGAGGAAGGATTTCATGAGGTCAAAAAAGATATCCGTATGGACCGCACTTTTGATCGTTTTGATCGTTGCCGTTTTGACTTTTTCCATTACCTATTCAACGCTGTATTCGCGTATGCAGCAGACAGAAAAAGAATATGCGCTGAACGAAAACGGGCTGATCAGTGACGGAGAAGGGCATACATCGAATTCCATTTATTCCGCTGTTGACTATGTCGATGAGATGTATCGACAGTATTATATCGGAGAGTTGGATGACGAAACGCTTTCGGAATATCTGATACGCGGATACCTTGCCGGCACAGGGGATAAATATGCCTATTATATGGATCCCGAAACGTATGCACAACAGATGTCTGAAACCACGGGTGACTCTGTGGGAATTGGTGTTCATGTTGTATGGGATAACGAAACACAAACCATAGAAGTGATTGCCGTTACACCCGATTCGCCTGCCCAACAAGCCGGTATTTTGCCCGGGGATATTATCACGGCGGTGGATGATGCGGTTGTCGCACAAGTCGGTTATTCTGAGGCAGTCAGCCGGGTACAGGGAGAAGTCGGTACAAACGTGCAGTTGACAATCCGGCGCGGAGAAGAAACGTTGGAATTTTCCGTTCAGCGCGCTACCATTGAAAACGTTTCGGTGACATATCGGCTGTATCAGGAAACGATCGGTATTATTCGGTTATACCAATTTTCGGACAACACCGGTGCCCTGGTTCAAGAGGCGGTGGAAGCACTGCAAAAACAGGGCGCGCAAAAGCTCATCTTTGATGTTCGTTCCAATACGGGGGGCGCATTGATCGGTATTGTGAACACGTTGGATTATTTGCTTCCTGAGGGTCCCATTTTGCATATCCAGGGGAAAGATGGTGAAACGGTACAAGAATACACGTCCGATGCCGCATGTGTGGAAATGCCTATGGCCGTTTTGGTGAATGAGACGACTGCCTCGGCGGCGGAACTGTTTGCTGCGGCGCTGCAGGATTATGACATCGCGACGGTGATTGGGACGCAAACATACGGCAAGGGAACCGTTTGTACCATTATTCCGTTGCCAAACGGTGGCGGAATCTCTGTATCCACGCAATATTATACCCCGCCATATTCTGACAATATTGAGGGAAAAGGTGTGACGCCGGATATTGTGGTTGATCTGCCGGATGATGTGAATGTTTATCTTGTTGCAGATCAAGATGATACACAATTGCAAGCCGCACTTGCGGCGTTAGAAAACACCTGACAGGTATCGGGTGTGTATGATCGATGGTCCGTGCATACTTCAAACAAGCGCTGTTCGTATTCCTATTTTTTGTGAATGGGAAGCAACCCGTTGATTTGCGGTTTTGTTTGTTGGTGCCAAAATGTAATAGAATCCATTGCTTTTTATGGAAATGAAGCAAATTCTGCATGTACGCGCCGTCATAACGACGGCAGAGAAAAAGGAGAGAAAACAAATGATGAAACAGGTAACAGTCACCGGCGAAGGTTTGAAAAAAATGAAAGAGGAATTGGATTACCTCAAAAACGTGCGGAGAAAAGAAGTATCTGATGCCATTGGAGTAGCACGTTCGTTTGGTGACCTTTCGGAAAACAGCGAATATGATGAAGCAAAAAATGAGCAAGCAAAGGTGGAAGCTGAAATCGCAGAGCTGGAAGACAATATCAAACATGCCGTTGTACTGGATGAGACAAAAGTCAAAAGCAACATGGTCAATGTAGGCTCGATTGTGAAACTTCGAAATCTTTCAAATGGCATGGAGTTTACTTATACCATTGTTGGTTCCACCGAAGCCGATCCGATGGCGGGGCGTATTTCGGATTTATCCCCGATTGGCCGTGCGATTATCGGTACCAAAAAAGGTGATAAAGTGAAAGTGGAAATTCCGGCGGGCGAGATGGAGCTGGAAATTCTGGATGTGAAACGAGATAAATGAGACAACTGCATAAGTAACGTCATTGGAAAAAGAAAGGAAAAAATATGGCCAATCAAGAAAACGGAGTATCGTCGCAGGCCTCTATGCCAACCGGGCAGGGGGAACAAAATCTGAATGAGTTGCTGCAGGTGCGTCGTGAAAAGTTGACGGCATTGCAGAATGCCGGAAAAAATCCGTTTGAAATAACAAAATATGATGTGACGCATCACAGTGCGGATGTGATTGCACAGTTTGATGTGCTGGAGGGAAAAAAAGTATCCATCGCCGGCAGGTTGATGTCAAAACGTGTGATGGGAAAGGCTTCTTTTTGCCATGTGCAGGATTTGAAAGGATTGATTCAGGCATATGTTGCACGTGACGCGGTTGGTGAAGATTCCTATGCGGATTTCAAAAAATATGACGTCGGTGATATTGTCGGTATTTCCGGTGCGGTTTTTAAAACGAAAACCGGAGAGGTCACCATTCACGCTGAGACAGTTACATTGCTTTCCAAAAGTTTGCAGATCTTGCCGGAAAAATTTCACGGCTTGACCAATACCGATTTGCGGTATCGGCAACGTTATGTCGACTTGATTGTCAATCCTGAAGTAAAGGATACGTTTATCAAACGCTCGAACATCATCAGCGCCATTCGTCGCTATCTTTCCAGCGAAGGGTTTATGGAAGTGGAAACACCGATGTTGGTGGAAAATGCGGGTGGAGCAGCAGCGCGTCCGTTTGAGACGCATTTTAATGCATTGAATGTAGATCTCAAACTGCGTATTTCGCTGGAGTTGTATCTCAAACGATTGATCGTCGGCGGTTTGGAGCGCGTTTACGAAATTGGCAGAGTGTTCCGCAATGAAGGATTGGATACGCGACACAATCCGGAATTTACGCTGATGGAATTGTATCAGGCCTACACGGATTATCATGGAATGATGGATCTGACGGAGAATCTGTACCGTTATGTGGCAAATGAGGTACTTGGCACCCTGCAGGTGGAATATCAGGGCAAGGTTTTGGATCTGAGTCAACCGTTTGCACGGATCACAATGGTAGACGCAGTCAAACAATATGCGGGTGTTGATTTCTCACAGATTCAGACATTGGAACAAGCGCGCGTCGTTGCAGACGAAAAGGGTGTTGCATATGAAGCACATCACAAAAAAGGTGATATCCTGAATTTGTTTTTTGAAACATTTGTCGAGGAACATTTGATTCAGCCGACTTTTGTGATGGATCATCCTGTCGAAATTTCTCCGTTGACCAAGCGCAAAAAAGACCAGCCGGAATATGTGGAACGGTTTGAATTTTACCTCAACGGCTGGGAAATGGCCAATGCGTATTCTGAGTTAAATGATCCGATTGATCAGGAGCAGCGTTTTGCAGCACAAGAAGAATTGCTGGCGCAGGGAGATGATGAGGCCAACCATACCGATGAAGATTTTCTCAATGCGCTGCGTATCGGTATGCCGCCCACAGGAGGAATTGGTTTCGGTATTGACCGTATGTGCATGATTTTAACGGACAGCGCCGCGATACGTGATGTATTGCTGTTCCCGACGATGAAGCCCTTGGACAACTAAATAGCCGAAAAAAGCCAGTGTTTTCAAGGGT
>ERZ827520.137-NODE-137-length-123772-cov-10.891405_pt1 | contig 123772 bp, 104 predicted proteins | sample MGYA00519581_ERZ827520 | MGnify/ENA primary metagenome ERZ827520 (study PRJEB31778, sample SAMEA3449339) | human gut metagenome | biome: human gut; feature: human-associated habitat; material: faeces | place: United Kingdom | collected 2010/2012 ... | reverse complement strand
GCAGCGCGTCGCCGCCGAGCGTGCCGGACATCAACTGCGCCTGAAGCTGGGCGCTGCTCTGCCACGGGTCCAGATAACGGCCCTTTTCTATGATATACGCAATGTCCTTGAGGTATGCAAACGCCGCGCCCTTGATGAAGCCGGCGTCCGACGCCGCCGTGACCGTTTTGCTGAATTGCAGATAATCATAGCGGACGACGCCCTGCGCGACGGCGATGCCGATGGCGTTGCCGACGGTGTTCCAGCTCGAGTAGCCGAGCAGCATCGTCAGCGGAATCTGCTCGTCCACCAACTTCTGCGCGAGCACGCGGCTGCTGCCCGACGACGCGTCGATGACGACGGTGGGTATATGCGCGTCGATGTTTTTCTGCAGCTTATCCACGAGCGAATGGACCGCAGCCTGCGCACTCGAGGTGCGGGTGAGCACAAGGATGTCGAAATCGGCGTCCCCCTTCGCCGTCGTTTCGACCGCCACATCGACCGAGCCGAGATGCTTTTCCAGATTTTCGCGCAACGTTTCGATGTCGAAATCGTCCGCCGGCTTGTCCGCGCCGCCGCCGTAATAGAGCGTGCGCGCCGTAACTTGCCGCGGCGCAAGGTCGCTCGCCAGCCGCGCGACCCCCATCATCCCCAGCTCGTCGGTGCCGGCGTACAGCGTCGCCTGCTCGCCGAGCAGCGAACGAATATAGCTGATTTCGTTCGTCTGGATGGTGTTGCCGGGCGTGGAATCGTCCACGCCGACGAAGAGATACGCCAGCTTGTCGCCGCCGTTGCGCAGCAGACGGTCGATCAGGCGCAGCTTGCGCTCGCGCGAGGCGAGGTAGCTGTTGATTTTCACCTCCGAAAGCGAGGTGGAGATCGGCCTGCCGTCCGTCCCGTTTTTATAGCCGGCGACGATGTTTTCAATCGTCAGCGCGCTGCCCGAAAGCGTCGCGCGCGGCTCGGCGCCGTAAGCGCGGAAAAGGTTATACTCCTCCTGCTGCAGGCCGTTGTAATTGACGGTCGAGGCCAGCCGCATCACCGTATCGAACACATAGACGGTGTTGTTCCCGCACAGCTCAACCAGGAAATCGATGATCTCGTACTCCTTCGTCAAATCGGTGTTGGAAAGGTACCGCGAGCCGACCAAACCGCCGGAAAGAAGCTGGTCCAGCGAAATGACGAAATAGTCGCATTCCTTGTCCGCCTCGCGCAGCCACGCCGTCAGCGCGGCGGGGTCGCCGAGGGTGGTGCCGTTGCTGTTGGTGCCGTTGCCGTCCAGCTTGGTGGAATAGAGGTCGGCGTCGGGCATCAGCACCTCAAAGCCGCCGCTCTCGGCCAGATAGATGACGCGGTCCACGTTCACGGGCCGGTCGTCCAGCGGGACATAGGCGAGCTTGGTGCCGTTGTAATCCTGCTTTTCCATCGGAAACAGTATCTCCTTTTTCAACGTCAGGTAGTCAGACGGCTTCGGCGTGCTGCCGCCGGTGACGCAGGCCGCCTGCCCGACCGCGCCCTCCGGCGCGGAAAGGCCGAGCACGGCACGCTTGAGCAGCAGATAGTCCGACGCGGTCTTGCAGCCGTCGCCGTTGAGGTCGCCGCGCACGACCAGCTCGGCCGTCTGCCCGTCCACGGACACAATCGCGCCGGTGCCTGCGTATTCGTTCCGGCCGACGCCGGAGACCGACGCGTTCCCGTCAAACAGCGCGGCGACGTCCGATGCGGTCAGCTTTTCGCCGACGTAGAGGTAGCCGTCCGCATAGGAAGCGGCCGCGCCCTCCAGCAGCGCTTCGGAGATGTCCCCCGCCGCCAGCAGCGAAGACGTGAACACCGTGCCGAACGCAAGCAGGACGGCGCAGAGGAGCGCAATGCATTTTTTCATCTTGTTTTCCAATCCCTTTCTTTAACAGTCGGTTTGTATACATTCTGCCTCATCGGCAGGCGGCAGCCGCTTTTTCCACACGCCGAGCCGGTAGAAGAGCACGGCCAGCGCCGCAGCGACCACCCAGCCGATCACCCACGCGTAGACGATGGACATATAGCCCGCGCTGTCGGTCAGCAGGAACGAGAGCGCCACGCGGATGACGAGGTCGATAAAGGTGGAGATCATGAAATAGCGCAGCGCGCCCGAGCCGCGCAGGATGCCGTCGATGACGATTTTGAGCGCAATCACAAAGTAGAACGGCGCCACCCAGCGCATAAAGACCGCGCCCGCCTCCATCGCTTCGGTGCTCTCCGCATTCAGGATCAGGCCGACCGACTGCGGCGCAAAGAAGAAGAACACGAGCGCAATCGGCGTCACCAGCAGAAGCAGCAGGAACACGCCCGCCCGCAGCCCCTGCGGCACGCGCTCATAGCGCCGCGCGCCGATGTTCTGGGCCGTGAAGGACGAAACGCCGCCCGAAACCGTCGTATAGCAGGTGACGGCGAAGGTGTTCAGCTTGAGCGCAGCCGAGAAGCCCGCGATCACCGACGCGCCGTAGCCGTTGATGAGCGACTGGATGGCCAGATTGCCGACGGCGACAAAGGACTGCTGGAGGATGCTGGGGACGGCGAACACAAGCACCTTTTTCAGCATCGCCGCCGAAAAAATCTGCGCCTTCCCCTCGTAGGAGAACCGGCGAAGCCGCCTATTGAGCGCGAAGAAGGAGAGGATTGCCGAAAGCGTCTGCGCAATGAAGGTCGCCCATGCCACGCCGGACACGCCCCAGCCGAACGAGAGGACGAACAGCAAATCGAGCGCGATGTTCGTCAGCGACGAGAAAATCAGAAAATACAGCGGCGTCTTAGAGTCCCCCAGCGCGGTGAACACGCCCGTACAGATGTTATACAGGAATAAAAAGAACAGCGAGCCGGTATATATGTTCAGGTAGGCAAGGCTGTCCGCCATAATCTCCGGCGGCGTGCCGAGCAGCTCGAGCAGCGGCCGGGCAAAAATCAGCCCTGCGGCCGTCAGCAGCAGCGAAGCCGTCAGCACCGCAATGACCGAGGTGTGCACCGCCGTGCGCATGTTTTTGTAGTTCTTGGCGCCGAAAAGCTGCGAGATCAGCACCGAGCAGCCGATGTTCGCGCCGGTGGCGATGGCCATAAACACCAGCGTGACCGGCACCGACACGCCGACCGCCGCAACCGCGTTGTCCGCGATGACCGGGTCGGGCGAGCACTTGCCGACGACGATGCTGTCCACCATCCCGTAAAACTGCTGGAAAGCCACCGAAGCCAGCATCGGCAGACAAAAGCGGAACAGAATCCGCCGCGGGCTTCCGACCGTCATATCCGTTATCATATACGCAACCACGACCTGTTTTCCATTGGAATGATTTGAAAAAACGAACTTGTTTTCTTCCTAACTTATATATAATAGCACACGCGCCCATCGATTACAAGAAAAAACTTGTAAACGAGAAAAAAATGTGCTATAATAAGTCGAAGCAACAAATAACGACCAGAAACGGAACGAAATATGAACTCTTCTACCTCCAAATGGCGCCGCCCGGGCAAGGAGGCGCTGCTGCTGCTCTACTGGGCGCCGCATTTTCTATGGTTTGAACTCATCACCTATCTCACGCCGAGGATGAATCCGCACGTCATTTACTCGCCGCTCGACGATCGGATTCCCTTCCTGGAGGTGTTTATCCTCCCCTATGTGCTTTGGTATTTCTACATAGCCGCCGTGCAGCTCTACTTTTTGTTCAAAAACAAAAAGGACTTTCTCGACGTGACCAAGCTGCTTTACATCGCGCTGTTCGTCAGCATGCTCGTCTGCACGCTGTACCCGAGCACGCACGAGCTGCGGCCGGCGGTTTTCCCGCGCGAGAACCTGCTCAGCGCGGCGGTGGGCTTTCTGTACAGCATCGACAACCCGACGATGCCGGCCTGCATTCTGCCGTCGATGCATGTACTCGTCTCGCTGGTGCTGGCGGCGGCGGTGCTCAAGGCCGACTGCATGCGCGGAAAGTCTGCGGTCAAGACCGGCGCCTGCGTTCTGTCAATCCTCATCTGCGCGGCGACGGTGTTCATCAAGCAGCATTCCATCATCGACGTCTACGTTGCCTGCGCGCTGTTTGTGCCGATCTATCTGATTGTTTACCATTTCCGGAAAACGAAAACGCCGCCCGACCCGTCCTAAAACCGCAAAGCCTCCCGTCCGATTACGGACGGGAGGCTTTTATGTATTGCCTGTCAGCCGAGCAGCGGCAGCTCGGTCATCCGCAGCTTTGCGCAGCCATAGGGGTACAGTTCCAATTCCTCCGGCGGCGAGAGGGGAACGACGGCGCGCGGCGTTTTGGCACAGACCGTCTCATAGCCGTCCTCCAATCCCCAGTCGATCTTCTGCACCGAGGCGCGGAGGACGACGGGCGGCGCTTCGCTCGAGAACGGAACGTCGCCGACGGCGCGCCGCTCTGCGGCCGAAAGGCGCCCGCAATAGGCGTAATTCCAGTCCGAGCGCGGGATGTATTCGTAGTCGCAGTACGGGAAACGGCGGCTGACGCCGTCCCGTTCGTATTCAAGCATCCGCTTTTCATAGCGGACGGGAAGTGAAAAGACCAGCGAACCGCACCGCACGGCGGACAGCCCGTGCGGGCGGGACTCGAAGCGCGGCGGTGCGTCGAAGGCGACCGTAATCGTGCGGCTTTCGCCCGGCGCGAAGGAGAAGCGCAGCGGGCCGGCGGCGGCTTCGCCGTCGACGGTGAGGCGCTCGGCGAAGGAGGGCGTGCGGACGGCGAGCGTGAAGGCCCTGTCGGTCGTCACCGTATAGGTGAGGCGGTTTTCAAACGGGTAGTCCGTGTCGAGAACGATATGGAGGCCGCCGTCCCGAAGCTCGGAGGGCAGGCATACGGCGCTGACCACCGTGTCGCCCCGATGCAGGAAAGCGGACAGCGCCAGCTTGGGCCAGCCCTGCCCGAAGTTGGCCGTGCAGCAGCCGTAGTTCGGCTCCAGCCCGAACAGGTGCGCGTCCGGGCCGTTGGTGCGGAAAACCGATTTGCCCGGGAAGGTCTCGCAGGCCATCTGGTTGCTCATCTGCACATACTGGTGCGCCCACATGTCGTCGCTGCACGCGGCGGGCAGGGCGTTGAAGGCCGCAAGCTCCAGCCGTTCGAGCCATTTTTCGTCGCCGGTGCAGGCGTAGAGCTGCTCGTACGAATACATCTGCTCCACAACCGCGCAAAGCTCCGTCCCCTGAATCGGGCTTAAGCCGGACAGGCACTCGTCGCCGGTGAACAGGCCGACGGGCGTGCCGTTGCAGGCCGCAAGCACCTCGTACAGCGCCTCGGCCCTGTCGGTGTAGGGCGCGCCGGTCAGCGCGCATTCCAGTGCCTCCGCCTTGAGCATCATCGCCAGATTGACGATGTGCGTCTCATAGCGCCAGCGGTTGAGCGGTGTTTTCCACTGCTCGGTCAGCGCATCGTAATCGGCCCCCTGCGCCTTCAGCAGCGCGGCCAGACGCAGCAGCCAGTCCTCGCCGCAGCGCGCATAGATAAACCGCACGGCGATAAGCCCCTCAAAATAACGGAATTTCCCCCAGTTGTACAGCCGAATCCGGCCCGAATCCAGCAGCGTATAGTAGTTTTTCAGCAGCCGGTAGAGCGCCTCGGGGACCCGCTCGTCCTTCGAGCAGTCATAATACACCGTAAGTACCTTGGAAATCAGCAGCACGGCCCATGTATCGTACCGCGCGCGGTCTTCGTCCGCGCAGGGGCAGATCCAGCCGTCCGGCCGCTGGGCGCGCAGGATGGCGTCGATATACCTGCGGGCGCGGGCGATCATGTCCGCATCCTCCAGCAGATACGCGAGCGGGACAAAGCCGTCCAGCCAGTAGGGGACGCGCTCCCAGCCGTCCCGGTCGCCGCCGATCCACGCGCTGCGCTGAACGTCGGGCCAGATTTTGTCCAGATTGCCGCACAGCCCCGCCGCCTGCAAGGCAAGCTGGCGGCGCAGCCAGCCGCGCGCCTTCAGCTCGTCCGATGTGTAAAAGCTCCAGCCCTCCATACCGCCTGCTCCCTCTTATTTGGTCAGCCCGACGCGGAAATACTTCTTCCCCACGCTCTGCGCGTTCAGCTCCAGCAGTTCGGAGACGGTCACGAACTCGTAGCCCTGCGCCTTCAGCGTATCCGCGATACGGCAGAACGCCTCGAGCGTATTCTCGTACAAATCGTGCATCAGTATGATGTCGCCGTCGCGGACGGTGGAAAGCACGTTGTTCACGATCGCATCGACGTTCTCCTGCCGCTGCGACTCGGTCTGCCGTCCCTTCAGCTTCCAGTCGATGGAATCGACCGACCAGATGATGACGGCATAGCCGCAGCTTTTCTTGCGCGATTCGGTGATGCTGCCGCCCGGCGGGCGCATGCACAGCGCGTCGGCACCGGTATACTTGCGGATGAGCGCCTGCGTTTTGGCAAGCTCGTTCTCCATCTGCGCGTCGGTGCAGTTGTTGAAATACACCGTATGGGTGTAGGAATGGCTGCCGATTTCACAGCCGAGCGACGAAGCGCGCGCCAGCAGGCTGCCGGTGCTGTCGTTGAGGCGGTTGCCGACGACGAAAAAGGTCGCGCGGCCGTCGATGGACGCCAGCTTGTCCAGCAGCTTGGAGGTCACGGGCGAATAGGGGCCGTCGTCGAAGGTAAAGGCGACGTATTTTTTCTCCGGGTCCTTGGGCGGGCGGCTGGATTCCTCGGGCGTACTCGACTCCGCGGGTGCGCTCGTTTCCTCCGGCGCGCTCGACTCTATGGGCGCGTTTGATTCCCCCGGGCCTTCGGACGGCGCGGAGGGCTCGGATTCCGCCGGAGCGGACGCAGGGTCGCCGCTCTGCCCCGCCTCGCTGCGCGCGTCCGACACAGACAGCGCGCCGCTCGGGTCCGCGGCCGGCTGAATGGCCGTGATGACGCCGAGCGTCACCAGCGCGGTAAGCACAAGCAAAACGGCCGCAACAGTCGTTTTCTTCATTGCAGACAAATGATCCTTTCTGCCCGGCCTGTTCCGGCTGACCGGTCTGTCCGGGCTGCTTAGGCTATTTGGGCTATTTGGACAGCTTGGGCTGCTTAAGCAGCCCGTCCACGCGCTCAAGCGAGATGCGCTTGCGGGCGACGTCCACCTCGATGACGCGGACGGGGATGACGTCCCCAACGGCGACGACGTCCGACGCGCGCTTTACAAAGCCCTTGGCCAGCTTCGAGATATGCACCAGCCCGTCCTGATGCACGCCGATGTCGACGAACGCGCCGAAATCGGCCACGTTCCGCACCACGCCGTCGAACTCCATCCCCACGCGCAGCGAGGCGATGTCCATCGCGTCGGTGCGCAGCACGGGCTGCGGCAGCTCGTCGCGCGGGTCGCGGCCGGGCTTCTGCAGCTCGGCGACGATGTCCGCAAGCGTCGGCAGGCCGATGCCCAATTCGGCGGCGAGCGCTTCCCTTCCTCTTTTTTCGACCTTTTCGGCCAGCGCGTCCAGCGTTCCGTTCCGCACGTCGGACGCAGTGTAGCCGGTCAGCGCCAGCAGCCGGCCGGCCGCGTCGTAGGACTCGGGATGGACGGCGGTGTTGTCCAGCGGGTCGGCGCTTTCGGGCACGCGCAGGAAACCCGCGCACTGGCGGTAGGCCTTCTCGCCGACGCCCTTGACCTTTTTCAGCTCGGCGCGCGTCTCGAAACGCTTTTCGCGCCGGTAATCGCAGATGCTCTGCGCGGTTTTGGCGTTGATGCCGGCGATGTGCGCCAGCAGCGCGGGCGAAGCGGTATTCAAATCGGCGCCGACCGACGAGACGCAGCTTTCGACCACGCCGGCCAGCGACGCGTCCAGCTTTTTGGCGTCCATATCGTGCTGGTACTGGCCCACGCCGATGGATTTGGGGTCGATCTTGACCAGCTCGGCCAGCGGGTCCTGCAAGCGCCGCGCGATCGAAACCGCGCTGCGCAGCGACACGTCCAGCCCGGGCAGCTCCTTCGCGGCCAGCGCCGACGCGGAATAGACCGATGCGCCCGACTCGTTGGTCATCACATAGGCGACGGGGCGGTCCTGCTCGCGCAGCAGCTCGGCGGCGAAGATTTCGCTTTCCTTCGAAGCGGTGCCGTTTCCGATGGATAGGATGTCCACCTTATGCTTTTTTATCAGCGCGCCGAGCGTTTTTTTGGCCTGCTCGGTCTTATTCTGCGGCGGCGTGGGATACACGACGGCGGTATCGACCACCGCCCCGATGTCGTCCACCACCGCAATCTTGCAGCCCGTGCGGTAGGCGGGGTCAAAGCCCATCACAACCTTACCGCGCACCGGCGGCTGCAAAAGCAGATGCTTCAGGTTCTCCCCGAACACGCGCATCGCCTGCGCGTGCGCCGTTTCGGTCAGCGCGCCCCGCAGCTCGTTCTGCACCGAGGGCGCGATGAGGCGGTCGTACGCGTCGTCGGCGGCGTCCGCAACATACGCGCGGCAGCGGCTCTCGCCCCTGCACGTCCGGCTTTGGAGATAGGTGCGGATATAGTCCGCGCTGACCTCGACGCGCACGGAGAGGAAGCCCTCCCGCTCGCCGCGGTCTATGGCGAGAATGCGGTGCGGCGGCACGCGGCGCAGCGGCTCGGCGTAGTCGTAATAGGCGCGGTAAACCGAGTCCTCTTCCTTTTTCTTGGCGCGGCAGACGAGCGTACCGTTTTTGAACGTGTATTCGCGCACCCATTTGCGGACGTCGGCGTCGTCCGACACGCGCTCGGCAAGGATGTCCATCGCGCCCTTGAGCGCGGCTTCGGCGTCGGGCACGCCCTTTTCGGCGTCCGCGAACGGCAGGGCGGCCGTGTGCGGGTCGGTCTGCGCGTCCTGCGCCCGGAGCAGCTCGGCCAGCGGGGTCAGGCCCGCCTCCGCCGCAATCGAAGCGCGCGTGCGGCGCTTGGGGCGGAACGGGCGGTACACGTCGTCGATCTCTGTCACCGTGCCGGCCGCGTCCAGCGCGGCGGCGACCGACGCGCTCAGGCTGCCCTGCTCGTCGATGAGGCGGCGGACCTCCTCGCGCCGCGCCTCGACGGCGCGGTGGAAGGCCAGCCGTTCCTCCAGCGCGCGCAGCTTGCCGTCGTCCAGAGAGCCGGTGGCCTCCTTCCGGTAGCGCGCGATGAAGGGAACGGTATTGCCCTCGTCCAGCAGCCGGACGGCGCTCTCGGCCTGCTGCGGGCGGATGCCAAGCTCCTGCGCGAGGCGGGAAATCAAATCAGCCATAAACGTCCTCCGTTTGCATTCAGCTCTGCCAGCGGCTGCTGTCGCAGATATACTCGTGGATGGCAAACACGTCGGCGGACACGCGGTTCATAAAGCCCTGCGTGTTGATGAGGAGATAGTCGGTCAGCAGCACCAGCACATACGGGCGGTCGTTGTAGAAAACGATGGCCGCGTCGTTGGAGGACTTGATGTCCATCCCGTATTTGTGCGCGACCTCGTACAGGCACTCGCCGTTCTCGTCGGTCGGCAGGCCGCCCTTGACGAACTTGTTTTCGTTGGCGTCCTTGAGCATATCCACAAACCAGACGTACAGCTCGTCCCCGCGCGAAGCGCGCGCGTAAATCTCCGTGAACATGCGGCCGACGCCCGACGCGGTGAGCACGTTGCCGTAGGTGCCCGAGTAATAGGGCGCCTCGTAATCGCGCATCGCCTTGTCGTGGAAGGCGGGGATGCTCAGCACGCCGTCATAGCCGTTGTTGAGCATTTTGAAGGCGACGTTGTCGCTGTCGTAGACGATGTATTCGATGATCTGCCTGAGCGTAAGCTGCGTGCCGTCCTCCATATAGCGGATCTGACCGGTGCCGCCCATATAATGATAGCCCTTGCGGTAGGTGTGGACGTCGTCGAGCGACAGCTCGCCCGCGGCGACCATATCGAGAATATACATCAGATACGGCGCTTTGATTAAGCTGGCGGCGGCGAACTGGCGGTCGGCGTTATAGGACATCGTCAGCCCGGTGGTGAGGTCGATGTAGTACAGCGCGCAGGCGAAGGTCTGGTTGTTCAGGCGCTTGTTGAGCGTTTCCAGCAAGCCTTCGGGAATATCCTCGGGCAGCTCTCCGCCCGACGCGGGCGAAAGCAGCGCCGGCGTTGCGCTGCCGGACGGCGCGGCCGACGGCTGCGGGCCTGCGCAGGCGCAGAGCGCGAGCAGCGCCGCCAGCAGCAGGCAGAACAGGCGTGTTTTCATATGCGGTTTTCCCTCTCCCTTCCGCGCGCGAGGAAGTACTCCATCAGCTCAAAGCCGTTTTCGATCCGCACACCGCCGCGGCGGCCGCTCTCCTCGTCGTACACGGAAAAGCCGGAGGGCGCTTCCTGCGAACGTCTGTACACCACAAACGGCACCGGCGCGTGCGTGTGCGTGCGCACGCGCACGGGGGTGGGATGGTCGGGCAGGAGCAGGACGGCGTAGTCCTCGCCGCTGTCGTTCATCCGCTTGAGCAGCGGGCCGAGAATCTCGGCGTCGATGCGCTCGATGGCGGCGACCTTGTTCATCAGCTCACCGCGGTGGCCGCACTCGTCGGGCGCTTCCACATGGATATACACCAGATCGCTGCCCTCGCGCAGCAGCGCGTCGGCGGCCGCCTCGAGCTTGCCGCGGTAGTTGGTGTCCAGCGTGCCGGTGGCGCCGGGGACGTCGACCACGCGCATCCCCGCGCAGACGCCGATGCCCTTGATGAGATCGACGGCCGAAACGACGGTGGCGCGCAGCCCGTATTTTTCCGAAAACGGCGGGAGCGACGGCTTTTTCCCCGGCCCCCAGAACCAGAGGGAATTGGCCTTTTTCAAGCCCTGCGCCGCGCGGCGCAGGTTGAGCGGATGCGCGTTGAGCAAATCGAAGCTGCGCTTCTGCAGTTCCAGAAAGGGCGCGCTCTCCCGCCGCTGCGGCAGATAGGCGCGAATTGTCTTGCCGAGGATGTCGTGCGGGCGCGTGTAATCGGTGAACGCGGGGCAGTTTTTATAAATCAGGCAGTGCCGGTAGGACACGCCGGCGTAGAAGGTGCGCCCGTTCCCGCCCAGCGCCGCCTGCATGGCGGCGATGAGCTCGGCGGCCTGCTCGGTGGGAATCTCGTCGGACGAGTGGTCGAGCATCCGCTTCTCCTCGTACGGCTCGCCCTCGTCGGAAAGCGAAACGAGGTTGGCGCGGATGGCCGTTTCGTCGTCCTGCATCTCAATGCCCATGCTCAGCGCCTCCAGCGGGCTGCGCCCGCGGGAATAGGTGCGCGGGTCATAGCCCATAATGGCCAGATTCGCCGTGTCGCTCTCGGGCGTCATCCCCTCGGGGACGGTGTCGACGAGGCCGTTGACGCCCATCGAGGCGAGATAGTTCATATACGGCTTCTGCGCCGCCGCCAGCGGCGTTTTTCCCTCCAGCCGCGCGCATGGCTCGTCGGCCATGCCGTCGCCGATCATCACAATATATTTCATAGACACTTACCTGCACTTCCCACTGAATTTTACGCGGCTTTTCCGCCGCGCCGAAAGGCGCTTCCAAGGCTTGGAAACACCTTCCCCAAGATATATAATAGCATAAACCGCGCCCGATTACAAGGCGTATTTCCAACAATTTTGCAAACCCGACATTGACAAACCCCGTCGGGAAATGTATAATTCGTAGATGAAAAGGATTTCACCCCGCGCACAAATCCCCCAAAACAACGGGAAAGGTTAGGACACGCACCGATGGACATATCCCGCGAAAACGAATATCTGCTGTATCTGGCCGTGCAGTCGGTTCGGGGCGGCCGTGTCATGACGCTGCCCGAGGGACAGGACTATGCGAGCCTGTTTTCCAGAGCCGGGCAGGCGGGCGTCTTCCGCGCCGTCGCCGGCGGCATCGCGCCGCAGCTTCTGCCCGACGAGGCGCGGAAGACGCTCGACGGCATCGCCGCGCGCGAGCTGCGCAAGCAGCGCGACGCCGCGGCCATCCTCGCCGCGCTCGAAAACGAAGGGGTCGACTGCCTGCCGCTGGACGGCTTCGCCTTCGGCGCGCTCTACACCGGCGAGGCCAAGCGCGAAATCAAAGACTTCAACATCCTCATCCGCGAGCAGCAGGCGGAGAAGGCCGACCGGCTGCTGACCAAGCGGGGACTGGAGCTGTTCCGCGAGGGCGAGGGGGTCGGCTGCTACCGCGGCCGGAACGCGCCGAACATCTTCCTGCACACACAGTCCGGCGCTTACGGCGGGCGCTTCCCGCTCTGGGAATGGGCGCGCCCGCTGGACGGCGTGCGCTGCGCCTACACGCTCTCGCCCGAGCAGCGTCTCGTCTGCGCGCTCGCACGCGCCGAGGACGCGCGGCGGTCGGACAGGTGCGCCGTCAAGCCGCTGCTGGACGTGTTCGTGCTCTGCAACGCCTACGACGGCGCTTGGAACGAGGACTACATCCGAGCGCTCGCCGAAACCTACGGCCTCGCGGCGGTCCTGCGGGACACAGAGAAGCTGTACGGCTGTTATTTTGCGCAAAAGCACCGCGACGGCTATTATTTCAAGGCGCTGGACAGCTTCTTCGCCCCGGGCCGGAAGTCGCTGCCGCCCGCCGCGGCCGGCCCGCTGCGCCGCGCGCGGCGAAAGCGCGCCAAGACGGCGGCCATCTATGTCAGCGCAGCCGCCGTGGTCGTCGCGACGGTGGTCATCTGCTCGATGCTGCTGCCCGGCAAGGCCCCCGCGTCCCCCTCCGACGCCGTCTCCGGCGCGGAAAGCGGCGACGCGACGATCCGGCTTGCCGACGGCGTCTACACCGGCGAGACCTCCGACGGCCTGCCGCACGGCGAGGGCGCGATCGAATACGATTCGGGCGACGGCTACGAGGGCAGCTTCGTCGCCGGCCAGCGCGAGGGCTACGGCGTTTACACCTTCGCCAACGGCGACCGCTACGAGGGCAGCTTCGCCGCCGACGAGATCAACGGCGAGGGCAGCTTCTACTTCGCGGACGGCGACATCATCACCGGCGAATTCGAGAACGGACTCCCCAACGGCGCCTGCGTCTGCACCTACGCCGACGGCAAGGTCTACGCCGGCACGATGAAGGACGGCCTGTACGACGGCTACGGCACGGCGACCTATCCGAACGGCGACCGCTACGAGGGCAGCTTCGCCGCCGGCCAGCGCAACGGCGAGGGGACCTACACCTACGCCGGCGGCGCCGTCTACACCGGCGCATGGAAGGACGGCGCGATGGAGGGCGAGGGCGTGTTCACCTCCGAGGCGGGGACCTACACCGGCTCGTTCAAGGCGGGCATGTTCGACGGTTACGGCGTATACGTCTTTGCCAACGGCGACCGCTACGAGGGCGATTTTGTCGCCGGAAAGCGCCAGAGCGACGAGGCGACGCTGACATACAGCGGCGGCGGAAGCTATACCGGCGCGTTTGAAAACGATTTGTTCCACGGCGCGGGCACCCTGACCTTCGCCAACGGCGACGTCGTCAAGGGGAACTTCGTCAACGGCCTGCTCGAGGGCGAGGCCGATTTCTACCTGAAAGAAAAGGACATCTGGCAAAAGCTGCGCTACGAAAACGGCAAAATCGTCGAATATCTGGACGACTGAGCGCGCGCCGGCCGCCGACGAAGCGGCCCGCCGCGCCGCGCGGAGACAAATCCCGAACGAAAGGACAGGCCGCCCGATGAAAAATCCATTCCGCACCCTCTCCCTGCCCGCCGGCCGGCGTCTCATCGCCGTCAGCGACATACACGGCCATCATACGCTGCTGCGGGCGCTGCTGGAGAAGGTACACTACATACCCGGCGGCGACCTGCTGTTCCTCGTCGGCGACCTTGTGGAAAAAGGGCCGGAAAACCTCGCCGCGCTGCGATATGTGCAAGACCTCTGCGCGCACGGCTTTGTCTATCCGACGATGGGGAACGTGGACGCGTTCACCCTCTCGATGCTGGATGACGATTCCGAGGGGAACGAAGCGCGCTTTTACGAGTACTGCGAGCTGCGCAGGCGCTCCTCCGGCAGCAGCCTTTTCACCGAGGCGCTGGCCGAGCTGGGGCTGCCGCTGGACGGCCCCGGCGACGCGCCGGCCGCCAAACGGGCGCTGCGGACGCATTTGGCTGACGAAGCGGCTTTTCTGCGCGGCCTGCCCGCGCTCATCGAAACCGAAAAATACATTTTCGTCCACGGCGGGCTACCGACGCCGGACGTCTCCCGCATCACGGCCGCCGACCTGCCGGGGCTGCTGAAATTCGACGCGTTTCTCGAAAATGCGCCGCGATTCGACAAAACCGTTTTCGTCGGCCACTGGCCGGTGGTGCTGTACGACGGCGCCGTATGCTGCGCCAACCCGATTTTCGACCGGGAAAGGCACATCGTCTCGCTCGACGGCGGCTGCGGCGTCAAGCACGGCGCGCAGCTCAACGCGGTGCTGGTCGGCCCCGACGGCGCCTTTTCCTGCGCGTACTGCGACGGACTGCCGCAGGTGCGCGCGCTCGACGCGCAGGCGCGCGGCGCAGACCCCTTCCACCTCCGCTGGACCGAACGGGCCGTCGAACGGCTCTCGGCCGAGAACGGCGTCGCGCGCGTTCGCCATTCCGCCAGCGGGCGAATTCTCGACGTGCCGGAGAGCTACCTGTACGACGACGGCGGCCGCCTCTGCTGCGCCGACTTCCCCGCCGACCGCCTCGAAATCGCGCCGGGCGACCTGCTTTCGCTCGTAGACGAAACGCCGCTGGGATACATCGTCAAGAAGGACGGCGTCAGCGGGCTGTACGGCGGCCGTGTCCGCGCGCTGTAAGGGCGGCGGGACTTGCCCGCAAAACGCAAAAACGCCGGCAGCAAGCGCTGCCGGCGTTCTGTATGCAGAAGGCTATTGAATCTCGACCGTGCGGCCGGTTCTGGCCGACTCATAGATCGCGTCGATCATCTTCATCAGCTCCACGCCGTCCTCGGCGGGGCTGATGCAGGGCGTGCCGTTGCGCACGCAGTCGATGAAATGTTGGATTTCAGCGACGAAGATGTTCCGCCCGCCGACGCTGCCGCAGGGCTTGACGTTGACGAATCCGCCGTTCATATCGGTGAACAGCTCGACCTCGGGGTCGAGCTTCGCGCCCGACTTGGTGCCGAACAGCTCGATGGTGCCGGTGTCGTTCTTGATGTTGAGGTTGAAGCTGGCCTCGATCTGCAGCGTCAGCCCGCTGTCAAAGCGGATGAGCGCGGAGGCGAAATCCTCCACGTCGTACTTGAAGTCGCGGCCCTTCGAGGAGGAAACCCAGCCCTTTTCGCTGCTGGCGCGGTCGCAGCCGAGGTTGTTGTAGGTCACACCGAAAGCCGAAACCGGCTTCGGACGGCCCGCAAGATAGCGCACGAAGTCCATCACATGCACGCCGAGGTCGATCAGCGGACCGCCGCCGCTGTACGCCTTGTCGCCGAACCAGCCGCCCGGGCAGCCGTTGCGGCGGAGGTAGTTCGCCTTGGCGTAGTACAAATCGCCCATCGTGCCGCCGTCGATGAAGGTCTTCATCAGCTCGGCGTCCTTGCCGAAGCGGCGGACGAAGCCGATCATCAGCACCCTGCCCGATTCGTCGGCGGCCTTTTTCATCTCCTCGGCCTCAAAGCGGTTCATCGCCATCGGCTTTTCGCACAGGACGTTGGCCCCGCCCTTGAGCGCGGCGATCGCCGCGTTTTTGTGCTCGGCGTTCCAGGTGCAGACCGAAACGGCGTCCAGCTTTTCGTTGGCGAGCATTTCGTTGTAGTCGGTGTACACCTTGGCGAAGCCGTAGCGCTTTGCGAATGCCTCGGCCTTTTCCCGGTCGAGGTCGCAGCAGGCGGCCAGCTCCACGCTGTCGAGCAGGGTATTATAGCCCTCCATATGCGCGTTGCTGATGTTGCCGGTACCGATGATGCCGACTCTTGTCTTTTCCATTTTTTGTTCCATCCTTCCCGTTGTCGTTTGCTTTGACTGTATTGTAGCACATCGGCGCGGATTTTACAAGCCGTTTACATAAATTCAAGCACAGAAAGGCGTGACGGATATGCTTTATACGCTCACCATGCACCCCGCCGTGGACCTGTTCTTCAACCCCGCCCTGCGCGCGGACGCCGCCGTGCGCGCGGGCGGCAAGGGCGTGAACGTCTCGCGCTTCCTGCGCGCGCTCGGCCGTCCGAGCCGCTGCGTCGTCCTCTGCGGCGGCGCGCGCGGCCGCTTCCTGTGCGCGTCGCTGGCCGAGGAGGGGCTGGACGTGCTGCCGCTCGACGACCCTGATGGGCTTTGCCGGATCAACCTCAAATGCACCGGCGCGCAGGAGCTTGCGCTCGACGGCCGCGGACGGGCCTCCGCCGGGGCCGCGGAACGCATCCTCGGCCTGCTGGACGGCCTGCTGCGCCCCGGCGACCTGCTGGCCGCCTGCGGCTCGCTGCCCGACGGCGCAGACGCCGGCTTTTACGCCGCAGCCGTCCGCCTCGCGCGCGAAAAGGGCGCGCAAAGCATCGTCGATACCTCCGGGGAGGCGCTGCGCCTGTCGCCGGACGCCGCGCCGACGCTGCTGCGCTGCAACCGCGCAGAAGCGGCTGCCTTTTCCGACGCCGCCGACGCGTGCGGGGCCGCGCGGGAGGCCGCCGCGCGGGGCGCGGCGGCGGCGCTGGTCTCGGACGGCGCGAACGGCGCGTATCTCTGCACACAGGGCGAGGTCTTCTTTTCACCCGCGCGCAAAACGACCCCGCGCACGACCGTCGGCGCGGGCGACGCGCTGACCGCCGCGTACATCGACGGAGCGCTGCGCGGCCTGCGCGGGCAAGCCCTGCTGTCGCACTGCACGGCCTTCGCCGCCGAAGTTATAGCGACACCCTTGCCCGGTGCAGCCCGAGACGGTCGATGACCGCCTCGGCCTCGTCGTGGTGCGTGAAGGGACCCCAGCCGCCGTCGAGGAAGTGCGCGTCGGCCGTGGCGATGAAGCGCACGCCCATCTCGTCCGCGCGGCGCAGGATGCCGGGGAAGCGGACCGCGCCGCCGGTCAGCTCCCAGCGCACCTCGTTGTCGCGCATGACGGCGAACAGCGGCTCAAACAGCTCGATGCAGCGCTTCTCGCCCAGCGCGTCGACGTCAAAGGTGTACGTCCGCAGCGGCAGCAGCCCGTCGTACATATGCGAAAGCGTGCGCACCTTTTTGTGCGCGCGGATGGCATTGCAATAGCCGTTGACCAGCCCCTTCACCGCGTTCTCCGCGCCGAAGGCGGCGGCCTTTTCGCGCCAGCGCGCCAGCTCGCGCCGCCCCTCCTCGTTGTTCTGCTCCGGGCAGAAATTCAAATCCGGGTACAGCAGAAAATCCATCTTCAGCCCGTCGAGGTCGGGCATGTAATGCACGGAGAGCGCGACCATATCGATCTTGGCGGCCTCCTCGTCGCTGATGTTGATTTCGCCGTCCTCGCCGCACAGCTCGCTTTCCACCCCCGAGTGGATGGTCAGCTTTTCCGGACGGTAGGCGGCGTATTCGTCCAGATAGCGCTGCCATTCGTCGGGCTTCACGCGCTTCCAGCAGACCCAGACGGCCTCGCCGTTGGGCATCCGGCGCGAATGGTGCTTGAGCACGCTGATTTCGTCCAGCCCCAGCTCGAGCGCCTTTTTCTCGATGTTGGGGAAGGTCATCTCGTCGGCGGCGCAGCCGTCGATGTAATAATGCACATGGTAATCGGCCTTCACGGTTCTTCATCCTTTCCTTCCTGTTGCTGCCCGCGGCGGTTCCGCGGGCAGACGCGGTAGCCGTCCAGCCCCGCGCGCTCCATCGCGCCGAACAGGCGCCTGCGCAGCCCCCTGTCCTCGCGCTCCAGACCGGCCAGCAGCGTTTTGATCCGCTCGCGGTCGGTGTGTCCGTCCGCCGGGCAGTTCTTTCCGACCGTCGCGATGCCCGCGCGGCGGACAAAGGCGCGGATCTCCTTCTCCTCCGTGTACAGCAGCGGCCGGATGAGGGTGACGCCCTTGCGGTCGAGATAGGACACGGGCGAAAAGCAGCCGAACCGCCCCTCGTTGAACAGATTCAGCAGCAGCGTCTCGACCGCGTCGTCGAAATGGTGCCCGAGCGCGACCTTCCGGCAGCCGTTGGCCAGCGCGGCGTCGTGCAGCGCGCCGCGGCGCAGCATCGCGCAGAGCGAGCAGGGGTTTTTCTCCCGCCGTATCTCGAACACGATTTTGTAGATGTCGGTCTGCACCGTGACCAGCGGCAGCCCCAGCTCGCCGCAGAGCGACGCAATCGGCGACGGATCGAAGCCCGGCAGCGCCGTATCGAGGAAAATCGGCACCAGCGAGAAGGACTTCGGATAAAACCGCCCCAGCGCGTGCAGCGCGCAGAGCAGCGTGAGCGAGTCCTTGCCGCCCGAGACGCCGACGGCGATGCGGTCGCCGTCCTCGATCATATGATAGTTGTCCACCGCGCGGCGCACGCGCGAGAGGATTTTCTGCAGTTCTCCGGCTTCGGTCACGGAATCCCCCCTGTCGTTTTCTTCATTATAAACAATCCGGCGGCCGATTGCAACGGCAAAATGCGCAAAAACGTCGCCGGCGCATACGCAAAAATCGAGCATACGCAAGAAAAACGAAAAAACTGCGCCGAAAACGAAATTTTTTTGAAAATCCCTCTTGACAAAACGCCGTGCTTCTGTTATAGTAAACAGGCGCAAACGATAACGATGAGAAAAACGGAGGAATACATCTAATGTCCACATTTATGGCCAAGCCCGAGTCGATCCAGCGCAAGTGGTTCATCATCGACGCCGAGGGCAAAACGCTCGGCAAGGTCGCCGTTCTTGCCGCCACGATCCTCAACGGCAAGCATACGCCCGCGTACACGCCTCACGTCGACTGCGGCGACTGTGTCGTCATCGTCAACGCGGCCAAGGTCGTCCTCACCGGCAAAAAGCTCGACCAGAAGATCTACTACCGTCATTCCGGCTACATCGGCGGTCTCAAGCAGGTCAAATACCGCACGCTGATGGCCACCAAGCCCGAGAAGGCCGTGGAGCTGGCCGTCAAAGGCATGCTGCCCAAGAACAAGATCGGCGACGCCAGCTTCGCCCGACTCAAGGTCTACGCCGGCCCCGAGCACAAGCAGCAGGCGCAGCAGCCGACGCCCGTCGAAGTAAAGTAAGGGAGGACGATCAACCATGACATACACACCCGCAAAGCCGTACTTCTACGGCACCGGCAGAAGAAAACAGTCCGTCGCCCGCGTGCGCCTGATGCCCGGCTCCGGCGCCGTCACGGTCAACGGCAGAGATATTGACGATTACTTCGGCCTCGAGACGCTCAAGCTCATCGTCCGTCAGCCCTTCGGCGTGACGGGGACGGAGGGCCGCTTCGACGTGCTCTGCACCGTCACCGGCGGCGGCGTGTCCGGTCAGGCCGGCGCCATCCGCCACGGCATCGCCCGCGCGATGCTGCCGGCCGGCGAGGAATACAAGCCGCTTCTGAAAAAGGCGGGCCTGCTCACCCGCGACCCCCGTATGAAGGAAAGAAAGAAGTACGGCCTCAAGGCTGCGCGTAAGGCAAGCCAGTTCTCCAAGCGCTGAGCTTTATCCAATGTTATCAAAAGCCCGCAGAAAACGGTTGTTTTCTGCGGGCTTTTTCTTATTGCTCACAACGGCAAACCTGCAATCTTGCACCGCAGGCTCCTTGCGCGCTCCCGTCAATCCGCGTCCGGCGCGGCGGTCGGGTCCATCATCGTACCGATAAAGAGCGGGACACGGTATTTGGCGTCCAGAATCATATATACGAACGGCCTGTCGAGGTAAACCGTCTCAGGCTCGCCGTCCGGCTGACCCATCAACGCCCCCATTCCCGTCGCCGCGCCCGCCTTGCAGCCGTATTCGTCAACAGACAGATACGCCCTGTGCGGTGCCTGAGCGATGTACACGCCCGGCCCGATGCCGCCCAGCTCGGCCTGCGTCGGGTCAAACAGCCGGGACATACCCATCTCGCCGAGCGTTTTGATGAGATTTGTGCTGCACGCGGTTTCAAATTTGGGCAGCGAGGCGTTTACCTTGACATTGCGCGACGAAGCAAGCAGGTCTTGCAGCGTTTCGCCGGTGAGCGAGGCAAGGAATTCGTCTATGCGCAGGTGTTCGTCGGGCAGCAGGGCGACGAAGGTGAAGCCGCCGTAAAGCCGCTTGGCAAACCCCACGGTCGCGCCGTCGGTGAGGTATTCATCCTCGGTCGAGTACATAAACGATACCCTGCGCATGCCGCCGTCCTCGGTGATGAACACGCCGGACTCGACCTGTTCGGGCTTGTAAGATACAGACCACGGCGACTCGAACACAAGGGCGTTGATGAGATAGGCGGCCGCCTCCGGCGAAACGCTGTCCAGTATGCTCGGGATCATGCCGTCGGTTGCTTCCCTCACCCAGCGATTGACGTCGTCGCAGGCCGCGCCGTCAAACGGCACTCGATAGACGTCGGCGTCCAGATAATCGACGTTCGCCTGCAAAAATGCCGATCGGACCGCCGTCTGCTTCGCTTCGTTGAGCCAAATGGAATTGGCGACGCCGACTTTTGCACCCGTGCTCTGCAGCGCGATAATTTTATAGGCGTACAGATACTCGTTGAGCTGCCCGGTGCGGAGACCGAGCACCGCTTCCATCTGCTGCTTGGTTTCGCCCTCCGCGCCGTTCGCCGTCATGGCCAGCGCGCAGAGCACCGACAGCGGGGAAACGAGGGTGTTTTCGTCCTCCTGCCGGCTCGCCCGCAGCAGGCGGAGCGCGAAATCGGTAATCGGAATACTCTGCGCCTCCATGTCGACGTGCACCGTCACCTTGCCGGGCACGATGCCGTCCGTCAGATTGCCGAGCTGCGCCGTCTCGAAGGGAGTAGGGGCAATGCCCCAGGCATTGCCCCCGGGCGTTGCCCCGCAGCCGGCCAGCGCGGCTGCCAGCAGCGTGCCTATAAGCAGCAATCCGACGCTTCTTGTCCACAGACCGGTCCTTTTCATACGCTCCAACACTCCTTTTTCCGTTTCCCGCCGCGTTCCGTTCGGAAACACGGCGGCTTCCGTCGGACGAAGCGCGTTTCCCCTCTCGCCCGCGGCGCTCAAAACGCTTGCATAGGCAGACAAATACCCCATTCTCGGGCAAGTTCCGAGAAGTATAATCCATATGCAGTATACCGCAAGCGGGCGGCTTTGTCAATCGCTCTTCTTGCGTTTTTTCACATTTTGTGCATCTTTTCCACAAAAATTTGGAAAGTAAGCGGAAAAGGAGACAACGCGGAACAGCCGCGGCCGTCTTTCCTGCTCGAATGAAGCCGAAGCCCGGTGCCGGCGGCGAAAAACGTCCGGCGCCATACAAGCGCGGCCGCTCCCCCCTTGTGGGGGGAGCGGCCGCGCGGCTCTCCAAAGACGTTTATTCAGACTTCTGTGCCAAAGAAGATTCCCCTCTTTTTCAAAAGCGTCAGGGATAAAAAACACGCGCCGGCCGCTTCAAAAGGCAAAAGGCTTTCCCCGCAGAACGCGGGAGAGGCACCTTGCCGAAAGCTTCCCGATGTTTCAAAGGAGACGCAGCGCTTCGCGCGTCCCGCGTTGTACCCGCCCGTCCTTCGACAGCCTGCGCGGCCGCTCCCCCTTGTGGGGGAGCGGCCGCGCTTTTTGCTTTGCTCAATAGGGGAACACTTCTCCGATGTTGCGCTCGGCCACAAGATAAATGATGTAGTCGGGCTGCATCTGCTTGATCTGACTGAGATTGACCGTGTAATCCCACATGCTCTTGTACACCGTGGTATCCAGACGCTCGGCAAGGATGTCGTACATCTGGCCGGAATACGAGTCGCGGTGGATGATAGCGCTCGGCAATTCAGGCCGATTGGTCTGGATCGTTTTGCCGTACTGTACAGCCGCGATGTCGTAGGTCAGGATGTGGTCGGTCTTATAGCGGTCGACCGAGCGGAGGATCTGCGACGGCACCGAGAACGCCGGCACGCGCAGCACGTTGTACTCGCGCATCAGCGGCGTGCTGCCGTAATACACGCCGTTTTTGACGTTGTTGACGTTGTAGTATTCCAGATAGTGTGAAATGTCGCCGCCGTAGTAGTAATCCTCCTGCCATGTAAACTCGGAAAACTGCCGCGGCGCGGCGGCGGGAAAGGCTTCCGAGATGTAATCGAACAGCGCCTCGTACGCCAGATACGCGCCGTAATCGGTCCAATGGCTGTCGGTTTTCCAGTAGAGCTTATATTCGTCGCTCTTATGCGCCTCGAACAGCGCCGTTAAGTCGAAGGTGTGGACGCCCACGTCCTCCAGCAGCGCCGTCACCTGCTCAAGCCGGCTGGGCTTGTCTTGCGGCTTGTATTCCGACGGCATCGACTCGGGATAGACCGTCGCGGGCGACGGGACGAGCAGGTAAAGCACCTCCGTTTCCGGCGAAACGCTGCGGATGCTCTCCAGCCGCGATTCAAGCCGCTGACGGATGCTTTCCAACGCGCTCGCGCTGTAACTGTTGGTGCGCAGGTAATCGGCCAGCGTGTACTGGATATGGAACTGATAATCCGCGCCGGCGATCAGCGCCCACTGCTCCGCGCTCACCGACTTGGGGACGGCGTTGTAGGACAGCGCCTCGCTGTCCTCCTTGCCGCTGACCTGCACGGTCAGCTCAACCCGCATCGAGGACGACGTGCGCTCGAGCCGGATCGAAAAATACCCGTGATCCGAACGGCTGCTGACGGTCTGTCCACCGCTTTTGGCGACGACGCGCCCGCCCGATTCGCAGGTGCCGAGAATGACGAAGCAGTCGCTCTCCACAACCGTACAGCCGTAAACCTCCGGCTTGGCGGCCCGCTTGACGGCAGGCTCCACGGGCGGTTCGCTCGACGTGGTGCCGCTCTCGTCCGGACGGCTGCTTTCCTCGGGCTCGCTCGGGGTCGAGCTGCTCTCCTCGGGACGGCTGGGGGTCGAGCTGCTCTCTTCGGGCTTGCTCGGAGTCGTGCTGCTTTCTTCGGGGCGGCTCGGGGTCGAGCTGCTCTCCTCGGGCTGCGGGGGCGCGCTGCTTGCCGCTGCGCTTTCCGCAGGCTCGCTTTCCGCCGCGCTGCTTTCCGACGGCGGCTCGGAGGACGCGCCGGCGGCGTCGCTGCTTTCCTCCGGCGCGCTCGCTTCCGACGAATCGCTCTCCCCGCCGCTTTCCGACGGCGCTTCGGACGCGTCCTGCGGCGCGGCGCTGCTCTCATCCGCGCTTTCGGGCGCGGAGGACGTCTCGCCGTCCTTTGATGCACAGGCGAGCAGTCCGACCGTCAGCAGGAGGCAGAACAGGCACAAACAAAAGATTTTTTTCATACGCTTCAACTTCCTTCTCGGCTGAGAAGCCGTTTTGACACGATTCGTCGTATTTTGACAGGCTAAGATTCCTATTGTATGTCAGTATAGCACATTACAGCCGATATGGCAAGCGGTATTTTATGTACAAATCGTCATATCGTCACATCGTCGTATCGTTATGCACAGCCGCCGCGCGGCATGCACAGCAGCAGGAACAGCACCGCCAGCGAGAGATTGCCGCCCGTCGCATACAGAGACAGGGCGAACAGCAGCGCGAACACCGCCCGCGCGGCCCCCGAAACGACCGTACACGTCCGCGTGCAGACGTCGGGCGGGAAGAACGGCAGCAGCGTGTAGAACAGCGCGTTCCCGCCGTCGGTGCCGCGGACGGGGATGAGGTTGACGAGCGCGAGAAACAAATTTGCGGCCACGAACAGCAGCACGCCGGCGCTGCGGATACTAAGCAGCAGCAGACTGCCGGCCAGCGCGCCGAGCAGGTTGAACAGCGGGCCCGACAGTGCGATGCAGACCTCGGTTCGGGGCGGCACGCGCGCGTCCGCGTACACGATGCAGGCCGAGAGCACATCGACGTCGACGCGCAGGACGGGTGCGCCCGCCAGCCGGATGGCGGCAAGATGGCCGCACTCGTGCAGCAGCGCCGCCGCAAGCATAATGAAAAAGCTCTGCGCCCCCTCGAGCAGATAGAGGCAGAGCAGCCCGAGCGGCGCGAACAGGTTCAGACGAAACCGGCCGGCGTTGAAATATATGGCAACCTACTCCTTTATCCAGTCTTCGATCAGCGCCGTCACCGTCACCGCGCCGTCCTCCCGGCCGCCGCCGAACACGGCGAGCGGCTCGCGGCGATACGCGCGCCAGACCAGACACGCGCAGACGGCCAGAATCGCCGCGCTCAGCAGAAAACGCGTCCATCGCTTCATTTTTGCCGCACCTCCGAAGGCCCGCCGATACCCCGGCGGGCTTTTTTTACAGACGCTAAAATATATTTCCGCCGCCTACCCGATATGACAGAATGTGATTTGCCGCATCGGTATAATTTTTTAGGAAGGGAGGGCGGCGGATGGGCGGTCAAACGGTCTACATCGTCTATGCGGACATTCTGTTTTTCATCAATTTCTGCATCGACTTCATCTGCCTGTACCTGAGCGCAAAGCTGTGCGCCTGCCCCGCCGGCATCGCGCGGACGGCGCTGGGAAGCGCACTGGGCGGTCTCTACGCCGTCGCCGCGCTCGCGCTCGACGCGCTGCCCGCCGCGGCCAAGCTGCCGCTGCATCTGCTGGCGGCGTTCGTCGTCTGCTTTGCGGCCTTCTTCCGCGGCGACTGGAAAAAGACGCTGCTCTGCTGCGGGCTGTTCATCGCCGCCAACGCGCTGATGGGCGGACTGCTGACGGCCGTCTACACGCTCAGCGGCAAATACGCGCACTACAACGGCGGCTTCTACGCCGAAATCGGCGCCGGAAGCCTCGTCGCCGTCGCGCTGGCGAGCGCGCTCTGCGCGTGGGTGTTCGGCTTCCTCTCCAAACGGCGGCTGAAATCGCTGTACGCCGACGTGGAAATCGTCTTCGGGGGCGGCCGGTATACGCTGCGCCTGCTGGCGGACAGCGGCAACCTGCTGCGCGAGCCGATCAGCGGCCTGCCGGTCATCCTGCTCCGGCCGGGCGTGCTGCCCGGCGGCGAGCCGCTGACGCTCGAGCGGCCGGGACAGCGCGTGATCCCCTTTTCCAGCGCGGGCGGGAGCGACATCCTCATCGGCTTCCGCGCCGACAGCATCACGCTCAAAACGCTGACCCGAAAAAAGGACATACAGGCTTATCTTGCCTTCGACAAGGCCGGAAACGGCTTCGCGGGCACGGACGGCCTTTTCCCTGCCTCGCTGTTATAGCCGCGAAAGGACGGGCAAGCCCCGAAGCCCGAGCCGACGACGAACAAAGAAAGAAAGGAACGAGAGATTATGGAACACGCCATCCGCCTGCATCCGCTGCTTTACTATATCCGGAAGCTGTTCGGACTTGCCGAAGACGACCTGCAATACATAAACGGACCGCAAACCCTGCCCGCGCCCCTCTCGCGGGAGGACGAGGCGGCGCTCATCGAGCGCATCGAGACCGACGAGGAAGCGCGGCAGACGCTCGTCGAGCACAACCTGCGGCTGGTCGTGTACATCGCCAAGAAATTCGAAAACACCGCCGCCGGCATCGAGGACCTCATTTCCATCGGCACCATCGGGCTGATGAAGGCCATCAACACCTTCAAGAGCGAAAAGCAGATCAAGCTGGCGACCTACGCCTCGCGCTGCATCGAGAACGAAATTTTGATGTACATCCGCAAAAGCGCCTCGCAGCGGCATGAAATGTCGCTGGACGAGCCGCTCAACATCGACTGGGACGGCAACGAGCTGCTGCTGTCCGACCTGCTGGGGACCGAGAACGACTACGTTTACCGCAGCATCGAGGAAAACGAGGACCGCCGCATCATCATGCGCGCGCTCGACAACCTCTCCCCGCGCGACCGGCAGATCATCCGCCTGCGCTACGGGCTGGCGGGCAGCGACACGCCCAACGAAGAAAAAACGCAGAAGGAGGTCGCCGACCTGCTGGGCATCTCGCAGTCGTACATCTCGCGGCTGGAAAAGCGCATCATCGTCCGGCTCAAGGAGGAGCTGACCAAACTCTCGTATTGACAGACGGCGCTTTTTGTGCTAAAATGGATGCGTAACGGAAGGAATGCCGGAAGAAAGGAGGGCAGAGACACATTTTCAACCTTTTCAAACAGAAGGAGGAGCCGGTCAGGTACGACGGCAGGCCGCAGAACGGACTCAAACGGGCGGTGGCATTCGTCGACTATGAATCCTGGTATATTTCGCTGCTGAAAAACTTCGGACTCAAGCCGGACATCAAGGCGTGGTTCGAGGACCTGAGCACGCGGGTCTACCTGACGGAGGCGGTCTTCTTCGCGGATTTTTCGCACAAATCGCTTGCGGACGAAATCCGGCGGATTCGTCCCTATTCCAACAAGATCATCGACACGCGGTCGCCGAACGGCGTGGAGAAGGATTACACGGACTTCATCATACTCGACAACATTTACCAGAAGGCATTGGCCTCGCAGGACATCGAAGCATTCATTCTGTTTTCGGGCGACGGGCATTTCAGCTCGGCCACATCGTTTCTGAAAAACTTTTATTCCAAGGAAGTCGGCATCTACGGCATCCAGGGCTCGTTCAGCCGCCAGCTTCAGGACACGGCAAGCTGGTGCGTCACCCTCCCGACGGAGGAGGCGCTGTACGGATTACAGTATCGTCAGATTTTTACGGCCCTGAAGCGTTCCAAACAGATCGCCACGCGCAAAAGCGTGATCGAAGCGGTATGCAAAGCCGGCAAAAACGTCCGCAAGTCGGACGTGGACGCCTCCGTCAAGCGCCTCATCGCAGACGGATACATCACCGAGCGCCGGCTCGCGCCCAAGGGCGGCCAGCCGACGGATTGCCTGTTCGTCGATTGGGACAAGGTGGCGCAAAGCCCCTACGGAGAGGAATAAGCGGCGGTAAAGCAAAAAAACGGCGCGATAGGCCCGAAAAATATCAAAAAGCTATTGCAATCGCTGCAAAAATGTGGTATGATAAGTATTGAAGAGTAGGATTACGGTTAAGAGTGGGTCGTCGCCCACTCTTAATTGTTCGTTACGGCAAATTTGCACGCCTGTGCGCATTGCCGCCGAAGGAGGGAAAAACGCCGCCATGCCGGCCAGAAAAAACACCGCCGAGACCGTCCGCGCGCTCATAGAGGAGACGGTCGCTTCGCTCGGCTACGACCTGTGGGACGTGACATATGAAAAAGAGGGGCGCGACTATAACCTCGTCGTTTCCATCGACCGGGCGTCCGGCGTCTCGATCGACGACTGCAAGGTCGTCAGCGACGCTATTGAACCGCTGCTGGACGAGGCCGACCCGATTGAGGGGCCGTACTGCCTCGAGGTGTCCAGCGCGGGCGTCAGCCGCCTGCTGCGAACCGACGCGCATCTGCAATACGCCGCAGAGCGCGGGCTGCCGGTGACGGCGAGCGCGTACACGCCGGTGTTCGCGGGCGCCAAGCAGTACACCGGCCGCATCGAGTCCTTCGACGCGCAGACCATCCGCTTCGCGGACGGTCCGGCCGTCGAACGGAAGGCCGTCGCCCGTCTTGAGGCGGAATGCTGAAAACAATTACGAATAGATTTTGGAGGCAGACAAAAAAAGATGAATAAGGAATTTTTTGAGTCGCTCGAGCTGCTCGAAAAGGAAAAGGGCATCCCCAAGGAGGAGATGATGGAAAAGGTCGAGAACGCGCTGCTGGCCGCTTTCCGCAAGGAAAACAACGGCAACGAGAACGTGCGCATCAAGCTCGACCCCGAAAAGAGCGACGTGCGGATGTTCGTGCAGCTTACCGTGGTCGAAGCCGTCGAGAACCCGCTCACCGAGATCGCGCTGGACGAGGCGCGGCTGCACAAGAAGAAAATCCAGCTCGGCGACATTTACGAGAACGAAATCAAAACAAAAAACTTCGGCCGCATCGCGGCGCAGACGGCCAAGCAGGTCATCATTCAGGCCATCCGCGAGGCCGAGCGCGGCCGGATGATCCGCGAGTACGAGGAAAAGAAGGAGGAGCTCATCACCGCCGTGGTGCTGCTGGTCGACCCGACCTCCGGCAACGCGACGCTGGAAATCGGCAAGGACGAGATGGTGCTCTTCCGCAACGAGCAGCTTCCCAACGAAACGCTCAAGCCCGGCGACCGCATCAAGGTGCTCGTCACCGACATCCGGCACAGCGTCCGCGGGCCGTCGATTATGCTCTCGCGCACGCATCCGGCGCTCGTGCGCCGTCTGTTCGAGCTGGAAATCCCCGAGATCAGCGACGGCACGGTGGAAATCAAGGCGCTCGCACGCGAGGCCGGCTCGCGCACGAAGATCGCGGTGTTCAGCAACGACGAGGCGGTGGACCCGGTCGGCGCCTGCATCGGCCCCAAGGGCAGCCGCAAAAACGCGGTCGCGGCCGAGCTGGGCGGCGAGAAGATCGACATCATACCCTATAAGGAGGACCCCGCCGAATACATCAGCGCCGCGCTCGCGCCGGCGACGGTGCTTTCGGTCGAGAAGCTGCCCGACAGCGACCGCAGCTACCGCGTCATCGTCAGCGACGACCAGCTTTCGCTCGCCATCGGCCGCGAGGGCCAGAACGCCCGGCTGGCCGCCAAGCTGACCGGCCTGAAAATCGACATCAAGGGCGACCGCTCGCTGCGCGGCGAGGAAGAAGCGGCTGCGGACGCATAACCGAAAGGGCAGGTGCAGAAGCGATGAAGGAAAAACGCATACCGCTGCGCAAATGCGTCGGCTGCGGACAGATGAAGCCGAAAAGCGAGCTGATCCGCGTGGTGCGCGACAGCGCGGGCAGCGTATCGCTCGACCCGGTGGGCAAAAAGCCGGGCCGCGGCGCCTACGTCTGCCGGCAGGGCGCCTGTCTGGCGCAGGCGCGGAAGGCGCGGCGGCTGGAGAAGGCGTTTTCGGCGCAGATTGCGCCCGAGATATACGACGCATTGGAGGTTTCGTTATCAGAGCTGGAGACAAGGGCTTAGGGCTCATCGGACTGGCGCGGAAAGCCGGCAAGCTCGCCGTCGGCGCCGACATGACGGTCGAGGCCGTGCGCGCGGGCCGTGCGCGGCTCGTGCTGCTGGCTGCGGACGCGGCGGAAAACACGCGTAAGCGCGTGTGCGGCAAATGCGCGCATTACAAGGCCGCCTGCGTCGAGACCGCCTACACGCGCGAGACGCTCGGACGCGCCGCCGGCGCCGGCAGCCTGTCCTGCGCGGCGTTTCTGGACGCCGGATTCGCCGAAGCCTACCGGCAGGCGGCGGAAAACGACCCCAAGGACCCATACACGCATCGTAGTTCAGAGAGAAAGGATTGGTGACTGCTATGGCAACACCGGCTGACAAATACAGAATCAACGCGCTCGCGAAGGACCTCGGCGTGAAAACGAAGGAGATCACGGACCTGCTGAGCGCCGCGGGCAAGGGGCAGAAAAGCCCGATGACCGCGCTGGAGCCAGACGAGCTGAGCCTCGTCTTCGAGCACATCACGCAGCGGCACGAGGTCAACATCGAGGAATTCTTCAAACAATACGAGGAAAAGAAAAAAGCGCGCAAGGCCAAGGAGCAGGCCGAGCGCGCGCAGGCCGAAGCGGCCCGACAGGCCGAGCGCGATAAGCGGAAGCCGCAGTCTAGCGGCGACCGGCAGCCGCAGCAGAAGCGCTCGCGCACCGAGGTGCGCGTGGTCGATACGCGCGGCACGAGCAACGTCAACCCCGACAAATACGACGAAAAGCTCGACAACTTCGTGCCCGAAGCGGCCAACATCAACGTCGGCAAGCAGAAGATCAAGAAAAAGAACACGCGCGACCAGGGGCCGGACCGCCGCGGCGGCGGCCGCGGGCGGAACGACCAGCGCCGGACGCGCGGACAGCAGCCCGCCTTCAAGCCGAAGCCGGTGCAGCTTTCCATCACCGTGCCGGACGAGATCACCGTCGGGGAGCTTGCCTCGCGGATGAAGATCAGCGCGGGCGAGGTCATCAAGAAGCTGATGAGCATGGGTCTGATGGTGACGGTCAATCAGATCATCGACTACGACTCGGCCTTCCTCGTGGCGGACGAATTCAAAATCAAGGTCAGCAAGGAGGTCGTGCTGACCATCGAGGACCGCCTCTTCGACGAGAGCGCGGACAAGGAGGAGGACCTCAAGCCGCGCGCGCCGGTCGTCGTGGTGATGGGGCATGTCGACCACGGCAAAACGAGCCTGCTGGACGCCATCCGCAACACCAACGTCACCGCGGGCGAAGCCGGCGGCATCACGCAGCACATCGGCGCCTACCGCGTCACCGTGCAGGGGAAGGAGATCACCTTCCTCGACACGCCGGGCCATGAGGCGTTCACGGCCATGCGCGCACGCGGCGCGAACCTGACCGACGTGGCGGTACTCGTCGTCGCTGCGGACGACGGCATTATGCCGCAGACGGTCGAGGCCATCAACCACGCCAAGGCCGCCGGCGTGACGATCATCGTCGCCATCAACAAAATCGACAAGCCGGGCGCCGACCCCGACCGCGTCAAGCAGGAGCTTACGCAGTACGAGCTGGTCCCCGAGGAATGGGGCGGCGACACGATCTGCGTCCCCGTCTCGGCAGTCAAGGGTACCGGCGTGAACGAGCTGCTGGAAATGATCATTCTCTCCTCCGATATGATGGAGCTGAAGGCCAACCCCTCCCGCGCGGCGAAGGGCGTCGTCATCGAAGCGAAGCTGGACAAGGGCCGCGGCGCGGTGGCGACCGTTCTGGTGCAGAACGGCACGCTCAAAAACGGCGACATCGTCATCGCGGGTACGGCGACCGGCCGCGTCCGTATGATGACCAACGACAAGGGCGAGCGCGTGAACGAGGCCGGCCCCTCCTTCCCCGTCGAAATTATGGGCCTGTCCGAAGCGCCGAACGCGGGCGACGTGTTCAACGCCGTCGCCGACGAGCGGATGGCCCGGGAGCTGGTCGAGCAGCGCAAGCATCAGGAGAAGGAGGAAGCCTTCAAGAAGGACGCCAAGGTCAATCTGGACGACCTGTTCAACCAGATCGGCAGCGGCATCAAGACCTTCAACATCATCGTCAAGGCCGACGTACAGGGCTCCGCCGAGGCGGTGAAGCAGTCGCTCGTCAAGCTGTCGAACGACGAGGTGAAGGTCGCCGTCATCCACGCGGGCGTGGGCGGCATCACCGAAAGCGACGTGATGCTGGCCGCCGCCTCCAACGCACTCATCATCGGCTTCAACATCCGGCCGGACAAAAAGGCGCTGGACGCCGCCGCGCGCGACGGGGTCGACATCCGCACCTACCGCATCATCTACGAGTGCATCGAGGAAATCGAGGCGGCGATGAAGGGCATGCTCGCGCCCAAGTTCCGCGAGAACGTCATCGGCCACGCCGAGGTGCGCCAGACCATCCGCGTCCCCAACGTGGGTACCATCGCCGGCTCCTATGTGACCGACGGCAAGATTGCGCGCCACGCGCTCATCCGCGTGCTGCGCGACAACGTGGTCATTTTCGAGGACAAAATCGCCTCCCTCAAGCGCTTCAAGGACGACGCGCGCGAGGTCGCGCAGTCGTTTGAATGTGGCGTCGGGCTGGAGAAGTTCAACGACATCAAGGTCGGCGACGTGCTGGAGGCGTATGTGATGGAGGAGATCGAGCAGTAATGGCCGCCCGCAGACAGGACAAAATCAACGAGGAGGTCGCGCGCGAGCTGACGTCCATTCTGCGCACGGTCAAGGACCCGCGCGTTTCGGGCGCGTTCATCAGCGTGACCGGCGCGGACGTCAGCCGCGACCTGTCGCTGGCGCGCGTGTATTACAGCGTGCTGGGCAGCGCGGACGGCGCGGACAAGGGGCTGGCCAGCGCGGCGGGCTACATCCGCTCGGAACTGGCCGCGCGGCTGAATCTGCGGGTCACGCCCAAGCTGGTCTTTCTGCGCGACGACAGCGCCGAACGGGCGATGAAAATTTCGGAAATACTCAAGGACATAGACGAAGATGGAAATGCTGAACGTTGACCGGGCCGCCGCCTATCTGCGCACGGCGGACGACTGCCTCATTTATATCCACACCAACCCCGACGGGGACGCCGTCGGCTCGGGCGGCGCGCTCGCGCTCGCGCTGCGCCGGCTCGGCAAACGCGCGCGCGTGTTCTGCGCCGACGAGATTCCCGAACGGCTGCGCTTTCTGACCGAAGCGGCGGCGGACGTACCGTTTACCCGTACGCAGGACGCCTCGGCCACGCCGCTGAGCGTGGACGTGGCCTCCGCAGGCCAGCTCGGCGTGCCCGAAGCGCCGCATTTCGCGCTGTCGATCGATCACCACGCCGTCAACCGCATCGGCTGTGAGCGGCTGCTGCTCAAAAGCGACTATCCGGCCGCGGGCGAGATTGTCTACGAGCTGCTCTGCGCGCTCGGCCTCCCGCTGGACCGGCCGCTGGCGACGCTGCTGTACGCGGCCATTTCGTCGGACAGCGGCGGGTTCCGCTATTCGAGCACGCGGCCGCAGACGCATCTCTGCGCCGCAAAGCTGCTGGAGACGGGCATCGATTTCGCCAAAATCAACCGGCTGCTGTTCGAGACCAAAAGCGAGGTGCAGACCGCGCTCGAAAAGGCCGCCTACAACCGGCTGGAGCTGCACTGCGGCGGGAAGCTGGCCGTCGTCGCGCTGGAGGAGGCGCTGATGGCCGCGCTGGGCGCTTCGGAAAGCGACGTGGACTGCGTCAACCAGATCCCGCGCCAGCTTGCGGGCGTGGAGGTCTCGGCCGTGCTGCGGCCGACGGCGGGCGGGACGAAGGTCTCGCTGCGCTCGAACGAATGCTTCGACGTGGCGGCGTTCACCGCCGCGCTCGGCGGCGGCGGTCACGTCCACGCGGCGGGCTGCCGGTTCGCGCTGCCGGTGGCGCAGGCGCGCGACGAGCTCGTGCGGCTGCTGTCGGAGAAGCTGGGATGAACGGCGTTCTCAACCTTTTCAAGCCGGCGGGGATCACCTCCCACGCGGCCGTTTCCGCCGTCAGACGGCTGTACGGCGCGCCGAAGGCCGGCCACTGCGGCACGCTCGACCCGATGGCCGCCGGCGTGCTGCCCGTGATGCTGGGCAGCGCGGTCAAGCTGAGCGAATACCTCGTCGAGCACGACAAGCGCTACCGCGCGTCGATCCTGCTCGGCGTCCGCACCGACACGCAGGACAGCACCGGCGCCGTGACCGCGCGCTGCGACGGCCCTCTGCCCGACGCGGAGGCCGTGCGGCAGGCGGCGGCACGGTTCGTCGGCCGCATCCGCCAGACGCCGCCGATGTATTCGGCGCTCAAGCGGGACGGCAAAAAGCTCGTCGATCTGGCGCGCAGCGGTATCGAGATCGAGCGCGAGAGCCGCGAGGTCACCGTCGATTCCATCGACGTCTCCGAGCGGGACGGCGAGATTTTTCTGGACGTCCGCTGCGGACGCGGAACCTACATCCGCACCCTCTGCGACGACATCGGCGAGCTGCTCGGCTGCCACGCCTGTATGCATTCGCTCGAACGAACGGCTGTGGGCCGTTTTTCCGCGTCGGACGCGTACACGCTCGACCGGCTCCGCGAGCTGGACGGACCGGCGCGCGAGGCCGCCCTGATTCCGGCCGAGGACTGCCTCGACTTCCCCGCCCTCTCCCTGCCGCCGTTTCAGGAGCGGCTGTTCCGCAGCGGATGCGAAATCTACGCCGCCGACCTGCCGGACTTTCTCCCCGAGGACGGCGCGCTGTACAAAGTCTACGGCGCGGCGGGCTTCTTCGCCGTCGGACGCGCGGGCATTTTTCCGGGCAAAACCGAAAGCAGCGAGCCGGGGATGGCGGTGAAAATGATAAAATTTTTCGGATAGTCCCCTCTTTTACAAAATCTGACAGCCGAATACGCTAAGATATAGATAGGATTCTTCAAAAAAGCATCCTATCTCTTTTTTATCGCTTGAGGAAAGGACTGTCCAACATGAACGCCGTCAAAAACGACGCGCAGGCGCACGAATCCGGCGCCCGCGCGAATCCCGACGTCTCCGGCCTGCGCCGCAGGGACCGGAAGATCCGCTACATAGCCGTCGACGAGATCGCGCCCAATCCGATGCAGCCGCGCGCCGATTTCAACGACGAGTCGCTCAACGCGCTTTCGGAAAGCATCTGCCGCTACGGCTTTATCCAGCCGCTCACGGTGAAAAAACGCGCCCCGCGCAGCCTGACGGTCAACGGCCAGACCGTCTGCTCGGAAAAATACGAGCTGGTCAGCGGCGAACGCCGCTACCGCGCCGCCAAGCGGCTCGGGCTGAAAACGGTGCCCTGCATCGTCGTCACGGCGGATATGAAAAGCTCTGCGCTCATCGCGCTGACCGAAAATCTGCAGCGCGAAAACCTGAATTTCTTCGAGGAGGCGGCCGCCTTCTACAACGTGCTGCTGCTCACCGGCGCCACGCAAACCCTGCTGGCGCGCCAGCTTTCCATCAGCCAGAGCGCGGTGGCGAACAAAATCCGCCTGCTCTCGCTCAGCGACGAGGAAAAACGGCGCATCCTCGACCACGGGCTCACCGAGCGCCACGCGCGCGCGTTCCTGCGCCTCAAGGACGAGCAGCTTCGCCGCCGCTTCATCGACCGCGCCATCGACCGCAGCCTTTCCGCCGCCGAATGCGAAAAGGAAATCGCCGCCTACCTCTCGGAAAAGCAGAAGCGGGCCGCCGAGCCTGCCCCGCCCCCGAAGCGGCCGCGGCGCATCTCGCTCATCCGCGACATCAACTTTTTCCTAAACTCGCTCAACAACGCCGTGAATCTCATCTCCGAGTCGGGCATCGAGGTCAAGCAGGAGACCAAGGACCTCGGCGACTACCTCGAAATCGTCCTCAACGTGCGAAAGGGCTGACGGTACGGCCGCTGTCCGGCTGTCGAGAAGCAGGCGGACTCAACGCAGGACATACAAAGCCCGATGCTCTCTCGGCCCACCGGAGACGCCCGGCAGGGGTTCCACGCCTACTTCTATTTGAAAAAAATGATTTCTTCCTCCAAAAAGGCCGCCGCAGGGGAATCTCCTGCGGCGGCCGCGGCGCAGCCCCCTCCCGAAAGAGTGCTAAACGAATAGACGCTGCCGGCATTCGGTGCTTCTGCCAACCGCTCGCGCTGCGAGGCCGACACTCCCACGCCGCGATATGCGAAACGCCCCGCCCTTTTGTAAAAAAGGGCGGGGCGTTTATCGCTGCGGACTGCCGCGCTTTGCGGCGGGGCAAGCCCTTATCGAAAAACCCTGCGGAGAATCAGCGCCGGTATTCCGGGGCGCAAGACCGCAAAAAGCTTATCGGACCTTTTTCACCGCGACCGCGCCGGCCAGCGCGACGACGGCGACAATCACAAGCGCGGCGGCGCCTGCGTCACCCGTCGCGGGCGTGGAGGAATTCCCCGCCGAAGAGGACGTTCCCACAGACGACGAGGTGCCGGCGGACGAGGACGTATCGGCGCCCGCGCCCGACGTATACGCTTCAAACTCGGATACGAACACCCAGTTGGTGCCGTGCGTAAACTCGGCCTTGACATACGTTGCATCCACGGCGGCGTCCAGCGTGAGCGAGAGAATCTCGATGCAGGCTACCTCGCTTCCTACCTCCGGCGTGCCGGTGCCCGCAGACGTCCAGTTCTCCCCGTCGGCGCTGTAAAAGAACTCCAGCGACGCCGGCAGCGAGATGCCCGCTTCGCCCTTGAAATCCAACAGTTCTACGGCAAATTTGGATATTTTCATGCTTTCACCGAGGTTGACGACGATGTTGCTCTTGTCTTTGAAATCGTCCGTCGTCTGCATGCCCTCGCCGTTCAGGTTCAAGCCGACCCATGCGGCGTCGCCGTACCCGACCTGCGTAGCGCCCTTGCCGTCGGTCAAGGATTTGCCTTCCTCATCCGGATAGTTGGAATTACCGGCCTGATCCTTCAAGATGCCCTTGACCGTATAGCTCTTGCCGAGCGCGGCGTTGACCGGACCGGCGGGCGCATCGCCGCCCTCCGACTCGTCCGTCGCACCGGCGGGCTTGGTGAAGGTCAACTTCGCATTGCTCACATAGCCGTCCTGATACCAGAGCAGCTCGTCGGTGGCGTTGTCGTCAATCGTACCCTTTTCCAGATCGACGCCGACAAGGTAGACAATGTCGCCGACTTCGGTCGCCTGCACGGCGTTAAACGCGGCATTATTGGCTGCCGTTACATAATTCGGCTTATCCGTTTGCCCAATGGACGGATAGTCATTGCCCGTATTGGAGCCGATCGCAAAGCCGCCTGCGGGAATCGCCATATCCTTTTTGCTGATTGTTCCCGTCTCTTCGCCTTCGCCGATCGTCTTCTTATCGACGCACTTATAACCGCCCGACGCGGAATCCGGTTCAAAGGTCAACACATACCACCAATACAGTTCAGCGCCGACCGTCTCGCCGGTCAAAACGGCGGTGACGCCTTCATTTCCCGGACAATTGAAGCCGTTAATAGTGATGTCGGCCTTGTCCGCCGCGAACGCAGCGCCCGCCATCGCCGCAGCCAGTGTACAAACCAGCGCGATAGCAAGGACAAAAGAAACAAACTTTTTCATAACCTATGCATTCCTTTCGGCTGTATTTGATAAACTCTATTTATATATTAACATTTCCGTACCGATTTGTCAATATTTATTTCTGTGTTTTTTCTGATTTTTTTCGATTCCGGCGCTTTTTTATTGACATAAGCTCCAAAGCACTGAAGCCGCCCGCGCAAAACGGTTTGCCGAAAACCGAATTGCGGCCCCCTGCCAAGCCCCGTGCCGACAGCCGCAGCGCGTTTCCGCAGAACCGCGCGCACGGCGTTGCTTTCGCGCCGCGCCGCACGGCGGGCAGGCGGACAGACACGAGGTAAAGCGTCACGGCGGCAAACCGGCGTTCCCCACCCCTGCGGCGTATTGTCGGCCCGCAGTATGTCTTTGCGTTGCGGCCAACGCCTGTCCGAAAACCGCCCGTACACCCGACGCACCGCCGCCCCGCACGGTGCGTCAAACCGCCACACTGAAAAAACGGCGCAATCGAACGCCGAAGTCATTTGGGGAAACGCAAGGGCTTATGCCGCCTGTCCCTTCGGCATACCGTAATCACAACGTCGCCGCGCGAGAACCGGCTGCGGCGACTGTCGCGGGAGGGGCGCATAAGCGGCGGGCTGTCATCCGGCCGGAAAGCGGCGGCGGCCGCATAGCGGGAATTGCGATGCAGTCCGCACATCCCGAAGCCGGTGCATCCACACGCCGCCGCAGGACGGCGGCGCGGCAGAATTGGTCCGCGCATCCCAAAGACGGCGTGTCCACCACAACGTTCTGCCACGTCGAGGCAAAACGGGACTGTGCGTCCCGAAGCCGGTGCGTCCGCCCCGACGTCCTGCAGCGGCGGAGCGGAGCGGGACCGAATGCGGCGGACGGACGCGTTCCGACGACTGCGGCACAATGACGTCGGAAAATCGCTTATTTTTTCAAAAACCTCTTGACTTTCCCGTTCGGGCATATATAATGCCTATATACACATTTATCCGTGTATATTTCCGCTATCATCAAAACACGGCGGGCAAACGCCCCGCCGCGAGCCAAAGAGAGAAAAGGAGGCGCCGCGGGTCAGAGAGGCGCCCGCGGAAAAAGCTACTTATGGAAGCACAGACGAAAGCGTTGACAAACCGTCCGCTGCCGGACGGTACGGAAGAACGGCTGCGAAGCCGTCTGGAGGACGGCGAACGCCTGCTGTTCACCGTGGTCTGCGACCTGTCGCCCGCCGGCAGCTACGACGATTCGCTGCTGGCCGCCACCGACAGACGCGTACTGTACACCGAGGAGGACGGCGGCTTTGCGACGCTGCCGTACACGGAGATCGAAGAAGCGGCGGTCAAGCGTATGTACGGCAACGCGCGGCTGACGATCCGCAAGAAATCCGGCGGCACCATACGCGCCGTGCGCTTCACCTACGCGGTGGCGTCACTGTGCGATATGGCGGCGGCGTTCATCAACAACGTCGCAGGCGGCTGTTCGCCCGACAGCGAGCTGCCCGCGGCGGAGGCGGCCTTCGACCGCATGAAGCTGGTCTGTCCCAAGTGCGGGCGGCGGCTTATCCGCGAGGGCGCGGAGTGCATCCGCTGCCAGTCGAAGGGCAAGATTGTCAGCAAGCTGTGGAAATACGTCGCGCCGGAGAAAAAGCCGCTGATCGTCAGCCTGATCATGTCGATCATCACCACGGCGATGGCTCTGCTGCCGCCGTTCATCACGAAGATGCTCGTGGACGAGATCATCCCCAACTCGGACAAGAAAATGCTGGTGACGGTGGTTCTCTCCCTGCTGGGCGCGTACTTCATTCAGCACGCGGTGGGCGCGCTGCGCGGCTACATCCTGCGCATCGCGGGCGACCGCATCGTGCTGCACCTGCGCAACGACGTCTATCTCAAGGCGCAGTACCTGCCGATGAAGTTCTACGACAAGACCTCCACCGGCTCGGTCATCAACCGCATCTCGGGCGACACGGCGACCCTGCAGGCGTTCATCCTGCGCATCACGCAGGAGGTCATCGTGCAGTTCTTTATGCTGGTGGGCATCGTCGTGATTATGTTCGCGCTCGAGTGGCGGCTGACGCTGCTGTCGCTGCTGCCGGTGCCGGCGGTGGTCATCGGCGTGAAAATCTTCGGGCGCAAAATCGCGCCGTTCTACAAGCGCATCTGGCGGCGCTGGGCGGCGGTGACGAGCGTGCTGACCGATTCGATCCCGTGCATCCGCGTCATCAAATCCTTTGCCGGCGAAAAGCGCGCGGTGCGCCGGTTTGAGAAATACAACGAGGAATGGCTGAAGGTGGACGTGAAAAGCGCGCGGATCACGTCGGTCTACCCGTACATCGTCGGCTTCGTGGTGACCTGCGGGTCGCTGCTGATCTGGAGCGTGGGCGGCGGCTGGGTCATCGACGACCCGAGCGGACCGCTTTCGCTCGGCCTGCTGGTGTCGTTCATCTCCTACGCGTCGATGTTCTATCAGCCGGTCAACTTCTTCGCCTACCTTTCCGACTCCTACCAGAGCGCGCTGGCGGCGGCCGAGCGCATCCTCGACATCCTCGACGCCGAGCCGGAGCAGTCGGCCGAAGACGGGCTGAAGCCCGACGTCATCCGGGGCCGCATCGAGTTCCGCAACGTCAGCTTTTCGTTCGACCGCACTAAGAAGGTTCTCTCCGACGTGAGCGTGACAATCGAGCCGGGCGACATCGTCGGCATCGTCGGCACGACGGGCAGCGGCAAGTCGACGCTCATCAACCTGCTGATGAAGTTCTACGACGGCTACGAGGGCGAGATTCTCGTCGACGGGATCGACATCCGCAATCTGGACACGGGCCATTTCCGTTCCAAAATCGGCTATGTGCAGCAGGAGCCGATGATGTTCTCCGACACCATCTACAACAACATCGCCTACGGTGTGCCGGGCGCGCACGTCGAGCAGGTCATCAACGCCGCAGACGTCGCCAACGCACACGAATTCATCGCGCGCCAGCCCGACGCCTACGACTCGATGCTGGGCGAGCGCGGCGTGGGTCTGTCCGGCGGCGAAAAGCAGCGCATCTCCATCGCACGCGCGGTGCTGATGAACCCGAGCATCCTCATTTTCGACGAAGCGACCGCCGCCGTCGACTCGGAGACCGAGAACCTGATTCAGGAGGCCATCGAGCGGCTCATCAGCGGCCGGACGACGCTGATGATCGCGCACCGCCTGTCCACGCTGCGGAAGGCGAACAAGATCATCGTCGTCGATCAGGGGCGCATCATCGAATGCGGCTCGCACGACGAGCTGATGGCGCTGGGCGGCAAATACCACCGGCTCATCGAGATTCAGTCGATGTCCGAAAAGCTGCGCAAGAGCAAAGAGGAAGAGAGGTTTGACTAAATGGCACGGACCTACATCGAGGGCGACGAGGCGCGCATCGAGCGCACCGACTTCTGCAAGGTCACGCTGACCTACTACGACGGACGGAAAATTGAAAATCTGGAGCCGCGGCGGCTGTTTCCGCTCTCCGGGCTGCACAAATACATCACGCTGCTCGACAGCGACGGCCGCGAGGCGGCCATCATCCGCAGCCTCGACACGCTCATCCCCGAATCGCGCCGGGCGGTGGAGGAATGCTTGGAGGAGTTTTACCTCATCCCGCGCATCACGGGCATCTACGACATCACCGACAAAAAGGGCTCGCTGAGCTGGCATGTCCAGACCGACCGCGGCGAGCGGCGCTTTTCCATCCGCAACCGGCACAGCGACATCAAGGTGCTTTACGACGGGCGCGTGCTCGTCCGCGACTCGGACGACAACCGCTACGAAATCCCGTCGCTGTACGAGCTGGACAAAAAAAGCCGCGCCAAGCTGAAAAGCGAAATCTGACGACTGTGAAAGGACGAACCGATATGACGAAACTTGTTCTGGCAATCATCAACAACGACGACAGCGCCATCGCCGCCTCCGCGCTCAACGCCGAGGGCTTTTTCGTGACCAAGCTGTCGACGACGGGCGGCTTTCTGATGGTCGGCAACACCACGCTGCTCATCGGCACCGAGGACGGCCGGGTCGAGCGGATCAAGGAGATTCTCTCCCGCACCTGCGCCACGCGCAAGCAGCTCAACCCCTCCTCGCAGAACTTCGGGAAGGGGCTGAAATCCCTCTCCCCCGCCGACGAGGTGACCGTCGGCGGCGCGACGCTGTTCGTGCTCGGCGTGGAGCAGTTTGAAAAGCTGTAAGGCCGTTTTGATTCTGAAATCCGAATTGAAGCTGTGCAAAAGCCTTTGCATAGTGGATTATACAAAGGCTTTGCCTGCCGTTTTATTGTGTTTTGCGCATTCGGCAGGAAGCCTGCCCCGTCATACCGCGCTGAGAAATCCGCCGCCCTTTCAGGCGGCGGATTTTTTCCTAAGCTATGCCGCAAATCGGCCGCCCAGCTCCGCCCGTTCTGCAAGGCGGCGCCGATAGGCGCTCGACCGTGCGGCTTGCAAAACGCACCGGCTGCATTTTCGGATAAGCCATACGAATCAAAAGTCGGGACAGCGGAGGATGATCCGCTTTCCCGACTTTTTTGAAGCCCAAATGCTTCAAAACGCCGCTTCAGGCGCTTGCAAACGGCTTAGCTTTGTGCTACAATACCGGCAACATGACTTACAGGAGGACAACGCCTTGGACAACCGGGAATTACAGGAACAAATCGGCTAACTGAACAAAGCGGCGCTTCAATTCGCAAACCGATACGGGAAATTTTTCTTTTACACCGATAGCAGTATATACGATTTGGAGCAGAGTCTGCAAGGGTATCATGAAAATCTCCGCATCGAAAAGCCGACGGAAAACCAGCTTTGGAGCATGGCAAGCATCTGGGGCGCCTATCTGGGCGAGACCATGCTCAGAAACGGACTGCGGGACAAAGGCTACGCTTGGGACATCGTCGACGGCTCCTCCATCCCCGTGCTGCGGAACGGAACGGCTGTAATCACGCCGATCGACAAGGTATACAAGCGCTTTGTCAACGGACGCGAGGACAGCGTGCTTTCCTTTTACACATATATGCTGAAGCTCTGACGCAAGCGGAGGCTCCGAGGATGGCAGAGGATGGCAAAAGCCGCGCGGCGTCCTGCGGAAATGACGCCGCCAAAAGGCCGCACCGCCCTTGCGCGCTTCCCTGTTTTCCTGCGTTTTCGGGCCGCCTTTACGAGCCGCGGCGGGGCGAAGCGAGGGCTTGGAAGTCCGCACGGCCGCGCAGCGGGTCGAAGCAGCGATTGCTTTTCAGGCAGCGCAGAAAGTCGTCCACATCGGTGTCGTCGGTCTCCGGCTTGGGGACGTCGGCCGCCAACAGGTCGAACAGCCCGGCGGTATAGCGAAACGTCCGTCCGCCGAATTCGGCGCACTGCCGATCGCTATGCGGTTCGCAGACCGCACAAGTCCCGCGTTTTCTGCGCTTTGCGGCGCGGAAAACTTGAATAGCCGCTGCACAGACTTCTATATCGTATAGGACTCTGCGCGGCTATCGCGCAGTCCCAGAGTTTTTCGCGCCCACAGCGCGGAAAACTTGAATAGCCGCTGCACAGACTTCTATATCGTATAGGACTCTGCGCGGCTATCACATAGTCCCAGAGTTTTTCGCGCTTTGCGGCGCGGAAAACTTGAATAGCCGCCGCATAGACTTCTATATCGTATAGGACTCTGCGCGGCTATCGCGCAGTCCCAGAGTTTTTCGCGCCCACAGCGCGGAAAACTTGAATAGCCGCTGCACAGACTTCTATATCGTATAGGACTCTGCGCGGCTATCACATAGTCCCAGAGTTTTTCGCGCTTTGCGGCGCGGAAAACTTGAATAGCCGCCGCATAGACTTCTATATCGTATAGGACTCTGCGCGGCTATTAGGTCCCAGAGTTTTTCGCGCTTTGCGGCGCGGAAAACTTGAATAGCCGCTGCACAGACTTCTATATCGTACAGGACTCTGCGCGGCTATCGCGCAGTCCCAGAGTTTTTCGCGCCCACAGCGCGAAAAACTTGAATAGCCGCCGTACATGCTTCAGCATCGCTCGTACTCTATGCGGCTATCGCGCAGTCCCAGAGTTTTTCGCGCACACGGCGCGGAAAACTTGAATAGCCGCCGTACATGCTTCAGCATCGCTCGTACTCTATGCGGCTATTATGTACCAATCTCCGTTATTTGTCCATCGCTCGCTGCGTGAGAGTAGGTCAACGCAGGCGAGAAGTGCGCAAAAAAAGCCTGAACGGAAATCCACGCGTTCCGTTCAGGCTTCGGCTTTTTTATTTCTTCTTTTTCTTGTCCTTGCCGCCCGCACGTCTGCCGGTCATCACCGCCACGGCGGCGGCGATCCCGCCGACGAGGACGACCGCGCCGGCCGCCAGCCCGCCGATGAGCGCCCAGTTGGTACCCTTATCCTGCGGCGCGTCTCCGCCGGAGGCTTCGCCGTCCGACGCCGCCGGCGCCGACTCGGCGTCGGATTCGCCGGTGACGGTCACGCGGACGGTCAGCTCCTCGGTCGTGCCGTCGGGCTTCTGCACGGCGATGGCGAAGCTGTCCTCGCCGACATATGTGCGGTCGGGACGATAGCGAAACTCGCCCAGCGCCGGATAATAGGATACGGTGCCGTTGAGCGCCTGCTTGGCGACCGTGAAATCGTTGAACCAGTCGCCCTCCAGCTTCATCCTGCCCTTGTACAGGCCGCCCTTTTCGACGGTGATCTCGGACTCGTATTCGACCTCGGCCTCCGCGGGCAGGCTGAGCGTACCCTTGACGAACTTATACAGCGCGTCGTAAAACCAGCGGGTGCGGACGTCGCTGCTGACGGCGCACTGATGCACGCTGCCGTAGCCCGCGCCCTGATAATAGGCGTGAACGGCGTCGGTCATCATCCCGCTGCGCGAGGCCGAGACGAGGTATTGGAGGAAATAGTCGGCATACGGCTCCATATTGGAGGCGAAGTTTTCTATCATTTCCATCTGGATGCCGAAATGATACTTGGCGGCGGTCGCGACGAAGTCCTCCATAAAGCGCTCGGGGTCCTTCTGCGCGAATGCGTTGAAGGAAAGGTTGGGCTGGAGGATGGTCGCGTCGAACCCGATGTCCTCCGCCATCCAGCTTCCCGCAGACTGGAAATAGGGGATGAAAATGCTCTGATAGCCGCGGCTCCGGATTTGCTCCACGCAGCGGTGCGCCAGCTCGACCTCATAGTCGTTTTCGTCCTCGATGATCGACTCGCTGCACCAGAAAAAGCCCTTGAAATCGAGATGCTCGTACCCTTTCTCCGCAAAGCGGCGGATGCATTCGTCGACGAACCAGCAGTAGACGTCCACGCAGTCGTCGAGGGTGGAAATCTTCTCGTCTATGCCGTCGCCGTTCCAATCGCCGAACACCAGATCGCTGATCTTCGGATAGGGCACGGTGAGATAAACGGCCGTTTTGTGCGTATCGGGCAGGTCAAGGTCGGCCTTCAGCTCGGCGGTGGCTTCGTTCAGCGCATCCAGATTGATGCCCTCGCCGAAGGTGTTGTCGAGCAGATATTCCCAGTCGGAAAGCAGCGTCGGCCCGCCGTCCTTGGTCAGCTTGCCGCCGGAGGGGCAGAAGCCCTGCAGGATGAGGAACATAATCGCGTCGAACATCGTGTCCACATATTTGCCGGTGGAATCGACATAGCCGATATAGGAGCGGAACACGTCCTTGGTATTGTTGACAAGCGTTTCGTCCTGCGGATAATAGCCGTTGTGGAAGCACATGATGTCCCGCACGCCGATGTCGGCGCCGTCGTCGAAATACAGTTCCTCCTCCACGGGCGCGGTGGGCGCGAGCGGGCGCGCGTCGTCGGTCAGCGCGCCGCCGTAGACCTCAATTTCATCGAGGAAGGTGTTGACCTGCACGTCGAAATGCACGCGGACATAGCGGGCGCGCGCTTTTTCGAAATCCGCCGTATAAGGCACGCGGATGCGGCCGTTGGCGGTGTTGGAAACCGGCTTTTCGACCGTGGCGACGGTTTCAAAATCGGTGCCGTTTTCGCTCAGCGACACCGTCAGCGTGCGCGGGCAGTAGACCCCGTGCTCCTTGTTCTGCAAAAATTCCATCAAAATGCCATCCACCGACATAGAAGCCCCCAAATCGATGGTCACGGTGCGGCCGTAGGCGTTGACGAAATGCGCCCAGAGGCCGGAATAATATTCCGAGGTGCCGTAGGCGCCGTCGGTGAGCTGGTCCTTGCCGCCCTCCTCGGTGGTGCCGAGGCTGTTTTCGTTGGGCGCGTCGCTCTCGATGGTATAGCTCTTGCCGAGCGCAATATTGGTGCGGCCCTCCGCCGCGAACGCAGGGACCGCCGCCGGCAGCATCGCCGACGCCAGCAGACCGGCCAAAAGCTGTTTGGTGAATCTCATAAGCCGTTTCCCTTTCCGACTGTCGGATGCTTTCACTCGTCGTCCTCCCAGTTGTGCCAGACGTTCTGCACGTCGTCGTTGTCCTCCAGCAGACCGAGCAGCTTGCTCATCTTCGCCCGCTGCTCCTCGTCGTCCAGCCGGACGTAGGTGTTCGGAATTTTCTCCGGCTCGGCCGAGAGGAAGACGTACCCCTTCGCCGCCAGCGCGTCGCGCACGCCCGACAGCTCGGACGGGTCGGTAAAGACCTCGAAGATGCCGTCGTCGCCCGTAAAGTCGATGGCGCCGCATTCCATCACGTCCTCCATAAAGCGGTCCTCGTCGGCGACCGACTTGCCGTCGACCACGATGACGCCCTTATCCGCGAACATAAACGATACGCAGCCCGTCGTACCCATATTGCCCCCGCACTTATCGAAGTAGTGGCGGATGTCCGCCGCGGTGCGGTTGCGGTTGTCGGTCGTGGTCTCGACGATGACGGCCACGCCGCCGACGCCGTAGCCCTCGTAGACGACGACCTCGTACTGCGCGCCGTCGCCGCCGGCGGCCTTTTTGATGACGCGGTCGATGTTGTCGTTGGGCACGTTGTTCGCTTTCGCCTTCTGGATCAGGTCGCGCAGGCGCGTGTTGGACACGGGGTCCGGCCCGCCCTCGCGGACGGCGATGGAAATCTCCTTCCCGATCTTGGTAAAGACGCTGGCGCGCTGCGCGTCGGTCTTTTCCTTTTTATGCATAATGTTTTTCCACTTGGAATGCCCGGACATAGTCAAATAACCCCTTTCGATAAACGGCCTGCCGTACATTTCGGCGCGGCAGACGCCGGCCCCGGCAGCCATCGGACGGCCGAGGGGCGGTCGGGAAATACGCCCCGCCGCCGCAAAGACAAAAACAGTCTTTCTGAGCCGGATTTATATTTCTTCGGTCCGCCGGATGGTCAGCAGGTCGAGCGATTTGCCGATGATCTGCCGCGCCGCTGCGGTCAGCCGCAGGCGGAAAGCCTGCTCGGCGCCGGACGAGCGGAGGATCGGGCAGTTATGGTAGAACACGTTGTAGGCGGCGCAGACGTCCAGCACATAGCGCGAGATGATGCTCGGCTCGTACTCGCAGAGCGCCGCGTCCACACGCGCTGGGAAGCGCAGCAGCGTTTTGATCAGCGCCGTTTCGTCCGGCGCAGGGACATAGCCGGCCGCGGCGTCCGCGTCGGGGCAGGCGGCCCTGCGCAGCACGCTCGACGCGCGCGCGTAGGTGTACTGCACATACGGGCCGGTGTTGCCGTCAAAGGAAAGCGCGTTCTCCCAGGTAAAATTCGTATCCTTGATGCGGCTGCCCGAGAGCGCGTTGAAGATGACCGCGCCCGTGCCGACGGCGACGGCGGTCTCGTGCCGGTTCGGCAGCGACGCGTTTTTTTCCTCCATAATCGCCTCGGCCTTCGAGATGGCCTCGGCAAACAGGTCGTCCAGCAGGATCACGTTGCCCGTGCGCGAGGCGAGCTTTTCCCCGCCCACACTCATCGTGCCGTAGGGGACGTGGACAAGGCGGTCGGCCCAGTCGTAGCCCATCAGCTCGACGACCTTGAACCACTGGGCGAAATGCAGGCTTTGGCCGGCGCTGGTGACGTAAATGCACTTGTCGAAGTCGTATTCCTTTTTGCGCCAGACCGCGGCGGCGATGTCGCGCGTGGGATACAGCGTCGAGCCGTCGCGCTTGAGAATGAGCGCGGGCGGCATCCCGTACGGCGCCAGATCGACAATCCACGCGCCGTCGTCCTGCACGAGCAGCCCTTTCTCGCGCAGCTCCTCGACGATGGCGGGCATCTTATCGGTGAAAAAGCTCTCGCCGTCGAACGAATCGAACTCGATGCCGAGCAGCTCGTAGGTTTTCATATATTCGCGCAGCGAAATTTCCTTAAAATAGCGCCAGATGGCCAAATATTCCTCGTTGCCGCGCTCCAGCTCGGCGAAGGCGGCGCGCGCTTGATCGTTGAGCGAAGGCTCCTTCTCGGATTCGTCGGAGAAGCGGACGTAGATGTCCACCAGCTCCTCGATGCCGCGCTCGGCCACGCGGTCGGCCGAACTCCATTTCTTATACGCGACGATCAGCTTGCCGAACTGCGTTCCCCAGTCGCCGAGGTAATTGATGCCCACGCAGCGGTAGCCGCAGAAGGCGTGCAGGTTTTTGATGGCGTTGCCGATGACGGTCGTCCCCAGATGGCCGACGTGAAAGCGCTTGGCGATGTTGGGCGAGGAGTAGTCAATGACCATCGTTTTGCCCGCGCCCTGATGGCGCGTGCCGAAATCGGGGTTCTGCAGGATCGCACCCACCCGTCCGGCATAATAGGCGGGATCAACGAAAAAGTTCAGGTAGCCGTTGACCGCCTCGGCGCGCGCGACGCCGTCCGGCAGGACGATTGTCTCGGCAAGGTCGGCGGCGATGACGGCCGGACTTTTGCGCAGCGCCTTCGCCAGCCGGAAGCAGGGCAGCGCGAGGTCGCCGACGGCGCTATCCTCCGGCTGCTCGAAGAGCGACGGCAGCGAAACGCCGAGCTGCTCGCCGGTCACGCCGGCGGCGGTCTGCGCGGCGGAAGCCAGCGCTTGAATGAGTTGTTCCATAATTCGATAACCGTCCTTTTGAAAAGTCCAAAACAGGGCAAGTCCTCCAGCGAGGCGTCCCGTATTTTTGCACTGCGGCGCAGAAGGCGCGCGTTCTGTCGGAAATCCCCGCCGTCCATGGGGGACGCGTCCTGCCCGCCGTGCTTCTTTCGTTTATCATTTCGTTTGTCAATCAGAGAAAGGGCTCGCTCTTATTGCCGCAATCCGACGCAGCCGCAGCCCCGCAGGGCAAGCCCCCTTCTCCGCGCTGCTTGGCCCGCCGCTGCCCGCAATTTTCCCGCAGACGCGGAGGACCTGCATCTCCGCTGCACGGGCTTTGGCATCGCGCCGTTTGCTGCGCGGCCGCCCTTAACTGCATACCCAAGAAATGCCTATGCGCCGCACAGCCGGCTCGAATAACCGCCGCACATACTTCCACATTGTGCAGTACTCTATGCGGTCATTATCCCCGCTGCGAAGTCCCAGAGTTTTTCGCGCCCACGGCGCGGAAAACTTGGATAGCCGCCACACATGCTTTAGCATCGCTCGTACTCTATGCGGCTATCGCACAGCCCCAGAGTTTTTCGCGCCCACGGCGCGGAAAACTTGAATAGCCGCCACACATGCTTTAGCATCGCTCGTACTCTATGCGGCTATCGCACAGCCCCAGAGTTTTTCGCGCCCACGGCGCGGAAAACTTGAATAGCCGCCGCACATACTCCTGCTTCGCTCGTACTCTATGCGGCTATCGCGCAGCCCCAGAGTTTTTCGCGCCCACGGCGCGGAAAACTTGAATAGCCGCCGCACATACTCCTGCTTCGCTCGTACTCTATGCGGCTATCGCGCAGCCCCAGAGTTTTTCGCGCCCACGGCGCGGAAAACTTGAATAGCCGCCGCACAGACTTCCACATTGTGCAGTACTCTATGCGGCTATTATACCATGGCCATCCCGCTTTGGCAAGGGGAAAACCGCCAAAAATACGCCAAACAAACGCCCGCGCCGCCGGAGACACACGGCGGCGCGGGGAAAGAGAGTCGAGACGCGCGTTACGCCTTGACCTTCTTGAGCTTGACGAAGCGGGGCAGCCCGTCCTCCTTGCAGAGGTCGGTCTCGCCCTGAATGAGCGGCAGCGCGTACTCGACGAACTTCTCGTTCAGCCCGTCCTTCGTCGCGTTGAGCCACTCCGCCGGCACCTTCTTCTCGGTGTTGGCGACGACCGTCAGGTCGAACAGCTTGATGTTGCACTTATACGCGCCGTTTTCGCTCGTGCGCTCGAAGCCGACCATCTTGTCGGTCGTGCCGGCGACGGCGTATTCCACGGCCGCCTTGCCCGCCGCGAACGACTCCTCGATGTCGGTCTTGGAGGCGCAGTGCGCCGCGCAGCGCTGGAGCAGGCTCAGCTCGATGCCGCGCACCTTGGCGCCGGTCTTTTTCTTGATCTCGTTGGCGAGGAAGGAGGCGAGGCCGCCGAGCTGCGCGTGGCCGAAGGAGTCCTTCGAGTTGGCAAGGTCGGCGCCGTACTCGGAAATGTACTTGCCGTTCTTGTCCTTGATGCCCTCGCTGACGGCGACGATGCACTTGCCGTTTTTGTCGTAGATGTCCTGCACCTTGGCCATAAACGCGTCGAAGTCGAAATCCACCTCCGGCAGATAGATGAGGTCCGGCCCGTTGCCCTTATACGAGGCCAGCGCGGCGGAGGCGGTCAGCCAGCCGGCGTTGCGGCCCATAATCTCGACGACGGTGATCATCCCCGTGTCGTACACGCGCGCGTCGTGGTAAATCTCCATCAGCGAGGTGGCGATGTACTTGGCGGCGGAGGCGTAGCCCGGGCAGTGGTCGGTGCCGGCGAGGTCGTTGTCGATGGTCTTCGGAATGCCCATCACGCGGCACTCGTAGCCGTTTTTGAGCATAAACTTGGAGATTTTGTTGCAGGTGTCCATCGAGTCGTTGCCGCCGTTATAGAAGAAATAGCGGACGTCGTACTTCTTGAAGATCTCGAGGATGCGCTTGTAATCGGTGTCGTCCTCGTCGGGGTTCTTCAGCTTGTAGCGGCAGGAGCCGAGCGCCGAGGAGGGGGTGTGCTTCATCAGCGCAAGCTCGGCGGGGTCCTCCTTGCCCATATCGATGAGGTTGTCGTCCAGAACGCCCTTGATGCCGTTGAGCGCGCCGAGGACGCGGGTGATGCTTTCGTTCTCCAGCGCGGTTTTGATCGCACCGTAAGCGCTGGCGTTGATGACGGAGGTGGGGCCGCCCGACTGACCGATGATGCAGGCGCCTTTTAACTGACTCATTTGAATCCAATCCTTTCTGCGCGTGCCGCCGTCCGCCCGAAACGCGGGCAGGGCGCGGCCGCCTTTTTTACATCCGAAAAACTGCATCTTAAATATACCACAACCGATTGCAAAAATCAACTCCTTTTGTAAAATTATCTCGCCCCTTGCGGCAAAGCTATTGACAGAAGCGGAAAATGCTGATAAAATAGAAGCGTCTGGAACAAAATCATCAAAAGGAGATATTTGTTATGCCACTTGTTACATCCACGGAAATGTTCAAAAAAGCGTATGAGGGCGGCTACGCCATCGGCGCGTTCAACGTCAACAATATGGAGATCATTCAGGGCATCACCGAAGCGGCGATGGAGGAAAACGCGCCGCTGATCCTGCAGGTTTCCTCGGGCGCGCGCAACTACGCCAAGCATGTTTATCTGATGAAGCTCATCGAAGCCGCCATTGAGGACACCGGGCTGCCCATCTGCGTCCACCTCGACCACGGCGACACGTTCGAGCTCTGCAAGTCCTGCATCGACGGCGGCTTCACCTCGGTTATGATCGACGGCAGCCACCACTCGTTCGAGGACAATATCGCGCTGACCAAGCAGGTCGTCGACTACGCGCACGCCAGAGGCGTCGTCGTCGAGGGCGAGCTGGGCAGACTCGCCGGCATCGAGGACGCGGTCAACGTCTCCGCCGCCGACGCTTCCTACACCGACCCGGCGCAGGTCGAGGAGTTCGTGACCAAGACCGGCGTCGACTCGCTGGCCATCGCCATCGGCACCAGCCACGGCGCGTACAAGTTTAAGCCCGGCCAGAAGCCGCAGCTCCGCTTCGACATTCTCGAGGAGGTCAGCAGACGGCTGCCCGGCTTCCCGATCGTGCTGCACGGCGCTTCGAGCGTTATCCCCGAGTACGTCAAGATCATCAACGAGAACGGCGGCAAGATGCCCGACGCCATCGGCATCCCCGAGGACATGCTGCGCAAGGCGGCTTCGATGGCGGTCTGCAAGATCAACATCGACTCCGACCTCCGTCTGGCGATGACGGCCTCGATCCGTCAGTACTTCAACGAGCATCCCGACCACTTCGACCCGAGACAGTATCTCAAGCCCGCGAGAGCGAACATCAAGTCGCTCGTCAAGCACAAGCTGGTCGACGTCCTCGGCTGCAACGGCAAGGCGTAAACAAATACAATGCGAAACGGCTCCCCTCATCGGGGAGCCGTTTTTTGTCTGCCGGAAGCGCGGCGAGAGGCATTTCCCGCTGCATGCCGCCGTTTTCGACACAGACGGTTTTCAGCGGAACTCGCCGCCGTAGAACACGTTTTCGAGAAATTCCACCGACAATGCAACCCAGCGGCCGACATAGGGATAAATCCGCTCCGCGCTGCCGCCGCCCGCCGTCTCGCGCGTACAGACGGAAAGGCTGTGGTTGCCCTTGGGGAACAGGTGCAGCTCCGCCGTCACGCCCGCCTTCGTCAGCGCGTCGGCCATCAGCAGCGCGTTGACCGCGGAAATGACGCTATCATCCGCCGTGTGCCAGAGGAAGGCCGGCGGCGTGCGCCCGTCAACCAGCTCGTCCACGGACAGCGCGTGCAGCGCCTCCTGCGCAGGGTCGGGGCCGGTCAGGTTCAAGAACGAATACAGATGATCCCCGCGGATTGCGGAAATGACGGGATAGCAGAGCACCATCGCGTCGGGGCGGAAGTCGGCACTCTCGCCGCCGAGCGTCTCGCGCAGCAGCGGCAGATGCCACTGCGTACCGAGGTGCGCGGCAAGGTGTCCGCCCGCCGAGAAGCCGCAGACGGCAATCTTGTGCGGGTCGATGTAAAATTCCTCGGCGCGGGCGCGCAAAAGCGCGACGGCCGCCGCCGCGTCGAGCAGCGGATGCGGGTGTCTGGCGTCTGCGCCGACCGCGTAGCGGACGACGAACGCGCTGTACCCCGCCGCGAGATAGGCGTTGGCCACCGGCTCGGCCTCGCGGTCGGAGGTGTAGTCGTACCCGCCGCCCGGGAAGATGACGACCGCCGGACGCGGCGGCATCGTCAGCTTGTGCGACCGCGCCTGCACATAGCACTGCATATGCGCCTTCTCACAGTTTTCGTATATGTTTCTGCTGTGGATTTGAAGCGCCTGCATCGTCGTCCCTCCGCTTCAGCGCCGGAAATCGCCGCCGCGGAACACGTTCTCCAGAAAGCGCACCGACCACGGCACCCAGCGGGCGACGTAGGGGTATACCCTGTCCTCGCTGCCGCCGGCCGCCGTTTCATAGGTGCAGACCGACAGGCCGTGCAGGCCGTTGGGGAAAACATGCAGCTCCACGGGGACGCCCGCCTTCGCCAGCGCGCCCGCCATCACGAGCGAATTCTCGACCGGCACGCAGGTATCGTTCGCCGTATGCCAGAGGAAGGCCGGCGGCGTACGGTCATCGACCAGCTCCTCACAGGAAAGGCACGCAAGCGCCTCCTGTGCGGGGTCGGGGCCGGTCAGGTTGAGGAAGGAATGCAGGTGCGGGCTGCGGATGCCCGAAATAACGGGATAGCAGAGCACCATCGCGTCGGGGCGGAAGTCGGCGCTCTCGCCGCCGAGCGTCTCGCGCAGCAGCGGCAGATGCCACTGCGTGCCGATGTGCGCGGCAAGGTGTCCGCCCGCCGAGAAGCCGCAGACGGCGACCTTCTGCGGGTCGATATGGAATTCCTCGGCGCGGGCGCGGACAAGCGCCAGCGCCGCCGCCGCGTCGAGCAGCGGATGCGGGTGTTTCGCGTCGGCGCCGACCGCGTAGCGGACGACAAACGCGCTGTATCCGGCCGCGAGATAGGCGTTGGCCACCGGCTCGGCTTCGCGGTCGGAGGTGTAGTCGTACCCGCCGCCCGGGAAGATGACGACCGCCGGACGCGGCGGCATCGTCAGCTCCTTGGAGCGCGCCTGTACATAGCACTGGACGACGGTTTTCTCACAGCCCTCATACACCGGTTTGCTGTGCAGTCTGATTTCTGTCATGTTTTTTCTCCGTCCTTTTTTCAATATAAGCCCACAACAGGCACATCAAAACAAACGCAAAAGCAAGGTAAAGCACCGCGTCGCCGACATAGCTGTACAGCGTGCGGCGCGGTGCGGCGCCGACGTCGGCATACGCGACGGCCGCCGTATCGGGCTCGGTCTGCGCGCGCAGCTCGCCCTTCGGACCGACGATGCAGGAGATGCCCGTATTGGCCGCGCGCACGACGCAGACGCCGTTCTCCACCGCGCGCAGCACCGAATGCGCCATATGCTGGCTGAGCGCGGCCGAGTTGCCAAACCACGAGTCGTTGGTCACGACGGCCAGCATCTGCGCGCCGTTCTTCACGCTGTCGGCCGACAGGGGCGGGAAAATCGAATCGTAGCAGACGAGCGCACCGGTCTCGATGCCGCAAAGCGGCAGGACGGTGCTGTCCTCGCCGGCGGCGAACTGCGTGCTGCCGAGGTTCAGATCCTCCAAAAAGGGCAGCAGCTTTTTCAGCAGCGACTCGAACGGCAGATATTCGCCGAAGGGAACGAGGTGCCGCTTATCGTAGCGTTCCGAAATGCTGCCGTCCGGGTAGACGGCCAGAAGCGCGTTGCGCCCGACGTCCCCGTCGCGGACGAGTACGCCGGTAGCGATGGTGCAGCCGTATTCGGCGGCGATGCGCGCATAGGCTTGGTGCAGGACGCCGCCTTCCTCAAAATACACAGGCACGGCGGTCTCGGGCAGCAGGATCAGCTCGGCGCCCGCCTGCGCGGCCTGCTCGGTCAGCGACGCATAGAGCGCGAGGATTTCCGCCGCGCGGCCGGACTCCCACTTTTCGCTGGTTCCGATATTGCCCTGCACGACGGCGGCGCGGACGGTATCCGTCTCACCGGCGGGCAGCGCCAGCAGCAGCGCGCCGAGGGCAATGTTTCCCGCCAGAATGCCGCAGCCGGCGGCCAGCAGCCGTCTTTGGGCCGGCCGGCGCACAAACAAGGCCAGATACCCGCAGCCGGTGACGATGACCAGCGTGACGAAATACGAGCCGAGCAGCGACGCGCTCTGGATGGCGGGAAGGAAAAGGTACTGTCCGGCGGCCAGCGTCCCCCACGGGAAGGCCAGCGTGCCGAGCGAGAGCGTCCATTCAAAGATCACCCACAGCGCGCCGGCGCAGAGCGGCAGCAGCGCGGGCCGCCGGACAAACCGCAGCAGCACGAACACGGCCGAGAAAAACAGCGCGTGCACGGCCGGTATGCCGACGACCGCAAGAATCGTGACGGCGACGGCGGCCGACTGCGAGAGGCCGAAGCCCTCGAACGGATACAGATTCACAAAGAACGAATACAGCGGCAGGTGGAAGCAGAACGCGTACAGATAGCAGCGTCCGAAACGCCGCCCGCCGTCCGCGAAGCGCAGGGCAAGGAACAGAATCAGCCCCGGATACGCGCAGAAAAAAAGCCTGCCGTCGAGAAAGGGAAGCGCGGTCAGCAGTCCCGCCGCCGCGTTCCCCGCCAGCGGCGCGGCGCTGGACAGACGCGCCCGAAAGCCGTGCATGGCCTCAGAGCCGCGCAAGCATCTCCCGCACGGCGGAAGTCGCGGTCTCGAACGCCTCGAACGGGGTGGAAAAGCTGTATTTATGTTTGATGTCGTCCAGCTTGGACAGCGAGGACAGGCCGGTGAACATCATCAGGTGCGGCTCCATCGTCAGCACAAGCTCGCGGTCGGGATAATCGGCATTCAGGCTGCGGAGCGTCTCCTCCAGCAGCGCGCAGCCCTTCCCCGGCGGGACGATGACGCCCTCGGCGTCGGCGTCCTTGATGTGCATATAGTCGATATAGTCCTTCAGCAGCCCGTAGGCGGGCGCGGGATCGAAGCGGCAGAAGGCAAAATTGCCGCTGTCGAGCACGGCGCGCAGACGGCCCCCGAAGCGGTCGAGCAGCGCCTTTTCGTTCTGCGGCGTATCGCCGAAGATGTCCTTCTCGTTCTCGTGGCAGAGCGTGAAGCCCCGCGCGTCGGCGGCGTCCAGCAGCTCGCCGAGCATTCGGTACACCGCTTCCGCATACGCCTGAACGCTCTGTCCCTCGCCGCGGTAAAACGAAAACACGCGCAGACGCTTGCAGCCCAGATAGTCGCCGATGTCCATGATGCGGCCGAGCAGCGCCTCGTGCGCTTCAAAATCGTCGGTGACGGCGATTTTGCCGATCGGCGTCCCGAGCGCGGACAGGCCGACGCCGGCTCTGCGCAGCTTTTCGCCGACTGCGTCAACCTCCGCGTCGGTGAGCTGCGTAAAGCTCCTGCCGTCCACGCCGCGCAGCTCCAGCAGCGGGATGCCGAGCTTTTGCAGCGCTTCAAGCTGCCCGTCGAAATCGGGCGTGATTTCATCGGCAAACGCCGAAAGGATGAATTTTGCCATACAGTTTCCCTCTCTTTTTCGGTTCAGGCGTTCCCGTCCGCGGGGTCGGAGACGTCCGGCGGGACGGTGTCGTCGACCACGACGATGCGGCCGGATTCGAAATAGCCCGTGTAGGTGCGGCCGTCCGGCCAAGTGTAGACGGCCTTTTCGCCGTGCTTCCAGCCGTCCCCGTCGGCAATGAAGCTCCCGTTCTCGTCCAGCAGGCGCGTATCCATGCTGTTGGCGTGGAAGGTACCGGTATAGGTCTCGCCGTTGTTCCACTTATAATAGCCCTCGCCCTCGCGGCGGTCGGCGGCGAACTGTCCTTCATAAAAATCGCCGTTGGAAAAATAAAACTTCCCCTGCCCGTCCTTGGCGCCGTCCTTGAAGCTGCCCTCATAGCGCGAGTTGTCGGCCCAGACGAACACGCCCAGCCCGTTGGCCAGCCCGTTCTTGAACGCGCCCTCATAGCGCGCGCCGGAGGCCCAGGTGTAGGTGCCCGTACCCTCCTTGCTGCCGCCCGAAAGATAGCCGACGTAGCTGTCGCCGTTCTCGTAGGTGTAGGTGCCGTAGCCGGTCAGCTCGTCGTCGACGAACGCGCCCTCGTAGACGTCGCCGGTCGTGGCGAAGACCATTTTCCCGGTGCCGTGGCGGTAGATGTCCTTGATGTCGCCGGTGTAGACGTCCCCGTTGGAATAGGTGATGGTGCGGTTCATATAATCCAGCTCGGCGGTCACGCCCCCGGGCAGCTTGATCGTGCCGGTGACGGGCTGGCCGCTCTGCACCTTTCCGAAGAAGGTATAGCCCTTATCGGTGCTTTTGTAGCGATAGCCGAGCGCGAGCAGCACGACGATCGTCACGCAGACGGCGACGAGTGCAATGATAAAGATGAGGACAAGGGGATTGATCCCCTTCTTTCGCCTTGCGTTCATAATCAGGCTCCCTTCCCTTTTCTGTTTACGAGCCGCCGCCGAACATGCTCTCGAACCATGCGATCAGCTCGGGGAACACATACACGCACACCAGCGCGACCGCGAAGAGGACGAGAATCGAGACGAGCATCACAAACAGCGTCATCCCGTCGCTGCCGTAGCGCTTTTCGGCCAGCTCCACCTGCTCGGCGGGGACGTAATAGCGCCCGTCGGGCGTGCTGTGCACGATGGCGGACAGCGGCGTACCCTCGCGCAGCGCGTGCCGCAGCAGCCCGCCGTTTTTATAGCCGAGCGCGCTCAGACTGACCGCCGAGCCCTCGGTGAGCGCGTCGGCCGCCAGCAGCCGGCGGATCAGGCCGCCCTGCACGCGCTTGATATAAAACGTATATATCAGCGCCAGCGCCAGTCCCGCGCAGACGCCCCAGAGAATTTGCTCTATGCTGTTCATCGCGCCGGACCAATCGTGTCAACGCCCATATAGGGTACGAGCGCCTCCGGCACGCGGACGCTGCCGTCCGCCTGCTGGTAGTTTTCCAGAATGGCCGCCACCGTGCGCCCGACGGCCACGCCCGAGCCGTTGAGGGTGTGAACGAACATCGCCTTGCCGCGCGGGTCGGTCTTATAGCGGATGGCCGCGCGCCGCGCCTGATAGTCCTCGAAGTCCGAGCAGGAGGAAATCTCGACGTAGCGGCCGTACGACGGCATCCAGACCTCGATGTCGTAGGTCATCGCGGAGGAAAAGCCCAAGTCGCCCGTGCACAGCCGCACCACGCGGTAGGGCAGGCCGAGCAGGTCGAGCACATGGCAGGCGTCGTCGGTGAGCTTCTCCAGCTCGTCGTAGGAATCCTCGGGCGCGGTGAACTTGACCAGCTCGACCTTATTGAACTGGTGCTGGCGGATCAGGCCGCGCTGGTCGCGGCCGGCGCTGCCCGCCTCGGCGCGGAAACAGGCGGAATAGGCCGCGTATTTGATCGGCAGCGCATCGGCGGAGAGGATTTCGCTGCGGTGCATATTCGTCACCGGCACCTCCGCCGTCGGGATGAGAAAATAGTCGTTGTTCGCCACGCGGAACGCGTCCTCCTCAAACTTGGGAAGCTGGCCGGTGCCGCGCATCGAATCGCGGTTGACCATAAAGGGCGGGAACACCTCGGTATACCCATGCTCGCCCGTGTGGGTGTTGAGGAAGAAGTTGATGACCGCGCGCTCCAGCCGCGCGCCCGGCCCCTTATAAAAATGGAAGCGCGCGCCGCTGACCTTAGCGGCGGTTTCGGGGTCGAGGATGCCGAGGTCGCGTCCGATGTCCCAGTGCGCCTTCGGCTCGAACGGAAACTGCGTCGGCTCGCCGCTGCGGCGCATCTCCAGATTCTCGCTGTCGTCCCTGCCGACGGGTACGCGCTCGTTGGGCAGATTGGGGATGGCGAGCAGCACGTCCTCCAGTTCTTTTTCCAGTTCGGCCTGACGCGCGTCGTCCTCCTTGATGCGGCGGGCGATTTCCTTAAGCTCCTCAAAAACCGCCGAGACGTCCTGTCCGGCCTTTTTGAGCGCGGGGATTTCCTTGTTCTTTGCGTTCTGGCGCGCCTTCTGCTCCTCGTTGTCGGCGATGAGCGCGCGGCGGGCGGCGTCGAGCGCGACGGCCTTGTCCACCAGCGCCGAATAATCGGTGCCGCGCGTGGCAAGCCGCTGCTTTACAGACTCCGTATTCTCCCGGATGTATTTGATGTCGAGCATTTCAATCGTCCCTTTCCAATTCTATGACGCCGGCTCGCGCCGGACGGTTATTCTTCCTCCGAAAACAGCTCCTCGCCGCACAGCGTCTTCATCAGCCGCTCCAAATCGTCGGCCGAGGAATACGCCAGCGCAAGGCTGCCGCTTCCGTTCGGCTTGCGGCGGATGGTCACCCGACGGCCGAGGATGCCGCCGGCTTTGCTTTCAAGCTGCTTGTAGTAGGTGCGGCTGATGAGCGACTGCCCGCCGGGCTGCTCCCTGTCCCGCCCGTCGAGCAGCAGCTTGACGTAGCGCTCGGTCTCGCGCACGGACAGCCCGTTGCGCACAACGCTGTCGGCGCAGGCGCAGACCTCGTCGTCCCCGAATGCGCCGCAGAGCGGCAGCAGGCTGCGCGCGTGTCCGTAGGACAGGCTGCCGTCGATGCAGAGGTCCTGCACCTTCTGCGGCAGCGCGAGCAGGCGCAGCATATTCGCCACCGACGCGCGCGACTTGCCTACGCGGCGCGCCGCCTCCTCCTGCGTCAGCCCGAACGCGTCGATCAGGTCGCGGTAGCCCGACGCCTCCTCGATGGGGTTCAGATCGGTGCGCTGCAGATTCTCGACCAGCGAAACGGCGGCCGCCGACTCGTCCGAGAGGTCCTTGACGAGCACCGGCACCTCCGACAGTCCGGCCATCTTGGCCGCGCGCCAGCGGCGCTCGCCGGCGATGATCTCGTAATACCCGTTCTCCTTCCGCCGGACGACGATGGGCTGGATCAGCCCGTGCTCGGCGATCGACTCGGCCAGCTCGTGGAGCGCCTCCTGATCGAAATGCCGGCGCGCCTGCTTGCGGTTTGGCTCGATGTCGAGCGTGCGCAGCACGGTGGTGCGGCTGGCGCCGGTTTCGGCGTCGTTGTCGGCCAGCAGCGCGTCCAGCCCGCGGCCAAGCCCTTTTTTCGGATTTGCAGTCGCCATACTGTTGTTCCTTCCTCCCGTATTATCCGCCGAGCCGCGCGAGCAGCTCCTCCGCGACCAGCGTATAGGCCACCGCCCCGCGCGAGGAACGGTCATATTCGGTGATCGGCTGCCCGAAGCTGGGCGCCTCGCTCACCTTGACGTTGCGCGGGATCGGCACGCGGAACAGCTTGTCCGCAAAGTGGCGCTTGATCTCGTCCATCACCTGCACGGTGAGGTTCAGCCGCCCGTCGTACATATTGATCAGCACGCCCACCAGCTCGAGCGCCGGATTGTACAGCTTTTTGATCTGCCGGATGGTCTGCGTGAGCTGCGAAAGCCCCTCCAGCGAATAGTATTCGCACAGCAGCGGCACGACGACGCCGTCCGCCGCGGTCAGCGCGTTGATGGTCAGCAGCCCGAGCGAGGGCGGACAGTCGACGGCGATGACGTCGTACTGCTCGCGCAAGGGCCGCAGCGCGTCGCGCAGACGGTACTGGCGGCGCGCTTCGTCGACCAGCTCCAGCTCGGCGCCGACGAGGTCCATCGACGAGGGGATGAGCGAAAGGTTTTTGAAATCAGTGCGGACGACGGCCTCCTCCGCCTTCAGCCGGCCGATGAGCAGGTCGTAAACCGTGCCACCCGCGCGGCGCTTGCTCACGCCCAGGCCCGAGGTGGCGTTCCCCTGCGGGTCGGCGTCGACCAGCAGCACGCGTTTGCCCGCCTTTCCCATCGCCGCCGCGAGGTTGACGGCCGACGTGGTTTTCCCCACGCCGCCCTTCTGGTTGGCGAACACAATGATTTTATACTTCGGCATATCTGTCATTCCCTCGCAGAAATCGTAATCCGTTTATAAAAAGCCGCAGCCGGCGTTCGTCGTCCAAGCCGCCGGAACGCGCCCCGCAGTCCGGCGGGCGGCGCGGCGCAGAAACGCCGTACAACCGTACAGCAGCGCCGGCAGCGCACCCGTGCGGGCGGCTGGGCGTCGCCCCTTTTTGCGAAAAACACGCCTTATGCCCGTATCCGGCGCGCCGGAAAAAGAAAATGTAAAAATCAATCGAAAGCGGTTTTTCGCCCGTATCCGGCAGGCCGTCCGCTCGAAAGCGACGCGGCGGGAAAACGTGTCCGTCCCCCAATCCGGCCCGCATGCGCCGGACTGCCGCGCACAAAGGCGCGCGGCTTTTCGGCCGTACTGACGGTCAGCCGGAAGGCGGGGCGGCCTTCGGGCGGCACCGTGCTTTTGCTTCCCCTGTCCGGCGGCCCGTCGGCGTCGGGACGGATATGCGCGCGGCTCAACAGAGCGACTTTGCATCGTTTTGCGATGCGCGCCGCGCCGAACAATCGAAATAAATACTAAGATATACGCGCGGAAGCGCAATAGAGCATCAACGGCTTTGGCAGCGGGTCGGTTCCGTCCGCCAGAGTGTACGCGTATGCGCGCAATAGAGCATCGGAACAGCATATGGGTGGGAGGCACCGCGCCGTCAGCGCGTATGCGCGCGGGCGCGCGATAAAGCATCCCTCGCGGCTGCGGATATATGTGTGAACGTGATAGGGCATCCGCCGCGATAAATTTCTGCGGGCGCGCCCTGTCCCGCCGATGCGCCTAAGCGCGGCCTCGACTCCGGCCGCGGCAATGGGCATACAGCTTCAAAAATCCCCCGCAGCGGCCGCCGCCGCTTCCTCTCTTGCGGGAGGAGCGTCGTGCAGGGCCTGCGTGAATCGAGCGGCCCGCGCATCGCGGCGACGCGGGCGAGGCCGGCCGGCCGCAAAACGCAGACCCGTTCCGGCTTTCCGTCGGGCTTCGGCCTTTTGTCCGATTCCGGCAGGGGCGAAATTCGGCGCCTGCTTCTGCGCGAAAAGGCGCAAATCCCACTCTTGAAAAACCAGGCTTCCGAACGGTGCGCCGCGCCGCCGAAATCTTCGCTTGATTCAAAAATTATACCATTTCCCGCCCCGAAAGTCAAGGCGCAACGCATTTATTTACATGTATGCGCCGCCTTTTTTACAGTTTTCGGATTGGTGTTGCAATGCGGGACGGAAATATGATATAATAGCCGTATAAAGTATTGGATGCCGGCTTCATACACGGCTGTTATGGAATTGCCCCGCACGGCAGGCAGCTTCAAAACTGTGCGGCATAACGCCCGCTTAAAGCGGTGTTGGACGCTGCGCTGCATACGGCGGCTTCGCGTATTTTTGCGTCGGCGGCGCAGAAAACGCCGCCGGATGACCGCGCAGAGGAACGCCGGACGCCTGCCGTCGGCGCGGCCGTATCAACGCCGTACCGCGCCGAACGTATGCGGCGGCCGTACGCATCCGCACCCCTGCGCAAACGCTGCGGAGACGCCGCCGCAGAATCCGCCGTCTCTGCGGACGGCGGCAGCCCGCACCGGCGCGGCAGACGCGGCAGACGCGGCACAGCCGCCGATTCAAATCCACCCGAAGGGACCAATGCCATGATACAATCCCATCTGAAAGCCGCAGGGCGTTTCTTCACCATTTTTCTCCTGCTCGTCGCCGTCCCACAGGCCGCCTACGCGGTTATGCGGCTCATCCCCTTCGTCCCGGAGGGCTACGAGCCGTCCCGCGTCGGCGCGTGGGTCGGCGCGGCGGCGGCGCTCGTGCTCTTTTTCCTGCTGGTGCGGACGGCTACGCTCTATGACCGGCCGTTGCGGAAGCGGTACGCGGAAAGCGGCGGGAATCGCCCGCTGCGCTTTCTGCTGCGCGGCGTTCGCTTCTGGGCGGAGACGGCCGGCTTCGCGCTGCTCTGCCTGCTGCTGCCGTCCGGCTGGCTGTTCGCGGGGCTGCCCGTCCTGCTGCCGGACCGGGGCCTCTGCCTCGCGCTGCTGCTGCCGCTGCTGTTTCTCCTTCAGCTTCCCGCGCGGCTGTCGGCGTTTCGGGCGTTCGGCAGGATGAACGAATCGCGCGAGCCTTACGCGGAGCGCAAAGCCTACCGGGGCGCGCTGACCCGCATTGCGCTCGGCTGCGCGCTGGGCGCAATCGGCGCCGAGCTGCTGGCACGGCTGTGCTGCGGCGTATGGCCGGCGCTGTCCACAATACTCACGCCGGGCGTGCTGGCGGTGCTGCTGCCGCTGCTGGGCGCGCTGCTCCTGCTGCCGCCCGCCTTCCGGCTGCTGCGCGCGTGGAGGAAACGGCGGAGCTTCTTGAAAAAGCTCAAGGCCGTCTGCGCCGAAAAGGGGTACGCCCTCTCGGAAATCCGCCGTCCCTACGCGTCGCTGCTCTTTCTGCCGGCGGGCGAGGACTTTTCCCTGCAAATGGACGGCAGGCGCTATTCCTGCAAGCTGATCTGCGCCAGACGCCGCGGTACGCCGATGACCGTGCGGGAAAACGGCGTCTGCGCGTTCGAGCACACCATACGCCTGACGAAAATCGAGCTGTTTACATACGAAACGCAAATCGCCTTCGGCTACGAAGCGGCGGACAAAAAGGTGCTCATCGTCAATCCCGTGCCGAAAATCCTGCAAAAAGACGAGCAGACCAAAACCGTCCCGCTCGACAACGGAGACACGGTCGGCGGCAGCATCGTCTACGCGGCCACCGGCTTCCTCAACGCGCTCGGCCGCGGGCGGCTGGGCCGATAAACACCGAGAAAGGATGAACGCAGCTATGAAACGATTCCTCTGTATGCTCCTGCTCACCCTGCTGCTGCTCTGTCAGGCGCCGCTTGACGCGCCGGCGGCTGCCGGGGAGGCGTCGGACCGCCTTCTCGTCTGCGGCACGGCGGCACTGCCCTTCACAGGGGGCGGTGTCAGCTTTGAGGCGCGCATCGGGGACGAGCGCTTCCCCTTCACCGACGCCGAGGACGCGTTCCTGCGCGTCACGCTGACGGTCTCGGGCGCGGACGCGAAGAACAATATGCTGTACGCCGGCGAAACGCCGCTGGGCGCGCTGGTCAACGGCGAGAACCGCTTCGACGTGCCCAAGTCGGCGGTGTCCGACGGCAGCCTGTTGCTGCGGGTGCTGCTGTCGGCGGGCAGCGACGCGCTGTTTGACGAGACGAAGCCCTACGGCAGCTACAATTTAGACGACATCGTCATCGAAAGCGCCGCCTTCGCCTACGCGGACGGGACGGAGGCCGCGCCTGTGCGGACGCTGCTCTACCTGCCGGTGCAGGGGCAGGCGGGCGTGACCGAGCTGGAGAGCGGGCAGGCCGCCGGCATCGCCGTCGGCGACGGCTGGGACGCCTCGACGGGGCTGGGCGGCAGCACGCCGCAGACGCCGGTCTGCGTCGGCTTTCTGCTCACGCCCGACCTTGGCCGGAGTACGGCGGTCTGTACGGCGGACACCACGCGCCTTCCCGACGGCCCGGCCGACGCAGTCCTGTATGACAGCGCCACCGGCGAGCCCGCCGGCGAAACGCTGGAGCTTTACGTCTGCAACACCGCGCCCGACGTGACCTTTCCGCTGGAAAGCGGCGGGCGGCTGCCTGCGGGCGAGGCGCTGACGCTCACGGTCGGGGACAACGCGTGGGGATTGAAAACCGCCGCCGTCTATGTCAACGATACGCTTCTGCAAAGCGTGCAGGCCGCCGGCGAGGTCACGATCAAGGCCGCCGCACTGCGCACGGGCGCGAACCGGGTGCGCGTTTCGACCGAGGACACGGCGGGCAACACGGCCGAGCATTTTCTGCTGTTCACGGTCAGCGAGACGCCGGACTATGTGTTCCGCGCCGAGGGGGCGGGCGCGGCGTTTGCACTCGACGGCGTCGAGGGTACGCTTTACGGCGCGGTGAAGGCCAAAAACATCAATATGTACCAGAATCGGCTGGGCGTGTTCGGTTACGACGCGCTGCGGCTCTCGACGGAGACGCTCGTCCCGTTTGCCGACCGCGCCTCGATCGTCACCGAGGCGGTCGGGAACAGCCTGCCCTACCAGAGCTTCGTCGTCTCCGTGCAGGACAGCGCCGGAACGGCGGCGGTGTCCTACCGGGGCGAGACGGGCAACGGCGACGACATTCTGCTGAAGGTCTACAACCACCGCGAGAACCGCTGGGACACGCTGTACACGGCCGCCAGCGGCGAGCAGGTCACCTTCCTCGCCGACCTCGTGACCTACTCCGAGGACGGCAAAATGCGCGTCACGGCGATGCCGGCGACCGTCGCCAACGGCAGCGACACGATGCTCTGGAACACCGACACGCAGTATTATTCGCGCTACGAGGATCTGAACTTCCTGTATGAGTCGGTCGTGCGCTACGCGGCCGAGGCTTACGCGGCGGGCGAAATCGGCTACGCGCTGCACACCGGCGACCTTGTCGACCAGACGGACAGCGCCGAAACGGCGCGCAAGCAGTACGCGTTCGCCTCCGCGATGCAGAAGATGCTCGACGACGCGGGCGTGCCCAACGGCGTCGTGGCCGGCAACCACGACATCCGGCACACGAGCGCGGATTACAGCTATTATCGGGAATACTTCAACGAAGCGCGCTACGCGGATATGCCGTGCTACGGCGGCGGGCTGGACGACAACGCCAGCCACTTCGACCTGGTCAGCATCGGCGGCTACGATTTCGTCATCCTCTACCTCGGCTGCTATTTGGAGAACGACCCCGCGACGCTGGCGTGGGCCAACGAGGTGCTGCGCACTTACAGCGGCCGCAACGCCGTCATCGCCACCCACGAGTACCTCAACAAGCACGCCCAATGGTCGGGCGACCGCGCGGAGGTCATCTGGAACGAGCTGGTCGTGCCCAACGACAACGTCAAGCTCATCCTCTGCGGCCACAACGAGGGCGCGGCCGACCGGCTGCGGCAGGTGGGCGACAGCGATCGGTATGTGCTGGAGCTGCTGGCCGACTACCAGTTCGCCGAGCTGGGAGAGGGGCCGCAGCATGTGGAAAACGGGATGACCTGCGACGGCGAGGGCTTTGTCCGGCTGCTGCGCTTCACGCGGGGCGGGCAGCTTCTCGTTTCGACCTATTCTCCGGCCTACGACAAATGGAACTACTACCCCGAATATGTGGATTCGCTCGTGTACGACCTCGACCTGATCGAAACGCCGCTGTCCATCCGAACGACCGATTTCGCCGTCGGGCTGGATATATTCCCGATGGAGGCGTCGGACAACCGGACATACGACACGCTTTTCGCAGGCTTTACCTACGGCGGCAGGGACTTCTACACGCCGCTGCTGCTCAAGGACAGCGAGGAGCTGCTCTACGCCGTCCCCGAGGACGGCAACGACTATACCGAGCAGAGTTTGCGCTACGGCGAAGCGTGGCCGGCGGGCGTCCTGCCCTCCCTGCGCTTCGGCGGTGAGAATACCCTGCCCGCTTCGGACAGCTATTCGTCCGCGTTTTCGCTGCTGCCGACAGCCGACGGCCTGCCCGTCCTCAGCTCAGGCGGGCCGGACTTCGACGCCTCGTTCAGCGATTCCGGCGGCTATGTGCAGACGCTGACCGGCGGCGCTTTGTGGGTGACGACCCTGCACAACGTGCAGGCGCCGGCATTCGGCGAATCGACCGACCTGTTCTTCGGCGTCACGGCGGCGAAAAACGCCTGCTGGAATCTGACGCTTTATACGCGGAAGGGCAAAACGCTCAACTTTTCGCAGGGGCTGTACACCGCCTTCGGCTACGCGGGGTATGACGTGCCCAGCGACATCAGCGGCACATGGTCGGGCTATATCCCGCTCGACGGGCTGGTGGACGCGGACGACGCGGTGACGCGCGTGGCCTTCACCTCCGCGGCCACCGGCGAGGCGATCGTTTTCGACTACCTGTTCCTTGCCCGGGCGGAGGGCGCGCGCTACGCCTTTACGGCGGGCGACGCCGTGCGGGAGGTGCGCGTCGCCGAAGGGCGCGTGCTCTACGCGCCGGACGACCCGTCGCTGCCCGGCTTCACATTCGACGGCTGGATCGACGAAACGGGCGCGGCGGTCACCTTCCCGATGATCGCCGGGCCGGAGGGCGGCCGCTTCACTGCGGTGTTCACCGCGCAGGAGGCCGTCCCGCGCGCCGAAGCGCTTTACGAGGAGGCCGCGCTCGCGCCGATCACCGGCAGCACGAACGCGGCGGCGGACCCGTCCGCGGACGTGGGCGGCGATGCCTGGTATCTGCTGCTTCTGCTGCTTCCGCTCGCGCTGCTGATCTGGGCGGCGGTCAGAAAGAAAAAGAAGGAATAACGAAAAAGCATATACACAAGGAATTGCCCCCATTTGTGCGTACAGCACAAATGGGGGCAATTCTCATAGGAGGCTTCTTTTATCCGCGTCCGTTTTTGCCGGACGCATTCATATCGCGTATACGCCTTCTCCGCTTTTTCGGGCCGTCAGCTTTTCTGGATTTCGCCGGCTTTGACAAGGCTCAGCTTGGTGACCGCCGGACCGATCATCTCATAAATCAGCGTGCCGCAGAGAATCACGGCGCGGATGGTGGCCGCGTCGTCGGCCGGAAGCACCTGCTGCGCGACCAGCGTCAGGCCGATGGCGACGCCGGCCTGCGGAATCAGCGTCGGCCCGATGTAGCGGCAGACCGCCTTCGGCGCTTTCATAAGCTTCGCGCCGAGGAACGCGCCGAGCATTTTGCCGATGACGCGGACGACGACGTAGATGACGCCGACCAGCCCGATCTGCGGGATGACCGAAACGTCCAGACTCGCGCCCGAGACGACGAAGAACATCAGAAACAGCGGCGGCGTCATCGAGTCAGCCAGGTCGGCCATCTCGTCGCTCTCCCCCGAGACGTTGCAGAACACCGCGCCCAGCGCCATACAGGACAGCAGCTCGGAAACGCCCAGCAGCGTCGCCAGGCCGGAGGCGAGGAACACGAACGCGATGAGGATCGCCTGCCGGTTGCCCGCCTTTTTGAAAAAGCGCATCGGCAGCAGAATCGCCACCCCGCAGGCCGCGCCCAGCAGCAGCGAGAGCAAAACCTCCCAGAACGGCTCGAGAATCGACAGCGCCACATTGCCGCCGCCCGCGCCGGAAATCGCCTGCGCAATCGTCACCGAAAAGCCGAAGGCGACCAGCGCGACCGCGTCGTCGATGGCGACGACGCTCATCAGCGTCTCGGTCACGGGGCCGCGCGCCTTATACTGCTTGATGACGAGGATCGTGGCGGCCGGCGCGGTGGCGGCCGCGATGGCGCCGAGCACGAGCGCGAATTCCACGTCGAACCCGAACGCGATCAGCGCGCCCTGTACGAGAAAGACGGCGACCATCGCCTCGAAAATCGCAATCACCACGGGCGTGAAGCCGACGCGCTTGAAGTACGAGCGCTTGAAGGTCAGCCCGACGGTAAACGCAATAAACGCCAGCGCCATTTCCGAAATCAGAGAAAAGTCGCTGACGATCGTCTCGGGAAGGATTCTCAGAACGCAGGGCCCGATGACCAGCCCCGCGACAAGATAGCCGGTGACGTTCGGCAATTTGACAAATTTCGCCAGACGGCCGAACAGAAGCCCTGCGACCAGAATGACCGCAAGGTACATTAGGATATTCAGTTCCATTTCTTGAACGCTTCTTTCCCGCCGAACGCAGACGCCCCCCGAAGGGGGAAAATCTGCATTACAGCGTTGTCGTTTCGTAAAGGCCGTCCGCAAAGGTCACCGGCAGCGCAAAGAGGATGCCCGTGTCCGGCTGCGCAAGATCGCCCACCTTCTCACGGACGACGCGCCGCACACGCTCGCGCTTGGCTTTTTCGATGACCATAAAGATTGTTTTGCTCTCCCGCCGGTCGGAAGCGGCGAACGCGCGGAAGGCGGCGATGATGTGGCTGTCCTCCGCGTCGGCCAGCGCGTGCGCCATCCCGCTGGAGGAAACCGTCGTCGCGCCGTGTATGCCGGCGTCGTTGAGCGCGTAAAGCAGCTTGTTGTACACCTCGGTCTTATACAGCACGAGGACGAGCAGTTCGAGCTCACCCGTGTTTGCGTCGGTCATATGCAGTCGCGTCCTTTCCCGTTTTTCCGTCCGTCTGAACGGCTGTTTGCTTCTTTTTCATTATAATACGCGCGCGGTCAAATAGCAATCGCCATATTGCACAAATTTACGCCGCGTAATCGCCGTTATACGACACCAGCGAGGCGCTCTCCACCCCGGGCAGCGCGCCGATGCGCTCGGGCAGGTCCGCCCCGCAGGCAGACTTCAGCTCGACGGTCAGCTCGACACGGCCGCCCGCGCAGACCTTGCCGCGCAGGCTGGTTTTGCACGCGGCCAGCAGCGCCTCGACCGAAGCCAGCGCGCCGGATTCGCAGCTTACGACGAGCAGATAGCTCTTTTCGTTCCAGCGCAGACGGGTGAAGAGAATCACCGCCGCCGCAATGATCAGATTGCCGTAGAGTACGACGTAATACAGCCGCGCGCCCGTTGCGATGCCCGCCGCCACCGACCAGAACAAATACATCAAATCGACCGGGTCCTTGACGGCGGTGCGGAAGCGAATCATCGACAGCGCGCCGAGCGCGCCGAGCGAGAAGGCGAGGTTGGAGGACACGCAGAGAATGATCATCGTCGAAACGATCGTCATCAGCGGCAGCGTGACGTTGAAGCGGCGGTCGTAAAGCACGCCCTTGGAAAAGAAGCGGTACACGAGATAAATCAGGCTGCCCACGACGACCGAAAGCAGCATCGTGACGACCACGGTCGCCGTGGTCACCTCCGCGTTGCCCGTCGAGAGGCTGGTTTGCAGGTAGGTCCAGAAGTCGTTCATCTTGTTTGCCCCTTGCTTTCGATGCGCGAAAGCATCCTTTCTTTCGGATTCATATGCGCCTTCGGCGCGCCGCGCCGCTCAGTCATCGTCGCCGTACCCGCCGGGCGCGGCGGACGGCCCGCGGCCGCGCTGCACGTCCCGGCAGACGGCGTATTTGGAAAACGAAACGCAGCGCTGGCGGTCGGTCTGCAGCGCCCGGCGGATGTACGCGGGCAGGAAGCCGTCAAACTTCACTTCCATCAGCAGAAAGCCCGGACGGCAGCAGGGCAACCGCCGCAGCCGGTCGGAGAACAGGTCCGTATCCCCGACACAGGCGCAGAGGTCGCGGTCGAAGGTGACGCGGACGTTCCCCGCGTCGCAGACGAACGCTTCCCGCCGGTATTCCACAATCACCGCCGGCCTGAGCAGCCGCGTGCGCGCCGCCGTCCGCAGCGCGCCCCGCAGGCCCGTCGTATCCGGCGCGGGCAGCTCGCCCGCCAGCAGCGCGTCGTACGATGCGCGGGACAGCCGTTCGCTTTCCTTATGGCAGAGCGCGCCGACCTTCGCCTTGCGCTCGAGCTTGATGCAGCCGTCGTCCCCGTCATAGATGCGCAGGCGGAACTTTTCGCGCCGGAGCAGACCGGCCGATTTATCGCCGTACGCGCTGCCGTACATATCGTCGAAATACAGGCTGCGCACCTCGTAGCCGCCCGCGCCGGCGTGCGCGTCGGGGCGCATCACGGCGCCAAGCCGCTCGCGCAGCAGCGCGCAGGCGCCGCGGTCAATCGAATACTTCAGCTCATGCCGCAGCCGTACAGCGGTTTGGTCCATCTTTGCTTTACCTGCGCTTTACATAAAAATATGTGAAAAAAACCGGCGCACTTACGCGCTGTTTTTTACTCCGCCAGAGGATAGGCTCCATAAACATGCGCATACATCTGCTCCCGCTCCGCTGCGGACAGGCCGAACGGGCATTCCGGCAGCGCGCCGCGCGCGGAGGTATACCAATCCATACAAAACATAGATACATTCTGCGCAATCCCTGCAAAATTGTTCATCGAAAGGCTCTGATACCGTTCCTCGTCATCCATACCGAAAAAGCCGAACCGCTGCAGCTCGTCGGCCGCCTGCCAGCAGGCGTCGAAATGATACCAGCTTCCGTCAAGACAAGCGAGCGTCCACATATGGTCGGCGCCGCCGAGGCCGTCCTCTCCCCATGAGTAGCCGCACATAGCCGGAATGCCGCAATGCCGCAGCAAAAGCCCCAAATACACCGCATAATCGCCGCAGATGCCCAGCCCGCAGACGATGGCGTCGTATACCGTCGCCTCGATTCCGTACGCATCGTATACGTTGCCATAGGCCATATGTGCGGAAACGAACGCGTACAGCTTTGCCGTGCGCGCCCAGTCGTCATCTTCCTCCCGAAGCTGCGCAAGCGCTTGATTGATGATTTCGGCAAAAGCGCGATAATGCGCCTCGCAAGCGGCCGCATTCATACGGAAAAACATTTGCACGCGGCCATCCGTATAGATCCAGGGCGTTTCCGATGTGTTCGCGTTATGAATCATAGCCCGAAGCGCGTAGTTCTCGAACAGGATGACGTGCCATACGCGGTAGAAGTCCGCCTCGGAGGCCACGTCCTCCACGACGCCGTCATGCGCGAGGATGCTGTCCACCGCGCGCGTATACAGCGGAATCAAGTCGTCCCCGAGATAGCGTTTGGCGTCCTCGGAAAGCAAATGCGGATCAAAGGTAAACAGCGGTTCCGGCACATCGGGAGGAACCGACTCGTTTTCGGACAAATCAGACGGTATTTCGGACATTGTATTCGGCGCCGAAACGGCCGATGCATGCGAAACGAAGGGCGCAGAAACAGAGGGAAGTCCGGCATCCCGACAGCCCGTCAAAAGCAGCGCCGCGCAAAGAAGCAGGCAAATTCCAAGACCCGTGCGCTTTTTCATAACGCCCCTCTCCTTTTTTCGGCAAAGCCGCATATTATAAAAACCGTCCGTCAAAAGCACAAATCCGATTTCAAAAAGAAGCCGTTTCTTTTCAAGGCAAACCGCCGACGCCGCTTTTTCTTACACCTCGGCGTAGCCCCGGCCGCCGTCGGCAAACGAAATGCGGCCGCCCAGCGCGTCGCGCAGGGCCGTCTGTACGACGGGGAGCGCTTCCTCCCGCGCGGAGGCGAACACCGTCACGCCGTCGCCGAACGCAGTCCGCTCGATCCGCAGCGCCGGCGAACGGTCGGCCAGCGCCTGCACGCGCGGATAGTCGGCGTAGCCGACGGTGAAGGAGAAAAACGCGCACGCGGCCATCTCCGCGACACCCGCCTGCTCGACGGCCATCGCCGCCGCCTGCGAATAGGCGCGCACCAGCCCGCCCGTGCCCAGCAGCACGCCGCCGAAATAGCGCGTCGTCACCGCCGCCGCGTCGACGATGCCGCGCTTGCGCAGCGCGTCGAGCGTCGGCAGCCCGGCGGTGCCGTGCGGCTCGCCGTCGTCGGAGAAGCGCGCGATGCCGTTCTCGCGTATCGTATAGGCGTAGACGTTGTGCCGCGCGTCGGCGCACTGCTTCCGCACCTCGGCGAGAAACGCGAGCGCCTGCGCCTCGGTCGTCACGGGGCGCACGCGGCAGATGAACACCGACCGCTTCTCGGTCAGCTCGGCCGACGCGGGGCCGCGGAGGGTTTTATACCCGTTCATGCATGGACAAACTCACGGTAAATCGTATCGATGGCGCGCTCGAAATCGCGCTCGTCGACCGCAAGGATGATGTTCAGCTCGCTCGACCCCTGATCGATCATGCGGATGTTGATGCCCGCGCGCGCGACCGCCGTAAACACGCGCGACGCGGTGCCGGGCGTTTTGATCATTCCGCGGCCGACGACGGCGATGAGCGACAGTCCCTTTTCGATCTCGATATGATCCGGCTCAGTCGCCTCCGCAATGGCGGCGAGGATGTCCCGCTCCTTGCCGGAAATCGCCTTTTCGTCCAGCACGACGCCCATCGTGTCGATGCCGGAGGGCAGATGCTCGAAGCAAAGCCCCATATCGTTGAGCACCTGCAGCACGCGCATGCCGAAGCCCAGCTCCTGATTCATCATATCCTTTTCGATATGTACGACGGCAAAGCCCTTTTTCCCCGCGATGCCGGTGACGACGCTCTCGCCGTAGCTGTCGGCGGAGGGGACGATCATCGTGCCGGGGTCGGACGGCCGGTTGGTGTTGCGGATGTTGATGGGAATGCCCGCCAGCTTGACGGGGAAAATCGAATCCTCGTGCAGCACGGTCGCGCCCATATACGACAGCTCGCGCAGCTCGCGGTAGGTGATGAGCTTGATCGGCTGCGGTTCGCGGACGATGCGCGGGTCGGCCATCAGGAAGCCCGACACGTCGGTCCAGTTCTCGTACAGGTCGGCCATCACGGCGCGCGCGACGATGGCGCCGGTGACGTCCGAGCCGCCGCGCGAAAAGGTTTTGACCGAGCCGTCCGGCAGCGCGCCGTAAAAGCCGGGGATAACCGCGTTCCGCGCCTGCGCGAGCCGCTCGCCCATCACGCGGTTGGTGCGGTCGCCGTCGAACACGCCGTTTGCGTCGAAGAACACGACCTCGGCGGCGTCGATGAACGCATAGCCGAGATAGAAGGCCAGCAGGATGCCGTTGAGGTACTCGCCGCGGCTGGCCGCGTAATCCCGCGAGCAGCCGCGGCGCAGGTTCTCCTCAATGGCGGCGAACGCCTCGTCCAGCGACACGGCCAGTCCCAGCCCGCCGCGGATCTGCTCGTACCGCTCGCGGACGGCGGCCAGCCGCGCGGAAAAGTCCTGCCCCTCCGACGCCAGCCGATGGCAGTCCAGCAGCATATCGGTGACCTTCTCGTCCTCGGGAAAGCGCTTGCCCGGCGCGCTCGGCACAACGTACCGCCGACTCTCCTCGGCGAGAACGATGGCGGCGCTTTTCCGGAACTGCTCCGCCGAGGCAAGCGAGCTGCCGCCGAATTTGACCACTTTTTTTATCGATTCGCTCATAAAAACACTCAATCCCCGTAAAATGATAACTTATCTGCAATATTTTAGCACAAAGCATCCGTTTTGGCAAGGGCTTTTTCGCCAAAAAGCGCTTAAATATACGACCGGTCCACGTTGATAACGGCGAACAGCGTGCCGTCGGCCGTTTCGATGCGTTCCCGAACGGCCTGCACGAGCTGCGCGTCGCTCTCGCGGACGTCGTAGGGGACGACGAGGTCGAAGATGACGTTGGTGTGCGTCGGGCCTGTGACCACCCGGAAATCGTGCAGGCTCAGGCGGGCGTCCATATCGGCGAGGACGGCCGTCACCTGCGCCTTCAGCGCAAGGGTGCGTTCGTCGCCGACATCGACGGGGTCCATGTGGATCACGGCGGTGCAGCCCAGCTCGTCGGCCAGCCGCCGTTCGATGTTGTCGATGGCGTCGTGCGTTTCGCGGATGTCGGCCGTGGCCGACACCTCGGCGTGGAGCGAAATCATCAGCCGGCCCGGCCCGTAATCGTGGACGACAAGGTCGTGCAGGCCCGTGACCTGCGCATAGGACAGCACGATCGACTCGATGCGCTTCACCAGCTCGGGGTCGGGCTTCTGGCCGAGCAGCGGGCTGATGGTCTCCTTCGCGCTGCGGACGCCGGCGGCGAGGATGAACAGCGCCACCGCCAGCCCGCAGTAGGCGTCCAAATCGACGCCGGTAAAGCGGTAGACCAGCAGCGACAGAAGCACGACGCCGGTGGCGACGCAGTCGCTGAGGCTGTCGGCCGCCGTCGCCTTCATCGCCGCGGAGGAGATGCGCGCGCCGATGCGGCGGTTATAAAAGCACATATACAGCTTGACCGCGACCGAAACGGCGAGAATGCAGACGCTCACCACGGAGAATTCCACCGGCTCGGGCGTGAAGAGCTTCTGAACAGAGCTTTGCAGCAGCTTCAATCCCATAACGACGATCAGGCCCGAGACCAGCAGGCCGGACAGGTATTCGATGCGGCCGTGGCCGAAGGGGTGCGCGGGGTCGGGGCGCTGGCCGGCGAGCTTGAAGCCGAGCAGCGTAATCAGCGACGATCCGGCGTCGGACAGGTTGTTGAACGCGTCGGCCGTAACGGCGATGGAGCCGCTGAGCGTGCCGGCGAACAGCTTCAGCCCGAACAGCAGCAGGTTGAGCGCAATGCCGAGAAAGCCGCAGAGATAGCCGTATGCGCGGCGGACGGCGGGCGAGGCGGCGTCGTCGCGGTTTTTGATGAAAATGCGGGCAAGCAGCGCGGTCAAAGCCCTGCGCCTCCTTTTCGGTTGGAATTCCCCGCCGGGCTTCGGCCCGGCGCGGCGCTCGGTGCAGGCGCGCCTGCACCGAGCGCCGCGAACGCCGGCGTCCGCCGGCCTCTTTTTCGTCAAAACGGCAAACGGCGTCCGCTGAATGCGCTTGCTGCGGGGAAGCAGATTATGCGTAGGTTATGTTATGCGTAAGCGATAAGCTATTCGGAAAAAACAGTATAGCACAGTTACAGAAAAAATGCAACGCCGGAACGCGAATTCACGGCTGCGCGCTTGATTTCGTCCTTTCTCTGTGCTATAATACAGTCGCTTTGCCGGCCGGCATACGGTCCGCCGCCTTTGGCGGGCGCGGCCTGCGGCACAGAATCCGCGCAGGAAAGGAAACGAAAATGAACGCAAAAAAGACGACATACATTCTCACGGCGCTGCTGATTGCGGCGATCGCGGGCCTGCTGATCTGGGCCACGGCGGCCGAAAATTCGGACACGATCTCGCCGCCGCCCGCGTCCGGCAGCGAAGCCGAAAGCCGTCCGTCCGCCGAGAGCGGCGCTTCCTCGGACAGCCTGCCGCCCGACGAGAGCAGCCGCCCCGACGTCAGCGAGACGCCCTCGGAAACCTCCGAGGACGCGGAGGAAGCCTACGCACAGCGCGTGGGCAAGAGCTACCGCATCGATATGACGCCCTATCTGGTCTATGTCACGGCGAGCGACGAGGAATACCTGCGGCTGGTCAACCAGACGCACCTGCTGCCGAGCAACTATGTGCCGGAGGACCTGACCGACAGCATCCACACCCGCAAGGACGGGCGCGACACCCAGCAGCTCCGCCTGTACGCGGCGAAGGCGCTCGAAGCGTTTCTCGCCGAGGCGGCCGAATACGGACACACCGACGTAACGGTCACGAGCGCCTACCGCAGCTACGCGTATCAGAATTACCTGTTCAATGTTTACTGCGACAACGAACGGAAAGCCCATCCCGACGCCAGCGACGCGGAAATCGAGGCCATCGTGCTGACCTATTCGCTCAAGCCGGGGATGAGCGAGCACCAGAGCGGCCTGTGCGTCGATATGCACAACCTGCCGTCGGCCAACATCTCCTTCGGCGAGACGGCGCAGGCGAAGTGGCTGGCCGAGAACGCGCACCGCTTCGGCTTCATCCTGCGCTTTCCGGCGGACAAAACCGACATCACCGGTGTGCAGTACGAGCCGTGGCACTTCCGCTTCGTCGGACGGGAGGCGGCGACGGAAATCTACGAGCAGGGCTTGTGTCTGGAGGAATACCTCGGGCAAATCGGCTGAGCCTGCGCACCCCGCGCCGCAGTACGGCGACGGTAGAGAGAAAGCACGCTCTGCCGCGGCCGGCCGGGCGGCGGGTATACCCGCCGCCCGGCCGGCCGCGGTCCCGTCAAGGGCGCGCTGCTATGCGCAGACACACCGCCGTCGTCCGTCCGTGGAGGAAGGACGCGCACCGTGTATGTACCGCCGCACCGCGCCCCTTCACAATGCAAACCGTCCCCCGGGCAGGCAAACGGATTTTTTGCCCTGACGCTATATACCCCGACGGTGCATAAAACCCTTTTATACGAACATCGTATGCTGCCCGGGCAGGTACGCAAATCTTTGCTTACTCTAACGTTATATACTTCCCCGGGCAGGTATATAAATCTTTGCTTACTCTATTGTTATATATTGCCCGTACACATAGCCGTTCAGCCCGTTATGCGAGACGGTGTACCAGTCGCCCTCCTGTCCGGTGATGGTGACCCGCGTGCCGTTGGGAATCTGGCCGATGACGGTCGATTCCAGCGACGGGCCGGTGCGGATGTTCAGCCTTCCGCCGCCGGTGGTGACCACGCCCTCCCGCAGGCCGGACGGCTCGATAAACGGCACGCCGAGGAATTCCGCCACCGAGAGCGCGAGCGTGCGGCCGATCAGCTCGATGTTGTTCTTGATCCATTCCGCGTCGGTCGGGTTGTCGTGATACGCAATCTCGACGAGCACGGACGGCGCGTTGACGCGCCGAAGCTCGGCGAAGCTGGAATTGGGCACGGTGCGCACCTTTTCGGGGTTGGGGTAGATGTCGCGGAAGTTGGAGGCGATGATCTCGGCGGCCTCGCGTCCGCGCGCGCTGGTGGTGTAGTAATACACGTCCGTGCCCGTCTGGCCGCCCACGTTGCCCACGCCCGAGGCGTTGGAGTGGAGCGCGAGGTGCAGGCGGTAGTCGCCGCTGTTGGAATCGGCGATGACCTGATTGAGCGTCATATCGTCGCCGCTGCGCGCAAAGCTGATGCCGCTGGCGACGAGATACGGCTCCATTGCGTCGGCGACGAGGTCCATATAGTACTTCTCGCTGCCGCTGCCGTCGTAGTAGATGTTGAAGTCCTGCCGCGAAGGGCTTAAGTACAAATCTGCCATAAAATGTTCAGCTCCTTTTTTACCCATGGTATGCAAAACGGCGTCCTATTGTGTGCCTGGCGCCGTTTTTTTCACAAATGATTTCGTTTTGTTGGGAGGGACGAGAATGATTGAGCTGCTTGCGCCCGCGGGTAATCCCGAGGCGCTGCGCGGCGCCGTCTACGCCGGGGCGGACGCGGTCTATTTCGGCGCGCACACCTTCAACGCGCGCGCCGAAGCCGGCAATTTCGGGCCGGACGAGCTGGAGCGGGCGTTTTCGTTCTGCCGCACATACGGCGTCAAAGCCTACATCACGCTCAACACGCTCGTGTCCGACCGCGAGCTGCCCGACGCGCTCGCCCTCGTCGACGGCCTGTGCGCGCTCGGCGGGCCGGACGCGCTCATCGTGCAGGACCTCGGGCTGGCCGCCGCGCTGCACCGCCGCTACCCCGCGCTGCCGCTGCACGCGTCAACACAGATGGGCGTTCACAGCACGCCGGCCGTTCCCCTCCTGCGCGAGCGCGGCTTCACGCGCGTGGTGCTGGCGCGCGAAATGCGTCGCAGCGACGTCGAAGCCGTCGCTGCGGCGAGGCTGGAAACCGAGCTGTTTGCGCACGGCGCGCTCTGCGTCTGCCAGAGCGGCGGCTGCCTGATGTCCGCGCTCATCGGCGGGCGCAGCGGCAACCGCGGCGCCTGCGCGCAGCCCTGCCGGCTGCCCTACCGCGCGCCGAACGCCTATCCGCTCTCGCTCAAGGATTTGTGTCTGGCGTCCCACATTCCGGCGCTGCTGCAAAGCGGCGTCACCTCTCTGAAGTTGGAGGGCCGGATGAAAAGCGCGGAATACGTCTACGCGGTCACAAAAATCTACCGCCGCCTGCTGGACGAGCGCCGCGCTGCTGCCCCGGCCGAGCTGGACGAGCTGGCGGCCGTATTCTCGCGCAGCGGCTTCACCGACGGCTATTTTGCGGGTCGGGTCGGCAAATCGATGTTCGGCGTGCGCACCGAGGCCGACAAGGCGCGCACGCGCGCGGCTACCGTCCGCATCGAAAAGCGCCGGATTCCGGCCTCGCTGGCGCTGACGGTGACGACCGGCGCGCCCGCTATGCTGACGGCGTCCTCGGGCGGCGTATCGGTAACCGTCCGCGGCGACGTCCCGTCCCCCGCCCTCTCGCGGCCGCTGGAGGCGGACGCGCTGCGCGCCCGAATGGAAAAGAGCGGGAACACGCCGTTTGCGGTCGAGGACTGCACCGTCACGCTGGACGACGGGCTGTTCCTGCCCGTAGACCGGCAGAACGCGCTGCGCAACGACGCGCTCGGCGCGCTGGAGCGCCGGCTGGACGACGCGCGGCGGCAGGAGTACGGCGCCCCCGACGCGGACATCGTCCCCGCCGCAGACAGCGCACCCGCAACGGCCGCACGCCCCCGCGCGCACGGGCTGGTGCTGCGGTTCGACAACACCATACCCGACGCAGCGCTGCTGCGCGCGCTGGCGCCGGCGGCCGTCCGCATTGATTTGCCGCTGCACGCGCTGCCGGAGCGGCTCCCCTGCGACGCCTCCCTCTGCTCCGCCGTCCTGCCGCGCGTGGTGTTCGACTCGGACGTCGCCGACGTCCGCCGTCTGCTGGCGGCGGCAAAAGCGCGCGGCGTGCGACAGGTCACGCTGCCGTCGGCCGCGCTGCTGCCGCTGTGCGAGGGCTTCGTCCTCCACGGCGACTACACGCTCAACGTGTACAACACCCGCACGTTTGCCGAGCTGGCCGGAATGGGGTTCGACTCGGTGTTCCTCTCCCTCGAAGCGAAGGCGGCGGCCTTCCGAAACGCAGGCTGCGCCGCGCGGGAAATCCTGTTCTACGGCCGCGCGCCGGTGATGCACACCGAAGCCTGCATTCTGCAGAATCTCCGCCCCTGCGGCCCGTCCGACGGCTGCCGGGGGCTGCTGACCGACCGCACGGGCGCGCAGTTCCCGATCCTGCGCGAGTTCCGGCACCGCAACACGCTCTACAATGCCGTACCGACCTGCCTGTTCGACCGGCGCGACAGGCTGGAGGGCTGCGCCGACCTGTTCTGCCTGCTGTTCACCGTCGAGCGCGAAGCCGAGGTGCGCAGGCTGGTCGACTGTGCGCAGCGGGGCGAAAACCCGCTGCAAGCCTTCACACGGATGTATGTATAAGAGTCCAGCCGGTTGACAAAAGCACAGCGGCATGACAAGCTTTCACGCGAATGCAGAAGAGGCCGCCCGCTTCGAGCGCGTTCCCGTATGCCGGCGCAGCTTCGGCGTGATCGCAGAGCAACAGACGGAAAGGACGGATGTAAGATGAAAAGCCTGTCTGTAAGAGGAATCAACACATAAAAGTCGGTAAACCGCTTTGTTTTTACCGACTTTCAAAATCAAAACCGAAACGGGGCAAAGGCTAAAAAAGAAACGTTACTTCCCCGTTTCCGAAGAAAGGATGCTTTCGCTGCGCGAAAGCTATGGTAATAACAATGACAGATTCTTTCCGATACTGCGAAGAAAGCCAATATTTGATCAGCATGGTACCGCCCGACCGGCTCGTCAGCTTGGGCCTGCGCCTTGCCTTTGACCGCGAAACCCATATCCTGGATCTCTGCTGCGGGTACGGCGAAATGCTGAAGCTCTGGCATACGGCGTTCGGCATCCGAGGCGTCGGCGTCGACGTCTGCCGCGAATTCATCGAGTGCGGCCGCCGACGCCAGCCGGACGGCGAAGCTGTTCACCTAATCTGCGGAGACGCGCAGAGCTACGCGGACGACGAAAAATACGACGTCGTCTGCTGCACGGAAGCCTTCGGCGACATTCGGGACATTGCCGGCACGATCGCTTTCCTTGAAAAATACGCCAAGCCGAACGGCAAGCTCCTTTTCGGCAGGCTGTACGCAAAAACCGAATGCCCGCCGAAGGCGCTCACCGATTTCGACGGTGAAATCGAGACGTTGGCAGACATAAATCGGAAAATACGCGCGTGCGGCTACAATATCACCGCTCTGGCCACCGATACCGACGCGCAATGGGAAGATTATATCACTTGGAGCGCCAAACGCGATCTGGAACACCTGCGCCGGAACCCGAACGACCAGGAGACGCGGGCGTGGCTGGACAAGTGGTATGACCTGTATTTCCGATACCGCCGCCCGTACGAGGGCTGGGCGCTGTTCGGACTGGAAAAAGGCTGACCGTCCGGCATACCGGCATACAACGGGCAGGGCGCCGCCGTAAACGGCGGCGCCCTGCCCGTTTGCCGTCCTTCGGCCGGGGGTGCGCTTACGGCTCGTCGTACACCAGCACGACGGGCGGGCAGCAGTAATCTACGTCCGCGAGATGCAGCTTCCGCTCGTAAGCCTCGCGGATGACGCCCATCACAAGGTAGGTCGTCGCCGGCTCATAGAGGCAGTACAGCGGCACGCCGCAGAGACGGGCGGGGACTTCGATGCGGTTGTCCTTCAAATACGACCGATACGCCTCCCCCAGTACTTCCTCCAGCCGGCGGCGGGCGCGGTCGACGGCGGCCTCTGCCTGCGCGTATTCCGCCGACGACAGCACGGGGACATCCGTTTGCAGCGCGCCGTTTTCGCGCGTCAGCAGCCCGACCGTGATCAGCTCGTCCAAGCACTCCAGCATCGTGTTGCTGACGCCGTCGAGCGGGAGGCCCTTATGCAGACGCCACAGAAGCTGCGGCATCTCTCTGAAATACACGTCGTAGCCGCAGGCCGCAAAGCGGCGGGGACTGTCCCACAGCGTCGTATCAAACTCGCAGAGCTTGAGATACGACGCGCCGCCGCAGTCGCAGGCGCCGCCCGACGTTCGGTGTCCGCCATGCACGACATACTCGCTCGCTTTTCTGTCGGCGTCGGTCTCGGTGCAGCCGCCGGGGTACACACGTCCCATCGCAATCCAGCTCCCGCCGTCCCGCCGCTTGGGATACACGACCGGTTCGTCCGAATAATGAAGCTGAAAGCTTTGCAGCGTCCGCAGGAGGACGTAGCGCTCCAGCTTGCGTCTGCGCCGAAGCGGGAGCGCGCGGCAAAACGCCGCCGCGTTGATTTCCGCGAGCAGATCCGCCAGAACGCCCCAGAAGCATTCGAAGTGTTCGCGCACGAACGCAAGCTGCGCGTCGAAGCGCCCGCGGTAGTCCTCCGGCCGGAGAAGGACAAAGTCGGTGGCGTACCGGCCGCTGTCCGTCCGGCGCATCAGCTCGCCGTCGGTCAGCCTCCGAACGATCGGCTCCAGATAAACGGTCGGCACCGAAAGGGCGGCGGCCAGCTCGGTGATCGTCAGCGGCTTGTCATACGCGGCGATGAGAAGATTCTGCGCGATGAGGTCGCCCTCGACCAGAGACATCGGTTCGTCCCGCAGCCCCATTGCGCCGCCCGCATAGAGATGCAGCCTGTCCGGGATACGGTTTTTCGTTTCGTTCATACGGTTGGTCAATCCTTTCCTGACGGCCTCGCGTCCGGCGGACAGCCGGCTCTTGACGGTGCCTGCGGGGATGCCGAGCTGTTCGGCGATGTCCGCGACGGAGCTGCCGTTGAAATAATAACGAAGGAGTACCTCCCTCGTCGTTTCGGATAGGTACAGCAGCGTCCGGCGCAGCGCCGCCGCTTCCTCGATGCGCTCGTATGCCTCCTCGGCCGCCGTGAAATCGTCCGCCGCGTCCTCCGGCAGGGTTTGCAGGCTCACGACCTTCGGCAGCCGGTATTTCCGGCGCAGCAGGCTGTTCCGCTTATGCATCAGCGTGTGCACAAGGTAGGTTTTGGGATGCTCGATGACGCCGCCGTTGTGCCTGTACGCAAAGGCTGCCAGGAAGGTCTCGGAAAGCAGGTCCTCCGCCTCCTCGCGCGAATCGCTTTTGGCTTCGGCCAAGCGTCTGATTTCATCGTAATACGCAAGCAGCTCGTCGTCCATCGCCGCTCATACTTCCTTTCGTCTATAATAGTCGCCGCAGCCCGTCATCGGTTCGGCCGCTGCGCAAAAAAAAACAATTTCCGATATCCGATAAAATTAGCAGAGCGTCAAACGCTCTGCTATGTATTATAATACCGTTTTATATTATATCCGTTTTTCTACGCCGTCCCACAGAAAGCGCGCCAAATCCACGCAGCCGTTCGGCTTGAAGCCGACGCCCTCCGCCGCCAGCAGCGCCGTCTGCGCGGGCCAGCCGGGCGCGGTACGGCCGACGCAGTTGACCACGCGGTGGCAGGGATAACCGTCCTCCTCCAGCCGGGCAAGCGTATGCCCGACGAAGCGGGCGGCGCGGCCAAGCCCCGCCAGCACCGCAACCTGCCCATAGGTGGCGACGCGGCCGCAGGGAATGGAGGCGACGACCGCCAGCACGGCGGCGGCCGGGTCGAGCCCGTCAGGACAAGCCCTGTTCGTCATAAACGGCAAGCCATTCGTCGGTCACGCCGGCCAGCTTTCGGAGCTGCTCGGCGGCCGGCTGCATCTGCGCGGGGTCCCGCAGCGCTTCGGGCCGGACCGCAAAGCCCGACGACCGGGAGACCAGCGCCGCGAAGCCCTCGACGCACTGCCTGTACACGAGCGACATCAGCCGCCCGAGCCACGGCATGTCCGGGTTGTACCGTTTCGCGCGCGCAAGAAAGCTCTCCGCCATCCCGTTGCAGCCGAGCGCCTGCAGCGCGCCGGTGTGCATCCGCCAGCCGCACATCTGTCCGTCGTGCGTATACCAGATCGGATCATCGGCGGGAATCGCGGCAAGCGCGCCGGACGTCAGCGCGTCCGCCCAATCGTCGAACGCGCGCCGGCCGAACGAATAGGCCGCCGTGGACGCACGTCGAAGGCGGGCCGGCACGGCGAGCACCGCGCGGCGGTAGACCTCCGCAGGCGCGGGACGCTCCCGACGCCCGCCGACGAAAATCAGCTCGGAAAACGGTCCTATGTATTTGCGCGGCGTCTCGTCCTCGCCGAGCAGAATGAGCGGCGCGCCGTCCTCCCAGCCGCAGATCACGCCGAAAAGCTCCCAGCCGTCGGCGCCGGGCGCGCGGACGAGGACGGGCAGGCCGCGCCCGAGCGACGCGCAAATACGGTCGGACAGCGCATCGGCGTCGGCTTCCGCGCCGGTAAAGCGCTCGTAAGCATAGCCGCAGGCGGCGAACGCGTCGTCGAGCGCGTCGCCGGGACAGGCGTCGGACAGGCAGGCGGCGAAGCGGCGCGGGTCCCTGCTGTAAAGCGGCGTGAAAACATCGCCGGTCACGCCCGCAAAAAACAGATAGTCGAACGCGTCGGGTTCACCCAAGCATTCCATCAGATACGCCATACAGCCGTCAAACGAATACATTTCCCCGCACAGCGCGTCACAGAGCGGGCGGCAGTTTTTCAACAGGGTCTTCACGGTGTCTCTCCTTTGCCGCGGCAAAAACCGCCAGAGGAAACGCCTCCTCTCCGGCGGTTTTTCGCTGCGGGCGCGTTATTTTCTGAACTGTGCGATAACTTCCTCGATTTTCTGGTTCACCTGGCCGCGAATCGACTCGAGATGCGAGGAAACGTCGGTGGAGCCGCCGGCCATCAGCGTCGTGTGCATCGTGCTCAGGCCCGAGAAGCCATAGATATAGCCGACGTCGTACACGACGTTCTCAAAAATCAAATCGAGAATATCGACGTCCTTGCTTGTGTCGGAAAGCGCGTCCTTGTTCTTGAGAATCTGGTCATAATACGCCGTGGCGATGTATTCCCTGCCGCCGGCGGAAAGCACGTCGATCATATAGGCGGCAAAGCGCGCGTCGTCCCGGGACAGCGTGCTCGGGATGCCGATGCCATAGGCGTAAACCGCGCTGCAGGGCGTGTAGTACTCGGTCTGCGTGCTGTCGGCCAGCGGCATCGGGACGATGGCGTAGTCAATCTCGTACGCGCGCAGCTTCTTGATAGCCGAGAAGGCCGAAACGCGGAACAGCGCCCGCTCCTCACCGAAAATGCGCAGCGCGGTGTTCGAGCCCTCTGAGGTGGGCACGCCCTGCGCGAGAATGTCCTGATAATGGATGATCCAGTCCTTCTGCTGGAGCAGGCTGAGAATCTTCTGCGAGACGCTCAGCGAACGCGCGCCGCCGATGCTGATGATGGGGTCGTCGTTCTCGTCCTTGGCGCAGAGCGTTTCGCCCGACGCCAGATAGAACTGGATCGCGTCGCCATGCGACGACACCAGCCCCCATTCGTCGTTGTAATCCTGTGTGCCGTTGCCGTCGGCGTCGCTTGCGAACTCGCGGCCCAGCTCGAGCATCTTATCCAGCGTCCATTCCCCGTCGATGACGGTCTGGAACAGGTCGAGGTCGGGAAACTTCGTCGCCAGCAGCTCGGGGTTATAGGTGACGGAGAAGGAGACGATCTTCTGCATAATCGACATATCGCTGACGGTGAAATAGCTGCGGTTTTCAATAGAAATCGAAGCGTTGGCGTTCTGGTCGTACCACGGGGCGGACAGGTCGAGAAGGCCCTCCTCCTCGAAGTCGCGCAGGTCGTAGAACGAATCCTCCTGCGCCAGCACCGCGCAGGCGTTGAGGAAGGGCATCGCGATGTCGAAGGTATCGGTCGGCGCGAGCATCTCCTGCCGCACCGCTGCCAGCACGTCGTCCACCGGCACCGCCTTGACGTCTATGCCGAGCTGCTCGGAGACGTAGTTGTTCCGTTCGGCCACGGCCTCGTTGAGCTTGGCGTCGGTCGTGGAATAGAGATTCGGCTCGATTTCTTCGGAATAATACGTTCCCTGCTTGACGTTGTTGTACACCAGCACACGGACCTGCGTGCGGCCGCCGATGATTTCCTCCCGCTGTTCGTCGGAATATGTAGGCCAGTATTTGCCGGCGGCGTTGTGGTATTCGTCCGTCCCCTCGCCGCTGACCGCAGACACGGCCGGAGCGGCGGTGGAGGACGCATCCCCCGCGCCGGCGCCGCAGCCGGCCGACAGAAGCGAGAGCAGGAGTACGGCGCAGAGCAGCAGCGCCGTAAAGGTACGCTTGTTCATTTGACAAACCTCCATAGCGTTTCGGGTGCGGCTTCGGCCTCCGTACAGGCCGGAAAGCGCCCCTTTTTTTAATTTCTCGAGCATTTTTCAGCGTCGATGGCAAGCACGAGCATCAGCGCGTAAAGCGCGTCCTGCGGGTCGTATACATCGATTGAATAGGTATCCGTCCAGTTGAAAAGCTCCTTGGCCACCACGGCGACCTCCTGTCCGGCGGCGTTGCGGATTTGGTAATCCCACCCGAGAAAATCGCCCTCCACATGCCAGCCGTTGCAGTCGATATCGTACTTGGGCCGGAAGAAGGCAAACGCCTTGCGGATGCAGCCGATGTATCGCTCCCCCAAATACAGCTCAAATTGGGGGAGGAAAGTCAGCACACGCTCCCTGACCGTGCCGAGCTCGTTTCCGAGGCTGTCGAATATTTTCAGGCAGTGTCCCCAGGAAAGCTGTCCCTTGACGACGTAAACCGTATCTCCCGCCTCGTTATAAATGTCATAGCTGTCAAACCATGAAAAAAACCTCTGCTTGAACAGCAGCTTCATAGGCACCCTCTTTTCGGTCAGGCGCAGCGCGCCGCATGCGTCGGACACGGCCGCGGACGCCGAGACGGTCCCGCGAAGGCCGCCGCGTCCCGCCCTCTCCGGCGCCGATCCCGCGTTTTCGGCGCGCATAGGGCCGGATTCCAAGCGCTTTGTCTTTACAATATTTACTATATTATTGATTTTAGCACATTTTCCCGTATTTGTCCATAGTTTCACAAAAAAAGCAGGGCCGATTTCTGAAAAAACCGTCCGGCAGGTGTCAGCCCGCCGGACGGTTTCGGGTTTTCAGAACATTTTGCGCAGCGCTTCGGCACATTTGGCGACGTCGCCGAGTATGCCCTTCTCATGCTCGACGATGGCCCACTCGCAGACCGGCGTCGATTTGGAGGTGGCGATGATGTCGTTCCAGTCGATGTCGTCGGAGCCGATGACGGCGTCGTATGCCGTCTCCAGCGAATAGGGCTTGTAGTGGACGGTCACGCCGCGCGAGGCGTACTTCTTATACAGCCCCTCCGGCCGCACGCCGCCGCTGAGCGTGTTGCCCATATCGATTTGAAGGATGAAGTCGTCGTCCGTGTTGGCGGCGACGATGTCCCACGGCAGGCTGCCGTCGTCGACGGGGAGCACCTCGTTGCGGTGGGAATGGAAGCCGAAGCGGAAGCCGGCGTCGGCGAACACCGCCTTATACCCGTTCAGCTCGCGCGAGAAGGCGACCCATTCCTCGGCCGTCGACATCGGGCCGGCGGGCGCGGGCACGATGACGAACCGATTGCCCAGAGTGCGGTTGTACGCGATGACGGCGTCGATGTCCTCGCGGATTTCCGCAACCTGCGTGTGATAGCCGCAGATTTCGAGGCCGGCCTCCTCCAACCACGCCTTGAGCTGCTCGGCGGGGTGGGTCTTGATCGAGCCGAACAGCTCCGCGCCGTCGTAGCCGCACTGCTTCATCTGCCGGAAGCAGGACAGCGGGTTTTGGGCGTACTCGTCTCTGACCGAATAAATCTGGATACCGAGTTTGAACATAACACATTCTCCTTTATATGCAAAATGAAGATTCATCGCACGACTGCAAAAAGCGCTCACAAAACCCGCACCGGCTCGCAGGGCGACGCGACGGCCAGCGACACGTCGGCCGAGACCGATTCGCCGGCGACGGTGATCGATCTGGCCGCCAGCGCGCCGCGGCCTTCGCTGTACGCGAGCGCGGGGCGGTTGTTTTCGGGCGAAAGGTGCGCGAGCACGATGCGGCGCACGCCGCTCTCGACCAGCCGCGGCAGCGCCGCCGCGCAGGAGCGGTTGGAGAGATGCCCGTACTCGCCGAGAATCCGCTTTTTCAGCGGCAGCGGGTACGCGCCGTTTTTGAGCATATCAATATCGTGGTTGCTTTCGAGGACGACCGCGTCGCAGCCGAGGATGCAGCGGCCGATTTCGGCGGTGAGGTGGCCGATGTCGGTCGCGTAGCCGACGGCGGCGGTGCCCGCCTCTACGCGGTAGCAGACCGAATCCTCCGCGTCGTGCGGGGTCGGGAACGGCTGCATCAAAAACGGACCAAGCTCGATCGGGCCGTCCAGCGAGCACAGCAGACCCGCCGCGCTCGGGCATTTGGCGCGAATGGCGCGGCAGCAGAGGTAGGGCGCGTAAATCGGGATGGAGAAGGCCTTGGAAATCGTCTCCAGCCCCTTGATATGGTCGCTGTGCTCGTGCGTGACGAAAATCGCCCGAATCTCGTACAGCGACGTTCCAAGCGCCTGCAGCGACGCGTTCAGCGCACGCGCCGAGACGCCCGCGTCGATGAGGATACATTCCTGACCGTACCGAAAGAGGGCGCTGTTTCCTTTGGACGAGGAAAACAGCGTAAACGCCTCAAGCCGTTGTGACATCGAACGCCGTTTCCCCCTCCAAAATGCGCGTCTGCTCCACCCGCACCGCGCCGAACGGGCGGAAGGAGAGGAACAGGCAGGCATTTTCCCCGAATACAGCCGAGAGCGTTCTGCGGAAGGTCTCCGCTTCGCTCTTTTCCACATACGCCTGCACCGTGCCGGCGAACCCGCCGCCGTGGACGCGGCAGACCGCGCCGAGGCGGCCGCAGAGCGCCAGCGCCAGACTCAAGCCCTGCTCGCCGACGTTTTTGACCGTATAAATGTTCTGTAAGTACTTATAGGACGAGTCCCCCGATTCGCGCACGAGCGCGAGGAAGCCCTCTGTGTCGCCGGCCCGGATCCGCTCGCGCTGGACGCGCACCCGCTCGTTCTCCGCGAAGAAATGGACGGCGCGCAGCACCGCGCGGTCGCCGCAGGTCTCGCGCAGCGCGGGCAGGGCGGCGTAGAACGCCGTCTCGTCCACCCCACGCAGGCAGTCCTTGCCGAAGAAGGCGGCGACGGCCTTCATCTCCGCGGGGATGGAGGCGTAGTCGTCGGTGAGGTCGGCGTGGTTGCCGCCCGTATTGACGATGCAGAGCACGCGGCTGCCCAGCGCAAGCGACAGCTTTTCGATTTCGGGCCTGTCGGCGGACGCAAAGTCCATATACGCAAAGCCGCCGACGGCGCAGGCCGCCTGGTCCATCAGGCCGCAGGGCTTGCCGAAGAACACGTTCTCGGCGTACTTGCCGCTGACGGCCAGCTCGACCGCGGGGACGCGGCCGTCATTGTAGAAATGGCTGAGGATGTTGCCGAGCATCACCTCGAACGCGGCCGAAGACGACAGCCCCGAGCCGGTGAGCACGTCGGACATCGTATAGGCGCAGAAGCCCCCCGTTTTCCGCCCTGCGGCGCCGAACGCGGCGCAGACGCCCGCGATGAGCGCCGAGGAGGTCCCGCGGCGGCAGCGGCCGGGGTCAGGCGCGCGGACGTCCGTCACGTCCTCGGGATAGCCCTCGCTCTTGAGGCGGACGCAGCCGTCGTCCGTCGGCGCGGCGGCGGCGATGATGTCGATGTCCACCGCCGCCGCGAGGACGCGGCCGTGCTGGTGGTCGGTGTGGTTGCCCGAGACCTCGGTCCGCCCCGGCACCGAGAACAGCGCCGTTTCGCGGTCGCCGTAGACGGCGATAAAGCCGTCGAGCAGCCGCTCGTACCGCGCGCGCTGCGCGGAGACGCGGTCCGCGCCGTACAGCGCAGCGAGAACGGCGTCATAGCCGCCGCCGCGTATCGTTTGTTGCAATGCAGTCGCTTTCGTCATAATGATCGTTCCTTTCCCAAAGCCGTTCAAGAGTTCAGCCGCCGCCCGACGCCGTCAGCGCAGCTCGTCCCTGAGACCGGCGTAAAACGCGCTTTTTTCCAATATATAAGACAGCCCCGCGAACAATGCCGCGCTGACCGCGCCTTGTATGAGGTTGAACGGCGCCGCCGCCAGCGGCACGACAAAGCTGCCGGTGAGGATGGCGTCGGCCAGATAGTAGCCGACGACCAAAATCACGACCGCCACGGCCGCGCCTAATAGGTTGCGCGCGCCGCAGCCCCGCCGGCGGCTGTCGAAGCAGGCCGCCATCGCCGCCTTGATGAGCAGCGTAAAGGGCGCGTAGATTGCATAGCCGCTCGCCACGTCGGCCAGCGCGGGGCCGACGGCCGCGGCCGCGATTCCGTACGGGAACGGCAGCAGCGTGGCGAACAGGAAGATGAACGCGTCGCCGATGTTGATGTACCCGCCCTGCCCGATGGGGAAGGGAATCTGCAGAAAGGCGACGACGAGGAAGGTCAGCGCCGACGCCAGCGCGGCGACGGCCAGACGCTTATATTTTTTTGCGGCAGGGGACGTATTGGACATAGAGAGCAGTCCTTTCCGAATATAAAATCGACACGGCAGACCGTCGCGCGCCCGAAGCCGTTTCCGGCGTCAGGCGTCAGGTCAGGCGGTACAGCTCGTTTTCAAACACCACACCCTCGCGCGTCGGCGTGCCGAGCCGCTGCGTTTTGTGCGAAACGAGGGAGATGAATTCCACGGCCTGTCCGAGCGCGTCGGCCGCGCATTCCCCGGACAGCACGCCGGCGAGCAGGATGGAGGCCAGCAGGTCCCCGCAGCCGGGGAAAAAGGCGCTGCAATAGGGCGCAAACCGGTAGACGGTCCGCCCGTCGCCCTCCCGCGTGTCCGAGCAGGCGGCGCCGATTTTGTCGCCGCGGCGCACGCCGGTGACGACGATGGTGCGCGCGGCCTTGCGGCAGACGCCGTCCAGCCGCCCGAGGAGCGCGTCCACGGCCGCGTCGTCCGGCTCGGGGTCGTAGGGGACGCCGGCGAGCAGGCAGGCTTCGGTCAAATTGGGGGTGATGATGTCCGCCCGCGCGCAGAGCCGGTGCATCAGCTCGCACATTTCGGGGGTATAGGTTTTGTATATCTCACCGCAGTCGCCCATCACGGGGTCGACGAGCACGAGCGCGCCGGGCTGGTCTTCGATGAGCGAAAGCACGGTGCCGATCTGGCCGGCGCTGCCGAGGAAGCCGCTGTATACCGCGTCGAAGCGCAGCCCCTCCTCGCGCCAGGAAGCAAGGATTTTTTTCATCTCGCCGCCGAGGTCGAGAAAGGTAAAGTGGTCGAAGCCTCCCGTGTGGGTGGACAGCAGCGCCGTCGGCAGCGGACAGACCAGATGCCCGTAATGGGAAAGCACCGGCCAGACCGCCTGCATCGAGCAGCGGCCGTAGCAGGAAATGTCGTGCACGGCGGCGATCGTTTTCGGCGCGCGCGGTGCGGGATGCAACATATCGTTTTCAACCTTCATTCTTCGTTCCGCCCGTCCTGCCGCGCCGTCTTTTGGGCTGCGAAGCCGCCGGAGCACGGCGGTTCGGGGCGAGTCTCCGCTCCCCGAACCGCCGCGCAGGCGATGCAGGCTCCGCGGCGGGATTTTCCCCGATCCAAAGCGGCTTTTCCGGCCGCCGCGCAGGCGGCGGGCGTTTACACCCGTATACTATAACACAAATGCGCGCGGATTGGAAGTAGCTATTTTTATTTTTTCGTTTTTCGGCAAAAACGAACACGTCCCACGCGGGGATATACGCCTTTTTCCCCAGCGTCAGCCGGTAATCCGGCCGCTGCGCGAGCAGCAGCCGCGGCAGCTCCACAAGGTCGAACGCGCGGTGGTAGACGGCCGCGCAGACCGTGGGCGCGTCCTCGTAAAGCGTATTGGCCGCGCCGCAGAGCACGCGCTCGTCCGCGCCCTCGGCGTCGATGCGCAGGCTGCCGACGCGCAGGACGTCCGGCTGCCCCAGCCGGCTGCGGCCGCAGAGGCCGTCCACCGTGACGGTGCGCACGGCCTCCCCGCGCTCCGCCAGCGCCGAGCCGCGCCCCTGTCCGCCGGCGAAGAACGCCCGCCCCTCCCGGTCGGAGGCGGCGGCGCGGATGGGGCGGGCCAGCGGGAGGTCCGACACGGCTTCGCAGAGGCGGCGGAAGGCGATCCGGTCCGGCTCGACGGCCAGCAGCGGCCCGTGGGCGGGGCTTACCGCGTGATAGTCGCGCAGCGTTGCGCCGTCGTGCGCGCCGACGTCGATGTGCGCGCGGCCGTGGGCAAAATAGGACGGCGGCGGGTCGCAGCGGCTTTCCATAGCCAGCAGCGCGCGCGGGTCGCCGTTGACGTCGTAGCGGAGCAGCTCGTAAAAGAGGCGTTTGGAGTAGTCGTCGGCCAGCCTTTCGTACACATACAGGATGCGGGCGGCGTTTTGCCGGATGTACGCCTTGTCCAGCCGTCCCGCGCCGTACACCGGCAGGTTGGGCGCGAGCAGCCGGTGGCGGGACGCGACGGCGCGGAGGGCCTCGTCCGGCCCGCCCTCCAGTCCGAAAGCGAGCAGGGCGGTGAAGCTGCCGAACCGTTCCTCCGCCTCGCGCCTCGTCAGCACGCGCATCCCGCGGTAGCTGTGCCCGCGCACGAAGCCGTCCGAGGCGAACACGCCCGCGACGCGTATCCCCGCGCCGGACAGCAGCGCGAGGATTTTGTCCGCGCCGCTGCCCATGCCGTACAGCAGAACCGGCTCGTCCGTCCGGCGCAGCGCGTCGAGCCAGTCGGTCTCGCGCAGCAGCGATTCAAGCATCGGGCGGCCTCCTTTCCTTTCCGGCGGCGCCGCAGTACGCCGCGCCGTTTCAACACGGAAAGTTTACCACCGAGATACAAAAATTTCAACCACTTTTTTTGTATATACCGTTATAATGTGCCTATCAACTACACGCTGCGGAAACGCGGCGGAACGGAGCAGATTATGAACCGCTTTGAAAACACCTACGAGGCCATTCTCGCCGCCCGTCCGGCCGGGCAGCGCTCCTGCGCGCCGGTGGCCCCCGCCGTCTACCGCGACCGCCTCCGGGCCGCGCTGCTGGCGCGGATGGCCGGCTGCACGCTCGGCGCGCCGGTCGAGGGCTGGTCGGTCGCGCAGATGGAGGACTACGCCGCCGGGCTGAAGCTGCCCTACCCGCTGGAAAACTACTGGACGGCCACCCCCACGCCCGACCAGACGCGCTATCTGTACGAGACCTTTCAGAGCTACACGCTGCCGCATATGAACGCCGTCCCCTGCGACGACGACGTCGGCTACACCCTGCTTTCGCTGTTCATCGCCGAGGAGAGCGGCAGGGGCACCGCCTTCACGCTCGGGGACGTGGCGAAGGCGTGGCTGAAATACATCACGCTGGCCTACACGGCCGAGGACGTGGCGCTCAAGAACTTACAGGCGGGCGTGGACATATATGAGGCCGCGGAGAAGGACAATCCCTACACCGACCTCATCGGGGCGGACATCCGCTGCGACGGCTACGGCTATATGGCGCCGGGCAATCCCGAGCTGGCGGCGAAGATGGCGTACACCGACGCGTACATCTCCCATCGGAACGAGGGCATCTACGGCTCGATGTACTTTGCGGCGGTCATCGCGTCGGGCTTTGCGACCGGCGACGTCTACCGCTCGCTCTGCGACGGGCTGCTGTACATCCCCGAACGCTGCGCGCTGGCCGACGGGCTGCGCTGGGCGCTGGACAACTACGGGAAAATCCGCGACTACCGCCACGCGGCCGAGCTGGTGGACGAGCGCTACCCGGGCATGCACAACGTCCACACCGTCAACAACGCCTGCCTGACGGTGTTCGGCCTCTCGCTGGGCGGGAACGACTGCGGCCGCGCCTTCTCCGAATGCGTGGCGATGGCGCACGACAACGACTGCACCGCAGCCACGGCCGGCTCGATTGCCGGCGCGTGTCTGGGCACGGCGGCGCTGGACGAGAAGTGGTACGCGCCCTTCGGCGGACGCATCCGCTCCTACTTCAACGGGCCGCGGGAATACGAAATCGAGGACATCCTCAAGCGGTACGAAAAAATCGCGCTGGCCGGTTCCGGCGCGCGCGCATAAACGAGACGGGCTTTTCATAAGCTGTTATACGGACAAGACCGTTTCCCGTCAGGGCCGGAAACGCGCCTTTGTCCCTGACAGAAACGATCTTGAAAGGATGACGGATGGATGAAAAGCCCGCATTGTTTTGTAAGCCTGCTGCTCTGCGCGTCGCTGCTGCTTTCGGCTTTTTCGGGAACGGCGCTGGCCACCGAGAGCGCCTCGGTCTTTGAATTTGAATACGCGTTCGAGGATTACTGGTACGACGACGAAATACCGGCGGCGCTCGTCGGCGACTTCCCCGTGCGCAGCGCGCTGCTGATGGAGGCGGAGAGCGGCCGCATCCTCTTCCAGAAGGACGAGAACAAGCCCGTGCCGATCGCCTCGGTCACGAAGGTGATGGTCACGCTGCTGATTATGGAGGCCATCGACAGCGGGCGCGTTTCGATGGACGAGGAGGTGACGGTCAGCGAGCGCGCCGCGTCGATGGGCGGCTCGCAGGTCTATCTGGAGCCGGGCGAGAAGATGAGCGTCTCCGAGCTGCTCAAATGTCTGGTCGTCGTGTCGGCCAACGACGCGTCGGTCGCGCTGGCCGAGCACATCTACGGCAGCGAGGACAGCTTCATTCTGGCGATGAACGAGCGCGCCGCGCAGCTCGGGATGAAGAATACCAACTACGTCAACACCACCGGGCTGGACGCGGACGGCCACTATTCGAGCGCGCTGGACGTGGCGCTGGTCACGCGCGAGCTGCTCAAGCACCCGACGATTCTCGAATACACGACCATCTGGATGGACACCATCCGCAACGGCGCGTTCGGGCTGGCCAACACCAACAAGCTCATCCGCTTCTATTCCGGCGCCAACGGGATGAAGACCGGCTACACCACCGAGGCGAAATACTGCCTGTCGGGGACGGCCTGCCGCGACGGGATGACGCTCATCGCCGTCGTACTCGGCGGCGAGAGCAGCGACGAGCGCTTCGCCACGGCCAAGCAGATGCTCGACTACGGATTTGCCAACTACCGCATCGTCACGCCCGAGAAGCTGGACGTCGAGCCGATTCGGGTCGAGCGCGGAATCAGCGACTTCTCCGAGCTGGAATACGATTCCTTCTCGCTGCTGCTGGAAAAGGGCAAGGAGGCCAAAATCGAGCAGCGCATCACGCTCGAGCCGTCGCTGCAGGCGCCGGTCGCCAAGGGCGACGTGGCCGGCTACGTCGAGTTCTACGTCGACGGGGAATTGCAGACCAAGGTCCCCGTGCGGGTGACGGAGGACAACGGGGAAATCGGGTTTTCCGACATTTTTTCGCGCGTTTTGAAAAAGCTGCTTGCATTTGCGTAAAAAGCGGTATATAATACAGACTGTAAGAAACTGAGAAAAGCCGCCTGCCGACCGGCAGGCGGCAGGAAAGGAACAGTCTGAACATATGCCCATCAAACTCAACGACACCTATCTCGCGCAGGGCGCCTGCCGCACGGAGGCCGCCGCGTTCCTGCCGCTGCTGCGCGACGCGGACGAGAAAATCCGCAACAAGAGCGGCGCCGGCAGCGACTACGTCGGCTGGATCGACCTGCCCGTCGATTACGACCGCGAGGAGGTCGCGCGCATCAAGAAAACCGCCGCCGCCATTCAGGCGCACAGCGACGTGTTCGTCGTCATCGGCATCGGCGGCTCCTATCTCGGCGCGAAGGCGGCCATCGCCTTCCTGCGCAGCCCGAACTACAACACCATCCGCAAGCGCACGCCGGACATCTATTTCATCGGCAACTCCTTTTCCGGCAGCGAGATTTTAGAGGTCATTTCGCTCTGCGAGGGCAAGGACGTTTCGGTCAACGTCGTCTCGAAATCGGGCACGACGACCGAAAGCGCCATCGCCTTCCGCGTGATGCTGTCCTATATGCAGAGCCGCTACTCCAAGGACGAGCTGCGCCGCCGCATCTTCGCCACGACCGACGCGCACACCGGCGCGCTCAAGCAGCTTGCCGACGAGAACGGCTTCGAGACCTACGTCGTGCCGGAGGACATCGGCGGCCGCTTCTCGGTCCTGTCGGCCGTCGGCCTGCTGCCGATTGCGGTCTGCGGGGCGGACATCGACAAAATCCTTGCCGGCGCCGCCGCCGAGCGCGAGGCGCTATTCGCGGCGGGGCTTTCCAACGACGCGTACAAGTACGCGCTGTACCGCAACGCATTCCTCGCCGACGGCAAGGAGGTCGAAATCCTCTGCTCCTACGAGCCGGCGCTCCGCTCGCTGACCGAATGGTGGAAGCAGCTCTTCGGCGAGAGCGAGGGCAAGGACGGCAAGGGCATTTTCCCCGCCTCGGCCATCTTCTCGACCGATCTGCACTCGATGGGGCAGTACATTCAGGACGGGCGGCGGATGCTGTTCGAAACCGTCGTGCGCCAGACCGAATGCGGCTGCGAGCTGAAGATTCCGTTCGACGAATCCAATGTGGACAAGCTCAATTACATCGCCGGCGAATCGCTGTTCGACGTCAACGAAAAGGCGTTCCTCGGCACGCTGTACGCGCACCGCGACGGGGGCGTTCCCTCACTGGTGGTGGAATACGGGCGGCGGGACGAGGAATCCTTCGGCGCGCTGGTCTACTTCTTCTGCCTGGCCTGCGCCGCCTCGGCCTACATTTTAGGCGTCAACCCCTTCAACCAGCCGGGCGTGGAGGCGTACAAAAAGAACATGTTTGCGCTGCTGGGCAAGGAGGGCTACGAAAAAGAGCACGAGGCGCTGATGGCGAAAATAAATTCATAAAAATAGGCTTGCTTTTTGCAAGCACATGCGGTACAATACCCACATAGATACCACGCGGAGCCCGCGCCCGCCCGGCATCGAGCCGGACGGACGCGCCGCTGACGCGGAATCAAGCCGGAGCCTTGCGGCTGCGGCACAATACAAGTAAAGAAAACACAGGGAGGACGAACGTTTATGATCAAACTCATTGTCGGCGTCAAAGGAACAGGCAAAACGAAAGCACTTGTGGATGAGATCAACAAGGCCGCCAACGAATCGCACGGTGCCGTCGTCTGCGTTGAGTACAAACGGAAGCTGACCTACGACATCAACTACCGCGTCCGTCTGGCCGATGCGGGCGATTACGGCGTGAACGACGCCGACAAGCTGTACGGCTTCGTCTGCGGCATCCTTGCGGGCAACTACGACGTGACCGAGCTGTTCATCGACAGCGCGCTGAAAATCTGCGGCGACGACGTCGCTGCGTTCGAGCGCTTCTTCCTCGCGCTCAACGAGATCACCGAGAAAAACAACATCCACTGTGTCATGACCGCCTCTCTGCCTGCGGAGGACGTGCCGGCCTCGCTGGCGTCCTTCATCCGCGACGCGCACTGAGTCTTTTCGGACGTATGGAAGTACAGAAAAGCCGCGCAGGCGCGCTTAAGGACGTTGTCTTCCGCGGCTGCCTGTGCTTTACGGTCAGCGCGGTGCTCTACACGGCGGTGATGTCGCTGATGCTCGCCGACTCCGCGGGCGAGCCGGCGGCCGTGTTCACGCTGCTGTTTCAGAATTTCATGATCATCCTTGCCGCTTCGGCGGTGTTCGGCGCTTCGTTTCTGATTTTCGACGCGAAGGGTCTGCCCCCCGCCGCAAAGCGGACGCTCCACGTCGTGCTGCTGTACGCGACGATGCTCGGCGCGTTCCTGCTGATGGCCGACGTGAGCGCCGGCGAGGTGGGCACGAAGGTGCTGTTTGTGTTCCTGTCGACGCTGCTGTTCATCGTATTCTACGCGGTGGGCTGTCTGCTCGCTTCGCTGGTACGCAGATACAAAACACGATAACCCCCTAAAAACCCCTTCCGTCCATTTTGGGCGAAAGGGGTTTTTCGTCCGCCGCCGTCCGCACGGATTTCCGTACCACTTCCCTGCCGGCGGGGAACGCCGCGCCGACCGCACAGGTATCCATCTCGCCGGCTGCCGCACCGACGATACGGGCTGTGCGTCCGCGCCTATGCAGCCTGCACACGAACCGACAACCGTTCCCCACCGACGGACGGCCTGTCTGCCAGTTTTCCCTCACGGCGCACGCCGCCCGCACAGCCGAAGCCCGCGCCGGCCGCGCGCATCGAGCGCGCGGCCGGCGGCGCGGATAACGCCGCCCTGCAAAAACGGCGGCAAAATGCGGACGGCCGCCGCAGGAAGCCACACGCAGCCTGCTATCCGCAGCACAACCTCCGACAATCCGAAAAAGAGGGGCGCCGGAAAAGCAAAATGCTTTTCCGGCGCCCCCTTTTTTTATGCGCGGACAGCCGCCCTTACTGCGCCAGCGCCGCCCCGAGCGCCCTGCACGCGGCCAGCGCTGCGTCGTCGGGCGCCTCGTTGCAGATGACCGGCTCGCAGACCAGCGCCGCGCCGTCGTCCCGGCAGCGTTCCTCCCAATTCCGCATCCACTCGCCGTCGCCCCAGCCGTAGGAGCCGAACAGCGCGAGCTGCTTGCCGGCGAGCTTTCCCTCGCAGGTCTCGAACATCGGCGCGAACTCGCTCTCCTCCAATTCCTCCGCGCCCATCGACGGGCAGCCGAAGGCGACGGCGTCGTACGCGTCGAGCGCCGCGCCGTCGAACGCGGCGGCCGTCTCCAGCACCGCCTCCGCGCCCGACGCCTGCACGCCCTCCGCCACGGCGGCGGCCATCGCCTCCGTATTGCCGGTACCGCTCCAGTACACGATCGCTATTTTACGCATTTTCCATTGTCCTTTCCTTATTTTTAATTGGTATATCAACCGGCGACAGTAAGCCGTTCGACAGATCTGCCCTCCGCAAACCGCGCGCGATAGACATCGGTGCATTTTTTGTATTTGGCGAATACCGCCCGCGCCGCCTCCGCGTCGCCGTAGACCTTCCAGCAGCCGACGCACTTGCAGCCCGCCGCCTTGTTTTCGATGAAGCCGCGGACATCCTCCGGCGGATAGCCGAGAAACAGCCCGATTTCATCCGGGAACCTGTCCCCGCCGCGCAGGCGCTCCATCAGGCGGATGATGCAGCGCTCGGAGGAACCGCCGACCGGATAACCGCGTTCCTCGAGCAGACGGCAGGCAGCCCCCTGCCGCAGGTCGCACGCCAGCCGCGCGGGACGGTATACATAAATCAGCGCCCGCCGGCCCTCAAAGCGCAGCGGCAGAATCCGCAGCCCCTTCTTCGTCAGCCGCCGGTTCCAGCAGCAGAGACAGCGCCGCAGCGCGTCCCCGTCCGAGAAGGGACAGGCGAACAGATTCGCCGTTTTCAGGCCCGCCAGTGTCGGCGCGCAGTGGCGCACCAGCAGCTCCTCCGACAACGCCGCGTCCCCCCTTTCAGCAGACATGCGCTTCCAGAATGCTCCGCAGCGCCGCCATAGAGCTGCGGTGCGAGCGCGCGATTCGGGTATTCCCGCCCTTGGTCTCGTTCAGCGCGCAGCGCACCATTTTATGCGAAACGGTGTTCGTAAACAGCACCAGCAGGTCCGGCGAGCCGATGTTCTTCAGTCCGCTCGTCGTTTTCGGATACACCTTCGCCTTGCAGTTGAATTCCCCGCAAAGATCCATATACCGGCGGGTCATACACTCGTTCCCGCCTACGATTACAATGCTCATATGATTCCATCCTTTTATGTAAGTCAGCGTTTGTCCTGCGGCTTTGCGCCAAAGACCCGAAGCCGCTCCCAAACCGAACGGGTGGAACGCCTCCCGAACGGATTTGCGGTGTATCGGCGCTTCACACACGCCCCGGCAGAGCCAACGCCCGCCGCACGCACGGGCCGCCCCGCCGCCTTCCGAGGGCGCAACGCGCCCTCGGAAGGCGGCGGGGAGAATAGAGACCTGTTCCGCCCGCGCGGGAAACCGGCCCGACGCCGAACGCCCTGCCTCCAATCCCGCCGGAAGCGCGGCCGCCGTTCCTAAGCTCTGCCGCGGGGCGACCGCCGGCCCGCTCCGTATCTGCGGCAGAGGTACTTCACACCGGTGACGACCGCCAGAACGACGACGGCGCAGCCGATCGCGGCGAGCATATCGATTCCTGATGCCATTTTGCATTCCACAGCCTTCGCGCGGCGAAAGCCCCTCCTTCTTCTGAAAATCGTGCGGCAAACAGACCCGCGTTTCAGCCCGGCGTCCCCGGGCGGCGCGGCGGCGGTCCGGCAAACGGCACAGACTGCCGCGCAAGGTCCGAAAAGCCCGTCCGCGCAGGCTTTGGCCGCGCCTTTCCGTCTGCGACGAGAAAGCGGCACGGCAGAAAGGACGCCCCGACAGAGCCGGCGTCCGCCGGCGCAGGAAAGAGACGGGCTGCCTTGCAGGCGGCGCACAGCGCTCCGTAAAGCCTTTGCGCCTGTGCGGGAACGGAAACGGCCTTACGGCGCCCATTCTTTTGTCCTCTCCGGCGGTTCCCCCGCCGCGCTCTGCGGCGGGGGAACCGCCGGAGGCCTGTCGGCCCCGACCGCCTTCCTGCACGGCAGTCCGCATCCTTCAGGGCTTGGCATTTTCAGCTTCGCCGCCGCACCCTGCCGCACTCCGGCCGTCCTTATCCTACCCTGCATTTCTCCGCCACGCGTCTCATTCGCTGCCGCACTCGGCTTCCCCTGCCGCCTCCGACATTTCCCTCCGCGCCAGGCTATGCTTTGCCGAATGCCGCGTTTTTCGCAGCGCCGCTCAACTGCCGCACTCTGCGTCCCCTTGGCCGCACACAAGATTTCCCTCTGCGCCCGTCCGCGCTTCGCCGTCCCCGACACTTTTGCGAATCGCCGCTCAATCGTTGACGGCCGTACTCGACGTTTTCTCCTGCGTACGCCGTGGCCGACCGTTCCCGCCATGCCCGCCGACGCCCCGCCGTCTCCAAACGCCCGATAGCTCTGCCCTGCGCCTCTTTTCTGCCGCCCGTCCCTTTGCCTATGAGTTAGTTTTGACTAACTCATAGGGCTGAAGAAAGCGGCGGAAATCCGTCGCCATTTTGTTTTCCATGCACAGTATACACGATCTTTGCGTAAAAGTCAATTCCCAAATTCAATTTTTTGAAAAAAAACAGCATTCCATCTCATCGCGGCCGCGAACACACCAGCGCCAATGCACGAAAGCAGCGGACGGCGCGCACCGCCGCCGGCGAAAACCCGCTTCCGCCAGCCCTTTTCACTCGAACGGCGCACCGCCAAACGACTGCGGCCGCCAAAGCCCCGCTCCCCGCCGAAACGCCATAGCCGCCGCACAGACAGCGCCCGCCGATGCGAGACATCGCAAACAGGAACCCCGCTCCCGTGAAACGCGCCACGAGAGCCGCCGCAGCAAGCGGAATTTTCGCAGAGTTCATCACTCTACGGGTTTTATTCTATCACAAAATCGCAAGGAAATCAATAGGTTTTTGAAGATTTAATGGTTTTTCTTGGGTGAAAATTCACATTTTATTCCATTTATCTTTGCCAAGAAGCGAAATCGGGACGACTTTTTTGCTTTCCGCCGTCAATTTCGCCGTCAGAATGGCGTCTATGGCGTTCAAATATTTTACACAATTCGTTATACTATATGTATCTATCTGTAAGGAGGATTTTACCATGTCCAAACGAGGGGAAAACATTTACAAGCGCAAGGACAACCGTTGGGAGGCGCGCTACATCCAGAGCTACCGGCCCGACGGGACGGCGAAGTACGGCTACTGCTACGGCAAGACGTACCGCGAGGCCAAACAGAAAACGGCGGCGGCGAAGGCCGCGCTGCTGACGAACCGGCTTTCCGCAGCGGCGGCGGGCGGGAGATTTGCAAAATACTGCGACGAATGGCTGCTTCTGAAACGAAGCTGCGTGAAGGAATCTACCTATGTAAAATACATTTCGGTTCTGGAAAAGCACATCAAGCCCGGGCTGGGCGGATGTCCGGTGCAGAACCTGTCCTCGGTGCTGGTCGAGCAGTTCGGACACGAGCTGCTCTGCGGGAAAGGGCTGTCGGCGAAAACTGTTCGGGACACCCTCACGATTCTGCACTCCGTTCTGCGGTATACGGCGAAGCAATGCCCGGAAATCGCCGCGCGGGTGGACGTCGTTTACCCGAAAAGCGTCAAAAAGGAGATGCGCGTGCTTTCGCGTGGCGAGCAGGACAGGCTTGTGCAATATCTGCTGTCGGATATGGACGAGTGCAAATTCGGCGTGCTGCTTTCCCTGCTGACCGGCCTGCGGATCGGCGAGGTCTGCGCGATGCGGTGGGAGGACATCTCCCTGCAGGAAAGGGCGATCTATGTGTCCGGCACGATGCAGCGCTTGAAAAGTCTGGAGAACGCGCAGGGAAAAAAGACGAAAATCATAATCACCGCACCGAAGTCCTGCGGCTCCGAGCGGGTCATCCCGCTGAACGACTATGCGCTCGCGCTGTGCCGGCGGCATTTCACGGCCGACCCCGCGGCGTTCGTCCTGACCGGCGAGGCCGGACGGTACGTCGAGCCGCGCACGATGCAGAACAGGCTGAAACGGTACGCGGAGGAATGCGGGCTTTCCAAGGTCCACTTTCACGCGCTGCGCCACACGTTCGCCACCAGATGCGTAGAGGTGGGGTTTGAGATCAAGTCCTTAAGCGAAATTCTGGGACACGCCAGCCCGCGTTTCACGCTGGAAAGATATGTGCACGCCTCGCTGGATTTGAAACGCGACAATATGAACAAGCTGGCGGCCATCGGATATTAGTTTTTATCGCCGTCGTCCGGCGTCGTCAGGCGCTTCCGCACGTTGGCCGGCGCAGAGTCCGCGCACGCCGCGCGGCAGAGTGATGAACTCTGCGAAAAAATCGAAGGCAAAACGGAGTATTTCCGCAGGGAGAACGGGCGGCCCCGCCGACGCGGGCGGCCGCGTCCGCCTGCATGCGGCGAGGCGTGCGCCTTCGGTTCTATTCTTCCCCGGCGTCCCGGCGTATATGCGCCCCTGCCGTCCGCCCGCTTCCGTCCGCACGGACGAACGGCGGCCAAGCGGACACACGGTGCGGAATCGATCGCCCACGCGGGGGACAGGAAACGGAGCAGACTATGCAAAACGATCGCCATTATAATAAGGAAGACTTGCAGCCGCCCCGGGCGTCCGAAACGCCCCGAGCAGCCGAAACGCCCCGGGCAGCCGATGCGCCCGTGGCGTCCGAAGCCGAGCGCACAGGCGATGCACCTCCCGCGTCCGGCGCGCCGGCGGCGCGCGGCAAGCGCAGCGTGCTCCGGCGGGTCTGGAACGTCTTCACCACCGTGCTCGTGGCCATCGTCGTGCTCTTTGCGCTGCTGCTGGTCGGCGTGCGGCTGTTCGGCATTCAGGTGTACTCCATCATCTCCGGCTCGATGGAGCCGGAATATCCCGTCGGCTCGCTGATTTACGTCAAGCCCGCAGAGGCTTCGGAAATCCGCGTCGGCGACGTGATCACCTTCGTGCTGCCGAACGAAACGCCCGCCACCCACCGCGTCGTCGAAATCGACGCCGAAAACGAGCGCTTCTGGACCAAGGGCGACAGCAACGAGGAGCGCGACGGCGCGCCGGTCTATTTCCAAAATCTGATCGGCAGGCCCGTGTTTACAATCCCGTACCTCGGGTATATCGCCCATTACATCCAGAACCCGCCCGGCATGTACGTCGCGCTGGCATGCGGCGCGCTGCTGCTGGTGCTCGTGTTCGTCCCCGACCTGCTCAAACGCGCGGACAAGTCCGCCGGAAAGCGGGAGTCGGAGCGACATCAGGGATAACGCAAAAAAGCGTTTGCATAATCATCCCATAATTTAAGGAGGTATTCAAAAAATGAAGACAAGAACAAAAGCACTGCTTTTGACCCTGTGCGCGGCGCTGCTCGTGTGCGCGACCGTCCTGGTGACGATGGCGTTCCTGACGGACACCGCCACAGTCACAAACACCTTCACCGTCGGCAACGTGGCCATCACGCTCGACGAGGCGGTAGTTGACGAAGACGGCCAAGCGACCGAAACCCGTACCGAGACGGGGAACAGCTACAAGCTCATCCCCGGCAAGACCTACGACAAGGATCCTAAGGTCACTGTTGTTGCGGACAGCGAGGACTGCTGGCTGTTTGTGAAACTGGAGAACGGGCTTTCTGCAATCATCGCCGATGAGGCGGCCATCGAAACGCAGATGACTGATATTGGCTGGGCTCTGATTGACCCCACGAACAACATCTATGCCTATAAGGACAAAGTTGCTGCTGAGACAACAATTAACGTCTTTAACAGCTTCACCCTTACCGACGACGCTAAGGTCGAAAATTACAAGACCGCAGAAATCGTCGTGACCGCTTACGCGGTGCAGGCGGACGGCTTCGATACGGCGGAAGAGGCGTGGAACGCCACATTCGGCGCATCCAGCGCAAGCAATTAACGGCAAACCGCACCCGATTACATCACGGCAAATAACGACCGCCTCGGTCATTATTTCATTTCCTAAACAGGGGGTGAACAGGATGAAAAAAACGACCGTCGCCATCATCGTCTTCGGACTGGTGCTCTGCTTCACCGTCGGCGGCGCGCTGGCGTGGCTGATCGATACGACCCCGTCGGTGACAAACACGTTCACCTACGGCGACATCGAAATCGCTCTGGACGAAACGTCGCGGCCTTACGAAATGGTACCCGGCAAAGTGCTGTCCAAGGACCCGAAGATAACCGTCAAGGCGAACAGCGAACCCTGCTGGCTGTTCGTGCAGGTGAACGAGTCCGCCAACCTCGGCGAATTCATCGAGTATGAAATCGCCACCAGCTGGACTCCGCTTCCGACTGTGTCCGGCGTTTACTACCGTAAGGTAGACGCCAGCACGGAGGATCAGACGTTCTCCGTCCTCGGCGGCAGCGCATACAATACGTCGGCGCTTTCCGGCGCTTGGAACTGGAGCGAGGACGAGGTACTCGTGAAGCCCGAGGTGGAAAAAGGGGATTTGAACGCGCTTGACGCGTCGGGCGTCGAAAGCGCCGCCTACCCCACGCTCACCTTCACCGCTTACGCGGTGCAGTACGAGGGCTTTGAGGGCAACCCCACCGCCGCGTGGGCGCAAATCACGTCCGCGAATACCACCACGACCACACCGTAACCCCGCATCCGTAAGGAACGGACGCGCCGTCCGTTCCCAAGCCAAACCGAACAAACGAATAAGAAATTAGGAAAGGAATCAAGAAACCATGAAGAAAAAAGTATTGACCGTCTGCCTGGTGGCTGTCATCGCTATCATGGCCGTCGCCGGCGCTTCTCTCGCGTATCTGACCGATACGGACGCGGAAGACAACGTCTTCACGGTCGGCAATGTGCAGATCGATCTGACCGAGAATTTCTCGCAAAACTCCAAGCTGCTTCCCGCCACGGGTTCTGCTCAACAGGGGACTTTGGTTAACGGCGTTCAAAAGGAAGTATTTGTGACGAATACGGGCTCGGAAGACGCCTATGTGCGCGTTCACATTGCCATTCCCGCTATTCTTGATAACGGCGACCCCAGTTTTGACGCCAGCCAAAATGTCCTTCATTTCAATTTTGCCAAGGACAGCATCGGCGCCAATAAGTGGAATTGGTCCAAATCGCTTGGCTCCCCTTATGATGCCAACTGGAACTATTACACAACGAATATCGACGATATTGAATACGGTGTTTACGTCGTAACGTATGAAAAGGCTCTTGCGCCGAAGGAAACCACCGTTTCTGCTATGTCGCAGGTGTATCTTGATAAGGACGTAACGAGCAGTGATATCTCCAAAATCTGCGATATTCTCGGCAACAATTGGCACATGTATGTTGTCGCTGAAGGCGTTCAGGCCGCTGGCTTTAACGACGCTTACACTGCTCTGCAAGAGTCCTTTGGCACGCCCGGTTCTTACGACGTCGCTTGGCCGGTAGACAACCAGTAATATTCTCTTTGCATCCGCCGGGGTCCCGGCACAAACCATATGCAATTCAAGCCCTTTTGGGTTTTGAATAACCTTCTTCTTTCCTCATAAGCCCGCTTGCGTCTCGTCCGGGGGCGGACGTCCCCGGACGGGAATGGGCTTACCGAACCGAAAAAAGGCAATAAACATAAAGGAGACCGAAAATGAAAAAGAAAATTACCGTTCTCTGTCTCGTAGCCGTTTTGGCCATCACCGCCATCGCCGGCGCGTCGCTGGCCTACTTCACCTCTGAGACAGAAGTGGAAAACACCTTTACCGCAGGCGGCGTCACGATCGAGCTGATCGAACAGCAGGTCAACGACGAAGGCACCGCTTTGGAGCCTTTTGAGCAGGGTCAAGCGCTGATGCCGATTGTCGGCTCCGCGCAGGGCGAGAAAGATTCCTTTGGCCAGCCTGTTGCTGAGAACTACATCGATAAGATCGTCACCATCGAAAACAACGGCAAATCCGACGCCTATGTCCGCGCTTACTTCGCCATTCCCTCCGCGCTCGACAACGGCTTTGAAGAAAACTTCAACGCCAGCCTGAACATCCTGCACTTCAACTTCGGCAACGAAGACGGCGTCAGCACCTACAACAACCAGTGGCTGTGGGGTTCCGAAGCTAAGCCGGAGCATAGCGGCTGGAACTACTTTGAAACCACCATCGACGGCATCGCTTACAACGTCTACTACGCCGACTACTACCGTGTTCTGAAGGCCGGCGAGACCACCGAGCAGTTTGTTTCCGGCGTTTATCTCGACAAAAACGTCGATATGAACGAGGATGGCCAGTACACCATCACCCGCGACGATGAGGAAATCGTCATCGAGGGCTTCAACGGCTCCGCCGTCTGCCCTGTTTTCGCCGTCGCCGTGCAGGCCGCCGGCTTTGACAGCGCTGCCGATGCTGTTACCGCCGCTTTCGGCGCGAACTTCAACCCCTGGAACAGATAAGCTCCATTCTCATTTTTCTCTCTCCATACTCTGCTTGCCTGCGGGCAAGCAGGGTATATATGGATACTCCGAAGCGCTCGGAGTATCCATATATGCCCTGCCAAACAGCGGCATCCGAACAAAAAAGGAATAAAAAAACACATACAAGAAAGGAAAAGAGCGATGAAAAAGAAGCTGCTTGCCTGCTCGCTGCTCGTCATCGGCCTGTCCACGGCCGCATACGGCACCGTCGCGTATTTCACGCACGAGGATACGGCGACGAACGTCATCACGGCCGGCGATATTCAGATCGCCCTGCAGGAGTGGACCGTCCCCGAGGAAGGCGGCGAGCCTGTCCCGTTCGAGGACGAAATCGACGTCCTCCCGGGCGCCGAGGTGTCCAAAATCGTCGAGGTGAAAAACATCGGCGGCCAGACCGCCTACATCCGCGTCGCCGTCGATAAGGAAATCCGGCTGGCGGCCGGCGTCGAGGGTACGCCCGACACGGGCCTGATCGCCTACGACCTCAACACCGAGTACTGGACCGAAAAGGACGGCTGGTATTACTATAACGCGCCGCTGAACGCAGGCGACACCACGGAGCCGCTGTTCACGACCGTGACGTTTGAAAAGAGCATGAGCAATCTCTATCAGAACAGCTCCGCGGTCATCCGGGTGACGGCGCAGGCCACGCAGACCGCGCACAACGGCGACACGGCGATGGAAGCCGCAGGCTGGCCGGACGCGGAGTAAGGAGGTAAAGGAACAATGAAACGTACATTGGCAGTGCTTCTGTCCCTGCTGATGCTGTTCGGCTGTCTGCCCGTGACGGGCTTCTCGGTCTCGGACGGCGCTGCGGACGGCAACGCGGCCGCGTTTATGCGCATCGTGCATCTGGACTGCGGCAGAAAGTACTTTTCCGCAGAGGAAATCAAGGGCGTCATCGATATGGCGGCCGAGAATTTATACACCCACGTCGAGCTGGCGTTCGGCAACGAAGGCCTGCGCTTCCTGCTCGACGATATGTCCGTCTCGGTCAACGGAGCTTCGTATGAAAGCGACGCCGTAACTGCGGCGGTGCAGACGGGCAATCAGAACTATACCGCCTACTCGTCCGGCGAGCTGACCGAGAGCGAGATGGACGAAATCCTCGCCTACGCGGCCGAACAGGGGATTTCCATCATCCCCCTGCTCAATTCCCCGGGCCATATGAACGCGCTGATGACCGCGGGCGAAGCCCTGACGAAGCAGACGTTGTCTTATTCCGGCTCCGAAAGAACCATCGACGTGACGAACACAACCGCCACCGCCTTCACGCTCGCGGTGCTGGAGAAGTACGTCCGATACTTCGCCGACAAAGGCTGCACCCATTTCAACCTCGGCGCCGACGAATATGCGAACGACATTTCGTCCTCCGGCTTCGGCGCGATTCAGTCCGCAGGCTTGTATGATGACTACATCGCGTATGTGAACAGCGCGGCGGCCATTGTCAAAGAAGCCGGCATGACGCCGATGGCTTTCAACGACGGCATTTATTTCAACAACGTCACCTCCTCCGGCACGTTCGATTCCGACATCGCCGTCTGCTTCTGGACGTCCGGCTGGACCGGCTACACCGTGGCTTCGGCAAGCACGCTGGCTCAAAAAGGCCACGAAATCATCAACACCAACGACAACTGGTATTACGTTTTGGGCAACACGACCGGCTATTATAACCTGAGCCGTGCGCAGACCGGCACCAAGGAAACCGCCTGCACCACCGTGCTGACCGATTCGTCCGGCAGCGTCACGCCCATCGGCTGTATGCTCTGCATCTGGTGCGACAGCCCGAGCGTCTCCTATACCACTGCCGAGAAAGAGAACATCTCCGGCCTGCTCTCCAATCTGGCCGAGAACAACGCGGACTACTTCAAGGCCCCCGAAAACAGCGGCGACGAGGTCACCCTGACCGACTCCGCGACGGGCATCGCCGTCACCGCCGATAAGCTGCAGACGCTGACGGTGTCCCCCGTCACCCCTGCCCCTGTGATGGACGGCTGGCTGCACAGCGTCGCCTATGACGTCACGCTTACCGACCTCTCCGGCGCGCCGTACACGGGCGCGGCCGAGGTCGCCATCCCCGTCCCCGACGGGTGGAATACCGCGTACCTCCGCGCGTATGTGCAGGAGTCCGACGGAAGCTATTCCCGCATCGGCGGCGCGTATGCCGACGGCGTCTATACCGCCTCCGTCCCCCACTTCTCCGTCGTCGCCCTCGCGGAAATCGACTCGACTGCAAGCATAACCGAGCAAATCACCCTCGAGGTCGGCGGAACCCAGACCATTACCGATCCAGACGGCAACTTTGAAAGCACATATACCGGAGAAGGCTTGAACACAGCCATCGCGACCGTCGATGTCGACGGAACGACCATCGAAGGCGGAACGGTAGAGACAATCGTAACATCCATAACCGTTGGCGAATCCTATTATATCAAGTCGGGCGATCAGTACTTGAGTGCTGACGGTACATTTGGTACATTGGAAACAGCCGCCAAATGGACTGTAGTATCAGCGACTAGAAATCTTTATCGTCTAATCAACGGAAATAATCGGTATTTACTTCGCTCCAATAATAAGTATACGACAACTTCGTACCGAAATAATAGCGCTCTTTTTAGATTTACGAATAATAAATTTGTTGTTAGTAACGACACTTCTTTAGAATTAGGTTCTGCGATTACAATCACCGAGACCGCAGCCGTCAACAAAACCGAGATTACGTTTACCGGCGTGGCGGCGGGCGAAACAAAAGTAACCATAGGCAATACCGAGTATACCATCATCGTCTCCCGTAAGAACGTGGACGTATCTCTGTATCTGGGAGGCAGCGCTAAAAGCTATTCGGATACTGCTACGACGTATACGCAAAACGGTTCCTGCGTGGATGTGTCTCTTGACAACGGAACAATATCCTTCACGCCAAAATCTCTTGGCACGGCAACCGTAACAACGGCATCGACGGTTTACAGTATTACGGTTACCGAAGAGGACCTAAGCCAAGTCGATCCCATCCGCGCCGAATACTGGTGTACCTCTATCCGATTGGATGATGCCAGTGGAAAAAACTATATGGAACTGACGGCAGAGCAATTGTTTGGCGGTTTATACATCGAAAACATTGCCCCCGATACCGTCGGATCTGTAAGCGCAACCACACGCACAGACGGTTATTATTTTTGGAAAGCGCGCGTCATTGACCGCGGGCTAACAAATGGCGGACAGCTTTCTCAAAATAACAGCGGCGATAATGAAACGGTTACACCGGCACCGGCTGCATACGACGTCGACGCACTGAAATATGAAAACGGCAGTTATTGGTTCCGTGTTGCTGGTACAGACGAATGGAACCAACTGAACTGGACACTTCATGACGACAATAATACGCGCAATACCGGTCACCAGCTTGTATTTTATTACGCCTGCCGCTATATCAACGACGAGAAAGCCGGAATTTACACGTCCGACTGGGGCGAACCCGATTATAGCGGTGTTGTTCACATAACATTTGAATTATACTTGGTCGAAGGTGAAAATTATGCCCAAGCAGAACTTCTGGAAAGCGAATGGGATGGTTTTGCCAACGGTATACAAGTTATTACAACGCTGTACGATCCTTCTTACGAAGTCGCGCGGTCTGAAGTCGATTATAGCGACACACCCGGCGTAGACAAAATATACAACGGACAAATCACAGACGTACCTGCCGTAGAAGCAAAACGCGAATGTACCGTTAGAATTTACATCCGTTTGAAGGAAACCTTTTCCGTCCAGTACGACTGGTTGAATGAACCTTCCGGTTACAATCCGCCGAACGGTGAAACTGGAATCGAAAGCGGTTCGTCGTACACTGTTGACACAACATATACATCCGACACGACCGTTCGGGTAGGTGTATATACATACACCTTTTCCGGCTGGTATCTGGACAGTGCGTATACCCAAAAGGCTGATGCGACGTTGACAATAACTGGCGACGTTACGCTGTACGGCAAATGGACGAGAAAGTTAGATACTCTCATTATTATCACCGCTGCTTCCGACAAAAAGGTCTATGACGGCAACGCGTTGGCAGCAGATAGATTCATCGTTACCTATCAAGGTACAGTCATTAACCCCGACCCCAACAATGAAGGCAAATACCTCATTGCCGGCGAATATCTGACAATCACCGCGGACGTCACAGGTTCCCAAACGGATGTGGGATCAAGTACGAACGGAATAACGAATGTTAAAATAATCGGTGACAATGAGACTATGTATTCTTACACCACCGAAAACGGTACGCTGACGGTATACCCCAAAATTGTAGTGGAATACTACAAGGACAGCATTGACGCCAGCAACAAGCTGCACGAGGGCGTAATAGGTTACCAGACGCAAACCCCTTCGCCCGAGCATGGCGGCGATCTTCTCAACGTAAACGATTCCGTCACGCTTTCGGGCAGTTGGCTGACCCGCTATCAACCCGAAGGCTACCAAGGCGGCGTTCAGCAAGGTACGGTGCCTTATGTGGTGAATGGTGAAAACGAACAGACCATTCGCGTGCTCTATCTGCCCGCCTACACGAGCCTTACGATTATCAAGAACGGCGCGGACGATCTGGACAGAAATCAGACGTTCCTGTTCCGAGTGACAGGCGAGGGCGTGGACGTGACGGTCACCGTACACGGCAATTCCTCCGTCACCATCGACGGGCTGACGATCGGAGCGTCGTACACGGTGACCGAAATCACCGAATGGTCGTGGCGGTACGGCGAGCAGGTATTCACCACAACACTGAACAACTACGAAGCACCTGCAACCGGCGGCATCACTGTAACGCTGTCCGCAAACAAAGAGGAAAACAGCGTAACATGCACAAATACCCGCACGGTGCCGTACTGGCTGGACGGCGACAACTACAAGGTTAACATCTTCGGCACACTTCCGAATACGCCGCAGAGTTAAAGAAGGGAGACAGGCAGTATGTACAACCCCAAACACAGTACGCCGCGCAGGCCCGGCAGACCGCTGAGCAGCCGGAAAGCGCTGTTTGCGCTTGTCTCGGTCCTTGTCCTCGTCTTTGCCGCGGTCGGCGTGACCGTCGCCTATCTGCAAACGCAAACCGAACCGCTGGAGAACCAATTCACGCCGGCGAAGGTGTCCTGCAAGGTAGAAGAAACATTCGAAGATAACGTCAAAAGCAACGTCACCATCCAGAACACCGGCGACACCGACGCGTTCATCCGCGTCGCCGTCGTCGCGAACTGGGTGCAAACCGACGAAAACAGCAGCGTTACGTCGGTATACGCGCAGCAGCCGGTTGCCGGCACGGATTACACGCTCACGCTGGCTGACGATGTCAACGAGAAGTGGCTTAAAGACAGCAACGGCTTCTATTATTACAAGGACGCCGTCCAGCCGAATGAAGTCACGGCTGTTCTGATTGAGGAGTGCAAGCCGATAGAGGGCAAGGCGCCCGCAGGGTACACACTGGCGGTGGAAATCGTCGCCTCCGCGATTCAGGCGTCGCCCGAAACGGTTGCGGAGGAATACTGGCACATAAGCGTTGAAAACGGCGAAATCATCGGCGTTCAACCGTCAAGGGAGGTGGGCAACGAATGAAACGCAGGGCATTCCGGCTGATTTGCTCCGCCGTACTCCTTGCGGCGCTGGCGCTGAACGGCCTGACGGCCGGCGCGGCGGGCAGCGTCACCTACGACGGCAGCGCGCAGTCGTTCATCTTCGCGCCCGGGAGCGCGTATTCCCCCACCGACCTGTTCAGCGACTTCAAGGGCGTTATGCCGGGCGACAGTCTCACGCAGCAGATTATCATTGACAACGACGTCGAGAAGGACGTGAAGATCAAGCTGTACATCCGCTCCGACGGCGCGCAGGAGGGCTCCGAGGCGTTCCTGTCGCAGCTTCGGCTGAACGTGAAGCAGGACGGCGATTCCGAGCTGTTCGACGCACCCGCCGACGAAACGGCGCAGCTTACCGACTGGGTGTATTTGGGCACGATTTACTCGGGCGGCAAAATCACGCTGGACGTGACGCTGGACGTGCCGCTCACGCTGGGTGACGAGTTCCAGCAGGCCATCGGGTATCTGGACTGGCGATTCAAGGTTGAGGAGCTGCCGGTGGAGCCGGACGATCCCAAGCCGCCGCAGACCGGCGACAGCAACAGCCTTCCGATTTGGGGCCTGCTGCTGCTCGCGAGCGCGGTGCTGGCGGTATTCGTCATTGTGAAGAAGAAGCGGCCGACGGTCGAATCCTAAAACAACGCGCAATCCGAAAAAGGCAAGGCAGAGCGAAATGCTCTGCCTTGTCTGCGTTTAAGGACGGTTTGCGGGCGCGGCGATCCGCTCCAGAAAATAGCGGTGCACGGACGTGTCGCCGCTCAGCTCGGGGTGGAACGCCGTGGCCAGCATATTGCCCTGCCTTGCGGCGACGATGCGGCCGTCGACGGAAGCGAGCGCCCTTGCGCCGCCGAAGGTGCGCGTGATATACGGCGCGCGGATGAAGACGGCGGGCACGCGGCCGACGCCGTCGAAGTCGGCCGTGGCGGAAAAGCTGCCGAGCTGCCGGCCGTAGGCGTTGCGCACGGCCGCGACGTCCATCACGGCGAAATGGGTGCGGTCGTCGTTGTCGATGCGGCGCGCGAGCAGCAGCAGGCCGGCGCAGGTGCCGAACACGGGCAGGCCGGCCTCGATGCGGCGGCGCAGCGGCTCGAAAAGGCCGGTTTCGCGCAGGAGCTTGCCCTGCACGGTGCTTTCGCCGCCGGGGAGGACGAGGCCGTCGAAGGCGTTTTGCAGGTCTCTTTCCTGCCGCAGCTCAATGACGTCCGCGCCGAGCGAGGCGAGCATCCGCTCGTGCTCGATAAAAGCGCCCTGCAGGGCGAGTACGGCGATGCGCATCGGTCATTTGCCTCTTTCCGCCATCAGCAGCTCGATTTCCTGCTCGTTGATGCCGACCATCGCTTCACCGAGGTCCTCCGACAGCGCGGCCAGCATATGCGCGTCGTTATAATTCGTAACCGCCTTGACGATGGCCGACGCGCGCTTCTCGGGGTTGCCGGATTTGAAGATGCCCGAGCCGACGAACACGCCCTCCGCGCCGAGCTGCATCATCAGCGCCGCGTCTGCGGGCGTCGCGACGCCGCCGGCGGCGAAGTTGACGACGGGCAGCTTTTTGTGCTCGTGCACATACAGCACCAGCTCGTAGGGGACCTCGAGCTGCTTGGCCGCCTCGAACAGCTCGTCGGCGGCCATCGCGCCGACGCGGCGGATTTCGGCCTGCATCAGCCGCATATGGCGCACGGCCTGCACGACGTCGCCCGTCCCCGGCTCGCCCTTGGTGCGGATCATCGACGCGCCCTCGGCGATGCGGCGCAGCGCTTCACCGAGGTCCCTTGCGCCGCAGACGAAGGGGACGTCGAAGCGGGTCTTGTCGATGTGGTACCTGTCGTCCGCGGGCGAGAGAACCTCGCTCTCGTCGATGTAGTCAATCTCGATGGCCTGCAAAATCTGCGCCTCCGCAAAATGGCCGATGCGGCATTTCGCCATCACCGGGATGGAGACGGCGTTCTGGATGCCCTTAATCATCTTCGGGTCGCTCATCCGCGACACGCCGCCCGCCGCGCGGATATCCGCGGGGATGCGCTCGAGCGCCATGACGGCGCAGGCGCCCGCAGCCTCGGCGATTTTCGCCTGCTCGGGCGTGGTGACGTCCATAATCACGCCGCCCTTGAGCATCTGGGCAAGATTTTTGTTCAATTCGTAACGGTTTTCCGACATTTCATATATCTCCCTTGCATTTCGGATAAAAAGAGTATATACTGAATCTGGCCTTATGAAAATAGCCAGAACAGGAGAGTTTTATATAACCAGATGAAATACGGGATTGAAGCGCAGGCCGAAACGCCGGCCTACTTACAGCTTTATCGGCAGATGCGGGAGGACATCGTGCAGGGCGTGTACCCGCACGGCGGGCGGCTGCCGTCCAAGCGGACGCTCGCCGCAGAAACGGGGGTGAGCACCGTCACCGCCGAGCATGCCTACGCGCTGCTTTGCGACGAGGGCTACGCGGAGGCGCGGGAGCGCAGCGGATATTTTGTGTGCTTTCGTGCGGGCGACGGGTTTGCCGCCGCGCCGCAGCCCTGCCGCGCGCGCCCGAAGGAGGCGCGCGGCAGGGCTGCGGCGCCCGTCTTTCCCTTCTCGGTGCTTGCGAAAACGATGCGGCGCGTGCTCGGCGAGCTGGGAGAGGCGATTCTGGACCGTTCGCCGAACGCGGGCTGTCTGCGGCTGCGCGAGGCGCTGCGGCAATATCTGGCGCGCAGCCGCGGGATTGTTGCGGACGAAACGCAGATCGTCGTCGGCGCCGGCTCGGAATACCTGTACGGGCTGATTGTGGAGCTGCTCGGGCGGGACAGGGTTTACGCCATCGAATCGCCCTCCTACAAGATGATTGAGCAGGTCTACCGCGCGTCGGACGTGCGGTACGAGCGCCTGCCGCTCGGCGCGGACGGAATCGACAGCGCGGCGCTGCGGGCCTGCAACGCCGACGTGCTGCACATCTCGCCCTACCGCAGCTTCCCCAGCGGCGTGACGGCGTCGGCCTCCAAGCGGCACGAATACCTGCGCTGGGCGACGGCGGGCGGGCGATTTCTGGTAGAGGACGACTTCGAGAGCGAGTTTTCGGTGTCCAGCAAGCCGGAGGAGACGCTGTTTTCCGTCACGGCGGACGACAACACAATCTATATGAACACCTTTTCCAAAACCGTCTCGCCCTCGCTGCGGGTCGGATATATGGTGCTGCCGAAGCGGCTGACCGCGGATTTCGACCGCAAGCTGGGCTTTTATTCCTGCACGGTGCCGACCTTTATGCAGCATGTGCTCGCCGCGCTGCTCGAAAACGGGGATTTCGAGCGGCACATCAACCGCGTGCGGCGGCAAAAGCGCAAAGCGCTTGCGGAGAGCGAATAAAAAAACGGAGACGAACCTCACGGTTCGTCCGGTATTCAAACGTAAATGTTTGAATACCGCGATGATTGTATGTGAAAGGGAACCCTGACGGTTCCCTTTCCCGCTTTCCCTCCCTCCGGCTGCCCGCTCCGGCGCTTAATTTGGAAATATAAAAACGGAGACGAACCGTTAGGTTCGTCTACGTATGCATACCATACCTTTATTGCAGCCAATCGGGCAGGAATTCCGCGGGGATATAGGTCTTGACCGTGCGCTTGAGGTTCTCCACCGTGAACGCGCCGCCGACGAGAGTGGGCGTATGCGTTTGGTCCCAGATTTGCACGCCGTGCCGGGCGGCCAGCTCCTCGGTATACATCTCCAGCGGGTAAATCTTATAATTGCGGTGGCCGGTGTCGTCGCCGGAGACGGCGGTCTCCTTCGTATAATGCGTGACGACCGGCGTGAACAGCGGTTCCTCGATGGAAAGGGAGCCGTCCGCGCTGCGGACGATGTCGAACGAGAGCATGCCGCCGAGCATATTGAAGCCGTCCTGCATCCCCGAGATGAAATTCCCCAGCGAATAGGTCAGCAGGCAGCGGCCGCCGTCCTCGCGCTCGACCCACTTCATCTCCTGAATGACGTGCGGGTGCATCCCGATGATGACGTCCGCGCCGAGGTCGGCCAAAAGCTGCGCGGTGCTGCGCTGCTGCGCGTTGACGGTGTAGCGGTCCTCGTCGCCCCAGTGCATCGAAACAAACACGAGGTCGGCCTGCTCCTTGGCCAGCGCCATCTGCTTGGTGATGAGCGACTCGCTGATATAGGGAATCGCGGTGCTCGACCCGGCCTGCAGCGACAGCCCGTTGGTGGAATAGGTATAGGCGAGGAAGGCGATCTTCACGCCCTCGCGCTCAATGATTTTGATGTTGGACAGGTCGGCCTGGTCCTTATAGTAGCCGAGCGTGGTCAATCCGCGCGACTCGAAGAAGCGGTTGCAGTTGATGAGGTATTCGTCCGAATAGGAATCGAGCATATGGTTATGCGCCAGATTGTAGATGTCGAACCCCAAAGTGATGAGCTGCTCGCCGGCCTGCTCGGGCGTGTTGAACGTCGGATAGCCGGAAATTCGGTTCTCGTTGCCGCCGATGAGCGTTTCAACGTTGATATAGCTGAGGTCCGCGTCGCGGATGGTATCCGCCACATACTCGTACAGGTCCGCGAAATCGTATTTGCCGGTAGCGAGCGAGGTATAGACCGGCGTGCTGCCGTCAGCCAGCGCGGCCTTTCGGATGGCGTCGTAATAGACGGAGGGGTGGATGATATTATCCGGGCAGGCCAGAAAACGAATGCGCGTCTCGCCGGGCGTCGTTTCGCTCGTTTCGCCGTCCGAGGTGTCGGACGGCGGCCCGCTCGGCGCGGACGTATGGCCGGACGATTCGTCATCGGACGCCGAACCGCCGGCGGTAGACCACTCGCCCGACAGGTCGGGCGGCACGGACGTTTGGGAGCCGGACGCGCTGAACACGCCGTACACCAGCAGCGCCGCGACGACGATGACCAGCAGCGCCGTTAAAAGGATGCTGTTTCTTTTCATAAATACCTGATCGTTCGGTTTCCTTTCCGCGCAGCGCCCTGAGCGGTGCGCAATCCAAGCACGCAAAAGCACCCGCGCGGCTCGGCCGGACGGGCGTCCCTGGCCTGTACGGCAGTGCTGCCGTCTGTCCTGTTTCCGAACACGGGCTTTCCGCAAAGCGACCGCTTCGAAGGGCCGCCGGCCAGGAAAGCCCGTGCCGTTCATCTGACCGGCAGCCGAGCCGGCGGCGCCGTGCGGCAAGCCGGAGACTCCCATGCGGCTGCTTGGCCGCATGGGAGTCTTTTCTTTCCTGTTTTTCCTGTTTGGAGGTTTAACCGAACGTCTTATCGACGTTGGACTCGGAAACAATGATGATCACATAATCGACCAGCGACTTCGTGCCGCCGCTGTAACGCTCGGCGTCCGCCATATTGATGGTAAAGTCGCCGCTCGCGGCAAACATCACGTTGTTGAAGCGCTCGGCAAGGATGTCGTAGAAGGGCAGTACGCTGTCGTCACGGTAAATCAGCGCGCTGGGCAGGTTGGTGCGGCCGGTGCCGAAGATCACGCGCTCGGTGGTATTCTTCTCCTCCGTGCCGGTATACATCTCCACGCTGCCCTCTTCGTACTTGGTCACCTCGGAGATATTGATCCCCGTGGCGCCGCCCACGCCCACGTTCAGCGAGAACTTGGGGCTGAGCACGACCGCGTTTTCCCGGATGACGGTCTTATCCGCGCCCAGATAGTGGACGAGGCTGCCGCCGTCCTTCAGCTCGTAGCTGACGTCAAACTCGGACAGCGCGCGCGCCGCCGCGTCGGGATACTCCTTCATCATCACGTCGCAGATGGCCTTATAGACCAGATAGCCGCCGTACTCGCTCAGATGGCCGTCGGTGACGTTGTAGACAGGGTATTCACCCTCCTCCTTCGCCGCCAGCAGCACGTCGGTCATATCGAGAATGACCGCAGCCGAGCCGTTCAGGTTCTCGCTGATCTGCTCCAGACGGGTGGTCGTCGTCTCCTTCACTGCGGAGGCGGGCAGATACTCGCTGTAAATGGTCGCATAATCGGGGATATACACATACACAAGCGAGATGGCGCTGCCGCCGGAACGGCGCTCCAGCGCCGCCACGCGCGAATCGACGTACTCGCGGTAGTCGCGGAGCTGCGTCAGCGTCATCAGCGTTTGGCCGGTGTACTCGGCGATCCCACGGTCGGCAAACAGACGCGAGGAAAGGCCGACGGTGACGCCGTTGCCGTCCACGCGCTTCTCCGCGGTGGCGTTATACTGGCCGCGGAAGTTGGCCGGCTCGCTGTCCTCCAGCCCTTCGACCGAGGCGACCGCCTCCAGATGGGTGGTGGTCGTATTGATCAGTCCGATCTCGGCGACGAAGTAGCCGTTTAGCGACTCGACGACGACATCCTCCGTCCCGCCGGAGATGGTGACCGTCGCGCCGTCCTGACAAAGGCCGGTCACGAAGATCGTATCCGGGGTGATGTTCACGATGTCGCAGATTTCGGGCGTGTCCGCATAGCCGGGCTTGGTCTCCGAACGCGAGCTCGTATCATCGGCGGATTCGTCATCCGATTCGATCCGAATCGTCGGCGTCGAGTCTTCGTTGAGCGTGCCCGTGTCGCAGGCCGCCAGCAGGACCGCCGTGGTGATCGTCAGCAATGCCAGCAGGACCGCCAAAGCCGCTTTGAGAGTAGATTTCTGTTTAACCATTCGTGTTACCTCGCTTCAGGTGCCATTCATTTGCCGTTGGTGCAAAATAAACGCGTTTCCCAGAGTTTTTTATTTGAATTGTTTTTGCGCATTATTCGGCGGCGGCTTCCTTCTTGGCCGCCTCAATCACCTTCGCCGCCACCTCGGCGGGAGCCTCCTCGTACCGCACGAAGGCGAACGAATACGAGCCGCGTCCCTGCGTCATCGCGCGAAGCTGGATGGCGTAGCTGCCCATCTCGGCGGACGGCACCTCGGCCTCGATGACCGTAAAGCCCTTCCGGCCGCTCTCACTCATACCCATAATCCGGCCGCGGCGCTTGCTGATGTCGCCCATAATGTCGCCCGAGTAGGACGTGGGGATCGACACGCGCAGCTCGCCCACCGGCTCGAGCAGCACGGCGCCGCCCTGCTTCATGCCCTCCTTGAAGGCGAGGTTGGCCGCCAGCTTGAAGGACATTTCCGACGAATCGACGTCGTGGTACGACCCGTCGAACAGGTTGGCCTTGATGCCGATGACGGGATACCCGGCCAGCACACCCTTCGCCATCGATTCCTGCAGGCCCTTCTCGACGGCGGGATGGAAGTTCTTCGGCACGCTGCCGCCGAAAATGGTCTCGGTGAACTCCAGTCCGTCGGTATCGCCGGGCGAGAACTCAATCTTCACATGGCCGTACTGTCCATGGCCGCCCGACTGCTTCTTGTGCTTGCCCTCGACCTGCACCTTTTTCTTGATCGTCTCGCGGTAGGGCACCTTCGCGGGCGAGACGGTGACGGTGGTGCCGAAGCGGTTCTTCAGCTTGGAGGTGATGACGTCGATATGCATCTCGCCCAGCCCGTAAATGCACATCTGCTTGGTCTCGGCGTTGTTTTCATAGCGGATCGTCAAATCCTCCTCCAGCAGCTTTGCGATGCCGGTGGCAATCTTGTCCTCGTCGCCCTTCGCCTTGGGCGAAATGGCCATACAGAGATAGGGGCGCGGGAACTCGATCTTCGGATATGTATACTTCCAGCCCTGCGGGGCGAGGGTGTCGTTGGTGTTGGTGTTGACCAGCTTGACCGTATAGCCGATGTCGCCGTAAGCCAGCTCGTCGGCCTCCACGTCGGTCTTGCCGATAGGGGTCACGATGCGGCTGATCTTTTCGGTCTGGCCGGTCGTGAGGTTGATAAGCTGCGCGTCCTTCTTCAGCGTGCCGTTCATCACCTTGAAATAGGTCTTTTTGCCGAACGCGTCCGCAACCGTCTTGAACACGAACAGGCTCGGCGCGCCCTCCGCCGACGCCTGCATCGTCGTCGTCTCGCCGTCGGGGCCGACAACCGTCTTTTCGCAGCGGTCGACCGGCGAAGCGAAGGACGAGGCGATATAATTCAGCAGCGTACGCAGACCCGCAAAGTTGACCGCCGACCCGCAGAACACGGGCGCGATGTCGCCCGAGCACAGGCCGCGGTTGAGCGCCGTCTCCATCTCCTCGGAGGTGAACGGCTCCTCGGCGAAGAACTTTTCCATCAGCTCCTCGCTCGTCTCGGCCAGCGACTCGAAGATCATCGTCTGATAGCCTGCCATTTTCTCTTTATAGGCGTCGGGCAGCGGCACGGTCGTGCGCGCGCCCGTTTTGTCGAAGATATAGGCTTCTTCCTGCAGCAAATTGTAGTATCCCGCCTCCGCGCCCTTTCCGTAGGGTACGATGACCGGGCAGGCACTCTTGCCGAATTTCTCGCGCAGCGATTGGAACACCGTATCGAAGTCGGCGTTCTCGTCGTCCATCTTGTTGACGAAAAACGCCTTGGGGATGCTCGCGGCGGCGTCCCACGCCAGCTCGGCGCCGACCTTGACGCCGCCCTTGGCCTCAAGCACGATGATCGCGCTGCCGGCCACGGCGACGGCCTGCTGCACTTCGCCGGCGAAGTCGAAGTAGCCCGGCGTATCCAGAAGGTTTATTTTTTTGCCCTTCCACTCGAAATGCGCAAGCGAAGCCGAGAGAGAGAAGCCTCTTTTGATCTCTTCCGGGTCAAAGTCGCAGACGGTGTTGCCGTCCGCAATCTTGCCGAGTCTGTCCGTTGCCTTTGCAAGATAAAGCATCGCCTCGGCGATCGACGTTTTTCCGTCCCCGCCATGACCGAGCAAGCAAATGTTTCGTATCGCGTCAGAAGAAAATTTAGCCACCAAAATAAACCTCCATCATAATCATATTCACCCACGCCGCAAAAAGCGGCGAGACATTTTATATTATATAGGAGCGAAACGGATTATTCAAGTGCGATTCGTTACATTTTTTACATTCGGGTGGAGAATAATCGGCGGAATTTTTGTATATTATGCCCAAACGCGTCAAATCAGCCGCGAGGTCAGCCAAATGGGGATGAGCCAGAGGGCCTGAAAAAGCACGGCGAACACGGGGCCAAGCTGCGCGCCCGCGCCCGTAAAGGTGAGGAAAAAGGCCACGAACAGGGACAGCAGCACGCTCAAAATGTGGATGACGCCGTTGGATTTGGTCACATGGCGCACCTTATCGCAGAGGATGAACATTTTCAGGAAGGTGTGCATCGACGCGTTGGTGACGATGCCCGAATCCACCGTTTCCTCGCGCTCGCCGGCCTGCTCGGCCCCGCCCGCCTTGAGGATGGCGATGGGGCACTTGTTGAAGGTGACGCCGCGCGCAAGCAGCTCGTTGCTGATGTTCGGGTCAAGCGTCTTGATGCCCACGCACATCCCGGCGCGGTAAAGGTCGCGCAAAAGGTCGTTGAACTGCGGGTTTATCGAATAGCGGACGTAGACCTTGGCGACGAGCGCGTCCCCGATGGCCATATACATCACGCTGCCCACCGTATCCTCGTACTCGTCGTCGCCGACGTCGCGCGGCGCGCCGAAGCGGCAGCGCTTCATATAGCCGCGCTTGCCGAGGAACATTTCGACCCCGTCGAGTACGATGCAGACGCCGTCCGCAGCCGACTCAATCACGCGCGCGTTCTCCACCGGCTGCGCCGGCTCGCTGAGCATATTGGAAATCACCTTGGCAAGCGGGCCGCCGATGAAGGAGAAGGCCCGCGCAAGGTCGGAAACCGCCATGTCGATGCGGTAGTCGCCATAGGTCTTGATGCTGGTGATCTTGACGAGGTTGGAGGGATAGACCTCCGTATCCGCGAACGAAATGACCGACGCGTCGGCATATTCCTCGCCGACGGCGTTGCCGACGAGCGCGGACGAGCAGCGCTTGCCCACGCGGTTGGCCGCGATGACGGGCAGCGAGATGATGAAGAAGGCCGTCAGCGGCGTGGCCGTCGCGACCACGCGCACAAACGCCGTCAGGGCGGTGAAGAAATCGTCCCCGTCATACAGGCGCAGGCCGAACAGCACCGCGCCGGCGAGGAACACGGCCGGGATGACCAGCTTGAACAAATCCTCGCTCTGCGGGCGGCGGCGCATCCGCGCGAAAAAGCCGCCGACGAACCCGGCGCGCCGGACGGTGTACAGGCCCGAATCGTCCAGCAGATATTTGTAAAACTCGTCGGCCTCCGCCGTGCCGCCCGAAAGCCGCGCGGCGACATACTTGGGGTTCTTGGAGGCGACGACGCGGAAGCAGTGCAGGTCCTTTTTGCAGCGCAGGTAATTGACCGCCGCCGCGCACACGGCCGCCGCCGCCGCGAACAGCGAAAACGGCACGAAGGACTCCGACGTCGGTGCGGTGAACGCCGCCAGCAGGGAATAGGCGATGCTGACCGCGAACGTAAAGAACAGCACGCTGTCCGACGTCGGCCGCCAGGTGAAGAGCGCCTTCGCGCCGCTCTTGATCGAGGACAGGCTCAGCGCCGCGATGAACAGCAGCACCTGCAGATCGACAAGGATATAAACGATGCCGTAGCGCCCCGGCCGCAGGAAATCCGAATGGATCGCGGAGTCGGGCGCCGCCAGCGCGAGATACAGCGTCGCCAGCGCAAAAAACAGCACGCCCGCCAGACGCAGGCGGCTCTGCTTGACGGCCTTCTTGAGCATCGAGCCGATTTCGGCGTTCTGCTCGCGGGAGGTGTATTCAAACGCGTCGGCCGGGTCCTCGCACGGCGGACGCTTCTCTCTTTTTTTCTGCTTGGGGTCCGGCCCGTCGGGGTCGGCGTAATGGTCCTCGTCGAGCATGCCGAACACGCTTTTCAGCTCCTCGTCGATCGCGCGGGTCGAGCCGGCCTTCAGCTCATCCGGCCAAAGCTCGTCAACGATGGAGATCTGCCCCTCGTTCTCGGTCTCCTCGGCAAAATCCAGCTCGCCCTTCTCAATCTTCTCGCTCAGCTTCTCGTAGTCCTCGTCGTAAGACGGCGTCTGCTCCTGCGCCGCGTCCCCCAGCTCGATGGTCTCGGTCAGCGGGAAGAGCTTCCCCTGCTCGGCCCGCTCGGGCAGCTCGACCTCCGACGCGTCCCGAAAGCGCGACGCGTCGTGCGGAACGGGGCGCACACGCGCATCCGACTCGGTGGCGGATTTGGCCGACTTGATGATCTCGTACAGCTCGTCCACCTTGCCGCTGCGGTGCTCGCCGCGGCCGCTGTAATAGGCCAGCAGCTCACGGTCGCCCTCCATATGCGCATGCAGCGAGTCGCGCAGGCTCTGCGTGCTGCTGCGGGGGTCGGGCTCCTTCACACGCTCGGAATAGCGGCTGATCAGCTCGCTGGTGATGTCCGGCGCGGGCGCGTCGCCAAGCTTTGCCTCGGACGGTGTCTCCGGCGGCCGCTCGGCGGCCTTCTCCGTATGCGGCGCGGCCGACCGCAGCGCCTCGTTCGCGCGGGACGCTTCGTCCAACAGCGCGCCGATATCCAGTTTTTCGGTCGGTCTGCCGCTCATGGCTGTATCCGTTCCTTTCAAAAAAATCAGTTCTTCCGGCCCTCTCCATGCCGCTGGCGCGCCGCCTCGAAAATCACGACCGAGGCCGCCGCCGACACGTTGAGCGAATTCACGCCGCCGTACATCGGGATCGACACGACAAAATCGGCCTTGTCGCGCAGCAGGCGGGACACGCCCTCGCCCTCGCTGCCGAGGATGAACGCGCAGCCGCCCGTCGAAAAGTCCTTGCCGTAATACGGCTCGCCGTCGGCCTCGACGGCGTAAAGCCAGACGTTTTTCTCCTTCAGCTCGTCGACGGCCGCCGCAAGGTTGGGCACCCGCGCCACCGCGATATGCTCGATTGCGCCGGCGGACGCCTTGATGACGGCCGGCGTCACCTGCACCGCGCGGCGCTTGGGTATGACGACCCCGTGCGCGCCCGCGCAGCAGGCGCTTCGGATGAGCGCGCCGAGGTTGTGCGGGTCGTTGATGGAATCGGCGATGACGATAAACGGCGCCTCGCCGCGCGAGCCGGCGATGCGGAGGATGTCCTCGATGCCGGCATACTCGATCTCCGAGGCCAGCGCCGCGACGCCCTGATGCGCCACGCCGCCGCAGAGCGCGTCCAGCTTGCGCCGGTCCGCGTCGACGGTCGGTATGCCGCGCTTGGCCGCTTCGGCGACGATGACGGTCACGCTGCCCTCGCGCGCGCCGTTCTGTATGTAAATTTTGTCCACGCCGCGGCCGCTCTTGAGCAGCTCCAGCACCGCGTTGCGGCCGGCGACGATGTTTTCGGCGCGCGGTGCTTCGGCATCGCGGAACGGTTCTATCCGGCGGAAATTGTCCGTCCGGCGTAAGGTGCGCTTTTCTTTCATATGCAAATCATCCGTTTCCGCCGGTCGAAGCCGGCTGGGAGAAATCGGTTCGTTTTCTTTTCGGTTCGTCGTCTTTCGGGTAAGCGGGAAAGCCTATCCCGTCAGCCGGGACGCCCGGATTCCACGGCACGGCAAAAAGCATCACCGCGCAGACGCGCGGGACGCTTTCGCGCCGTTCCAAACGTCAGCGGCGCGGCCTTTTTTCGCGGACAGGGCGGACGCGCACAGGGTGTTTTTGCGAACCCGTCCATACAGTTCGACGAATGTATAGTCCTCTGCCCCCGGCAGGGCCGCCTGCTATTATACCACGAGCAAAAACGCTTGCTTGCAAGGGCGTTTTTGTGAACCCGTCAATGCAGTGCGGCGGACGTATGTCCGCGAAGGCCGAACGGCCTTCTGTCCTGCTCCCGGCAGGACCGCACTGCTATTATAACACATCCGGCGCGCTTTGTCACCACTTAAAACTCTTTTTTTGTAAAAATTTATGCGCGCGCCCGATGGGTAATTTTACAAAAACTACTTTACATAAAATCATTTGTATGCTACAATCTAACCGTTAGATTGTAAAGACAGCGCGGAGGATGCGATTTGAAAAAGCACAGCCTGTTCATTCCCGAATATGTGACGGAAAACATATATACAATCACGCCGTTCCTGCTGGCGGCGCGCGGCTACCGCGGCGTCGTGTTTGATCTGGACAACACGGTCGCGCCCTATGAGCATCTTCAGCCGGACAAGGCGACGCAGGATTATTTCGCCGCGCTCGCGGAGGCGGGCGTGCAGACGGCGCTCGTGTCCAACAACAGCCGCGAGCGCATCGAGCTGTTCAACGAGCGGCTGGGCGTGTTCATCGTCGCCGACGCGCAGAAGCCGTCGCCGCGCGGCGTACACCGCTGCATCGAGGCGTTCGGGCTGCCGCCGGAGCAGGTGCTGTTCGTCGGCGACCAGATTTTCACCGACTGCCTCGCCGCGCACCGCGCCGGTGTGGACTGTTACCTCGTCAAGCCCATCAAGTCGAAGGAGACGTTCTTCTTCCGGCTCAAGCGGGCGTTCGAGAAGCCGTTTCTCTCGATTTACCGGCGCAGAAGGATCAAATCGAAGGGGTGCAACTGACTATGGCGGCAAAATTCGGGCCGGGCGGCAATTCCGAATCCTTCTACGCGGAGGGGTTCAAATCCACCCTGCAGGCGCCGGGCTGGGTCCGCGCGCGCGGGCTGGACGCTTACGAATACCAGGGCGGGAACGGCATCACCGCGTCGCCCAAGACGCTTGCCGCCATCGGCCAGAAGGCGGCCGAGCACGGCGTCGCGATGTCGCTGCACGCGCCCTATTACATCTCCCT